>Ga0222633_1000048_pt1 | contig 119940 bp, 133 predicted proteins | sample AntAcemetageno48_FD_179816 | JGI IMG/M metagenome (GOLD analysis project Ga0222633, IMG submission 179816) | Saline water microbial communities from Ace Lake, Antarctica - #48 | ecosystem: Environmental > Aquatic > Non-marine Saline and Alkaline > Saline | place: Antarctica: Ace Lake...
CTCGTTCCTTGCCCACCGCCCGTCCAACGATCGCTCCTTCGCGCCCGTCAACGGACGCCAGGTCGGCACCGGCGGCGGTGGCGGCGGCGGCGGCGGTGGCCGCGCCGCGCCCCCCCCTCCCCAGAAGCAGTCGGGCGGGAACTCTGGCGGTGGCACGAAGCCCGGGTACACCCCCCCCGCTCCCCAGCAGAACTACTCGTGGTAATTACTTCACCAGCGTGATTTCGCTGATTTCACACTTAGTTGAAGTCTTTATACCAACATAAAAGTTCGCCACTTCACCGAGAACGGGAAGGTCGCTTAGTCGCCAGCGCGTGCTCGTCTAGAGATACATACGTTGTGTAATATACAGAGGGAGCACATGCAACACGCGCCATTTCGCTCTTGCGCCGCGCTAGATCCAATCCACTTTTTCGCAAAATTGAGAAGTTTTTTGTCTTCGTAACTCAGCGACGCGAAAGAATCATCACGTTAATGTGCTGGTGTGAATGCGCGAGAACAACGAGAACAGAGTGCGTGTTATACTGCGTCATAAATTAATGGTCTGGATACTCTATCCTCGGCGCGTTGGTTTCGTTTTCCCACCCCCGCGGGTCTCGGTTTGTGTTCTCGCCAATCGCGTTCGCGCCGAAAACGTTTTCCGTGTCGTGTTCCAGCCCTAGCGCGTCCCCTCCAAACGCCGCCGCTGACCCACCAATCAGCGGCAACACCCACGGATTCGGGACCGGCGAGAACAGGTCACAAAAGTCGGTAACGGCCATGGCGTCGAACCGTTGTTGGTTGGTCACTACGTCAAACACGGTATCCGCCCGTGCAGGGGGCATGCGCGTGTTCAGCGCGGCCAACAGTTTCTTTCCCAGCTCGGGGAAACACTCCTGTCTTCGTCGCGAATGGCCGAGCGGGTACAAAACCTCCACCTTGGACGTGGAGGTGCGGTCCGAAAAGTGTACCTGCACCGCGTTCGCCACGGCGCGCCGGTCGGGGTCGGAATACGCGTCCGTGTAGTTCGGGTCTTCGTTCACGAAAATCCGACCCCGCAGAGAATCGATCCGGGGGTCGTTCGCCACCGCGTCGGAGAAGTGCTCTGCGGTGAGGCACCCGTACAACAGACCAACAGCGACGCAGTACCGCAAACAGTGCTCGCGATCAGCGGGGCCGGTGAGCGCGCCGGTTTTGTCAATCGTCCGCACCGCGCTTCGCGTGGTGCTCACCGCAATTTCGCGCACCTCGTCCACTCTGAACACCACCTGCGGGTGTAACGAAAAGCACGCCTCCACCGCGGTCTGCGCGTGGTACTCGCAAGGGAACGATGGTTTGAAAAGAACGTGTTCCACGACGTGGGTTTTGAACGCCCTCGGAACGCGCAACTCGTCTTTTCGGAAGAATACGTCGTTGAACCCCCAGACGGGCGCGCTCAACACCTCGCGATGAAGAAAACAAAGCGTCAGTCCCGGGACCGTGACTTGTGTGAGTAATTACGGGCGGGCAATCGGCAAACAGGGAGGGCGTACTCGGGCCTCCACAGTGCGTTTGTGACGTATTTGGCACACAGCCGCCGCGAGTATGCCAGGGGAACGTTACGGTGGTGTGGTAAGTACGTTACGTTACGCGTTCCCGTACCGCCGTTGCGTGAAACGGGCGTGGACGTCAAACAGGGGCGGCGGAAACGTTGTGCCTGGATTTTGGAAACGCCCAAGGCCGTACCTGGTCTATTCCTTCCTCTCCTTTCATGGTTACTAACGCTATCCAGACCCCCCGGGACGCGGCATCCCCCGACGCCCAGCCTTTCCGCGTCCCGACGTTGGGAAAGTGCCGGAAACACCGCAGGCTCGCGCCGTCCGCGAACGCCTGGCTCGCCGCGTCTGCGGTTGGGAAAGAAAAACGTCAGTCGGAGAGTCGGCGAGTGTGGGTGTACTTCGTACGAGCAAAAAGTGACCCGTAATCGGGCCGAACAGTGCACTTATGTTGTATGCAATCCGCGAAACAGTCAGGCCGTGGGATTTGGAAAGGTCGAGTAGTGCGTGGTACTGTCTGACTGTACCGCACACAGGGCATCAAACAGCGTGCCTGGATTTGGGAAACGCAATCGTTGACGTACTCGCGACTTCCCTTCGTCCGCCGCCCAACAGCCGCGTGCACACGCTGGCCACCGCGACCTTGGTGAAAACGCCGCTGTCGACGCCTATTTGGTTCAGCGAGTTTTCCAAGGCCAAGATGCCCACGATTTCGTACGCCTTTATGGTGGCCACTAAAACGTCCTTCATCGTTAACGGCGCCAATCGTTTCGCCACTTTTATTTTCGATACATACTCGCACAGCGGCAGAATCGCGCCGATCGCGTCGCTCGGGTGCGTCCATTCCTTCCCCAGCCAAGCGTCGTTGTACTCCAGCCACCGAATAACGGTTGACGTGTTGTGCGCCGCGGTCACCGGATCCAAGGAATACCCCGTTCCAATCACGCCGGCGCCGTGTTCACAACTCATCCCCGGCACCACGTTTCCCAGCAGCTTTGCGCATTCCGGGAAGTTCAAGGCGAGCAACGCGCACGCGGTGGCGTCGAGCACCGCGTACCGCGCGGTTCGCACCGCATCATGACTTTTGATTTCGTACCCAGCCACATACTCCGCGATGTCAAGAAGGAGCTGGTCCGTGCCTGGCGGTGCGTGGGTTGTGATGCGCGGGTCAGTTGGGGCTGAGATCTGGCCAGGGCGGGGCGCGAGATTTGACGGTGCCGACGTGCGTGCGGACGGACGGCGGGTTGCGAGTCGCGGGGCTTTTGGAATCGGAGGTGGACACAAGCGACGGGACGAGTTTAACAATAAACGCACCGTGCTCCACCATCGCGACACCGACACCGCGAACGGAACCGTCCCACCGGTCGCCGCGCGCGCCGGGTGTGCAGACGTAGACGCGGCGAACTGCACCTGCGAAACCTCGGAAAGTAACGGTCAAATATAAGCCACGAGTCGTGTCGTTTTTTTCACTCGCACAGCTCGAGGCACCCTCCGGAGAGACCTTCACGCACCCCATTTGCGTTTCCTCCTCCAGACCCCCCCCCCGCGTCTCGCCCCCGAACCTCTTAGACGCCACCATTCTCATCGCGCTCGCGCGCGCCGTCGGCGCGAACGCCACGACGGGCTCGCCGTGCCCTTCCGGCTCCCGGAACCTCGCGCGTCTGGGCGTGGTGCTCTTGTTACTTGCCCTGCCACGCTTCGCCACCGCGACCGAGTTCCCAAACGTCGTCTCCAGGGTTTACATCGACCCTGACGCGGGCGACGTCACCGCGGTGACCACGCTTACCCTTGCGTCTTCAGGCACCACCGTCGCCGCGCTGGGCACCGCCGCGGTGCCAGGCCGCGTGCACTTCCTGGTGAAACAGGACGACGACGCCACCTGTGTCAATACGGGCTTCGACGACGACGCCAGCGCGAGTCCCTCGACGTGGCGTCACGACGGCGGTTTTACGCTCCCGACCGGCGTAGGCGCCGTAAGGTCCGCGGCGGCGATAAGCTTACCTAGTACCCTGGGAAACACCACAACACCGTCCGGGAGAAACTACTTCGTCTTCGGCACCGACCAATCCCCCGGGGTGGTCGTGCCGGGCGGCGACTTGAAAGGCGGTCCGGTGCTTTTGAACAACGGCGAGGACGTGTTAGCCACGGTCGTGGGCGTGCCGCACGCCACAAACCCAAGTTTTGTTTTCGCCACCTGGACCTCGCCCTCGCGGTTGGTAAAAATGGAAATTAGCGTGGCAACCAACACACTGCGACGAGGTGTTTCCGTGACCCTGCCATCCGGCGTGAACCGCGTGCGGACCGGGGTGGTGGATCCGAGAACGTTTTTTGACGAATCGATAAGTGCGTCGATAAATTCTCCCTCCTACAAAGTCGCGCACTTCGTGTCAGACACCTCCCCGAGCGCGCTCGTGACTGTTCGCGTCACAGATTTAAAGGTAATAGACGCTTTGGTGTTCCCGCTGAACGAAAACGGCCGTAACGTCCGGACAGGGTGCGTCGTCGCGACGGCCGCGCAGTCTGGTAAAACAGAAGAAAACCTCGAAACGAAACGCGTCGCGGTTTCGTACTGGGTCACGCGCGGGTCGTCGTTTTCGAGCCTGTTCAGGGTGACGCACGACCGCAGCGACGGCGGGGGGTCAAGGCTCACTGGAAGGTTCGATTTTGAAACAGGCGAGCAATTAGTCACCTCTGTTGCGGTGGAAGTTATCGGCGAAACCGCGGTGGTGTTCGTGACGTTTGACGAGAAACTAGGGGACGGGCAAAAGGTACGGCCTTGGGTCTTTCACCAAATTCCGCCGACTGTTTTACCGAAGCTGGTGACTGTTTGTCCATGCATCGCCCAATACACGGCTGACACTTTTCTTTTACCCTCAAAGGTGGTGGTTTTGTTGGAACAGAGGGACTACGAGGATAACGCGTTCGCCTGGTTCACGCGGAAAGCAGAGGCAACAATTCCGAAGGCAAAGTCCTTCTCGCTACTCACGGTGCGAAACGGTTTGGCGCACTACGCCACAAGAAACACTCCGAGCGAGCTCATCACCGTGGATTACCTGGGGTACCGGGGGTCGTCGCATCGTTTGGGAGTTGTCGACGGGCGCGACGACAGTGGCGAGGTGTTTTCCCTGAGCGGCTCATCCGTAGCCGACCCCGACGCGACCGCCGACGACGCTTGGGGCGACGCAAACACCCTGTGCGTCGTGTACATGAACCAGACGCACTTCGGGACGGCTTTTTTGTGGGTAGGGGATGATATCGGGGTGCTTGGCGATGGAGATAACACTGGAGATACTAACACCTGGGCAAACAGCGCGGAGAGAAAACAAACCGTCCGGGACTTGGTGGAGAAAAACTCGAAACCGGGGTACTCGCTGTGGGACGCGCGGCCGTGTTGACTGGAGTGCGTTTACCTGTAGGAATGAGAGATATTGGCTCCTTTGGTGGGATCGAACTCCCGACCTTAGCGTTGTTGGTACGATGGTCCACCGCGCTGGTCGGATTGGTAGTCTATAAAAACCCATCTATACCTAAAGTCTATGTAATCACCAAGAAAGTCGGCGTTATCGGTCATCGGTTCTGCAATTGGTGTTATCAGTTCGGCAGTTGGTGCGTGGTGCTGAGATACTCGGTACTCACCCACACACCGCCGTCCCCGTGCTCGCGTACCTCGCGGTGGCGCACGCCACGCCGAAGGACGCGGCGACCGTGATTGCGGCGAAGAAGAAACCGGCGTCTATGATCCGAGTGCCTGATCCTTTGTGTTCTCTTTGTGTCGCGACTAACAAGTGCAGCTGCATGAACGGCTCGAACGGCGTGGACGCGACGTAGGCCAGCAACAAAACGGTTTTTCCAATTTCCGAGTTGAACTTGTTCAAAGGGTCACCCGCGCTCCACCCACACAAAGCGGGTACGCAAAACACGGCGTTGATTGCGACGCCGATCACGCCGCACCATCGGATAAACACCTTGTCGCCCCACGCTCGGCCGTCCGTCCTGACACACAAGGGCCCCAACACTCGGCATATCGACGAAAACGAGGTACACAAACGAATGAACATAATGGACTCGACGTCCTGGGTGTCGCAGGTTCCGGTCGCCGCGGCTGCACTGAACGGGATGAACGAGGAAATCACTGACCACGTCATCAGCGTGTTCGCCGTGGCCAGCGGGAGCAACCAAACGACCTCGCTGTTTGGTTTGTTTAACACCATGTTCAGGTTTTTCCAGAGATTCTCGATGCGCTCCTTCGGGCCGCTGACTCGGCAGTGGTCGGAAACTTTTGGGCTTTCAAGGAAAGGTGCCGAGTTTTCTTCGTCGTCGTCCACCGCTTTTCGCAAATCAAAATAGCTCGGGCGCCTTTTTTTGCGCCCATCCGGGGATGGTTGGTCGCCAGGCAGCGCGATGCCGTGCGCCCCCCTGGAAACCGCCCCGCCGCTGGCTAACACCTTTTTCAGCGTAGGAACGAACCCGCCCGGAGTGGAGGTGTTTTTGAACGGCGTCTTCGGGCGCTCCGGCGCGTTCCTTTTCGTCGACTTTTCGTCCCCCCCAAGCGTACCGTCAAGCGCGCCGTACGAAGTGGAGGCCGGCCCTCCATCGTTGGGCTCGCGTTCACTAAACAAAGTGTCACTGTACATAGTATCACTAAACGCGACGGGCGCGCCGTTCGCGTCCAGCAAAACGCTTCCCTCCGGAACCGGTTCGCCGTCCCCGAGTTCCCACTCCAAATCCTCGTCTTCTTTCCGGTACCCGGTTTGAAACTGCAGCGAGGTCCAGGCTAGTGACGCGGCTAACGAACAAACGAACACCATCAAGAAAAAATGAGTAGACGTAAAGTTCTCGATACCTGGGCCCGGGCTCTGCAACAGCGCCAGCGACCCGCACACAAGACTCGTGGCGGTTTCGCCAAAGTTCAGCGACGCTATTAACCGCGGGCGGTAAAACGCGTTGAAGAACGGGTAAATCACGAACGCCTGTAGGTTTCCCATGACCGCGGCACAGAACGCGCAACACATGATGACGCTTTCGTGCTTGTCCCAGAACAACGCCAGGCTTAGCATGATTGAGCAGCTGGTTACGAGTACAAAGGAAATCGTGCTCTCGAAAAAACCAACCGTCCGAAAATCCACCCCAACCGGCGCGCAGTACAGCCCCAGAAACGTCGCCACCAACACCGTCCCCGCCGCCGCGGACGTGACGTACACCAGGTCGGACGCGAATGACAAGTCATCGTACGTGGTGATGTACTTGTTGACTTGCTGGAAGATGGAATCAACACCTGACCAGCCGGTGCCGAAACCCATGCACGAAAACGTGACGTACAGCGCGAGGGTGATTGGGGCGCCGCGGACGACTCGTGAAGAGCTCTTGCCGAGTTTCACTTTCACCCGCCGCACCGGTTCGATTCCCGAAGAAACCGCCATCCCCCCATGACCCTCTCCGCCGCCGGACGCCATGGCTCGGGAGAGGAACGCGCCCGAGCGCGCTACCGTGAATGCGCGTCGTGGGACTCGCCGTGGCTTGTGGTCGGCAAAATCGTTTTCAACACCCCAGCCGGGTGACAAAGTTTTGTGACTGGCGTGCAATGGGAACACCACACCCTGTTTACCCCTGAAAATGCACGCGAAGGTGGCGATGATAGAACAAGTCGAGGGCTGACAAACTGGGGAAGAGTCGTTACAATCTCCTCCCTTGGTTGCTTGGTACGTGTACCAGTACAACTACCTAGTACAATTACCGGCGTACACTCAATCCCTCCAACGTACTCTCGATCCCGCAATGTACTCTTAACCCCTGACTAGTATTCTCAACCCCTCCAACGCACTCTCCCTCCCTCCAACGTACTCTCCCTGCCTCTCAGTACGTATACGCGAAGTGGTCGTTCACGTCACGCGCGATGTCTACTCCTTTCTGGTACAAACCGTTGAGTATGGGGATTGGTTTTACTAGGTACCCGCCGCCGCGCAAAACCGGCGCGGTTATTTTTTCAAACACCGGCGACCGCATCGCGTAATACGCCAAACTCGCCCGGCGGCGCTTCATCTCGTGTTGTTCACTAGTCGTGAAATTTTGCTGGTCATCACTACCCGCGGCGGCGGCGAGACAGGCGAACATCGTGACGTCTAGGGATGCTGACACTAAGACCGGTTTCCAGCTTTTCCGGCCGTGTTTTTTCATGGAACAGACGTACAGCAACGGCCTTAGAATGTGACACGCCTCGCCCACCAGCTTTGAGATAAAAAAGAAAGTGTCAGTCTCATATGGGCAATCAGTCGGCGGAATGTGATAAATGGAAATACTCACCTTCAACGTCAACCGCGCCCTGTCCTCCCGGCTCGCGTCTAGTAAAGTCAACCCCAACGGAGGCAGGGGAATGGGCGGGGTGAGCAATTCAAGACCGGAAGGAAACCCTGAAGTCGGGATCTCGGGTAACCCTAAAGTGCGTATCGGGGTTTTGTGCGAGGGTTTTTCGTGGTCGCTCGAGACGTTCACTTCATCGGTTTCCGACGTCTCCCCGACGCCTTCGCCTCGTCGAATTTCTTTTGTGTCAGTCTCAATGCCGGCGCTGCTTTCCACCGCGCCAGCACTTGTTCTTCGCGCACAAACCCGGAACTGGTAAAGCGCGTGCAGCGCTAGCGCGGCTCGTCGTTCGCCGGGGGGTAACGCGGAGACGCCTCTGACGCCGGCGGCGGTTGGCTTTTGCGTTTCGTCGCTTCCAAAACCGCGAGTTAACAACTCCTCGCGTTCGCCTTGGTCCCGGGACAGGCCGTCGTCCAGTAACAGCCGGCCGTCGTTCCTGGTGAAAAGCGTCAGTTTCAAGATGGCCCGTACTGTTTCCAGGCAAAGCACGGAGCTCAAAGACTCTTCTTCGTTTTTGTCAGGACTGTTCCGCACTCGCCGCTTCGATAACATCTCGTTGAGCACTTCGACTTGCGAGAGGATTCCAAGACACAGGGAAACCGGGACGGCTTCCAGGAACGCGTAGGTTCGTTTATCCCACTTCTCCAAGGTTTGCGTCACGAGCTGGTTCAGGGTTCCAGGTCCGGATGTCGATGCCTGGTCCTGGTCCGTTCCTGACCGCGCCTCTTCGAATTCCCCCGCGCTGTCGCCCGCGAAGGAACCGGCGGTCTCCCCGGAGGACTCGCCGAAGTCGTCAAGTTCGGATCGTTGATCATCACCCATCTCCTCCAGCGCGTCCACGAAATCGTCCCCCGAGTCGTCACCCCACACACCATCCTCCTCGCCGACTAAGTGGTCGTTCAAAGTAGACACGACGCCCACGAACGAAGAGGCGGCCTCGGCGATGATCTCGGTGTGCGCCCCGTCCGGAACCAACCACGTCAACCCCGCCACGCCTTGTTCAACCGCGGTGAGCAAGCTCCGGTTCCGGCGCACGAAGGTTTTGTAGGCTCGGAACCAGCGCTCGCCGCGGGACGGGGGATCGGGAAGGGAACGGTCCGGCATGGCCGGCCCGGTACAGACGCGAGGGGCGTAGTGCGCGGGCACCACGACGTTCGATTAAGATCTAAAGTACGAAACAGGCAGATGCCTAAATTTTAGATAGCGTCTTCGTGTCTCCCTGCGCCACACGTGACGGCGCGATGGCCACCGCCCGGTCGCTTTCCCCGCCACCCGCGCGCGTTCGCGCGGGTGCGGTTTCGTTTGGAAACCTCACCGCATCATCGCCCGGTGTTTCTTCCCGTACGCTACCCACACCACGCTCTTTGGTGGGTTTCGGTGGGACAGTCACAAATGTGTCCCTCCCATCTTCGTCGAGACGAGCAGTAAGCCGCCCGTCTCCCCGACAGGCTTCCACGGACACCACCGACACGAACGGCGTCACCCTGGACGATTTCGAACAGTTCATCGTTGAGTTACAACAGACTTTGTGCGACAACTTAGAGCGCATAGACATGGAGGGCTTTGGTAACTCCGAGGTTGCAAAAGATGCATCTATCCTAAAGCCGGGCACGTTCATAAAAGATGCATACAGCCGGCCCGGCGGCCACGGGTCTGGCTTCGGAATCACCCGGGTCATGGAAAACGGCGCGGTTTTCGAAAAAGCAGCCGCGAACGTTTCAATAATCCGGGGGGTTCTTTCACCGGAACGCGCGCGCGCTATGAGCAGCCGGGGAAGGTCTTGCGTCGACCCTCACGGCGGGCAGACGTACGCCGCCGCGGCTTTGTCCCTGGTGTTCCACCCGCGGTCGCCGTTCGTGCCGACGTTCCGGGCGGACGTCCGGAGGTTCACGGTCGCAGGCAACTCCTGGTACGGCGGAGGCGCTGATTTAACTCCCTACTACTTGTTCGACGAAGACGCGTTTGGGTTTCACGAAAGCTACAGGGAGTTGTGCAACGAACACGACCCCGAATTTAGTTCAGATAAAAAGGATGCCTCATCGTCGGCATCCTTTTTCTCCAAACTCGTATCGTCGGTTAAAGGTCACAAGTCCGTTACAGCCCCGGTTTCTTCGCCCCCCGAAAAACCCTCCCTCCACGCCTCCTGTAAAACGTGGTGCGACGAGTACTTCTACATCCCGGCGCGAAGGGAACACCGCGGCGTGGGGGGGGTTTTCTTCGACGACGTGGTGGATCACGGGAGTGACGACAACAAGAGTGACGATGACAAGAGTAATGCCAAGAGTGATGATTCCAAGAGTGATAAAAACAAGAGTAACGATGACTCCGACGAACGCGTGAAACCCACAAACGCCGCGCGATTCACGAAAGCGATTGGCGAAAACTGGCTCTTATCGTACGAACCCGTTGTGAAGAAACGCTGGGAAACGCAATACACCGCCGCACACGAAAAGTGGCACCACCAAAGACGCGGGCGGTACGTGGAGTTCAACTTGCTGTACGACCGCGGGGTTCGGTTCGGGTTGGACGGAGGACGGGTGGAGTCCATCATGGTGAGCGCGCCGCCGCGCGTGCGGTGGGTAAGTATTTCCAATAACCACATTCCGCCGACTGACTGCCCATACGAGACTGACATTTATTTTTACAATCTCAGGACTATTGCGTCGATCCGCCGCCGGGGTCGGAGGAGGCGAGGCTGGTGGAGGTTTTGAGAAACCCGCGAGAGTGGGTGTAGGGTCGAGTGTTACCAGGGTCGTTACGAGTGGTCGTGTTGAGTGTTGCGTATTTACGGGAACTCGGCAAACGGGTCGGCGACGCGACGTGGGTATACTCGCTAATAGGATTGAGAGTAGCGCCGCGCGTTGGTACGTCTGAGTTGAGGACTTAAGGTTCTTTTCGACGTGGTCGCGCTGTTAATCCGTATATCCGTTCGTTTCGATGTCGGTCGCGCCGTGAATCCGTATAACCGTTCGTTTCGATGTCGGTCTCTCTGTATTAGTCTCCGTGTTAGTCGCCCTTGCCCCCCGCGTACGTCGCGAGCGCGTGCGCCAGCGCGACGTTCCCGAGCGGCACGATGACGCCGATCATTTCAACCAACAGTTCCATGGAAACCGCGAACGGGTAAACCTGCCCCGGGGTTAACGACACAAACACCTTCGTCGAGACTAGCTCAGCGAACACCCAGGCTAACCTTTTGTCTTCGTCGACGGTGAACCGCGCCACGGTGGCCGCGAGTAGGTTCGCCGCGCCGAGCAGCGCCAACGCGTTGGTGCGTGCTTTCAGATTCTTCGCGTGAAACGTCTTCGCATTGGTCGCGGTGTACGACGCAATCGAACACAGTAAACCGAACACCGCGAGCACCGCGAAGGGAAGATTGCTCGTGTCCAACGTTTGGCCCAACATAAGGGACGGGCCTATCGCGAACGCCGCACAAACCGGGTAATACACCATCAAAGACGTCAAGGTTTTCTTTAAGCTCTTCCGCGCGATGGAGGCCTTTTTGTACTTCGTGTCGACGGTTTGACGGAACTGATGATCGCTTCCGTCCGTGCCGACAGTCCGCGGGCCGGAGGGGCCTCTTGACGACATGCCGTGTTGTATTGTCGGGCCAGGGAAACGGTGGGTTTTGGGTGGGCCGGGGGGCACACGGCGCGCGTCGCGGGGTGTGATTGGATCGCGAAGGATGGCAATTAAAGTGCCGTCATTGAATGATGCGACCTTTCGAAAAGTCGGTCGTGTCCGACAAAAAATGGGTAAAAACGCATCCCACACGCGCGACTCCGCCCGACCGCAGCCCAACGCGATGCCGTCTCGTCATCACGGCGCATTTGACATCCGTGACACGAGGAAAATTTGGTAGACCGGATGATTACGAATAACAAGACCTTCAATAAAAATGCTGTACAACGTATACACAACGCGCGCGAACGCCGCGCGTTCCTGTTTCAAATTCTACGCAAAATTCACCACAGGCGGGGTCTGGTACCGCGGCTTGTACATAAAGTTGTTCGCCGTGCACGAGTGGTGCGCCATGACGTCCTTTTCACTCATCGCCCCATCAAAGATATCCAGGGTGAACAAACTCGCGTGCGTGGGCGCTGACTGATCCGGCCGCATCCAGCGCCCGACGAAGCACTCGTGTCTTTGCGAAATTTCAAATCCGTTTACGTTTTTCAACCCAGGGCCGGTCGCGGCGCGTTGGCCATCCACCCAGAGTTCCATCTCGCCTGTTTCTTGTAGAACCGCGACGATTGAAAGCACCTTACCGACCGGTAAATCCATTTTCGCGGCCACCTCTACTCGCGAGTTCCACTTGCCCTCGTTACCGGGGCACGCCTCGAACCTCGTCTCTCCCCGGTGGTGTTTTATGGAGAAGTGGTTGCACCACCCGTCCCCGGCGTAAAACAAACACCCCTCGCTTTGCAGCTTCTTCGTGAGCTTTACTCTCAATGCGACCGTCATCGCGACGCCTGTGGCGTTGCAGAACTTACCCGCGTTGATCTCAACGCACCCCAACGTCTCTTCGCTATTACCGTCAGTCACGTATTTTCCGAACGTCGCTTTGCCGCTTAAAGGCAGGCCCTCCGCTGGGTCGACTTGGTGCGGGGTGATGTCACAGATCACCCCTACTTGGTTACCAAGGTCGTCAATCACGTGCCCGGTGTGTTTCACTTCCCGGCGGTACACGTAGTCGGAAACTTGGTCCGCACTAGGCGCGGCGAGCCAGCCGATCCGGTTGCAATCGAGGGACAGCATGTTCCTCAAGGGCACGGCAACTGGGACCGAGGTTGGGGGTACGGCGACGTCGAGCGGGGGTGGGGTGTAGTACCCCCCCCCCCCCTGGGCGGCCTGCTGCTGCTGGACCAACGGGGGGGCGGACGGCGCCACATCCGTTGGAGCGTCCACAGGGGGAGGCGGGTAATACGCAGCAGGCGCGGTGGGTCGCGATTGGTGTGGGGGTTGGGGGTATTCATACACCGGTGGATGCTGGCCGTGCGAGTGCGGGTACGCGGACTGCGGGTACGCCGGGGCCATGTGTGGGGCGGCGGCCTTCGGGTCCCTCTTGGGTTTCGAGGGGAAGCACCCCATCAAGAGCGCGTCCGGGTCGCGCCCAAGAACAGTGCGTGGGCGACGTCTGCCGGCTCCTCATGTCAAATTGACAAAATTCCAGCGTATCTTCTCACATGTGCGGCGTAATTGGGCGCTCCCCATAACGAGTCGCCCGGAGCGGTCGTGTTGTGCATCGAGTGGTTCATTTCTCGGTCACCACCACACGCCCCCCCGGTGGTGTGATGTCCGGCGAGGTGTTCGAAGACGCGAGCGACCGCGGGGTGGATGACGACTCTCTGACCATCGAGATGACAGAGACGAATCACGAAATGCACGATGAGATGGGCACCGTTTACGACGCGGCGGGGCGACACGGATCACGGGACGCACGACCCCACGCCCCGCCCACGTCGTCGCCGTCGCGTATCCCCGAGGGAGGCTTCCAGTCGCAAATACACGAGACTAACGGCCCGCGAGATACTTCACCCAGTCACAGTAACCACCTGCCACGCGGGGGTTTGGGGCACGCGGATTCCAGGAGGTTCGCGGACGTCCCCGAACACGAGGAACACACGGACATCGAACGCGAACGGATCGACGACGATTTGCTGGGTGATTTAGGACTGGCGGATTTCATGCTACTGGCGTACACGGTGTCCAACATCTACCAACGACACAAAGCGAGGGCGAGGAAGGCGAAGCTGGATGACAGCGAAGTCGTGGGGCACGACGAAACGCTGCTGTTCATCGTCGTGGCCCTGTACGCGGCGAGCGTGTTGACCATGAGCCTAACCCTGATGGGCGGCGGTATCGTGTGCCGACCGCTAAGCGTGGGTTTAGGCGCCTTCGCCACCGGCAGCGGCGGTTCAATCCCGGGCGGGCTCTTCGAGTACGGGTTCGACTTTATTAACCGCGTTTGCGAAACGCAAATCAAACTGGAGACGTCCCAGTTTTGGCCGGTGTTCACGATGGTCACTTTTCTGTTACTGTTCGTGGGCGCCGTGGTGAACAGTAACTTCATCGCGAGGTACAACCGGTTTCACGCGATCGCGCGACGGCAGTACCACAGCCCTTTGATCGGCAAAGAAGCCGTGCGCGCCAGTGAACGGGAACCCGGCCAGGTCGAGGCGTTTTACCGGAAATTCATGATCGCGAAAGTGTTCGGCATCGGCGCCACGGTGGGCATGTTAAGCACATTCTGGTACACGGTGTTGACGTTCGCGAGGATCGAGACGATTGTGGAGGACGACGGGAGCTTTTCGTACAGGTACGTGTTGGCCCTTTCCCACATCCAGGCACACTGTTTACAGCCCCTACGTGACTTCCACTAGTCATTAAAAGGAAGTATACATACATCACCAGTAGACTGTTTTACCGAAGCTGGTGACTGTTTGTCCATACACCTCCCAATACAGTACGCCTATACTCAAGACTCGGGACTGACCCTTTTCTTTTCCGTAACCAGCGGCGGTAATTTGCTCACCCGAAGCGGCGCCGTTTGCGACAGCGCCACGCTGGCGTTCGAGGAACAGTTCGACGCCCAGTACCGGTGTCACCTGAAAGGCGAGGCGCAGATGCACTACCTGAAGTACCTGGTGTTGTTCAGCGCGAGCTTGGTTGTTTTGGTGAGCATTTACCAAACCATCGCGATGAGTTTGATTCACGCCGGGTATTTGCGGTGGAAGCTGGTGCACCAAACCCGCGCCGTGGCGGCGCAGGCGGCGAACGGTAAGATCCCGGATGGGATTACCCCGGAACTGAGTAGCATGTTCAAAATGACGCGGGGTTTGGTTCGGTTAATAATGTACTACCTGAAACCGACCCCCCCGGATGGTGACCTGCCAGGGCTCATCGCGAAAGCCGTGTTCGGGTACGTATTTCCCAATCGCCACGTTACGCCGAGACTGGTTACTGCCCTGTATGGAGTACAGTCGGAAAGTACTACCCACTCCGTCGGACCCCTTTCCAATCCCTCATACACATGGCCCGAGAGACTGACACTTTCGGTTTCATCGCACAAGGCTCCAGCCCGAGCCGAACGAGATGGCGAGTATTTCGAGTAAGATGCTCACCGAATTCGCGTCGCCCGCGGAGACCGCGACGGTAAGTATTTCCCACCCACCACATTCCGCAGACTGATTGCCCATACGAGACTGACACTTTCTTTTATTTATCTCTAGATGCTGATGTCGTTCATGAAAGGCGTGCTCGGCGAGCACATCGGGGAGAGCGAGGATGTGCGGAAGATAGTGCTGGCCACGGTTACCGCTTGGAAAGACAGTAGCACGCAGCGGTACCTGAAGGGAATAGTGGACACCATAAACGCGATTCACAAAGACGACCCTGCGCGGAACCCCCCGCCCAAGGACCGAGGAGACAACAACTCGTATGGGCAAACTGTCGGAAGGCAAGCTCAACCCCAACCTCCACGACCTGGGGCTTACCCGGGGTCGGGTGGGCCACAGCGGCGGCGACAACTAACGCGGGACATAACAGGCCTCGCGCACTCGGACTCGGTGCGGGACCGAATGGGGTAGATGTAGACGTTGTGAATCGATTTGGATTATTTTTAGGAAGGTCTTGGCATCTTGGCAGTTGGAGGACCGTAAAATGAATTTCACTTCAACGCGTCAAAAACTGGAAAACCTTTCTCGACGCAATCAGCACCGCCGCCGCCTCCTACTTCGGCACACTTCACGCCACCCGGTCCTCCGACTCCGGTTCTTACGTTCTCCCGCCAGACACGATGCCTGACGGCGGCCGCGGCGGCGGCAAGCGGAGCGGTGGCTGGGGCGGCGGCGGAGGGGGCGGCGGGGGCGGCGGCAAGAAAGGAAGGTGGCACCGCCCCTCATCCAGTTCCGCGGTGATTCCGTACGGCAACGCGGGGGTGATGGTGACTTGCGAACAAGGCAAGGAACGCGCGGCGTGCCGGGATCTTGCCAGGGCGCTTGATGAGGCGTACGAGTTGCGGTTTCCGGACGGAGACGAGGAGGCTGGGGATGATGGGGATGATGGGGATGCGACTAAGGATGACACTACTAAGGATCCATCGGCGGACACCAAAAAGCCATCTTCCGCGGATCCCGGGGATTTGCTAGCGGCGGAAATCGCGCAACTGAAGGAAACCAAAACCGAAAGCAAACGGTTCAACTACCTGAACCTGGATTTCAAAGCCTGCGCGTTCGTGACGATGTGTAAAAGCGCGTCGCAGAAAGTCTCACCGAGCGACCTGGTGCATGACGTGTTGCAAAAGGTGCGGGCGGGGGAGGGCGAGGCCAAATTCGGCGATGGCAAAAAAGAGGATGAAAAAGAAGACGACGAAAAAGATGGCGACTCAAAAGATGATGTCGCGAAAGGCACCCCAAACACCCTGGTTCCCAAGTCCCGCTACGCCCTGCGCGTGGTACCCGCGGATGACGTGTGTTTCGCGGGCATCGAGGAAATAAAAAAGTGCGTCGGGAAGATGATCGCGAAACGGTTTCCCGCGTTGGAAGGGATGGACGACGCGTTTGTTCTGGCAAACAAAGTAAAGTTCGCGGTGCACTTCGCGAGCAGGGCGAACTCGAGTTTGCGGCGCACCGAGGTCATCGAAGCGGTGGCTTCGTTAGTACCAGTAGGCCACCAGGTCGATTTAACAAACCCCACCCTGACAATAGCCGTGGAGGTCGTTAAAGGAACCGTGTGCGTCGCGATTTTAAAGTCGTACCCCTCCCTGTTCAAGTACAACTGGCGCATGTGCGGCTTGAACGAACAAGAGCGGAACTCGGAACGCGCGCGGAATAACCCGCCGGGCGGCGGGGGAGCCGAGGCGAAGGAGTAGAACGTGTTTGTCGCGTATACTAGACTATTTCAATAAAAACTGCACTACCGCGTCTCGCGTTCACGCGCTTCAACTTGGCGTCGCGCCTTCGCCGCCGCCGCTCTTTGCCGCCAATCCCCCGCGGCGGGCGCAGAGTTGGAGTTTTTCACAACGTCGTCACCACTATCCGCCAGCGCTTCCGTACGCGCGAGTTGCCACCGTTCCACTTCGCTTTGTGTGGGCGGTTTTGAAATGAACGTGGTGTTTTTTTTGTCGATTTTCGTAACCGAGGATTTCTGTTTTTTGTTTCCGGCGCGTACGTACCCTGTTTTAACCTCTTCTTCCAGGCTAAACACCCGCCCGCCCGCGATAGGTTTCGAAATCGCCGGGGGCTTCACAATCACCCCAGGAGGTGGCGGAGGCGGGGGCGGCGGTATTTCGTCGTCGGGGGGAAGGGGGGGAGGATTCGTGTTCCGCGTAAAAATCGGGGGATTGATTTCGCTTTCTTTTCCGGTTTCGGTTTCGGTTTCGGTTTCGATTTCGGTTTCGCCGCTCTTCGCCGCCGCGACAGCGTCGTTTACTTTCCTTTCCATCACGCAAAACAATTCGTCGAGTTTCGCGGAACGCGTCGCTGAGTCTTGTGACGTACACTCCCTCAACTGTGTTTCAACCAGGCGTTTGAAATAAACCACCAACCCGGAGTGGAACGTTTCGTTCAATTTTAAAATTCGGCGCGTAAAATCGTGCGCCGAAACCGCGCCGTCGTCCGCAATCGATCGTCGCAGCGCCTCGCCGAGGGACTCGTTTTCCAATCCATCGCGCGAACGGTTCTTCTCGGCAACGACGGGTTGTTTGTCAACCTCTGAAGCCAGTTCTTTGATTTCGGTATCGTTTCCAGGAGGTATCACGTCGTCGTCAGGGGTGACCTTATTGATAAGCGTTTCCGCGAGTGTCCACACCACGGCGCCCGTGTCTTTGTTCCAGAAATAGCAATGGCCGGTTTTCGCATCGGTGAGTTTCGTCCAAGGGGATGGCGGGATTTCGTCTTCGGGAGCGCCGTTCTCCACCTCGTCCTCATCCTCGCCGTACCCGGAGAGAAGCGCACCGAGCGGGCCGGTTTGGTCTTGTTGGTCTTGAGTGCGCCGTTGTTTCGCCGCAATCGCCGCCTGCACCGGGTCCAACTCGAACTCGGCGTGCCCCGGGAAGACGCGATTCCACGAATCGTAGTTCGGCGCGGAAGCATCGACCGGGCCATCGACACGGTCCACATGCTCAAACAAATCGACCCTCGGGCGCCTTTGCCCTGCCGCTCCGTCCTCATCGCGCCCGCGCTTGCTCATAGCGGCGTCGCGACCGCAACGCGCGACTGTCGAGTGAACGGGAAGGGAAAATCTGTTGTGTTTTCTAGGAGCACGAAAACGTGGTGTCCTAAAAGCCACGACACTCCGCGCGTCGCGTGTCTGGACGCACATCGTGGCGCGCGGAGCGCAGACGTAGTTTGCGCGGAGGCAAGGGGTAACGAGAAACCCGAACGTGCGTGATGGGCGTACACAAGCGGTGCTCGCACGGCAAGGTGAAACAGGCCTGCGCGGTGTGCACCCCCTGCCCTCACGGCAAGCGGAAAGACAGCTGCGCGCAGTGCAACCCGTGCCCTCACGGCAAGGTGAAACGCAACTGCGCGGAGTGCAGCCCCTGCCCTCACGGCAAGATGAAACACGCCTGCGCGGAGTGCACCCCGTGCCCGCACGGCAAGGTGAAAGCCAGCTGCAAGGAGTGCAACCTCTGCCCTCACGGCAAGCGGAAAGGCGGCTGTGCGAAGTGCACCCAGTGCCCTCACGGCAAGCGGAAAAGCAGCTGCGTGAAGTGCAACCCTTGCCCGCACGGCAAGGTGAAAAGCAACTGCGCGGCGTGCAACCCCTGCCCTCACGGGAAGGTGAAATCCAGCTGCACGGCGTGCAGCGGTTGCCCCCACGGCAAGCGAAAGACCAGGTGCGCGGCGTGCAAAACGGCACGCGCGGATGCACCGAAACCGAAGCGGGCCAAGCGCGAGCCGGAGAGTTATCTTGAAATCAAGCTCGAGCCCGAGATCGAGCAAGATCCGTTTACGATGCAATGCTTCTTCGGCGTTGACCGGTAAGACCGTGGAGTGAAGGGCGGTAACACAACGAAGCGTTGTAGTGTTAGAAAAGAAATACACACACGAAAACAAATCCTAAAATATTATAGACGCGTTTGGGAAACGCACTTCTCCGAGTCGAGCTTCGCACATCAGCCGTCGGTTCTTCGAATCGATTGACGAATTCGAGATTTAAAACCGCGGCGTCACGTTAGTCGCGAACCTCACCCGTCGTAGTGTGGGTGTGCGTAGTATCCGTAACAAGACAGTACTCTCCTGATACGGGTACAAGCGTACCCGTAACAAGAGACGACTCTTGATACGGGTACTTGCGTAACAAGAGAGTTCTCTTGATACCAGTACACGCACTCTGCGTCTCCCTTTCACCTTTCAAAGAACCGACTTTGAAAGGTAATTTCTTTCACCGGGACGAAAGTTAGCTCGTAACTTTCGGCCCTTACGAGGATCAGGACATGAACGCGGTGCCCCCTGCTTTCGCGGTGGCGGGCGCGGGTTTGAAAAACATTTCCTGTTCTTCCAGACTGCCTTCGTTGTAAGGATTCCTGGTAACGCTTTGTAACGCCTTCGACGGGCCGAAGTCGTTCTCTAATTTAGCCGCCGTGTACGCCTCGACGAGCATCCATTCTCGTAAAATGTATTTTGGGTTTTTCGAGTTTAAGCGAACCGCGATTGCGGTTCGGTGCGCCGCGGACTCGTCGCCTTCGATAAATAAAAGAAAGTGTCAGTTTTGTATGAGCAAACAGTCGGAGGGATTTGGGAAATGCAATACGTACCTTCTAGCACCGCGTCACTCCATTCCTTCAAAAAAACGCTCCATTTCCTTCGCACTTCTTCTTCGTCAACGTCTTTCTGGTGGTAAAAAGCGCGCGTCACGTGTTGGAACAGTTTCGATTCGTCCGTCTCGACGATAACTTTCGAAAGCAGGCGAAACGCGACCGTGAAGTCAACCTCGCGTTCCCGCAGCAACGGCTCCAAGCCTTTGCTCCACAACCGAGCGGCGGTTAGGTTTTTGGGCTCATCGTTTTTGTCGTCATCAACCTTAAACCCTAGCTTACTGCGCCACATCTTGGAAACCTCGGTTTCGAAAACATCCTCCATCTCGGCGATTATGGTCCCCGCCTCCGATGCGCCGCCGTTCAAAAGCGGCGCGACCGAGTCGGCGAGCACGGAAAAGTTCGCGAAGCCCGCGCTCGGTTGGTTGGCAAACGCGAAGTGCTCACCGGAGCCCGTCCACTTGGCGAAATTCGGGTCGTACGCGTCCATCCACCCGAACGGGCCGTAGTCCATGGTTCGCCCCGCGACTAAACAGTTATCCGCGTTGAAGTTGCCTTGACAAAAACCCACCCGCAGCCACCCAGCGGTCATCTTGGCGATGTTTTTACCAGAGGCTCGCAAAAAGGCCGCCGCCATCAACGGGGGGCAAATCGTCTCCGCGTGGACGGGAGGTAACTCGCCGCCCAGGGCAGCAGGAGGCTCCAAGGATGACTCGCCGAAGGTTCGGTCGATCGAGTCCTCGTCGCAGTGCTCCTTCACCAGCTCGGGAAACTCCCGGAACGCCGCGTGTCGCACGATCTGCGCGAGTTGTTTGTGCGCTTCGCTGGCCGCCCCCCGCGCTTCCGCGCGCCTGGCGAACAAATCCACGTGCCCTATTCTCATGAAACTAGGCGCCACTCTGGTTGTAATCGCACACGCCTCGACGATCATCACGTCGGGGTCCCGTTTCTGGTTGGAGGCTTGGTTTATTATTTGCCGCTTACGATAGGTAAAACAAAGTGTCAGCCTTTCGTGATGTGGCCTGAGTACTAACGGGCGGACAATTGGCAAAACGTGGCGTCTATGATTTGGGAAACACGACGCGTACCTTCACGTCATCCGGGAACTTCGCGAGCCGCGGGTCGTCCATGGATATTTTCGGTTGCTGTTTTTCCTTCGTGGCCGGGTCGTACCAAGGCCTGCGCACCACATCACCTCCCTCGGAAACCACCAAACTCAGCGCCCTCGTGGTACTAACCCCCAAGTGAAACATGGCTTCGCTGGCGAGAAATTCCCGGATCGACGACCGCAACACGGCGCGGCCATCCGCGCCGCGGCAAAAAGGAGTCGGGCCGCCGCCTTTGAGTTGCATTTCCCAGCGCTGGGGCGGGTAGTTAGTCGGCGGTTTGTCCGTTTTATCATCACCAACAGGTGGTTCATCCGCGCCCGTAACAAAAGAAGTATCCCCGCTTCGATTCCCGATGACCTCGCCAACCGAAACCGCGCGCCCGTCCCCGTACCCGTTGCCGTTCCCGAACGGACAGTTCCCGGTTTGCCGCTGGCCCATAATCGACAGCGCGTACGGCGTGGCCCAGGTTCGCGCGCCCGGGATTTGCTCGCTGTCGCCTGAAAAAAACGCGCCGAAGCGTTTCGAACCAAGGACGTCTCGTTCCGTAATCCCGAGGTTAGCCAGCATCTCTTGCGAGTACAGCACCACTTTCGGGTTCCGCAACGGCGTGGGCTTTACGGTTACGTAATGGCCGCTCTTGACTTCGCGGCTCGATCGGTTGGGCGCTTTTTTTTCCGTCTCCGGGTCTGCGGTTAAGTGACGAACCCACGAGTGATCGGCGCGCTCGGCGAGGGACAGCACGGAGACGCCGTCGGCCATCGCGATCGTCGTTGCGTCGGTGTCTGCTGCGCTTGCGGTTTTTGAAGACTCACTGCCCGCCTGGGTCGTTTCCTTGTTGCCCTTGAAGAACCCAAACGCCCTTGGGACGATGAGATTGAGATTTGCGGTCCGACCGCGTCCGCTTCCGAGGCGTTCACCGAGCGACCGGAACGACCGCGTCGCGAAAACCTGAGTCGTAATTGGACAAACACTTGCGCCGGGGGATGCGGGGTGCATCCCGGGACGCGACGGCGGACGGCGCGGGGGGGTGTGGGGGACAGGACCAGGCGACGTGGCGTGATAACGCGATAGCCGGCAGTTAAAAATAAAATTCTCTGCCGACTTTTGTTTATTATTACGCTCGGCCGTATCTCCCCCACAACGCCGCGCGTTGGGTGTGCGCCGGTTTCCTTTCGGGGGTATCGGTCGGCACGGTGGCGCGAGCGTGGTGTCGGTTTCAGGGGACGGACACGAAAATGCGCCGTTCCAACGCACCACTCGGACTGGCACACATCGCCATCGCCGGTTTGTGTTTTCTCGGCAACCCCGTTTTTGTGCGTTCCGATTTCCACCGCGGCGACCTCGTTCCCACGTCAAGACGCGCGCAGTTCCACGGCGAACGCACGAACTGGCACGACCTGTTCGCACGGCACTGCGCTTTGTTCGGAAAGGACGGAGCCGTGGCGGTGCCGCTTCCCAAACCCGTGGGCTTAAAGGAACACGACACGTACAAAATCCAACTAAGCTTCGATCACGACCGGCACGTCACGGGGTGGCTTACGCTGATCGACAAAACCACCAGGGATGGGTACGCGGTCCATTTGAACGAGTTGGAGACGAGGAAACAGAAAGCGAGGGTACCGTTGAAAAAGGTACGAGGGAACGGAGGGGGGAAAAAAAAAGAAGAAGAAGCTGATTACAAATTCGATCGCGAATCCGACTTCGATGCGTTTCCGCCGTTCGTGCCGTCCGTTTCCGTTTTCCTAACCCGCGGCGACGGCGGCGAGATTAAGTATATAACTGCCGAGATACGTGCACTACCTTCAACGTACTTAAAATCACACCGAAAATACGTCCGCACCTTCCACAACGAAACGGATTGGCCCAAGCACGTGTTGGTGGTTTATAAATGGCGAACCGAGTCGGCGGTTAGCGAGGGGTGGTTTTTGGGATGGTGTTTGTGTGTTTTTTCGGTCGCGATCTTTTTTAGCGTTAAAAAGATCACGTTGGATCACCACTCGGGCTCGGGCGACGTTAAAAAGCTCATCGAAGCCTTTGTGGCGGGTGAGACACGGAAACAACAGAAAAAGGACACCGCACGTGGTGTGCGTTCCAAACCGGGGGGGAAGAGGGAGTAGGTGTAGTATTAGAAGTGAGGTACGTAGAATGCGAGCGGAGGAGAAAATTTCGATGCCCTTACAAGTCGTCCTTTTCCGTCCCACTCTTCCGAATTGCGAGGTTGCGGAATCCGCGTTTGCGTGTGCGACGACGGACGACGCACGGACCGGACCCGTACCGTACGGAAAGTGCTTCTCACGGTGTTCAATTGTCAAAAAACGCGTTTCGTGACCACCGAACGACCTGCAGTAAGTCCTCCGGTTCACTTCATCGAAACGAACTTGGGCGGTCCCAGCCTGGTTTTCGCCATCTTCGCCGCTTCCGACCGCGTGATTCGGCCGTCGTCGTTCAAGTCCCCCGGCGTGACAACCAAGTTCGCGCCTTTAGCCTCGGAGCGGGAGATGTGGCCGTCGTTGTTCGTATCCGCTTTCGCGGGGGTTTTGGGCATTTTTACGGTGACGGATTTGAGTTGGCGCGGGACGCGGCGCGCGTGTTGAATGGGGAATAGACGTTAGTGCGAGCCAAGCGTCGTTTTCGCTGCGTTTCGAAAAGAATAAGTTTCGTGTCGCAAAAGAGCGTTCATCGAGCTCAAAGGGTCAACGCCGACCCTGCAGCGACCTCTCGCGTCGGTCAATACACCGGGGCAGCACGCGATGAAAAGAAATGTTTTTTTTCAGTTTTGCAGTCGCGTTGGTTTCTTTCTCCCTGCAACTCACGTACTCATCACACCGTCTCGCCCAATCGCCATGCAGCGGTTGGTTCGCAGCCTGGTGAACGGCGCCGGCGGGTTGTCCAGTCTTCTTGCCCCACCGATGCTCACCACCCGGGGTGTGTCGAGCTGGTCCGCGTGCGGTTTCGGTGCGGGGGCGCGAGGACCCAACGCTACCGATCTGACGTGGAAGGGCTTTGGGCACGGTGGGGGATTCGTCGCGACATCGAGACTCGGTGGTGTCACTACAGCACCAAACGCCGTACACACCCAACACCGCCACGCCACGAAAGGCGTGGGTGTGCACGTGGGTGGTGACGGCGACGTGGATCGGGCGATGAGAAAGTTGAAACGAACCATGATCAACGAGGGCATCGAAAAAGACATGAAGGGACGGAGGGTGTTCGTGAAAGGAAGCGACCAGCGGGTCATCGCGAAGCGCGAACGCGACCACCGGAAGTGGAAAAAAACCCTAAGGTCGAAACTGGGGTGGATCATGCGGCGCAAAGACCGGGGGTTCTAGAGATACATGGGGGGGGGGGTGACCGTGGCCCCAGGCCAAGGTGGCGCGGCTTTAGGGTTTGGGAGGATTGATACGTTCAGGGTGCGACGATAGATTAACCCGCAGAGTTTCACGAAAAAAAACATTACCTTGGAAATTATCAACGCGATCGCTGGACAAGACACCATCACCCGGTAGGTTTCTCACTACTCCGCTCCCGCCTGCCGCTGTTTCTTCATGTCCGACGCCGGTCCCACGAAGAAGATCTTCTGTGAGTCCAGCATCTTTTCAAGCAGGTTTTCGAAATCGCCTTTCACCTGTCTCTCGCCGAACGCCCCGGAATCGACCTCCTCTCCGCCGTTCTCCTCCTTCATTGCGACGCACTCATCCGCGCAGGCGCTTGCGCAGTACTCACCGGAGCCAGGGGCTAGTTTCAAGCACTCGCTTTCGCACGAAGTGACACACGCCCCCGCCTCCGCGAACGCCGTTTGGGTCAAGCTAGGTGCGAACATCAAGGCACCCGCGAACGTCACCGAGGTGACAATCGAAAGCGCGACTTGTTTCGAGGTTTTCCCACGCGCACGCGCCTCGACCGCGCCGCGCTTCGCCACGACAATCACCCGAGATCGTTTCGGGGCCGCCACGGATGCACACCGCGCGGTGGCCGCAGCTTGACATGGGGCGAGCGCGAACATCGATGACACAGACGGTGTGCGCGTGCGTGCGTCGGGGTTTGTGACGACAGGTGGATAGGTTTCGAGCCGAAAATGAATCAGTGGATTGACTTGACTGACTCGGTGGATTCGGGGACACGCGCGACACTTCGTTCGCACACGAGCGCTCTACCGTGTGTGATGCTCCTTCCGGAAGCTTCCTTTGGGCGGTAAACACGGCCGTGGTGAATGGTCGCGACGACGCGATAGTCGCGCGTTGCCCACCTGGACTCTCCGCGGTACCGTCGTACACGAGACGCGATGGGAACGAAACGATGCTCGCATGGAAAGCAGAAAAGCCACTGCGCGGAGTGCACCCCCTGTCCTCACGGCAAGCTGAAACGTAAGTGCGCGGCGTGCAGCCCCTGCCTTCACGGGAAGGCGAAACACCACTGCACGGAGTGCAAGAAAGACTCTTCTGAGAGATAGGACTGTGAATCGGCCACAGATGTATTCTACTTATAGATAGCAACTGAAATAGCTTGGCTAGCTTAGAGCACAAAACATCTGGAGACGTCAGACGTGTTCCAAAAAATGGTTGGAAGAATGATCGCCGCCGTTTTCGACAAGAGACGCGTACACCAACCGCCCTACGCACTAATTGCTTCCCTAATATTAACACAACCCTACTTCCTTTTATCCCACTCCTGGTCCACCTCCGCCTTCCGAACCCGGCCAGCGGTGGCGCCGGCAGAGGCGCTTCCGAAGTACGACGACGTTTTCGACGATGACGTTTTCGTGGGTGAACTTATACCTCCGGAAGAAGTTTTAGATTCGCTCGCCGCCGGCGCTTCCCTGGTTGGTTTCTTGAACTGGTTCTCGAACGGCCCTTTCACCGCGTACGGCCGGGGGAGGCCGCTTTTTGTCATGTGCCGCTTGTTCGCCTCGCCGCTTTGTTTTCGCAAACGCATTAAATTCTCCAGCCCGTCCAGCTCCCACAGATACACGCACGCTGCGATTGTAAAAGAAAAGGGTCAGTCGCGAGTCGGCGAATCTGGGTGTACTGTATATCGCGATGGACAAACAGTCACCAGCTTCGGTAAAACACTGCACTTGACTTGTATGCAATGCGCGTAACAGTCAGGCCGTGGGATTGAACGACCTAGTAGTGGGTAGTACTGTCTGACTGCACTCCATACAGCGCATCAAACAGCGTTTGGATTTGGGAAACCCCCGAGGCCGTACCCAACACCACGAACACCAGACTCAACATCCACGTCCCGACCACCCTTTGGTTCCGCCGTTTGTCCTTCACCCGTCTGTTCCGGAACCACGTCGTCACCGCGACTGGATCGAGGCCCAGCTGCGTCGCGAGCCGTTGTTCCGTTCTCCAGTCCGGCTTCGGTTCCAGTTCATACACCCCCTCCAGAATCAAGTCGTGCCTCGTGGTCACCCCGCCCTGCTTTTTCGTCAGCCTCCGGGTTTCGTGTAAAAACGCCCTTTTCCGCATGCGCGCGCCGGGGGAGGTGACGTCGTCCATCGTCCCGGACGTGCCCGGGTTTAGGGTTTGCGGTGCAGGGTTTACGGGTTTAGGCGGAGCACGGGACCACGGGACACACACCCCGCGCCGCCTGGCGGACTGAAGCGCCGAAGGCGAAGGGGGGGCGTGGTGGAATAATGAGGCAACAACGAAAATTATGGAAGCGAACGAAATGGCAATGTGAAGATTCACATCGCACGGCGCCGATGGCGGTTCCGTCTCCGCCTTCGTCGCCTCGGTGGCGAGCGGGGGGGGCAGAGCGGGGATATCACGGCGCGGTACCTTCCGGACCTTCCGTGTTCGTGCTAACCGCAATTCTCGCGTGTTTAGGCGCGGTTTTAGTGGGAACCCTGGGTTTAACTTCGGAAGCCACAATTGGCATCGATCTCGGTACCACGTTTTCGGTGGTCGCGGTTTGCGTCGACGGTAAGGTCGAGGTGGTGCAACTGGACGAGTTCGGTGGCACGAAAACCATGCCGTCCATGGTGCACTACGCGTACCGGGATGAAGAAGGGGGTGAATTGATACGGTGGTGTGACAAGCTGAGCAGTTGGTGGACCCCGAAAGGAATGAATGGCAATGGTCATCTTTATGACAAGTCGAAGGCAAAAACAATAGTGGGCGTTTCTTCCTTCCGCGACTCGCACCCGACGACCACGGTGTACGACGCGAAGCGGTTATTAGGCCGCCAGTTCGAAGACCCCGTCGTGGTGGAAGAGGCAAAACACCTACCTTTACAACTGGTTGAAACTCTTGACGGTCAGGTCGGGTATCACCTGGGTTTTGATGATATATCCATTACCCCGACGGACGTCGGCGCCGCAATCGTTTCTAAGTTGAAACGAGCCGCGGAAAACGCGGCGCCGAACTTGGCAAACAAGCTGAAAACGGCGTTAGGATTCAAGTTCAAATCAGTCACCATTTCCGTACCGGTTGGGTTTGGTGTGGCGCAAAGGAAAGCAACACTACTGGCTTCGAAACGTGCGGGGTTTAAAGGTACGGCCTTGCGCGTTTCCCAAATCAAGAGACGACTGTTTTGACGATTGTCCAGAGTAATTACTCATACTGACACTTTTCTTTAAAACGCCAAAGTCACCAGATTACTAGAAGAACCCGTCGCCGCCGCGATCGCGTTCGGGTTGCTGGAGGACGGGGACGGTGATACTTCGGTCCAGACTAAATACCCACTGACGAACCGTACCGACGACAAGAGCAAACTCGTGTTGGTGTACGACCTGGGCGGCGGGACCTTGGACGTCGCGGTGTTGCGGTACGTATTCGTATATGCATTTCCCAAATCCCTCCGACTGCTTGCCGATACAAGACTGACACTTTCTTTTATTGGTATCAGGCTCGACAAGGCATCACGCACGTTTCTGGTGATGGGCGCGTCGGGTGACCCGAACCTGGGGGGGGAGGACTGGGACCGGGCGCTTGTTGATTGGTTCGTTGAAGCGGTGGATGCTTCGGTGGATGCGGTTGATGGCACTTCTGTAGGAAACTTGCAAGACTCCGTCGTAAAGGACAATTCCGGCAACGCAGAAGAAGCGTCTCTGAAAATAACTCCCTTGCACGTCTCCCCAAAAGTCTCCTTGCGAGTCTCCTTGCGGGACTCCAGAAAGCTTCACGAAAACGTGTTACGCGAGATGGAGGTTGCGAAGCGGGTTTTGAGTGACAAGCAGAGCGTCAAGGTTTGGATGTTTTGGGGACTGGATGACTCGGGAAACGGGGGGGCGAGACAAAGGAAGGTCGTATCGGTACAGACGGAAACGCGCGATGCGTCGGAACCGAGTCTCAAAAGAATTCACGCGACCACGAAAATTACGGTGACTCGCGAAAACCTAGCCTCGGCTACAGTTCATTTAACAAACAGAAGCGTACCCCCCATATACGACGCACTCAAAAGAGCGGGAAACGTCCGGGTGGACGAAATTTCAAACGTGGTGCTGGTGGGAGGGAGTTCCAGACTAGTTTCGGTGCGACAACGCTTAGTCGAGATTTTCGGAACCTCCAAAGTTTTAACCGACGCAAACGGAAACGGAATTGATCCGGAAACCGCCGTCGCGCTCGGCGCCGCGCGGAGCCACGCGTGTTGAGTTTCCGGGTTTAGGGTGTTTAATTTAAGGGAATTAGGGTATTTAGGTATTTTATTTTGAGTCACGGTTTAGAGTGGTTCTGTGGTGCTTCGTGGTGAATAGCGCTACAATTTTTTAGCGTCATCGTCTACGAGTGCGTCTACGAGTGTGTCTTACGAGAGTCGTTCAAGAGAAACACAAAGTCAAAGTCAATCTAGGTACCCCAGCGCCTTCGTTTTATTCGGTTTCGGTTTCGGCGGACGCTTTGCGCTGGCGCCCTGCCCCGGGTAGATTCCGACCTGCGCCGCGCCCGTGGCGGCGAACTCCAGTTCCGCCGCAGACGCGGTGAGGGCGATGCCGTTGGGGCCGCCTTGTTTAAAGTACCCCGCGGAGAAGGAGGCGATTCCAACGTGTTCGGTGATTCGTCCGGCGTCCGCGGTTCCTTTTTCGGGAACACCCTGATACGATAAAAATGAAAGTTTCAGTCTCGTATGGGCAATCAGGGAGGCGGATTGTGGTGATTGGTAAAGGCCCTTACCAGACCACTGCCTAACAGTTGCGTGAACTGTTTCAAGTTCACAAGCGTCGCGCCTTTCAACCGCGCTTGTTCAACCTTCCTGTACCCGGGCGCGACGCCGGTGAGCAGAAAGTCGGTCTTCCCGGAAACCGAACCGGTCACGCGGCCTGAGATTGTAAAAAAGAAAGTGTCAGTCTTGTATGGGCAATCAGTCGCGTCGGCGGAACGTGTTCAGTGGGAAAACCCCGCACCTCCGAACGACTCCACGAGCGCGCGCGCTTCATCCTTGCCTTGGTTCAAACCGTAACCGCCGCCCAGTTCGGGAAACAAGCCGGTCAACACCACGGTCTTTCCTAACAAAGCGCTGGGTACCGCGAGGCCGACACCGGGCCTTGGCATGACCATGGCAGTGCTTTCTTTTTTGGGCCCCACCGGCTTTGACGCCGCGGCGAGGGGCTGCGGTACGGGCGACCCCAGGTCGCCGAGCGTGCCAAACTCGGGCTGGTTCGCCTTGATACCTTTTGTTTTCTTTCCGACAACCGAGACCACGTTTGTGTTGCCCATGCGCGCGATGGGAACGTCGTCTTCGTCCATGTCATTGTCGGACGTAGCGTCGATGAGGTCGATCGCGTTTGTCGCGGTCGCCGCAGCGTTGGTACCGTTGTTGGTCTTGGCGCGCTTCGCGGCGGGCGCCGGTACGGGCGCCGGCGGTAACCGCCCCATTTTCGCTTTCGCGCCTTTCGCGGCTTTACCGGCGATCGGTTCCGCGGCGGCGGCACCCGGCGGTAACAGATCTTCTTTCCGCTGAGATAAATAAAAGAAAGTGTCAATCTTGTATGGGCAAACAGTCGTCTTTGGATTTGGGAAATGCAATACGTACCTTCGGGGTCCAGTGTTTCTTGTCCATCACGTGTCGCGCCATCGCGTCCAGGTCGCGTTCCGGAAGCGAAATCTGGATTGTTAACGAAAAGTGTCAGTAACTCGTACGCGCAAACATTCACCGAGTTGGGAACTAATCAATGCACCTGTTACGGCCGTAGTGCACTCGACCAGCGGCATCAAACAGGGAGGTGGGATTTGGAAAACGCGCAATACATACCATTCCCTTCAACAGCACCTCGTCCATCGCGAGCAGCGCTTGTTTGAACGCGTCCAGCGAGAACTGTGTTTGTAAACAAAAGTGTCAGTCTTGTGTTGGCAAACAGTCGTCCGGGATTTGGTGAAATACAATACGTACCTCCTTGTCCGGGTCGGGTAGCCCGCTGTGCACCTTGGACGGCACGCGCCAACATGCCAGGTGCACGTACCGCGCGTACGACCCGCTGACTAAATCCAGGCTCCCGACCCTGACTTCGCCTTTGGGAATGAAACACGGACACTTCTTGCGTTCGTCAACCGTGGATTGGTCGTACGTCTTGGCGCTCGTCCACAGCGGACACTTTGTGGTCCCGACCCGTTTCCGCTGCTCGCACCCGCTCCTCCCCGTTTTCGCCAGCTCAACGGTGTAAATAGGAAACCCCTCGGTTGAGGCGCCGAAGTAGTGTTCCCAGGAGGGCGTCGTGGTGGGTCGGTGTTTACTCGCCTCCGTGAATTCTTTCTGCGCGGATTTTTGCGTTGTCTTGGCATCCGCGAACGACCCTGAGCGATGAAAAAGAAAGCGTCAATCTCTCGTGATGTGTATATCCGGGATTGGGAAGGGTATCGTAGTGGTGTGCCTTTCTGACTGTACTACTAGTAACACAGTAACAGGTAATAAAACAGTCAAGTAGTACAGCAGCGTGTCCATTAGGGGCGGTGAACGTTCGTTCGTCTTAACGCGGTAAATGGGAACGTGAAACACGCACCGATCTTCCCCTCCGTTATCATCAATCGTAACGTCTGGAACGCATCTTGCACCAACTCGAACGTCTCGCGGTCACCGCCTTTGTCCGGGTGCGCCTGCAACACCGTCGTGTGCCAGCGTTTCTTGACAACCTTGAACTCGTCCGCGAGGGTGGCGCAGTCGGCGAACGCGCTTGCCGGATCGGCAATCCCAACCTGAGATTGTAAAAATAAATGTCAGTCTCGTATGGGCAACCAGTCGGAGGAATGTGGTTAATGAGAAATACTTACCGCGGCGAGGCAGGAGCCTACTGTGGATCTGGACAAGCGCGTCGCGGGCGGGGGCTTCTTTTTCTGTTTCGGGGGCATTTTTGGTGGACGCGAATGAGTTGGGAACGGTGCGTCGTGTGCGGCGACCGGGGGGGGGGGTTGCGCGATGCGCCGCGCGGCGTCTCCGAGGCGGAGAGGTGCGCGCGAACTTTTGAGAAAGAACAACGACAAGAGTTTTGGAAGCCGTACAATAAATCGTCGGAAACGCCGTTTTGCCGCGAAAAATGGCGCCGAGGGCAGAGGTGGGTAGAGGGGCGACAATGAGGATCTTAAGTACTGGGGTGCAGTCAGTAAGTAAGTAAGTACCTGTGCTCTAAAAAGCTCTTTCGCTGCGCCACGTGGTCGTCGTGTCCGCCAATCGTGGGGTGCCATGTGGTCGAAAATGACCTCAAAAAGGGAAAGGCGTGTGCCCGCTTCTGCCCCCCGCTGATAGCGTTTCGAACATGACGTAACAAGACCACTCCACCATGCGCGCGTCGTGTGCGCCCACCGCGCCTGTGGCGCGGCAGGCTCCCGCGAATGCGCTTCGGTCCAAGGCGCGACGATTGGCACGCACACGCGCCCCTGCGACCTCCCCCCGCGCGCAAGCCGCGTCCTGGGGCGGCGACGAGGGAAACAAAGACGAGTGGCGCAGCGCGGGTAAGCAGATCGTGGAGGCGTTGACACGCGGCAGCTCCTTGGCCAGGGCGGCGAGCGTTTGGTTCGTGGACCGGCGTTCGGACAGCGACGGCGCGAGCACCAGTGCCTTCGCGAGGAGTGCCACCGCGTCGACCGCGGCGTTTACCACGCCTTCGTCCATCGAGCGGTTCTACGCCACACGAAACGAAAAAAAAATCCAAGTCGACGCGCGCAGAGAGTCCCTTCCGCGACGCGCGTTGGCGCACCCCGAAAGCAAGGAAAACGAAGAGGTGCGACGGGCGCTTGAGTCGCACCTACACGCAGGCGGCGCCACGGTGTTGTTGGCGCCGATCGTGGACCCGTTGATCGTGGACCTCAGCGCTGACGCGGAGAGAGACGCGCGCGCTACGTTCGATGAGGATACTGGGTCTTTTTCGGCGTTTGCGACGTTTTTGTCGCAAAAGATGCCCAAGCCCGAGACGAACGACCAAACGCCTTCCGTGTTCGTGGAAGGCACCGCGTGCGCGTGTGACCCGCACGACCCCGGGGATTGCTGCGCGCGGGGGCTGAGTGAGTACTGCGTGAGCTGTCCCACTTTGGTGAGCTGCGACGAGAGTCTGGACGGTTTGGGAAGCGACGGACTGCAGGTCGGGTCTTCCGTGGATCACGGCGCCGGCGAGGCGCACTTTTCACGGACGAACCCATCGCCGCTTCGATCCACGGACGCGCTTGAGTCCTTGGAAATTCTGCACGCCGCGTGCGCGGTGGCGACGAAAAAAGGCGACTGCGCGTTTTCCAAAGCCATTAAAAAAGACGCCGTCGTCAAAACGAGCAACGAACGCGGCCGCACCTACTACGCCGCCGTGGTCAAGACGGGGGTTGGGAATGAAACCAAGCCCAATGAGGGAGGTGCCTTGAGTAATAACTCAAGAGAAAACAACATCGACACGACGACTTCCTCGTCTGACATCCAGCTCGCCGGGTACGAGCTGTTCCTGGTGTACCGCCCGAACGGCGACCAGTGGCTGGCGGGGGTGGTGCCGCCGCCGACCACGGTGCGGCGAGCGCGGTTCGGGCCGAAACTAACGCGCGAGCTGTTCAGCCTTGCGAGGCGGGGTGAGGTTTGAAGGCTTCATCATTGATGAGGGGCTTTTTCGAAAAGACCTACGGTCTACTAGGGAGACGTACGATCGATACACGACACGGACGCGTGTTACTTTAGCACATCATTGTGATATTACTCGAGGTTTATGACCTACGTGTACTTTTTGTGCTTTACCGTTTGCCCAGACTATTCTAGTTCAGATCTTCCTCTGTTAAACGTTCGTCTCCTCCTGCTCTTCCCGCCTCGCCTCGTCCGTCAGCTCCAAAAGCCCTTTGTCGATCTTCGGGGGCAAAATACGGTACTCCAGAAGGCGGCAATCCACGCCGCCAATGCCTAACACGCGCTTTCGCCGCGCGCGCATTCGCAACGCCCGCGTGGCGCCCGCGTCGCCCGACAGCAGGTGCGCCGTCGCGCCAGCGCACTCTCGGCGGAAGAAAACCCCTAGGGAGTGCCACGCGCTTTCAATCGAGTCGTCGTTTTCCTCGCCGAAGGAATCGAGGGAATCAGAGCCGGTTTCAGTCGTGGTTTTCGTTTCCTTCTGAGTTCTCGCAGCCGCGTCGTCGTCGTCGTCGTAGCCACCGTCGCCGTCGTACCCGTCCCCGCTCCGGTTGGGCGATCCCCAGCTCTTAGCGCTTCTCCGTTGGCCATCCCGGTCCCGCCCCCCACCAACGTCAAGGCGTTTCCCCCACGGTGGGTTCGACACCACCAACACCCCGCCGCCGCCGTCGCGCGTGGTGACCGGCCCGAGGTCGTCCAAATTAACGAACCCGTCGCCGTACTTCGCGCCGTGATCGTAGCTCCTTCCGACTGTTTTCCCATACGAGTTGCTGTTTCCAAACTGCATGGCACCATCGTTAGTGACATCATCTCCATTGAATCCCTCTCCACCTTTCGCGCGGAACCTTTCCTGTTCAGCAACCTTCGCCGCGTCCAGCGCCGGGTGCGTGATATCGCGCGCGTCGCCTTGCGTGAAGGTGATCAGGTTGTCCACACCCGCCGCGACGGCGGCGCGTCGCGCCAAGGAAAGCGCACCGCCGTGCGCGTCGTTGCCAATCAAAACGGGCTTCTGCTGGTGCTTGCGAGCCTCAGCGCCGATTTGTTCCGCTTCTTGTAAAACCTCGTCAAGCAAATCTCCATCGAAATCCGGCCACCGCTCAAACGCGTACGCGGTTTCTTTCGAGGTTACTTTTTTGGGTAACCGAAAAAGGTCAGTCTTGAGTCTTGTATGGGCAAATAGTCAGGGAGGGATTTGGGAAACGCGCAATTTCGTAGCACTACGGCCGTAACATTTACCAGTACTGGCGACGTACCTTTTGAAAAGCCACCGCCCGACCCGTCGTCCACAAACTCGTCCCCCGCGAACCCCGACCGCGCGTTTTTCCGATTCGCGGCGTCCTAGTTGTAAAAAAAGAAATGTCAGTCCCGTATGGGCAATCAGTCGGAGGAATGTGGTGATTGGGAAATACTTACCATCCGGACCAACCCGGGGGCGACCATCCCGGCGACTAGCGCGGCTTCCACCAGTAACGTCCCGCTGCCGCACATCGGGTCCACCAAAATTGGGAGCTTGTGTTTGTGACCCCCCAGAGACCGGGCCTTTTCACACGCCTCGACCCACCCAGAGATGTGCAGAATACCCGCCGCCGCGCTTTCGTTCAGCGCGGCTTTGTGAATCGCGGCGTCCTGCGATTGTTTTGGAAAAGTGGTTAACGTCTTGTGCATCGCGAATGTGTGGAAACACAGTCACCAGCGTTAGAGGTAAAACGTGGAGGCGGGGTTTGGGAAATGCAAACACGTACCCGGTAGCCTCGTCGGTGAAGCGAGTCTCCACTCATGTCCCGATAAAGCGTGGCTTCGTCTCGGTACAGGGACAGAAACAACGGGCAGTCCGCGCTTGAGTGGCCGTTCAAGGGCGGCGGCGGCCTCCATCCGTTGACGTCGACCAGGGCGTCGCAAACGGCGTCTTTCGCCCGGGTCACCGCCAACCGCGTGCTCGTCACGTCCGTACAGCTCCACACCCGCGATTCAAACGAAAACGTGCTTCCGTTTTTCTCGGGAACAACCTCGTGCCACGGCACCGCGAACCGCACGAAGTCGTACACGGACTCGCCCCCCGGTTTGGTGGAATCGAGCCAGCCGTGCCGGAGTTCGCACAAAACGCGAATCGCGCTTGCGATGGGTAAAAGAAAACGTCAGTCCCGAGTCTTACTGTATTGGGCGATGTATGGACAAACAGTCACCGGCTGAGAGATAAAACAGTGCGTTTGTGCTGTATTTGTAACAGCCGCGAGTACGCCAGTAAACGTCACTAGTAGTGTGAAGCACTTCCGTTGAATGAAACGGGCGTGGACGTCACGAACGGGGCGGCAGAAACGTTGTGCCGCCTGATTTGGGAAACCCCCTACGGCCGTACCTTCGCAGCCAGACGTTCGCCAACACTCCGGTTCGCGTGGTGCCGACGAAATACACCCCCGACGCGCCCGCGGTGACGTCGCTCGCGTTGATAGGGTACGACGACAACTCGGCCGCGACAGCGCTTTCCAACCCGGGGTGGCACGTCACGTAAAACCGCGAGTACCCGGGTGCTAAGGGTTTTCTTCGCTCATCCGAAGACCGCGACTGGGTTTGCGAAAATTTCGACTCCCGCCGTCCCACGTCCCACTTGTCCCCCCTGCTCTCGCCGAAATCGCTGTTACATCGGTCTCCCTGTCCTCCCCTGCCTCCCCGGTCATTCTTAGTATCGAACTGCCGCTCGTTCTGTCCATCTCGATCGCGGCTTCTATCGAACCGCCGGTCATCCCGTCCATCAATCCGCCGGTCATCCCGTCCATCAATCCGCCGATCGTCCCTGTCGTTAACGACGCCCTCGTCAGGTGCCACCCCGCGGTACGCCTGTTCCGACGAGTCGTGACTCCCGTTCCCCCAATTTCGTTTTTCGGGAAAATTGTCAAAGTTGATCGGCCCGCGGCCGACCCGCGACCCGCTCGCGTCGCCTTTTTGGGCGCCGCACTTGAAGCAGCTCCCCCGGCGCGCGAAGTTCAAACCGCCACACCCCAAACACGTCCAGTCGTTTTGACCGGTATCGTTGCGTTTCAAAGGGTCCGAGTTGCGGAACGAGCTGGCGGTTGGGGTTGGCGTTTCTTTGAGAGCTGCGCTGGGACGCCCGAACGCGTCGTCGCCGTCGAATTCCGTCGCGGCGCGCTTGCCGCCGTAAAAGGAATCGGAGTCGTTCCCTCTCTCTCGAGGACTCTGGTAATCCCTCCCGTTTTGCCTGGTGTCAAACTGATCCGGAGGAAACGCGCCTCGGTTGGAGTCGGTTCGCCCAAAACCGCCGTTTCCTGATGAGGATCTGCCTCCTCGACCTCCTCGACCTCCGCGGGCACCTCCGCTTCTTTTTGCGTCGCGTCCGAAATCGTCCCGGAACTCCCGTGCGCCCTCGTCTCGTCCACGACCCCGACCTCCTCCGCGGCCTCCTCCGCGGCCTCCACGCCTGGCCGCCCCTGGTGAGCCGTACTCGTCGCCCCTTTGCTCGCCCTCGTATCCCCGGGAAGCAGGGCGCGCTGACCGGCCGCCGGCGGTCCGGTCCCGTGACCCTGCCCGGTCCCGAGACGGACCGTCGTCGTTTTCATCACCGCGTCCGCCGCCGCCATTGCCGCCGCTCAAGTCGTCCGAGATTCGCCACCCGCCCGCGGCGTAGGCGCGGACTAAACGCGGACGCGCGTTCGCCAAAGGGTGCGTCCAAGAAGTGCGACTCGCATTGGCTTTCGAGGCCCTACACGCGACTCTTCGCGTCGCGGTGACCGCGGCGGCGGGAAGCCAGCGCGCGAGCATGGGGCCTTGCGTGCGAAAAGTGAACGCCACGAAACGCGAAACGCCCCTGCTCGTCGTCTCCACTTTTCTGAGTAGAAAAAGGTGCTTTGAGGTTTTTCTTTCATTCTTCACTGCCACGTGTTCGCCACACCGCACCGCGTGTGTACCGCGACATGACAAGCGCATGGAGCGCACCTGCGGTAATGGTGTCGCGTGTCGCGTCACGCGTGTCGCGTGTGTGTGTGGCGAAATCGCGCGTGCCCCCGACCTTCGGCGTACCTCCCTCCCGACGGCTCCGAAACACGTGTCGACACGTCATCAGTTGGCACCCTTCTCATTATCCGCGAGCCTCACACACGCAAACGAACGCGGTAGAGGGGACGTCCAGTAGTTCGGGTGATCGTTCTTCGGGTGACACGTCTGTGCCTGCTGTGTTTCCTGAAACCACGTCACCGTCTCCGAGCGTCGACACTGCATCAGAAGCAGAGGACCTTGACGACGACAACGAGCCCGTGTTATCGGAAGCGGCGCAAAAGGCAAACCGTGAAGTCGACGCGTACGTGAAAACAAGCTCGGAACAATCAACCGAGCTGTGCAAACCAACCGCCCCGAACCAGTACCTGCCACGACGAAGCGGCCAATTCACGTTACCAAACCCTCCCGAACCCGTACGGTTCCCGCGGACGAAGTTGAATTTAAAACTCGCCGTGCTTCTTCTGCGGTCGGGTACGGCCTCGCGCGTTTCCCAAATCCCGCCTCCCTGTTTCAAGCCCGTCTGTGATGACTGTTTCACGTCTACGTAGTCATCCAAAAGGAAGTATACCCATACATCACAAGTGAACTGTTTGCCCGTACTCAAGACGGAAGGGACTGACACTTTTCGTTCACAATCGCAGGGTACGAAACAATAGACGCGATGGATATTCTCCCCATGGATCAGTTCCAAATAAAGTTTTGGAAAAGCAGACAGGCGGAGTGGGAGCCGGTACGTGACGATTCTTTTGTGATGATTGTTTTTCTTGGAGTACCTTGGTGAGGTGACAGGCGTACTGGTAACGTGGCGACACAGTACTTTGACACAGTCACACTACGGTACCTGTTACTAAGTCACACCCCGGTACCCTGTCCAATCCCGGCAACACTGACCCCATGTTTGTTTTTTCTCCAAAAAACAGTACAAGTTCCAATACGCGCCGTTAACAATAGAACAAGGCGCACTGGAGGACCCGCTGTATTTCGACTTCATCAGCTACGTCCAGTTCAACGTCGTTTCCCGTGAGATTCCGAAAAGTGCGAGCGTGTTTGAAGAAAGAAGCGGGGCGGAGGGTACTGTTAAAGTCATCCGGCGAGATCCCGCGCTGAGCGACAACGCTATTCTTCCCGCGATTTTAGCGCAACGCTTGGGCGACACCATCTACGCGCGCTTGCGTTACGGGTTCGAGGATACCGAATTTCACGCCCCCGCGCCCGCGGTTTTGTCGAACAAAAGCGACGCCACCGCTGTTGAGGAAGATTTCGAACTCGTTAAAAACGGTTTGACTAATTTGACCAAGGCGATGGTCCGAAAAGGGTACGGGTTGCGCAGTGACGTTTCCGTGGTTGAAACGGATTTTTCAAAAAAGAAACAAAAACTGAAAATAGCAGTCGCGGGCGCGGCGAACCTTTGGGGCGCGCAGGCGTTAGCGGCGAAGGGCGTGTCACCCACGAACGAGTATCTGGGGTTCGTGCTGACCGCGTATTGCAGGGCAACAGGGGTGGGTTCGTATTACGTAACAAGAGCGAGCGACGTATCCACGGAGATTGAATTCACGGTTTTGTTGCCGTGAGGCGCCGGGATTTCTTTGAAAAGAAAAGTATTTATTGATTCTTTTCGCGCGCTACACATTAAACCCTTTGGCTATTTACCATTCACTCTCCCGTGTTGCCCATGTCCACGTCCCTCACCCTCTTTTTGGTCCCCGGGGACTTTCCGGATCTGGACGATTTGTGTGACTTGGACTTGGACCCCGAGTCCGAGCCGGTCGGTTTTGTGCTCGTCGCCTGTTTTACTTTCTTCTCAGCCTCGTCTTTTTCGCGTCGCGCCGCGGCTCTTTGCGCCGCCCTCAACTCCGCCCCCCGCCGTTTTTCTCGTGAACACGCCATCTCCCTCAACACGTCATCGCAAACCCCAACCCGCTGGTCTTTCACGACGTCAGGCGTGTAGTCGTACAAGTCCTCGGAATCGGAAGATTCTTCACTCGACGACGACGATGAGGACGACGAGGTCTTTTCCCCGCAGCTTTCGTTTCCCCGTCGCGGTTCCCCGTCCGCGACGCGCGCCAAATCCGGCCGTTTCAACCGCAACTTCTCGAGCCACTGCTTCGCCATCTTCGGCCTTCCCCGTTTCGTCATGCGCCACACCTTCCCGAACCGGTTACTGTTCACCACGTTCTTACGATAGGTAAAAGAAAGTGTCAGTCTTGTATTGGCAAACAGTGTTGGTTGGGATTTTGGGAAATGCCCAAGGCCGTACCTGCGTCACCGCGACGGTGTGGGTTAGGTTCAGCACTGCGTGCCACCACCCGTCCGGAACGTACATGATTTCCCCCGCGTTTTGCACCACGTCCAGGGGGGGCGGTTTCTTTTGTACGGAGCGCCATTCGAACGTCTTCGTCTTTGGGTACATCTTTTGGAACCACGTAACGGATTCTCCATCAAGACCGATACCCTTGGGTTTCAAGTCGGATTTCACGAGGCCGGACAATTCCGTGGGGGGAAACAGCGCCCACCGCTTTTTACCGCTCACCAGCGCGTTCCAAGCGGACGTCGCGAGCGGATCGACGTGTACTGCGATTGGGAACGAAAAGTGGTCAACGTCTTGTATATCGCGATGTATGGACAAACAGTCACCAGCTGAGAGATAAAACATTGTGTATGGATTTTGGAAACGCGCAATACGTACCTGAAGACCCCGACCGCGGCGGCCCTATGACGACCCAGCGGTACGGCGGCCGTCGTTTCTCACCCGCTGCGCCGAACAAGTCTTCTTTGAAATAAACCGGTACGTCGTAATCGTCCAGAAGCGGCATGCTTCCGTCCTTGTCCCCGAAACCGCCGTCGAAGATGTACAGCGGGGAGTCGTCACTTGAGGCGGTTAACCGTTGATTCGTGGATGGGGGATGGGTGCCAGCAGCAGCACCTGTTGTTTGATTAGACGGAGTAACCGCAGCATTAGTGCCATCAGCGATACCCGCATTAGTACCCTTATCAGCAGTACCATTAGCACCATCGGCGGCGCCCATGACGGTATCAACACCCTTTCCATCGTTACCGTCCTTCACAGTAACCATATCAGCACCCTTTCCATCGTCACTACCGTCCTTACCAAACATGCTCCCAGTGCAGTAGTGGTGGATGTGCGAGAACTTCAACCGCACGGCGTACCCGTCGTCGTCTGCGCCGACCTTGAACTTGTGGTCGCCGAAGTTTTGTAAAAACCCGTCGTAGGTCCATTTGGAATTCGCGGGCCAGTGGTCCATGGCGTGTTGAATAATACAAGGCGTCCGCGTGTTGATGAACTTTTCCGTGAACTCGGCGATTGTTACGGTCTTGGCGCTTATCCGCTGCACGTCATCCCCCAAGTTCGCGGCGCTGAGCACGTCCCCGTTGCGGTGGTACCCATTTTTACTCCACTCGCCTCCAGAAACCGAAAGCTCCGAACGCGTGGCGCGTTTCGCGGCGCGAATGCGTTTCTCGCATCGTTGTAAGAGGGTGAGTTTTTGGTCCCCCGAGGCTTTGTCCGTATCAATTTCCTTGTCCTCCTCACCACTCTTGTGCTGTTGCTTGGACTTCTTGCCGTGCTTCGCGTCGTGCTCGGATTTGTCACGCGCGGCGGTGACGGAATCGGGGACCAGGGAATCATTCAGATTCGTGACAGTCGCCGCCGACTTTTCGGTGGCGTGACTCGTCATGGGGACGTCGTTTGGCGCGGACACCGCGGATGCGGTCATGATTCGCGTGGGTAAGTAGTCTAACAGTAATGCGTTTTCGTGGACCACCAGAAGCACGTACGTCAACTCGTAATGAACACACAGGGCGGCCGGCGCACACGCGCCGCCGACAGATCTGGCCGACTCGATTCATCCCAACTTCGTTTTCCGAGTTTTCGGCAGCGTCGATCGTCATTTCTTGCTCGCGAGGTCCGAGAAACACGACGAAGCAACTCGAAAAGCAACGACGGCCTACGAACCACCCAAGCCACGACTCCGGCGCGCGCGGTGTCATCACTGGCACGACTCACGCCCGCGCACGACACCTCGTTTCTTTCTGCTTGACCATGACCGACGAAAGTCCCAATCACGATGCGCCGCGTTTCCCCGAACCTCCCGCGTTGCAACCCACGCCGGAGCCGCACCGGAGCTACTCCCCGGGGGCGGTTTCCGGTGGTGCTGGCGGAAAAGAACCTCAAGTCGTTCCCTCCCCTCACGCCCCGAAGGGCGACCCTGGCTTGTTCAAACCCACGCGCGCGCTTCTGAGGTCCGTGACCCTCGGTGCGTACTTGGATGCGCGGAAGCAAAGGAAACAAACACACGACGAACGAGACGCGCGTCACCTCGCCACCAACGTTTCCGTTTCTATCCTCGGAAACGGCGAAAACAGCGTTGGAAAAAAGCTCCAACAAAACGCGCGGCGTCGCGCGGTTCGCGACTCCCCGCCCGCGGTGCTCACCCTGGATGTCGAGACACACACGGGCGACGCGCTCCGGCGACTCGCGCGTGCCAACGCGCACAGCGCGCCTCTGATTGATCAAAATAACAAAAACTTTTTAGGGTTCGTGGATGTCGACGACTTGCTCAACGGGTTTTTCGCGTGTCTCGCGAACGAAGTACCTCCGCCCGCTATGCCCGGAAACGTCGCTGTCGCGGCGGAGCACGCTTTTCAACGGCTGGGCATCGCCGATGACATGGCAAACCTATCCCCGAGTGATCAAGAACAGTTCGTGCGCGACGAAGGTACGTATTGGACCTTTCCCAAATCATAGACGACTGTTCGCCCATACACGAAGACTGACACTTTGTTTTATTTATCTCAGGGTGTCGCCGTTGGATCGCCGGCGTAGACAAAGAATCGCTCGCGATCGCGTGCGAAACGTTTCTCGACGAGGTACGTGTTTCCCAATCATCACGTTCCGCCTCCCTGATCGGCCCGATTACCACGATTGTTCGGCTCGATTACAGGCGACTGTTTACGTAATACAAGTTACGAACATTACGACGGACTGACCCTTTCGGCTTTTATCTCGCAAAGAGCCTCGCTCAGCTTCGCGAATCTTCCTCCGGCGCGGAAGACGGCCGGATGCTTTACCGAGGCGCCAGGGACAAGTCGTTGCTCGAAATCGTCCGGAGCGGGTTTTTAGGCCCAGTTCCTAACGGTGTTGCTTCCTCAACCTCAAAAGAAGAAAACGTTCAGGACAAGAAAACCGTGGCGGACGTACCGCCATACGCGTCTACGTGTCACCGCATCGCGACGTACGAACTTCGCGCCGAGGATACGCACGAACGCGACCAAATGCTGGTTGACCAGGTCGTCTCGCAGTGGGATATTGTCGAGTTTTTGAGTCAACAGGTCGAGAACGGAAAGAACAACTCTGACGAATCTTTAAGCGTGTTTTCAAAATCCCTGCGCGCGCTCGGTTTAGCCGGAAGCAAGGAACACCCCCGAGAAGAAGCGGAGATGAACGATACGCGCGACGGCTCTGAAAAGAGCACTTCGCACCACGCGCGTCGTCAACCCACCCCCGCGCCGCCCGTCACCGTGCTCGCAACGAACTCCACGCTCGCCGCGTTCGCCCTACTTCGCGGCGCGAACGTGTCGTGCGTAGGTACGCGTCGGGCGTTTCCCAAATCCGCCACACACCGTGTCCGGCCCGATTACGGGTGACTGAATGCCCACGCCACATGGCCTTACAAGACTGACCAAACCGTTTACACATAAAGGCGTGGTGCACGAGCTCGGCGGCCCGGTCGTTGGAATTTTGACGAACAAAGATTTCGCCGCCGCGTTCGTCGGGCCGGGCGACGCGAAGCGCACCCCGAGTTGGATCGCGTCCGAGCTTCTCGGTACCGTGGACCTGTTCCTGTACGTGTGTGTTGGCTTTCCCGAATCCCGCCTCCCTTCCCGTGTTCCCATACTCGTCCTGCGAAGGGACGGTTATTACCTTTGCCGATTGGGGAGCCCGTAATTACGTAATACACGTGGCCTTACAAGACTGACACTTTCTTTTCTTCATCGCAAGACACCGCGTTCGTTTGGTTCGCGTTTTTTGGGAACGCCGAGTTCACGAAGTTCGCGAAGGCGAGCAAACGTGCGTGTTGCGCCTTGGAACCCAAATCCCGCCTCCACGTTTTCACATAACTTCGTACTACACACCTTCGAAGGTCAAGACTGACACTTTCGTTTTACAAAAACAGCTCCCCCTCCGCGACCCCCGCGCTTACTTTCTTGCGCACGGTACGTATTCCACGTACCACGTTCCGCCTCTGCGATTGCCCATACGAGACTGACACTTTCTTTTGTATCGTGCCAGGTGACTCCCGAAAACACGCTCGGCGACGTTTTAAGACTGATGACCAGCGACAAGACGCACCACATTTTCGTGGTTTCCGCATCATCCGGCGTTTTACAGAGAGTCATCACCCCCGCGGATGTGTTACGAACGGTCGCGACGCCGTCCTTCGGGTCGGTGGGGTGGCGGTACCGAGAAGAAACCGCGCGACTCGAGACCGAGAAAAAAAAAATCGGAAAAAAGAAACAGAAAGTCTTCGACGACGGCGCGCGGGACGGGTCGGTTTCTCGACTCGAACCTGGTGGAAACCAAACCTCCGATTTGGGGTTCGCGGGGAGGTTCGACGACGAAGCGTGAACAGAAACCGGGTGAGGGATACAGACGAGATACGTAGGACTTGTGGAAGGACACTTGTGAAGACAAAAGACGACTTTTTTGCAAACTTTTCATTTTTCGTGGTGAAAATTCGCGAGAGTTCTGTTCTGTGCTTCTGTCTTCACGAATCACATCTCGCGTGCGCATCGGACGGCGCACGATGGCGTGCGTAAGCGTGGCGAGCATGAACGCGGTGGCGCGGATGCCCCTGAGAACCGCCCGCAGCCGGCGGCCGTTCCAAACGACGCGCGTTTCCCTCGACGACGCACGACGCGAACCCGCCGCGCTCGCCGGATTCGTTTCACGTCGTGTCAAACCGCACGCGCTTCGGCACACCGAGCAGTCCATCTGGATCGACCAAACACGCAGGCATGGGCGTGCTCTTGGCGACATGCGGACGTCCAGGCGTTGGGAGATGGTACCGAGCAACGAATATATACCTTCGGAAGGCGAAGACGCTCGCAAAGCATATGTTCCCCAGAGGTGCGTGCTTTCCTCGTACTCGCTTGTTTACGATTTCTAATGCCAACTGCCAAAGCGGCGTCACTGACAAAACTCGTTTCGCTCTTGGCGATGCAAACTTAAATAACACAGTCAGTCTCCGAAGGTCTATGGAGCCGAACGATGGATAAACATGGTGCACACTCCGCATTGATGTGAGATGTCCAGGACCAATTCGCCTGCGCCGTTCTCGTTGCTCGTTAACGGCGTGTAAAACTCACCCTCGAACTTTCATTCCTCTGCAGGGCGTCGCGCTGGTCTGCTCCGAGTGCGAAACCAAGGAGACGAGTAAGTGGTACGGCAACATGGACGATGCGGGCAAACCAGTCTGCGTTGTGTGCTACAAACGACAGGTACGTCACGTGCGTCGATCCCACGCCTCAATATTTCAAATTTTGTACCGTCACATCCTGACCCAATACCCGCGGTGCGTTTTTTCGCAGCTCGCTGCCAGCCGTGGCAAGTGCTCCGGTTGCGGTAAGGATGGGGCAAATACAAGCCATTTGAGTATGTCCAAGCTCAAGAAGGAGGCATGGTACTGCCAGCCGTTTAGCACACGAGAGGTGCGCATTTCAGGATTGTTCTCCCTCTCTCTCTCCTTGCCCAAGCGACCTCGTAGGTATGATGACTTCCGTCACAAGCTGTTTCGTCTCGACTCACGTCGTTCGAGTTCCGTATTCTTCGCAGGAGCTGGCCATCGAAACCGCCGCGGGAACGACGTGCGTGGAGTGCGGGACGGATACGGCCAGTGGCCGATGGTACAGCTGGAAAGATAAGCCCGGAACTAAAAAATGTGCAATCCTTGCTACAGCAAGAACAGCTACGAGAAAAAGAAGGCGGCGAGCGCAAACGACAAGTGAGTCTTCGCGACGACCCCCGGGGGGTTTTGAAGCGACATTTTCCGCCGCGCCCGGCTTCGGCTTCTTCGGACTGTTCGACTGATCTGATTTTGGGGCCACGCATTTTATTCATAGAAATTCTAGCCGGAGGCATCGAGGGCGAATACCAGGGCGAACGCACGAATCATCAGCCGATGGGGCCTTGGACCGTGGGAGAGAGAAAGATTTGCGTGGGGGGATGTGATGGTGTTTTGTTCAAAGTGTGGTTTAGAATTCTGTCGTGCAAAATTACGTGTCGCGATCGAGACACTTTCCGCCCGTCGCCCGCGCCGCTTTCCCCAGTGTACGGGTCGCGGTGATGCGACGACACGCGGCGGCGCGCGCGCGCGATTGGGTCGTGGCGTCGGTGGTACGCACCAGGGGCGCGGGGTGCGTCGTGGAGGGATGCGCGGTCGGTGGTGGACAAGAGTCGCGCGTGCGTTTTCGAGGCGCGCGTTTTTTCGTTGCCAATGGCTCGCGGCCGCCCGTCCCGAGATGGGTCGGGGTCGGGATTTTGGGGAAGAGAAGCGTCTGCACCAATTCGTTGGCCGAGTCGACCACGACCACGGCGAACGTCAAAACCATCAAAACCCAAACCCAAAGCGCCGGGTTGAGGCGAATGCGTCTGTCCGAACTTCGAGGTTTGTGTGTTACCCGGGGCCTAGACGCATTCGGGAAGAAGGAAGTTCTGGTTTCGCGACTGGCGACGATGGACGATGGCGACGATGAGGCGAGATTACACGGCGCAGTGAGTATTCAGTCCGAAAAGGATCTCAGTTCCTTCCTCAAAGACCAGACGCACACCTGGGCTGTGCCATCTCGCAAACCGCAAACCGACCGCGGCGACCCCACGAACCACGAGCGCATCTTGACCCCCGCGGAACACGGCATCGACGCGAGTTTGATCCCGAAATACGTCCGGGCGCTTCAAAAGAAACTGCAGCGCGATTCGCGAAACGCCGACTCGAGCGAAAACGCGGTGTCGTCGTCCGGTACGGGCAAACAGACCGAAAGTAACTCGGGCTGCCGTTTGTTCGTCGTGGGAGGCGCGGTCCGCGATTTGTACCTGGGGAAAACCCCGCGGGATTTCGATTTGCTCACGGACGCGACGTGGGGCCAAATCAAACGACGGGCGAAACCGGTGGTGGTGGTGGGAAGGCGGTTTAAAGTCGCGCATTGTTTCGAAGGTAACGACAACGGCGGCGGCGGTGACCGAGGACACGGTAACCGAGGTAACGGACACGTTCAGCGAAGTGGGACGTTTTACGAGCTCGTGTCCATGGCTAGGTATGGGGGGGATGCTGATGCTGCTGATGCTGCTGATGCTGATGAGGAGGGTAGCGACAACGACGCCGACGCCGGCGGCGACGTCCTGCTAAAAAACTTAAGAAAAGGTGCGGGGCTTTCCCAATCACCACGTTCCGCCTCTGCGATTGCCCATCACACGAGACTGACACTTTCGGCTTTTATCGTGCCAGACTGTCGCCGGCGCGACTTCACCATGAACGCGTTGGCGTACGACGTCCAGTCCGGACTTCTTTACGACTTCTGCGGAGGCCTGGATGACATCGATACGCGTATCGTACGCACCGTGCACAGAGACGGCCCGGTTACGAGTTTCAGCGAAGACCCGGCGCGCATGCTGCGCGCGGTGCGGTTAGCGGCGCGGCACGACTTTCACTTCGCGGGGAACGTGTTATCGGCGATGAAAGCTTCGGCGCATTTACTCCGGAAAGAAAACAGCGCGCGACTCGCCGGGGAGTTAAAAGCATTACTGACCCGAGGGTACTCAACGAAAGCGGTTAAGCTGCTTTGGGAAACTGGCGTTTTGGAGCACGTGTTGCACTTGCACGCCACGCACATCGCCAGGGCCATCGACCCACACACCACCTTCGTCGCGGCGCCGCCCGGCGCGTTTGTGTTCGCGGAGGGAGACGGGGTGGTGGATTTGGTGCAGACTGGCGGTCATACTAGTCATAACCAGGATTTGCTAAGAGGTGGTAAGGAGCAGGGTAGTAGCGATGGTGACCGGGCGGGATCAATTCCGCTTGATGCGCCTTGGGCTGAGTCTGGTGACCAGAACTCACTCGGGAGTCACAAAACAGGAAGCAGTTTAACGCGGCACGGGCGCGGGGGCAAGGTACGTCCCCGCATTTCCCAAATCCCGCCTCCACGTTTGCCCATACAAGGCCCTGACACTTTTCCGGCAAAACGCCAAAGCGGGTTTCCAAGACGCAGATGGAAAAGGTCGTGCGTGCCGACCCGCTTTTCAAAATTCTTCGCGCGCTTGATCGAAAGGTGTTATCCGGGTCTAATAACTCGTCAACCGCGTCTAGCAACGCCCATCACGGACACGGACACGTCACCGAAACCCTCGCCTACGCCTGCTTCACCGTCCCGTTCGCGGTGGCGAAACTTGGGTGGCCGCCGTTGGAGCCGCGCGGGATGTTGAGTGAGACGAACGGAAACGGAAACGACTCTGAAAAAACCAAAAAAAAATCCAAATCGAAACCCAAAGGCAAAAATGTTGGACCCGCCGATTTCGATGCCCTTTCCAAGTTCGCACACCCAAAGCTAAGGAACGTGCTTGACCGGTACCACGGCTTGGCTACGGACGCGGAGAGGGAGGCTTGGACCGCGCTGGGTTCAGTTCGCGACGCGGTGGTGACCAATAAAGGAACCGCTACACGAAACGCGCCCCAAAAAAAAAAAAAAAACGAGGAAAACAATCCCGCAGAAATCGACGACACCTCTGCAACCTCGGCAACCGCTGCAACCTTCGCAACCTCGGTCGGTTCTCATCTTCAAACCTGGCACCGAGTCTTCGGCGCGTGGACGAAGCTGTGCGGGTACGCCGCGAGGGTCATGCAGACCGATTACCACATGAGCTCGGGGTCAGTGGTTACGCAAGCGCTCGCCACCGCGCACGTCCCAAATCTGTACGCCGCGCCGGTGGTGGACGTGCTTGGCAGAAGAGCGGAATTGTCAAAGCGAGGCGCGACGAGTGGAAAGAAAAAGAATTCGAAAGAAAGCTCGATAGCAGATCTCTCCACCACGTTGAAGCCCGCCAAGCTCCGGTTTTCTGATTTGGTGTTCGGCAAGCACGGCGACGAAAGCGCTTTGCGAGCTGTCAAGAATTTGACATCGCGAGAGAGCGGTTCTGCGAAGCGGCGGCTCGGGAAGATGGGTAAGTCGTCGAAAACCGAAACCGCCTCGCACCTCGCCGTTTCCGTGCTGCCGGGCGAGCTGTTGAAGTTCGTGGAAATTATGGCAGATGCGAGGGCGGATGGCGAGGGTGCACCCGGGGATGATTTAGTGGAGACTCGTACGCGCGATTCCACACGAAACGGTACTCTCGATTCAACAAGGAATCGTACGGGCAAACAGTCTAAAAAAAACCACCGAAACGACGACGAGGACGACGCGAACCGGTACGACGACGCGAGCCACGACGATTTCGACCCGGATGAACTTCTGTAGCGTTTGGTATTCTTTTTCAAAAACATTCTACAAACACGTCTCTTCCGTCGTTTTTCGTTGTGCATCACGAGCCCTCGCGTCGATTACAGTCTCTCTCGTCGCCGCCGGAGAATCACTCAGAATCGGATCCACAGAAGGTATCGAAAATCCCGTTACGTACGATATCGTTTTTTGACCTAGCCGGCTTGCATCTTCTGCAGCACAGCTCCGAGCAATTTTTCAGGATACCCTTGGCGCACCAGTCGCACGCGATTTTCGCGCCGCACTTGCAGAGTTTGAAGCGTTCGCCAGTCTCTTTGTGTGTTTGGAAGCACGACGGACACGCAATGAAGTCGATGATTAAAAAAGCATGCTTGCAAGACCGCGCACCAGGTGGAATGTGGTCCTCGCACCAGACCTTACCGCAGATGGAGCACGCCATTGCCAATGGATCCCCGTTGTCATCCATTCTGCATCCCAAAGATTCGCTACAAAGCGTCCTTCCGCATCCGAGTTCCGCGCACGGGTCAAGACCCTTGAGCCACAACTCCGGAGCGTGCTCGAGGGCATACACATTGCCGCACTCGCAGCTGGCGCTCCGGTCATCGATGTATTTGGAAGGGTTGTCATCTTCGTGGTAGGAGGGACACCCTTCGCGACCGCACAGCCGCGACGACCAACATTTTTCGCACTGTTTTGGGTTTGATAAATCGTTGAATTTATTGCACAACAACACGGATTCGTCGTTGTAAAGTTCGCACATAAATCCGCCGCAAGCCGGGGACACCCACGGCAAATCACATGCGAACCGGTCTTGGTCGAACTGGCATATCCCATCGCACGCGTCGCAGGGCACTATGTTGAAATGCGTGGGGAATACGTCGTTTGCGTCGTAGCAGAGAGATTCGGTGAGGCGCGCGAGCTGCGTGCGGTTGATTGCCGCGTTCCCGACGCCGTCAAAGTTGGCTAACGTGTTTGTGATGAAAAGCTTCTCGAGGCGCTTCTGCTTTGGACGGATAAGGACGTGCTTTTCGAGAAAATCGACGAGTCCCTCCGCTTCAATGTTTATGTGATCCAACACGAGAGACTTGAGGTTCTCAAAAAACACAGGACTACTCGTGAGAGATCCTACGTTCATGAGAATCCCCGCGAGACCCCAATGCTTGGCGCCGTGCAGTTCCAGAGTCTTCACGCCGTTCACCGCGTACCCGAAGATCTGGCGCAGACAATTATAAGCAGCGTCCGCATTATCTAGCCTCCAAAGCCTCGTCGCGAGGTCTTTGTCGATGATGAGCGTTTCCCACGCCCGCGGATCACGAAGTGCGGCGTTTCGGAAATCTCGCGACACGGAAGCGGTCCGACGCGGGCAGGTACTCGACGATCGTCGATAGGACGTCGAGAGGGAGGTCAGAGATTCTACTCAGTTCTTCGGGGGCTCTGGACGCGCGGGTGGCGTCGGGGGAAGGGCACACTTCGGAGCTCATGACGGGGGTGCGGCCGGCGGCGTGCGCGTTGTTGTGTCTTCCTAGGAAAGCGTTACAATGTTGTTGCTTTTTTGGCAAGTCAGTGAAGACTCCGTCTCCAAGACTCGTCCCCGAGACTCGTAAGACACCAAATGTACCGCTGACGTTGTTTTATTAAAACTAAAACGCGTTCACCGTCGTTCCACCTGCCCCGGGGGCGTTTTCGGTCGCGTTCGCGGTCGCTTGTTCGCGTGTACGACGCGCGTTTCGCGTTCGCCATCGTTTCCACGCGCTTCTTCGTCGGCCTCGTCCTCGCCGACGGTTTCGCCTTGGCCATTCACCGCACCGTTCTCTTCCGTTGTTTCCTCTAGTATAAACACGTGGTAATGCGGCACGTCCACACTGTTATTATTGTTCATGTCGAAATTCCAGGCCGTGACGTTTTCGAACGTTGGGTTGCTGTTGAACTCTCGTTTGCACCACTTGACGAGTTCGCGTCGCGTCATCTGCTTCCGGCTCCACAGCGTGTGGTGCGAAATCCCGTTTGGGCACTCGTACGGGAACATGTTTCGTTCCAAAACCGCGATAACCTCGCTACTTCGAAACACAGTTTTTTCGATGTGCTCCTCCATGCCGTAATACCCGAACTCGGCGTCTATTTGCGTTATGTGTGCGAGCTTGCGCGTCGTGCACTCCACGGATCGCATCCAGTATTGGAGCTTCAAGACGCACGGCGGGCCCGGGTCGGAATCGGAAGCGGGATCGAAGTTTGAATCGTCGTCGTCATCGCTCACGCCATCATGACATCGGGGTCCCACTTCGTCACCCGCGTCGCGCCGATCAGATTCTTCGGTTTGCCCATCGTGGTGTTCTTCGACGTCTCCTACAGTGTCGTCGTCGAAAAAGCGAGATTTCGTTTCGTCAGATACCGCGGATGCGCCGAGGCGACGCGGGGGAGGTGCGGTGTGGTCGGGAGACGGGGAGAAACGCGACGACGCGCGGCGTTTGCGTGAAACGGGAGAATCTGAAGCCGAAGCACCCGGTCGCACCACGACTGCGTCGTCCTCGGTGATGACGCGTTTCGCGGTTTCGTGTTCCTTGCCGGAGGTTACCATTGTTGGCTTGTTGGCTCTCGTGCTGTACGTGACGTAAGAAAAACCGATTGGGGGACGACACGCCGCGGTCGGCAGGCACGTCGCGTCGCCACCGCAATCTGGGGGGTCCCCAATCCGGGGCCGCCGTTTTCGAGGAAGGATTTGGACTGGCAATAAAAATCCACTCGTACGAGTACCGACTCCTTCCATTCTCAACACCCCAACAATCGAGACACGGGTGTCCTTGCCCTCCCACAACGCGCGCGCGCGGACGTGGCTCTTCCTTTCGCCTACGGCAAGAGCGCGTGTTAGAGAACCAACTCTCGGTCCTCGCGTGTTGAAGGCGGAGAAGTGGTGAAGGACTTGGCCTTGTTGGGTGGTGCGTGTCGTCGCGTTGCACGAAACAACGATGGCGAGCTTTTTCCGTGCCAAGGATGTGATGGAGACCTCGCCTTTGATGGCGGGCGGCGCGGTGGCTACGTGTGTGCCACCTGCGGGCGGCGGCGACACGGAAACCGCCGCGCGGTTACCCGTGAAGTCCACGATAAGTGGTGCAGTGCCTCGCCGTTTCGGCGGCCGTGCCGTCGCGGCTGTCGCGGTGGTCACCGCGACGGCCGCGGTTTCACTGCTTGGAATAGCCGGATCTGCACATGTCGTCTCTCCCCAACTCGGCGCCCTTCCGGTCCAACCCCAAGGAGGAGGTGGCCGCGGCGTGGACGTGCTTGTCGACCACCGCCCCGGGGAGGACCTGTGGGACATGATCGACCGCGGTTTAACGGAAACCAAAAGGAGCTCTTCTGGGGATGCGAAACGCGGGGCTGCGGAACTCGGCGCATCCGAGGAATCCGATGGGCGCACTAAACCGAATGTGGAACAGGAATCGCGACTCGCGAAAACAACGGCTGACGCGCGGAACCTGGGGAGCGTTACGTTCGACGACGTGCTGCGAGGTGCTGCAGTATCTGCTGCTGTACACGCATCGCCCAGTAACAACGAAAACAACCACGAGTTCGACGAGCTCACGGAACAAGCCCTGTCGCGCATGCCCCAGGCGCGGCGCGTCGAGGCGAGACGTGAGCTGCGGCGTTTGGGCCGCGAGTCGGGGCACTCCTCGGATGCCGTCGCGACGAGGTCGGCGGAGAGGTACGAACAACGGAAAAGCGCAAAGCAGTTCGAGCGCAAGCGAACACGGTTCGAGACAAGACGCGCGACGGCACGGGCGGGTAAGGGAAAACAAGCGCCGACTGTCGTTGCTGACCGGAGTCGAATGGGCGCGGCTGAAACGAGCAACGACGAGGTTCCGACGCGAGCCGCAATAAGCGAACCAACCGAAGACGAGAAGAACGGGGGGCAAGGCGACGTGACCGACGACGAAGTTCTGCAACCTGAATTCCGCGTCGACCAGGTTCCGGAGCGAGCCGCGATAAGCGAACCAACCGAAGACGAGAAAAACGCACGAGTAACTCTTGACGAAGACGAACCTTCGTTTGATTCCGGGTACGACGCGTACGGAAACGATTACGACGCCGACGAAGCAGCGGACGCCCCGGCCGAAGCGCCTGGCCCTTCGCCTGCGCCGCACCACGACCCCAACGCGGTCGCGGCGCGACGCGAAGCGAGGATTCGCGTTCGCCTAAAAGCGGAAGCGCTCGCGGAGGAAACGCGGCTTCAAGCCGGACTTGATGACACGCAAGACACTGTACGGTACGAGTCGTTGAGCCGTTTCGCGGACGAAGCGAAAGAAATCGAGAACGAAATTCACGAAACAACAACCACCCGGGAGTTCCGGCAGACGCAGACGGAGCAGGCGCTCACGAGCGCGCTTGATACCGCGCAAACAATTTCACACGAACGCGACGTGTACGAGGACCCCGGGAACCGCACGGTGGTGGGGCTGATTGATACGGAGATCGCGGGAGCGCCAGTTGCGGAGGCGTTGGCGGAACGGGCTGACGAAATCGTGGACGAACAGGAACGGCTTCAACGCGAACTCGACGACCTGGAACTGGAACTGGAGCATTTCGCGGAACCGGAAGTCGACGACGTTCACGAGCTAGACACGCTCGCGTTTGAAACCTCAAACGCAACGTTACTCGAGTTATCCGAAACCTTCGAGGACGACGATTTCGTGTGGGAAACGGTTCCCACTGCGGAGGCGCTGGCGGCGGCGGACGCGGCGGCGAACGCGGCGAGGGCGAACGCCACCGCGGCGAGCGCCGCGCGAAACGCCGAGCGCGTCGCCGCGGTTGTTAGGGCGGAGACACGCGCAATTAGTCTGAAAAAAACCATCGGCGACCTTGACGCTGACGACCTTGTGGCGTACGCCACCCTAAAAAAACAATCCAGAGCTGCGCTGCGAATGCAGCTGAGGCACGAAGAAGCCGCGGCGAATGCCACCGCGCTTTCGGTTGAGGCGCAGAGGGTCGCGGATGACGCGTCGGCGCGACAAGAGCTCGCCGCGTTACGCGCGAGGCTGGCGATCTTGATTGGGGAGGAGTCGGTGGCGCGAAGCAGGGAAGATGACGCCTTGAGGGTATTGAACCTGCAGGTGGAGGATGCGGAGAGCAATCATTCAGGAGAAATGGAAAGGGAAGAGGAAACACGATACGCATCCGACGACCACTACGCGAACGCGCCATCCCCGGGCGCGTACGATTTCCTCCCCACGGAAACTGGAGGGCCACTGGACCAACACGACGACTCGGAATACGACCCAGGTAATACCGACGACATGGGTTGGGATGACTTGACTCGGAGCGCGGCGGCGTCGGCGGCGGCGAGCGCGGGAAAAAGTCGATTCGGCGACGATTCGGATGCCGAAACCCAAAATCTCCCAAAACGATTTCTTGAAGAAATCGTTTCCAAAAGAAACCGGGTGCGACGTCGCTCGGAAGGGAGAGCGACACAGCGCGAAGAAAAAAAACAGGAAAGCGCTGTGGAACGTACACTGGAAAGCGACGCGGAACGGCGACAACAACGGCGGCGGCGAAACACGGTCGACTTGAACGGCTGGGCGATGGACGACTCGTGGGATCCCGGTACCGCCGGGCGGCTCGGGTTGGTGGTCGGTCCACAAGACACGAGTGACACGGAATCTTCCGTGGCGCGTTTGGCGGGCGTTGAAGACGCCGCGGAGGCGGAGGAAGTCGCCGATGCGCTTTCCCTAACCGAGTCGGCGAGACACCCGCACACCGCGAAGCGCTCGCTCGAGGATATTCTGGTACGTATTTCCCCATTTCCACATTCCGCCTCCCTGATTGCCCATACAAGACTGACATTTCTTTTTTTACAATCAGGGCGCCGAGCTCGACCTTGAAACGCGCGAGCCGAGCGACGTTGCGAGGCCCGGCGCGGTTGCTGGTACCGCCTTTGACGACGACGACGGCTACGACTACGGCTTTTCCGAGTCGGACGACACCGTGGCGAGCGTTTTGGGTCACGCAACCGCGGCGACAACCGACCGACCCGAAAAAACGTTTCAAAAAGCGTTCCACAACGCCTTCGGCCCGGTTCCCGGTTTGTTACGACACGTTCGGGGGAAAATTGGGTTGCCGCCCGCGAAACAGGTTGGGTCGTTCCGGGTACGGGATATCGACCCTTTGGCGCTGCAAGTGTTGACCTACGCCAACTCCGCGTATTGGCCGGTAACCAAGGTTTTGCTGAAATCGCTTAGGTACGCGTTTCCCAATCACCACGTTCCGCCTCTGCGATTACTGCTCTGTATGGAGTACAGTCAGAAAGTACGGACCCCACTCCGTCGGACCCCTTTCCAATCCCGGATATACCCACTACGACCGACTGACACTTTCGGGGTTAATCTCTAAAGCAACAACGCCCCAGACGTGTTACCGTCGCTGACGGTGATGTTGACGGACACGAAATCGCTGGTGGAGTGCGAGAACCTTGCCGTGACGATGCGGCACACGTGTTTCCTGGACCGTGACATGGTTACGGTTTTGGGAAAATTCGCGGAGCGCGAAGGAAGCCAAGCTGCCGGGTCGGAAACGAGCGAAGAATCGGAAGTGGGCAAGGCGCTGCGCGTCGCGTGGTGCTGGAGAAAGGTACACGCGGTGTACTCGTTGGTGAAAGGCGGGTACCCCGCGGTTTTCATCGATGCCTCCACCGTGGTGCTTCAGGACTTTCGAGGCGCAGTCGCGCAACGCCTGGCACTCGCCGAGATGGTACGCGTTGTGTTTCCCAAATCCCGCCGACTGTTTGCCCTACAAGACTGACACTATTTTTAATTTATCAGGTCACCCTCTCCGATTTCGGCGGCCAAAAGGAACAGCAGGCGATCAACACCGGGTTGTTAGCGGCGGCGCCCGATACGTGGCCGGTGATGTTGTCGTCGTCATCCTGGGGCAAACATCAGGGTTCGAACCAGGGCGGCGATGATAGCGGGTTGCCTTCCCTACGCCAGCGAAACTCCCTGCGACTGTTGGAGGAGTGGATGGGGTACGAACCAACCGCGACGGACACGGAGCAGGCGTATTTGACTTGGGATTTAGCCCCGAAAGCGCGATTAAGAGGCGATGTGATCATCGCGTTGCCTCACGAAAAGTTTCCCTCCTTTGTTACGTTTGAGGAACACAAACACGTCCCAAGTGTGAGCGGCGGGAATTTAGGGAACTTGGAAGCAGGGCTTGACGACGTGGTACGTGATGAAAACGGACATGAAGTTAGCGACGAAAACGCGGTAGGTATTGGCGTCACAGTGCACGCGGCGTATTGCGGCTCGGTGGAGGGCAAGCTCGCGTTTTTAACTCGAATCGAGTCGTTACAAAGGGGAGTTGTTAGTCCGGTAACTTTGGCGGAAAAGAACGGGTGCGACGGCTATGACCGGGACAAGTACCGGAACTGCGGCGCCGCGCCGTGGGACAGGGATTGTTGAGTCGTTTTGCCCGCGAACTTGGGAATCTCAAACTGATAGTCTTTGAAGCAAAACCTTTATAAATCGCAATTTTGATAGGCAAACTGAGTTAATCCGAGCGGGTGAGGGGGTTCCGCATCACCGAGGGGAGAATCTTGCGGTGGTGTGCTTTAATATGTATGACAAATAGTGGAAAAAGTAAGAAAGAAAGCGCCCCTGCCAGAGGCAAACCCGATATCGACGTTACTGTCGTCACAAACCAGACCGGTCAGATGATCGCGTTTCCGTTCGCCACCCGCCCCGCGCGTTTCCGCGTCGCCGCGACTGGCAGGGTGTTCAGGTTGGGGCGCCAGTTCAGAAACGCGGGGTACACTTTTCCTTTTTCGAACGTGCTGTTTTTGTAAAAAAAAAGAAACAAGTATCAGTCTCGTGTGCGCAAACAGGCAGGCGGAACGTGAGAAACGCGTAGACGTACCTGAACCCGTCCCACTCGAACTCCGCGCTTCCGCGCCCGTCCCACTGTTTCAGTAAATCGGGGCATCTGTTGAGTTTTCAGGAAAAGTGTCAGTATTTCGTAATGTGTATTACGTAATTACTCTGGACAATCGTCAAACAGTCGTCTATGATTTGGTAAGTGCAACACGCACCTTTGCGACGCGGCTTCTCTAATCCTATCCACGCTAACGTTCGCGGCGTGTGAGCCGCGGTAGTAGGTAAGCATCTGCAGCGCGTTTAGGGTATCCACGACGTCCTCAATCGCGACGCCGGTCGCGCGCGAAATCTCGCCGCACGACGCGCCGCCGTTCGCCGTGAACAACGTCTGCAGAACAACCCGGGTCCAGTACTGGCGGTAGCTCACGCGGCCTAAGTCCGAAAGCGGCCGTTCCGGGGTCCCCGCCCGTCCCTCTGGCACGATAAAAAAGAAAGAAAGTGTCAGTCTCGTGAGGGCAATCAGTCAGGAAGGCGGTGCGTGGTAATTGGGAAATACGATACGCACCTAATTTGCTCAGCTCGTACGAAAAACTAATCAAAAACGTCCCGTACCCTTTCCGCTGGTACGGCGGGAGGGTTAAGATACACGCCAAGTTGTACCTGCGATTAACAAGAAAGTGTCAGCCGCCTCGTATGGGCAATCAGGGAGGCGGTGTGGTGATTGGGAAATACATACCCCGCGCGCGTGTGCTTTTCCTTTGAAAAGTACCCGACGATTTTGTACCCGCCCCCTTGCGGGATCGAACCGCCCGGGCGCGGTTCTCCACCCGCCGCGTCGTGACCTACCGCCTTACCACCTTCCATCCGACTTCCGGTTGTTTGTGCCTCCTGGGGGGTATTCAGCGTGTTGTCATTGTCATTGTCATTGTCATTGTCGTTGTCGTTGTCCTCGCGTTCCGTCAGCACGTAAAACAGAAACGCCGCGACGTCGTAGTACAGCGTTTTGTGGTCCAGAAACAGTTTCGACAGGAGGCACAGGTTCTGGCGTGGGTAAAACAAAGTGTCAGTCTTGTAAGGCCATGTGTATGAGTAATTACTCTGGACAATCGGCAGAGGTAATAGTCCCTTCGCAGGACGAGTATGGGAGTGGGTCGTCGTCGGCTGATTTGGGAAAGCCGTTACACGTGTACCTGGCAATACACCGGAACCTTGCCTCCGTCCACTTCGAACACGGAAAGAGATGGGTGCACTCTTTTCTCACCAGCTGAATCCGGAACCAAATCGACCCAACACGGCTGGCGGTAGATCTCGTTCCCGGGCGGGTGTTTCAGGGGGCAAAACGCGCAATGCTTCACCAGGTTTTTTCGCTTGCGCATGTACTTCAAACAAAACTCGCACGCGAAGAGCTTTGTTGGTTTCGTTCCGCGTTTTGAAACATGTTTTGGCGGTTTATTTGGGACTAATTGCGCGGTAGGTGGGTTTTCGGGCGCTTCGGTTGGTAATGTTGTGGTACCAACAGCATCGCCGGTACCGGTTCGATACGCGGCGCCGGTTCGCTCGTCGTCGGCGTCGTCCGCGGCCGACGCCTTCGGGGACTCCTTTTTTTCGCGCGTATCCCCCCCCGAATTGAAATCGGTATCCGCCTTCCAGAAACTTTCAGGAAACGGCGAGTAGTACCAGCAGTCCATTTCGTAGTTTCCCAACGTTAACGTCTCCACGTTCTTTACGACCGGGGTTTGTTCCAAATGCTCCGCGTCCAACTTGCGTTCGATGGCGGTTTTCTGTTCGGAATCTAAAAAAGACTTACCAGCTTCGTGGCCGTTCGCCGCGTCCGGCCGCGGCTCTGTCTCCGCGAGTTTCCGTTTCTGGCGCCGAGTTAAAAGCTGTTCCTTGGAAAGGAGCTTTGTTGGGGAATGCACAGCCTCGGCCTCGGTTCGATCCCGGGCGGTTTCATAGTCGCCATCCGTTTCTTTATCCGTAGGGCTATTCAGGGTAGTATCGTCCAGCGCTTCCACTTTTTTCGTATCCTGCACGTCCACCCAAACGTCGCACCGCTTGTCGTACCCCAAAAAGTGAACATAGTACCTTCGAGGTTTTCCGATTGTTCCGTCACTTCCGAAAGTGTCGTGCGCAACTCTCACCACGGTCGCTCTGTGGTAATTCCCGTCGAAACTCGCGATGGCGGCGACGGCGTCGCCCTCCGCGAATGATGCGCGCGTTTCTATTTTTTCACCCGCTTCTTCCGCACTGGCCTCAGTCTCATTTGCAGAATCGTCTTCGCCCATTGGGAGTTCCTCTGCACCACCATCCCGCGTGCCCGCATCCGCCGGCCGTGTTTCGTCCGGGATCGGGCCTGCCGGTTTCGTCGTGACAGCACCTGGCACGGAAGCAGCACCCGGAGCGTGTGTGTGGTTCCCCGCCGTGGCGCCACCTACTTCGCTGGTGCTCGGCGGATTGCACAAAGCCTCGGTGGTGCGTGTTGGGCTCGACCGCGACGCATTCACCGCCGGTGCCGCGCTCGCCTCCATCGCGTCCGCGGTTTCCGCGACCGCGGCGTCGAACGCGGCGGACGCGCGTTCCGCGGTCTCCGCGGCCGCCACCGCGCGCGCGGCCGCGCGCTCCCCCGCAGCCAGCGCCTCAGGCGTGGGCTCCATGGCGACACCGCCCGCCGGGTGCTCAAATGCTCAAATTTCGGATTCCCGGACCCTGAAAGTCGGCGCGCGGCGTGACCCACCACTTGTACCCGCACCACCTTCCCGTCCACCACGCCGTCCTCGCGTCCGCGCTGGCCAGAGCTCACAATCGCCGCGGGCACCCACGCGCGCTCCCCGGCCGGTTGTGGCGTGGCACTCCCGGAAGGTCGTCCTTTTCCTTGGGTTTGTGCGAGTCGCAGTTTCAAGCACCGAAACTAGATGAAACTTTTTCGAGTTTAAGGTGACCCCCACGCAAGAGAGTGTCTTCGTGCGCCCTGGCCATCGCCGCGCACTTCCGGCTGCGCCGAGTCGAGCTCGCGGGTTGCGCATTCGCGCGCAACCTCGCGTGCGATATGGGAAAGCAGAAGTCGCCCCCGCCGCCGCCGCCGCCGCCCCCGCCGCGGGCGCCTCCCCCAGTTCCCCCGTCGTCCCCGTCGCCCCTGGTTAACGACGCGCAGCACACGCTTCGCGCGACGCAAACGGTGTTCGGCAGCGGCGCGGATGTGGGCGGCGTGGCGCCGTCGTGGTCGGACGCGTCGGTACGTCGTTCGTATTACGTCCGTCGCGACATCGCGCGGTGTTCACACCGCGGATACTCGCTTCACACAACCCACGCCGCGGGGGGTTCCCCACACCCGTTTCCACCTAAGACCCCTTTTCCGCGTTTCGCGAACGCACAGCTGTGTCCTTTTGAACTTTTCTCGTTCGCGCTCCGCGCCTGCCTGACGCGCCGTGCCATTCCTGACCAACAACGCCCCTAAACCCTAAACCCTAAACCGTAACCCCTACACCCCACCCCATCACCCATCAGTGGCTCTCCGAGGTGGACTTCGACAGCCGGAGCGAAACGGACGGCGCGCGAACGGTCTGGGCGCAAGTCGCGCCGTGGGGCGCGTTTTCGTTACGCAGTCGGTTCGCGTTGGACGCGTCGACGTGGAACGCGTTACGGTTCACATCGAGGACGTCGCAGAGCTCGTTTCAAGTGCGGTGGGACTTGGTGGATGCAGAGGAAGGAGTGTCAGGCACGGAAAATACAGATTACGCGAGTGATTACGCGAGTGTACCTGTTACGCCGAATACAACCGCCGACACCGATGAGTCAACTTCGAGTTCGCCGAGCGCGCGTCGCCTCGCTTCTTCGCATCGGCGTTCGTTGAGGCAGTCACCTAACTCTACTGATTACATCGATTCTACTCCTGATGCCCCAAAAGCAACAGTTGAGACGTGGGGCTTCCCCGTGGAAGCTTCGGTTTTGTGGCGAGAGACGTTCGTGCCGCTTGACGCGAACGGGTTTTTTGATACGGCAATTGGAAACGAATCCGCGACGAACGGATCGTCGGGTACTAGTACTAGTACTAGTGGTAGTACTACCTCATCGGATACTACCACATCGCGCACCACCGACCAGCCGCCAATTGAACCCGTGTATTGGGACCGATTAAGCTGGCGAGACACGTCCGGTCTGGGCGGCGAGATTCAGCTGCGGGACATCTGGGTGGAGTCGTGGGTGTTGGCCGAAGCGTTCGGCGGGGAGAATTTCGTGAATCAACAAACAGGGTCATTCGCGCCACTGTCAATGACCGCGCCGCCCATACCGGACGCGCCGCCGAGCGTACCAGAAGATGGCGGCGACGGCGACGAAACCGGAGTCAACGCCACGACGTCGCAACTGTCTTCGGAAACGCTCGTGTCGCCGCCGTCGCCTACGCGCCAAATCGCGATCACCGCCGACGACGGCGGTTCGTTAACTCGGTTCCTAGTCACCGCGTTTTTCGTCGCCGTGGTGTGCGTCGCATTGTGCGTGGTGTTGTTCGCGTGGTGCTTGCGACGGAAACGGCGACCAGACGTGAAAAAAGAAGAAGAAGACGAAGCGTCACACACGGGCGTTGCGAACGCGAGCTCCACGCGTTCGCGTCACGACCACGCGCTCGTCGCCGCGCCGGCGCGAATTCCCGCCACCGACTCACGGTTCGCCTCAAGAGCGCCGCGACAGCACTCAAAACCTCAACGACGACGCCCGCCTCTTCCGCGGGGGGTTTCCGGCACCGGTAACGACCCTCGGGGTGAACGAAACAGCCGGGATGGTTCCAGTGGCGACGCGAACCGCGATACGCCGCCTGATGAAATGAATCACCTCTCCGCCAGCGATCAGCACCTTTCAAGCGAGTGCAACTCCCTCGGGGTTTCCAGGAACCCTTCTGTGGCGGGTGATTCCACCCGGGGCGGGGATTTCGGCGGGGTGTTACGCGGCGACGACCAAGCCGGGGTGGTAAGTATTTCCCATTTACCACGTTCCGACGACTGATAGGATTGCCCTACGAGATTGACATTTTCTTTTTTTTCGTATCAGGTGCGCCTCACCGCGGACGCCCTGGCGCTGGCGCTTGAAACCACGGTGGAGGGAAACACGGGCGGTGAGAGTACGTTCAGCGTGGAAAGTACCGACTCGGTACGCACGGACTCGTTTGCGTCGTCGCGGTTGTCGTCAGATGATTTCGACACGCGTCGCGATACCCCAAACTCGCACGCTACGGTCGTCGAACTCAGCCAGGAATCTTTCGAATGCGATTTCACGTATCACCGCGCGCTCGGTCGAGGCGCCTCCGCGGTGGTGCACGAAGCGACTTGGTGTGGTGGTGTTGGGAAACTTTTTGGTGCTGGTGGAGACGTCAAACTGACCGGTGCGGGGGGCGGGGGGAAGCACAGTGGCAAACAGTCGGACAACAAACGAGGTGATTTGCGCGTCGCGGTGAAACTGTTCCGAGTCGCGTGTTCGACGAGGTCAATCGGCGCCGGGTCAAAAAGCGGCGACGCGACCCGATCCGACGTCGCAAACTTCAGACAGGAAGTTTCAATTTTGAAGGAACTGGGTAACGGAAACGACAAGATCGTTTCGCTGCTCGCCACAACACAGCTAAACGCCACTAAACTCGCGATCGTGCTTGTTTTCGTGGACGGCGGGACGCTTCACGATGCGATACACGACTCGAAAGAGGAGGTACGTATTCCCTTTCCCAAATCCCATCACTGTTTGCCCATACACGACTGACACTTTTATTTTTTACACTCAGGACGCTTCGGCTTGTTTTCGCAAACGCATCCGAGCGCTACACCACGTCGCGCGCGCGCTTGAATACCTGCACGCGGGTGGGTGTGTCGACGGGGTCGTTGACTCCGGGGTAATTGACTCGGCAAAGAACCGGTTTCGGCCGGTCATCACGCACCTCGACGTGAAGCCCAAAAACGTGCTGATTGATTTGCGCTCGGGAAACGCGGTCCTGGCGGATTTCGGAAGCGCGAGGAGTTTTTTTGAAACGGGTGGTCCCGTGGACGGCGGTACCGGAGGTACCGGCGTTGACCTCGAGGCAAACCTCCCAAACCCTAACACCACCATCGGCACCGTGCACTACTGCGCCCCCGAGCTGTTCGAGGGGGGGGCGGATTTTTCGGTGGACGGATCGAGTGAGCAAACAGTGGCGAGTTTTTACAAAAAGTGCGACGTTTTTTCCTGGAGCGTCACCGCGTACGAGACGGTTTCCGGAAAGATTCCCTGGTGGGGGAGCACGCCGACGCAGATCGTGGAGCGGTGCGGGATCGAGCTGGCGCGGCCGGGGTGGAGTCCCGTTGGGGGTGGTGGTGATACTTCCGGACTAAATACCCACACGGAAACGCATCGTGAGGTGGTTACCCTTTTGAAACGGCTCGTGGAAAACGGGTGGGCCCCTGACGCGCGCAAACGGCCGGCGGTTACCGAAATCGCGGCGGCGTTGCGGGAAATGCGGCGCGACCTGAACGCGAACCTGAACGCTACTTCCTCTATGCGCAAACAGTCTGATTTGGGTGGCGGATTGGAATCGTTGACATCATCATGGAGCGAAACGACACACGAAACCCGAAAACCCACTCCGATTCGGGCGTCCTCCATGGAACTTTCGAGCGCGTCGGAGTAGGGCGAGTGAGGAGGTTTTTTTGGGTGCGAAGAAAAAATCCCGCAAAGTTTGAAACTCAGCGCCACGGTGAGTTCGACCGGTTATTAACGACACAGGTCAGGTTGAAACGAGGTTGATAGGAGGGTGTTGATAAAAGGGCAGCCCGTACACAGCTCGTGCTGGAGTAGCGGTGTGAGGTAGTGCACCGGATTGTGCATAAAACTCTCACGACGTTTCCTAAAAAAAATGACCCCACACTCCGAAAACTTGGAGGATCTCCAAGAAATTTCGGGGAGACGAGCAGGTCGAAACGGTTTTTAGCAGTTTTTTACGGATCATTCGTGATGGGGGTCTCGAGGGCACTTCTCCTCGCACGGCCCCCGCTTCCCCACCACACAGCACACACAATGGCCCGTTCCCAGCACGACACCAGGGTCTACGCCCTTTTCGACGTCCCCGGTACCGGGTTCCGAGACAGGGAAGGCACCGGGATGTTCGACCAGTACCACAAGATCGGGTGGCAGAAGGATTTCAAATCTGAAGATGCGGTACGTCTTTTTTGCGTTTCTGGCGCCTTTCCCAAACTCACCCCCTGTTTTATCTCTAACGCGCCTATGACTGTTCAGACCGATTACGGTGACTGTTGTCCATACATCATCCAATATATCGCGATACACAGCACTGACCCTTTTCGTGTCAAAAGCCGGAAAACGCGTACGATTTGTGCGCCAACCCCGTGGTGTTGCTTGGGGTTCCGTCTGGTGTCACCACCGCGGCGCTTCAGCAAGCCTGCGAAACCTCCTTCGGCAAGGTGACACGGGTGCACCGGCCTTCGCTTGAGGCGACTCCGTTTGGAGAACCGCGGTGTGTTGACCCCTCATCCGTCGACGGCAACGACGATTTCGCCTCCGAAGACGATTCCTCCAATGATGCCTCCTCCAAAGACTCGCAAGCAAGCCACGAGCCTTTCGCGTTCGTGGAGTTCGAGGACGACCTCTCCGCGCACAGAGCGGTGGGGGTTGGTTTTCTGGAGTTTTTTTTCGGTGACACCCCGGGCCCAGTTCGAACCGGCGACGGTCCGGTCGACCAGGTTCCGGCTAACCAACCGGAACGCGGACACACACTGCAGGTGGTCTCGCGAAAACACCTCACCTCGGATGTCTCGAAATGGCGCGCCGCGGTGCGCACGCGGTTCGCGGGGGAAACCGAGTTAAGAATCCCCACCCGAAACGTCGGGCCCAGTGACGACCCAACCGAGTGGTGCAACGCGGGGAACAACTTCCGGAAGACGTTTCCGGAACTGGTTCGCAAGGCGGCGTAGAGACTTTCGAACGAACGAGAGGATGGAGAAAGATGATGGGTTCTTTTTTGTCCAGAGAAAGGAGGAGACGAAGCGTCGGTAGGCATTCTTTTCTTCGGACAGACTAAATACCCGTCGCGACCTCTATCGGGTGCGTTAACTCCTCGTTTAACCCTAACTCTAACTCGTTCACCGTTCAAGCCGACGTGGCCCTCTGGATGCCAAAACCGCGTGCGCCACAAAAACGACCTCGCGTCGAGTGTCGAACGACGTATTCCATTGTAGCTTCGAAGGAACTTCGTTGACGTCACCAAAGCTGACCGCGCTCGTCTCGTAACGCGAACGACTCGTGTTACCGGCGACGAACCAGCCGGGGACGTATCACATACGCGCACGCCGCAATGTCCGCCGCTACTTTGCCTCGCGCGCCTGTTCCCCGTTTCGCGACCGCGCCGCGGGTGAGACGCACCACTCGCGCCATCCCAGGTCGCACGGTTTTCACGCGCGCAAAAGCTTCTTTGAGCCCGTCCATGCCTCTCGCCCCCGAGCTCCCGCTCCCCGATTTCCTGAAACGCCCGTTCAGGGATGTCACAGAGAGACTGGAAAAGGCTTTTCCGGTTGACGCGAAGAAACAAGTGTTACGCGCGCAGTACACCACCGCCGTGGGTGTTCGGCTCGCGTTTTTCCTTTCACAAGGCGTGTTGTCATCTCGCGTTTCCGGGAGCTCCACAATCGACGGCGCGGCCGCGGCGGCGGCGATTGTCAAGGCGGTGCTCGATACCGAACCTCGGGCGAAAATCCCGGACAAGGATTCCAACCTCGGTAACATCGTGCGCAATGCCGCGGATGGCCGGGAACTTTCCCCGGATGAAGCCGCCGAGGTTTCGCAGGTACGCACGCGTTGGGGCTTTCCCGAATCCAGACACAGTTCACCGCACCTCTTTGAGTACACTAGTTTCACTCAACGGAAGTACTTCACACAAGTAACGTTTGCCAGTACTCGCGGCTGTTACAAATACATCACAAACGCACTGTTACCTGCGTTTTATGGAGTACAGTCGGAAAGTCCGGTACCACTACTGTACCCAATCCCGGATATACACGTCACGAAGTACACCCACACTCGCCGACTCGGGACTGACACTTTCTTTTCTTCATCGCAGTTTCTTAATCAACACCTCACCTGCATCGTGAATCTTTTCCGGGACGAACTGCAACACCTGGAGAACGGCGTGTACAAGTTCCCGTACGACTTGAACCCAGCCACGACACCGAAAACGCAGTGGAACCCACTAGAGGTGTTTTCCCTGTCAACAGAGACGTTAACGGACCAGGGTTTCGTGAGGGAAAGACGGAGCGCGAAAAACGGGCAGGATTTACTAAACGACTTTTCCCCCGACCCGAATCGGTACCCCGCCTATTACCTGCAGAACTTCCACTACCAGACGGACGGGTGGCTTTCCACGAGGTCCGCGCGTTTGTACGATTTCCAGGTCGAAACTTTGTTTTTGGGTTCCGCGGACACCATGCGACGACAGGTGCTTCCGTACGTCAGCGAATGGATGCGCGAGTTTCACGACAAAAACGGAGGCGAAAACGGCGCCGGCGCGGAGTTTCTGGACGTCGCGAGCGGCACCGGGCGGTTCTTGACTTTCCTGAGGGATAACTGGTAAGGGCCTTTCCCACCCACCGCGTTCCGCCTCCCTGATTGCCCATACGAGACTGACATTTCTTTTTTTACAATCAGGCCTTGCGCTAACTACACCGCCTTGGAGTTGTCCCCCTACTACTTAGAAGCCACGCGTGTTAACAACGAACGGTTCATTTCGGGAAAGGACGAGGAAAGGACGGGCTCGAAACAAAAAAACGGAAGCCTAACCTTGGTGGAAGCGAACTGCGAAAACATGCCGTTTCCGGATGCAAAGTTCGACGCCGTGAGCAACGTAAGTTTGTGTGATATTTCCCAAATCCGGGGACACACTGTTTTATCTCTCAGCTGGTGACTGTTGTCCATACATCGCGATACACATGACTGACACTTTTCTTTCTTCTTCCTCTTCCTCTTCTTCCCCTTTTCGTTCCCAATCACAGGTTTATTTATTCCACGAAATGCCACCCGCCGCTCGCCGCGCCGCCGCGGCTGAATACGCGCGAGTCCTGAAACCGGGCGGCAAGCTTTTCTTCGTGGATTCCGCGCAGGTTGGTGATGGGAAGTTCTTGGGCATGGAAAAAGCCTTCGACCAGGCCCTGGAACGGTTTCCAGCTTTCAACCACGAACCGTACTACAAAGATTACTCGGTGTGTGATTTGGAGAAACTGTTCGGCGAGTTTGGATTTGTGTTGGAGTCGAGTACCGTAGCGTGGGTTTCGAAGTGCTGGTGCTTCACGAAGGCTGGAAACGGGACGGAAAATGCGGGCGCTTCATCACAAGCTTCCGTTTCAGAAGTCCCTGTTACTCCCAGAGAAGTCGTCTTGCCCACCCTGGTCGACTCGAACGACGCGAGCGCCAAGGCGAGGTGAGCGCGTATGTAGCTTTGTTTTTCACCATTATTTTCGTGTTTGTTTGCAACTGCAGTTTCGTCACAACAACATCCAATCACTCCCGTCCGCACACCGAACGCGCGATGTCCTCGATGCCTCCGCCGCCGCCGCTTGTTTTCGGGGCGGAGGTAGACGGCTTCAACAAACACGACTCCACACGAACTGACGATGCTTCACAAGACCTAGGTGTGCTTCGCACCAACGACGAAGCGTCGGGGGCGAAACATTGTTGCGTCCAGCGCGGTTATTACGACGACCCGTTCGTGAAACACTTCGCAAAGACCACGCCTAAACACCCGCCGTTGATTAACCGCGGGTACCACTCGAGGGTCGCCACGGTACGCGCGGTGCTTGATGCGTTTCTGGACGCCACGTTTGAGTTTGATGCGGCTGGTGACGATGGTGTGATGCCGCGTGGTGACGATGGTGACCACCAAACGCCAATAAAAAAATCGCGACAGATCGTCAGTCTTGGTGCAGGGTTCGACACAAACTATTTTAGGCTCAACGAGACGATGATGACAAAAGACACGAAACAAAGCCAGGTCCAGCTAAAATACGTGGAGCTCGACTTTCCAAGTTTGATTGAAACGAAGGCCAAGGTTATCAACGCTACTGGCGTGCTTAAAGAAATCGTGGGGACGGAAGGTTTAAAACGAATACTCAGCGCTTCTTCGTACTCAGCGCCCAGGAGAGAACCTGATTCTTGTTTCTTTTCCAACGACGAAAACGGTGAAGGAAAGAGTCACTATTTCCTCGCCGGGTGCGACTTGCGGGACGTCCGTTCCTTGACCGCGGCTTTGGAAAAAACAAACCTTGACCCCAAAGCACCCACGTTGTTCCTCTCCGAGTGTTGCCTCGCGTACCTGTCACCGCAGGACGCGGGGGGGGTGTTACAGTGGGCATCGCGGTGGGGACGAATCAACGAATCAAAGGATCAATCGATTGACACGACAAACGACAAGAGCCACAACCGCAACAACCGCAACAACGAGTACCTCCGAACCTACTTCGCGTACGACCCGGTGGTGCTCGGCCCGGCACGGAGTGACAAATTTGGGGAGCAGATGCTTTTGAACCTAACCGCGAGAGGGTGTCCTTTGTTGCGGTGCGAAGGCGAGGGCGCCGTTTTCGGATTGGACGGGTTGACAAAACAGTTTGAGCAATCTGGATGGCGACGCGTTGGGTCAATCGACATGCTCGCCGCGACCGACCGGCTGGGTGAAGACGACGAACCCGAAATGCGACGCGTGATGCGTCTAGAGCCCCTGGACGAGGTAGAGGAGTACCGACTGATTCAAAAACACTACGCGATTGTTTGGGGGGTTTGTCGTGACGGCGATGAAGGCGGCGACGCCGATACGCTAGAAAAAGTAATAAGTAGAAGGACGCGGCAGGCGTTGTGATAGGAAGTACTCGAGTAGCATTTGCTGAATGTTTCGCGCTTCGTGGTAGAGGCGGGTACTACTAGACGCCACTAGTTTGGACAGCACTATTTTAGACAACCCTAAGCACTGTTCACTTGTGTCGCTCCAGCCGCGCGACCGCGTCTGCGCAAATCGCCACGGAATCGCCGTCGAACCGAAGGAACCGAAGGAACCCGGCGTCGTCGCCGGACACGCACCAGGCATTTTTGGCGTCGTCCGCGACCGGTGTAGATGGGTCGAGCCACGAAACGCAACGCGTGGGTGCGTATCGCGTTTGATTTGTTTCTTTTGAGCTGTCGTCTGAGGGTTCGAAAATTTCGGAACACGAAGCATCACCTACACAACTTGCGGCGCCGTTCGCGCCGCGAGTCGCGGGCAACGCGAATCGCCGTTTTTTGGCCGAATCGCAATCGCCGCGTCGTCGCGAGTTCGCCACGCGCAACAAATCCGCCACGTCGCTGTTGTTAGTCACCGAATCACCACGCGCTGCGTGGTTGTGTACGGCCAACACGTTGTCGTCGTCGTCGTTACCGGCCAACTCTTCGTCTTCCGAGTTGACGTTTCCATCGGCTTTTTTTTCCTTTTCATTCTTCTCCACAAAAAATTCGGCGCTCCCCGCGCAAAACCCTGAGATAAATAAGGAAAGTGTCAGTTTTGCATGGGCAATCAGTCGGCGGAATGTGGTGATTGGGAAATACTTACCGAAATCAGTCGGCGCCCCGTTCCGCCGCGCCTCGTCGTTCCCTCCGCGGGGCACTTTTCGGATGCCGCGCGCGACGTTGCAAATGGCGATTCGTGTGCCGCCCCTTCCCGTTCCGGACAGCAGTAAACTCGTAACCGAACCCTTGGAAGTCGCTTTACAATCGACGCTCCACACGCTCCCGACGTCCAAGGCCAGGGACGGGGTAATCGTGAACACCTTTTGTTTTTGTTTTGTTGTTTTTTGTTTCGTCGGATCCTTCGCAGAACTCGGAGAACTGGACACGACCACGACCACCGTGTCTTCCCCTAGCGGTACTCCCGGTTCGCCAACTTCGATTTGCCGTTTCCCCACGCGCCCTGACTCATCGCCAACCGGATTTCGGATCCGGTCCTCGTGGAAGAAATCGAACACGCACGCGGCGCCGTCGTCGCTCCCCGTCACCACGCAACCGGCGTGACACCACTTGGCGCTGTTGTGTGGGCAAACAGTCAGGCGTGACGATGGGGAATCGGGTGGTTAGTCGCCGTGTTGCCGTGGTGTGCGTCCTCGGTTCGAGCCGAGGGGTAGCAGCAGTCGTGCTGGTAGTCGGTCGTAGTGGGGGACGAAGATCGTGACTGTTTACACATACGGCGCGTCAAAAGAAAAACAAAAAAAACGAACCTGGTCAACGCGGCGCTCCCCCCAAACGCGTCCCCGCGTCGGCCTGAGATAAACAAGAAAGTGTCAGTCTTGTATGGGCAATCAGTCGGCGGAATGTGGTGATTGGAAAATACTTACCGCACACGGAGGTGAAGGGTTCTCGCGTGTCGTACACCGCGGGAGAATTCATGCCGTGCCCGGCGGCCATTACCAAGTGTGAGGCGTCCGTTTCGGCGTCGTGACCTGGGTCGTCACTCGCGGGCGCCCACGCGACGCTTCGTTGAGGACACCCCGTTGACGCGATTTGCAGCACGGGGAGTTGAGGCGACGGAGTCGTGGGAGTGCTACTCCTGTGAGTGCTACCCCTAGGCGTATTACCAATGCCCCCGGGTTCAGCACTCCCCACACACCACATCACCACCGCGCCAGCTGACGTACCCGCGCAGAGGCGCTGGAACGGAAAGGAGTTGGCCCAATCCAGACAGAGCGGGACGCCCGCGTTTTTAGGGACGACGCCGATAAAAGTAGCGTCGCACGTCACGACGACCGGCGGTTCGTGGGAACGGCTGGTAAGACCGTCATCGGTACCGTCGCCGGTTCGATCCCGAGAGGAACGGGGACGGGCAAGGGGAACCGGCACCACCCACACCTCCACCCTCCCGTTCCCGAGCGCCACGGCGAGGTCGCCGATTGCTTCTTTATTGGATTGTATTTTCCTTTGCGAGTCGTGCGAGTCGTGCGAGTCGCCGAACCCCTTGCGCCACTTGACGTCAAACGCGTGCTTCGCGCCGTGCGCCAGCCCGAGGGTCATGGCGGCGGTCGTCTCGTTCGGGTTTGACGAGTTAGTAACCCCTGGTGATGACCTACACACCGTAGTACATGTTTTCCGCTTTTTCCTCGCAGCTGCTGTGTCTGTGTTTCCTGTGGCCTTTGTCCCGGACGATGACGTGCGCAAACTCCACACCTGGATCATCCCCGGCCCGACCGCGCGGCCTACACTGGCGAAGGAATGATGCATGTCATCGGAAGACCGGACCTCCACGGCGACGTGTCGCGTGTTGTTTGTCGTGTCACCGTCACCAACCGTGTGTTTCGGCGCCCAGTCCGTGGCATAAACTGAGCCGCCGCCGGTGAAAGACCAGATGTCCTCCGCGACGCGCAACGGCGAGCCCGTGGTGCGGTCAGGGCACGGCGGTACGCTGACGGAGGCGAACCGCTTTGTGCCAAGATTAAGATTTGCGCGCCCCGAAGATGAAGACGCTTCCTTCGACGAAGAGTGGCAGCAGGATTGGTGTTGAAGGCGGGTTAAGTACGGTGCTGGGTCAGCGACGACCGTCGCGCCGGTCACGGAAGACATGATGATGTCGAAACGAAACCAAACACACGACCAAGGCCACACCGTCTCCTGCGCGCGCCTCGGTCTGCATCGAGATTCCAATCTCATCACTTTGAAAACGCGACACCAAAGTTTCCCGAACTGCGCTCGTTTTGAGATCCAGTGCATCACCCCCCGGGGGTCACTCCATGCAGGCGCTTAAACGACTGCTCGCCGTGGGTGTCGCGGTGGAGCTGGTGTCCCTGGCCGGCACGTACGTCGCGTTCCACACAATCAACACCGACCCGGAGTTCCGGGGCTGGGTGGATAGCAACTGCCCGCCAGAGGTGCTGGACGGATTTTGCGTCGCGGTGCAAGCGGTGGGGTACGAGTTACCAGCGGACCTGAAGCAGCGGCAGGTAAAAAGAGCACCCGGAGAACTAATCAAAGACAGCTCTTCAGGGTCGAAACGCGCGGACTAGCAGCCCGTTGCGTTGGAACGGTTTTCAAGCAACGCACTCGGCGTCGCCCGCGGTGTTCCGTCGCCATCCCCACCGAGGCCATCTTCCAAACAAGACACAAAAAAACATTAAATGACTTCCCCGAATGACGATGACCCGACTCGCCGCGAGCTCTGGCGCGGGTGCGTTCCCCTTGAGATTCACTTAGCCCGGGATGAAGTCGCCAGTGTAGTAGAGCCGGCACCGTATTTCGCGTTGGTTCCGAGATCAGCGTATTTGCCCACTTGGTGCGAAGAACAAAGTGATGATGGAAAATCCACCTCGCCGCGCGCGCATTTTGCGGGCAGCACAGCCGACTACCCTGAACTCGACGACGACGACGGTAAGACGCAACCTTCCAAAAAAAACCAGCCTTGGTTCGACCACCAGGGAATCCCGTTGCGGTGGCAACTGCCCATAGGTGTGCTGTTCGATTTGGTGGGAAACAACAACAAACACAATCGCGGCGTCCCGTTTAAGGTCACGGCGCACTACCGCGGCCCTGTGCCGACGGAGTGCTCCGGCGAACCTTTCCACGGAAACGACACGGCGTCGGGTGGACCCGAGACCGATACCCCTGCCGACACTCCGGCCGGTATTCCTAGCACCAACACTTCCACCCAATTCTCCGACTCCGGTCTGTTTGTCTGTCCGGACACCAAAACCTGCCGGTCCCATTTCTTCAACTCTTTAAAAGAAGCGTGTTTCATACGGACCGGCTCGGCGACGCGCGTGATGCAGATGACGAACCAGGCGCAAGGCGAGTTGTGGAAAAGCGCGCTTTCCGGGGATTTCCAACTCGCGCGCGTCGCGGAAGGTCAGTTGGGGAGGGGCGAGGCGGTAGACAGTGATGTCGGCGGTAATGTCACCACTCAGAGTGGGTCGAACCTCGCTGATGGAACCACGACGTCCTCATCAAACACTCAGCCTGTTTCCGTGCGTTTGCCCATACGCGTCTACGTCAGGGATTCACACGCGTTCTCCAATTGGCGCGACGTGCGTTACGTGTCGGCGCCGATGCGGTCGATTTTTTCGGGGGATGAAACCTTTGAAGGTAAGTATTTCCCACCCACCACATTCCACCTACTGATTGCCCATACTCGTACCAGAAGGGACGTCTTCCCTCTGCCCTGACTGTTTGTCCATACATCGCGATATACGAGACTGACATTTATTTTTTACAATCTCAGGTGCGAAAAGACGATCGATCGTCCGAGACGCGTTGCGGTTGGCGGTCGGTCGTGAAATTGACGAGACACAAAAAAAATGGGCATGCACGGTCCAGGGCATCGACGTCGGACTGGACACTGATTTGGAGTTGATCCACGCTAGCCTGCGCGGCCCTGACCGGTTTTCGCACCTCGTTTTTTCGCGCGCCAAGTGAATTGTTTCCGAAACTTTGTTTCCGAAACTTTTAGCTGCGAGAAACTTTTAAAGCGCGAAGGGAAAGGTACTCGTAGCCTTTGTTCTGGCAAAGTTTTCTTTTTCGGAGTATTAATACGGTACGCCGTACATCAAGAAAAACTCCACCCAAGTGGTTCCTCCGTCTCCGCCTCTCTCCGTTTCGTGACCCACTCGAACGGCGCGCCGAAAGAAACGGCGAGGGGTCGTCTTGGCGAAGCGATTTTGATTTGCCAGTTGACTCGAAAAACCAATGCCCTCGGGGGAATCGTAACTTGACACTGGCATTCGTCTTTGCTTATCAAAATACCCCTTTAAACTGTCACCTGTCGATGAAAAAACCCTTTCAACACTGATTCGCGTTGGTTTCTTTTTGCGTATTTCCCCGTTGAACGCTTCCATTTTTTTTTCTCCCAATCTGCTCCACTCGCCCTGCGCCCCTCGGCCACTCCGAGAAGCACGCGCCGTGCGTGCCCCGCGTGCTCCGTGGGTTAGCTCCGGACCGCGGTGTTCGCGATGGCGGCGGCGGTGGCGGCCGCGCGTCCGGAGTTGGCGCCCCTGCTGCACCAAGAGCCGAGTGTTTCAGGCACCTCGCCGCACGGGTCGCGCCTCGGCGGTAACACCCCTGGCGGGGCAATCAGTCATGGCACCCGTCTCGTCGTGATCGGGGCGTTGGCGTGTTGCGGCGCGGTCGTGGCCGCGGTTGCGTCTTCTTCTTCTGCAGGCGTTGTTTCCACACACGTCGTGGCGTTGGGTTCGGCGGGCAAGCACCACGGTGGTGCGCGCGTCAAGGTCAACTCCCCGCACGCGGCGAGGCGCGCGGCGGCGTTGGGCCGCGAAAACAACCGCGTGTTGATGAGCCCCGCGTTTCACTTGGCATACTGTAACGTCCCCAAAGCCGCTTCCAGTACGGTAACGACGTACATGACTGGTTTAAACGCGGGAATCAACACCTTCAAAGGCGTGGAGGAGTTTATCATCGCCAACGGCGGGGACTCGCACTTCGCCATGACGCAGTACAGCACGTTCAAAGACGCTGAGATGGCGGAGGCGATGAGTGACGACGGCGCTAGCTTCAAGGTGTTCACCGTGGTACGGCATCCCGGCACGCGGCTGTACAGTACCTGGTTCGACAAGATCCACAGCCACAGGGGTAGTGACCAACCAGACTTGCTGTGGTACGGCTGCAACAACGACGAGGATTGTTCCTTCGAACAATTCGTGGACGGAATAACGGCGCAGATCAACGACCCGGAGGTAAGTATTTCCCAATCACCACATTCCGCCGACTGATTGCCCATACAAGACTGACATTTTCTTTTTTACAATCAGGCGAAGCTCGCGATCAACGAACACGTGGAACCGCAGGCGGACATGTGTAACCCGCACCAACGCGATTTCGACGGCGTGTTTAAACTAGAAGACGGGTTTGCGAACATCGAACAGGTACGTGTTACGCTTCGCCCGCCTCCACGTTTGCCCGATGCTGGTGACGGTTGTCCATACATCGCGATATACGACTCGCTAACCCCTTTTCTTTTCCAAAAACAAAACAGACTTTAAAAAAGTGGACCGGCGCGGATTTCGACTTCGAATCCGAAGGTGCGTATTTTGTGTTTTATTTCCCAAATCCCGCCTCCCTGTTTGCCCATACAAAACTCTTACTGACACTTTATTTTACCCATCCCTCAGACGGCGAAACCGGGTACTCGCACCACAACGCGGTGTCCAGAGAGGTGTACAGCGAGTTCCCCGTGTCGGACGCGGCGGGGTACGAATCGCTGATGCCGTTTGCGATTCAGAAAAAAATCTACGACGCGTACAAAACCGACTTCGACTTGTTCCACTACCCGCCGCCGGTAAAGAAAAACTCGCAGCTCGAGACGTGTCCAACAATCAAGTGGACGAACAAGCTGTTACAAAGCGAGTGGGGGGGGGAAGACGCGAAGCACCTCGTTGAGCTGGAACAGGAAGGGGTGTTGAACCCGAACCTGGCCGTCGCCGGCGGGGCCGGGGCCGGGCCTTCGCGAGAAGAACTCGCAAAGCCGCGCGCGATTGAGAAAGCCAGGGAAGGGGAGAAGGAAACGGGTACCTCCACGGGTGGTCAGTCTGCGGGTTCGGGGAACGACCAACAAGAAACCCAAGCCGAAACCCAACCCCAAAACGTACCCACCGCGTTTGGCGGGAACGAACTTTTGGTTGGCGAGGATTACGACGGCACGGTCGCGTCGTCGAGTTCAAATGGGAACACCGCGAGCACCGCGACGCAGTCTCCGAATACTGTAACTGCGACGTCCATTGACCCGTCACTCACGGACGCCGCGTCTGAAGTCGCGGCGAAGAAGCAGATCGCCCTGGAGAGCGTGATGCAGCGCACTACTGACGAGCAAAAAGAGTGGGAAGCAGAGGTTGAAGAGGCGCGGCGGTTACACGACGACACCGGGCTGAGGTGCGTACGGCGCTGGCTTTCCCAAATCCCGCCGTCTGTTTGCCGATTGTCCAGAGTAATTACTCTTACACATTACGAAAAGGAAGTATACTACATACATCACACGTAGACTGTTTGCCCATACAGTAAGACTCAAGACTGACACTTTTTTTTTTCCCGTCGCAAGCGCGAGCGACGCGATTGCGAAAGCGCACTCCGAAGCGGTTTGGCTCAAGGCGCAGAAACGAAAGTTGGAACACGCGAGTAAGATGCTTGAGCTCGACCAGAAGTATTTAAACGCGAAGCGGGCTGAAACCAAACGGCTGGTGGAGGTTGAGAGTTTTGATTGGCCGTCCGCGGACGCGAAGGCGGACGGCGAAGCGAAGTGGCTGCGGCAACGCGAGGAGGAGAAGATTGGCCTGACCGAACAGATGCGCGCCGCGGAGTCTCAAAAACGACACGAGCTCGCGATTCAAGCCAGCGAAGCCGAGGGGCTCACTCTGCGGACAGATGCAGATGCCACACGCGGCAGCGCCGTTCCTGTTGAGCTTCAAAACGCGGTCGGTATGAATTTCGTGGACCCGCTCGCGGGCGACTACGCCGAGATAGACGCCGGGATCCCGGGTTTGAACCCGGTCGTCGTCGTTTCTGGAAACGACGACACCGACAAACAGTCGTTGGAATCCGAAAAAGCGTCGGTGGAAGCTCAGTGGCTTGCGCCCGATGCGGACGTCAAGGACATCCAGGCGGAGTACTCTCGGTGGATGAAACGACACGGGAAAAAAACGGTGCCGGCAAGTGGAGACGTCGCGAAGGTTTCAAAAGTGACGAAAAAGGATTCCAGGCTCGCGAAGCGGGAGAAACCTGAACCGAGCGCGTCCGCCGCGGTTGACGACGTCGTGAAGGCGCCTTCGCAAAAGGCAGTGCAGTTGGAAAAGAAAAAAGCACAAGCCGAGTTCGCGAGGTGGAAATCGGCAAACAACGTGGAGAGCGACGGCGAGTTCGTGGTTGGCGGCGACTCCGGGGATGGCCATTCTGAAACGAATGAAGATGACGGCGGTTCCGAAGAAATTTCTGGAACCCGCGATTACGAACCGTCGCTTCCGGTGGACCCGGCTCGCAACGCGGTGATCACGTTCGGCGACGGCGTGGTGGGTACCTCCACGGATTTTGTCAACCCTGGTACTGGTTTGGTGGACCCGGAAGAGGTTGCGGAGCACGAAGAACGCGCGCAGGCGCAGCAGGATTTGCTTCTGTCGTCGGCTGAGGACGCCGATAAGTTGGCTCGGTTCGAGGCGTGGAAAAAGGAAAACCAAAACCTGGATTACGACGAGGACGTCGTAAAGCCGGTGCCGATTTCTACAGATGGACGGGTCATGACTCACGAACAAGCCCGACAAGAAGCGGAACAGGCGCTTGTTGAGGAGGCGGAGAGCGAGGAGTACAAGGCTTGGGCTGCTGCGCAGTGGGGACACCAGAACGGGCAGGGCGCGAAGCCGGGGCTCGGGGATGCGGAATCGAAACGCGCGAAGTCTTCGAAAGATTCAAAAGATTCATCTTCCGTCAGCTCGTTGGGTCATGACGAGACGTTCAACATCTTCGACGCCCCAGCGGGGCACCGGCTGGATTTCATGATGGAAATCGAGCCGTTCCTCGAAATGCGCTCTCGAGTGCAGGCGGATCACGATTTGCTCGCGTCAGAACTGGACGCCATCAGAGTCGCCACCCCCGACGTGTTCAAACTGATTCAGGAAAACATGAACGAGTTCAAGCGGTTCATGATGGACGGGGTTAGCGACGCGTTCGTCAAGGCTGACGCCCAAAAACCCCTGCCATCCGCGGATGAAGTTTTCGGGTACCTGGGGCGGAAGGAGCGGTAGGCGGTTTGTTTTGTATATAAAGCTTAGGAGTCATCATCACTCTGTTGCGAGCGCCAGTCTCTCTCTCGTCGTCAATCAGGGTGTCAGCGGACAGGCAAAAACAAACTGCAAAAGCAAAAACGTTGGCAAACACTTTTGGCAAATTTCCCGATGCCTTGAAACATCAATCCGCGCCTCTCCGGCCATTCCAAGCCCTCGCACCACGCGACGTCAAGGCACCACTTCAACATGTCATCCTGCGTCACACCCGGCGGCGTGCGCCGCATCCGCGAGTCCATCGACGGGTCCCTCACCGACGTCAGCGTCCAGGTACGTTCTCTGCGACGCTTTTGATGCAAGATTTTGCGCAGACCGACGTCGAGATTTCGAATGGCGCGACCTTTCCCTCGCCGGCGACGACCGATTGCCATCGTCTCGACACGTCACGACGCACTCACTGCAAAGCATCTACCGCGGCTGACCCTTACCCTCGTGTATTTTCAGGTCCTCAACCTCAAGACCGACGCCGTGGACGGCTTCAGGTACGTGTTCCATCCCGTGTACTCTTACTCGTCCAAGGACGACTCATACGAGTATTTTTGAACGGAGGTGCCAAAGATCCAAAGAGGTGCCCACAATCTATTCTCGACGTTGCCCTAACCTCTTCCCCCCCCAAAAAAACCTCCAGCGCCGAGCTAAACGACGGCGAAGCCAAGGTCCCCGCGAGCTTCGCCAAGTCTCTTGCGGGAAAGTTCGCGGGTGTCAAAACCAACGCGGTGTTGAAGCTGACGGACGTGCGGTACGCGGAAAACAAGGCGTTCGTGACCGAGTTTGAATTCGTGGAAGATTCGGAAGCCGAGTTCGTGTCCGACGCGAGCGACGCGCAGGCTAGCAAAAAGCAAAAGACGGCGGAAGGCGCTACTGCTACCGTAACTACATCCCCCACGGGAAGCGGCAAGAAAACCATGTCCATCGCGAGTTTAAACCCGTACATGGGTAACTGGTGCGTCAAGGCGAAGCTTTCTTTAAAAGGCGACGTGCGCACGTTCCGGAACGCCAAGGGCGAGGGCAAGGTCATGACTATTGAGCTCGTTGATGAAGCCGGCACCGCGATTCAGGCCACGATGTGGAAGGACGCTATTGATTCGTACGACAGCATTTTGGAGGTTGGTAAGGTTTTTTACGTCGCCAAAGGAACCCTGCGCCCGGCGAACAAGCAGTACAGCAACTGCTCGAACGACTACGAGATGAGCCTCGACGGCCGGTGCGAAATCGAGGTGTGCACTGACTCGGTGGACATGTCTAAGATGCAACGAGGCTACGAGCTGGTCAAAATCGATTCCTTGGCCATGAAGATTGGCGGCCGTGGGTCCGTTGACGTATTAGCAGTGGTGCAAACCGTCGGCGAACTAGGCGCCGTGCGCAGAAAATCCGACAACGAAGAGATTCAGCGCCGGGACGTGACGCTGGTGGACGACACGGGGAAGTCGATTTCGTTGACCCTGTGGAACGCCTTAGCGGTTGAACAGGGCGAACAACTGTCGCAAATGACCAACCCCATCATCGCGGTGCGAGGCTTGCGGGTGACGGATTACAACGGCAAGTATTTCCCAATAACCACATTCCTCTGACTGATTGCCCATACAAGACTGACATTTCTTTTATTTCAATCAGGCGTTTCCCTGTCAACCGTGGCGCGAAGGTACGCGTCGCGTTTGCCAAATCCGAAAGACTGTTTTATCTCTAACGCTGGTCACGGTTCGGACCGATTACCCTGACTGTTCAGACCGATGGCCGGTGACTGTTTGTCCATACATCGTCCTATACATCGTCCAAAGCCACGCGATACACACGGCTGACACTTTTCGTTCGCAAAACTCCGCAGCGAGCTGTTCATCGAACCGACCACCGCCGACATTGTCGACAAGGTTGTTGAGTTGCGAAACAAGTTCGACCCGGCCATGGAGTGCGTCGCCGCCGGCGCCGGCTTGGCGACCGCGAGAGGGCCGGGAGGCAAAGGCGGCCCCATGGACCGTCTGAGCCTTTTACAGATGCAGCCCGACTTGTTGGAACCCGCCACCGCGAACGCCAAGATGGCCGTGGTAAGTATTTCCCATTTACCACATTCCCCTGACTGATTGCCCATACGAGACTGACATTTCTTTTTTTATAATCAGGTGAACGCCACCACGTGTTTAATCAAAGCCGACCAGCCCATGTACTACGCCGCGTGCCCCGAAGAGGGCAACAACAAAAAAGTCACGGAAGAGAACGGCAAGTGGTTCTGCGAAGCCACGCAGAAGACATATGACACGTGCAGGCGCCGGTGCGTATTTGTCACGGCCCTCACGCTCCGCTTCCCTGCGGAGCGCCCGATTACGCCCCGACTGTTTACTCAGGCCACGTCACGACCGACTGACACTTTTTTTTGGAAACAATCAGGTACATCATGCGCGTGAAGGTCCAGGACTCGTCGGGGGCGGGGTGGGTCAACGTGTTCCACGACCAGGCCGTGCATATGCTCGGGATGGAGGCGGAGGCACGTGTTGTTTTCCCAAATCCCAAATCAGGCGGCACACTGTTTTACCTCTAACGCTGGTGACTGTTGTCCATACATCGCGATATACAGGACGTTAACCACTTTTCTTTCCCAACCGCAGGACATGCACAAGCTCCGTAGCGACGACCCCCCCGCGTACGAGCGCGCGGTGAAACGCGCGCAGTTCAACGATTGGTCCTTGAAGCTGAAAAGCAAAACCGAGGAGTACAACGGCGAGTCACGACGGCGGCTCACCGTGGTGCACTGCGGTAAACCCGATTACGCCGTGGAGGCGAAGCACCTGCTGAGTTTGATTCAGGGCGTCAGCGCGTGAGGCGTGGTTTTGGAGTGTTTGGGCTGGAGTGACTGATGGAAGCCACCCCGGGTGGGCACGCACGCGATGACGACTCGTTGGAGTTAGTAGGGTTTAACAAACGATGAGCACTGTATGCGTTTTCACTTGTTAACGTGTTACAAGTACAAGCGCGGAATTCTCGCGGAGCGGCGTCGCGCCCCGTTTGCGGTCGACGTCTTCCCGTCTGTCTGTTATAATACGCAGTTTGAGAAAGTTACTGGATTCATGGATAATATAAACTCAAGAACTTTCCTCAAAAAACCTTCCTTCGCAAACTGTTATCAGTGCGCGTACTTAGCTTCAATCAGCTTCTGTTCGTACTCGAACGCGGCGTGGTCCCACCCTAAATCTTGTTGCATACCCCTGATAGAAAAAAGAAAAGTGTCAGTCACCGGGACGCGCAAACAGGGAGGCGGTGTGTGTTCAGTGGGAAACACGCACCGCACGGCGACGCCGACGAACGCGTCCCGGTGACTGAAGTACGTGTTCACGGCTTGCCCTAGCACCCAGCGGAACTTGTCCGCCTCCGCGCGTTCGAACTTCCACCCCGTGCCGTCGTTCGTGCCGTCGTAGTGCCGTACAGTGTCCCGCAACCCCCCGACTTCGTGCACCACCGGCACGGTGCCGTAGTGCATCGCGTAAAGCTGGTTCAACCCGCACGGTTCGAACCGCGAAGGCATCATCAGAATATCCGCCCCCGCGGTGAGCCTGTGCGCGAACTGGTTGCTGAACCCGATCCAGGCTCGGACTTTGTCCCTGTGTCTTTCCTGCATGCCCATGAGCTGGTCCTGCAAATCGCCCCGCCCCGACCCAAGAAACACAACCTGCACGTCGTTGTGCGCGAAGAAGTCTTCGCTGTTCAAAATCAAATCCACGCCTTTCTGGTGGTCCAGGCGGCCGATGAAGGCGAGAATCGGCACGTCGTGTCGCTCGGGCAGCCCCAGTTGTCGCTGCAACGCCGCTTTGCACGCCTGTTTCCCCGTCCAGTACCCCTCGTGGTTCAACCCGAAGGTCTGGTACCCGTCTCCTGTGAGGTACTTGTCGTGTTGCGGGTCCCATTCGTTGAAGTCGATGCCGTTTACGATGCCCGATACCTTGCCTTGCGCGTTGCGAATTGTGTTCGCTAAACCCCAGCCCCCCTCGTCCGTGCCGATTTCCCACGCGTAACCGGGGGACACCGCGATGACCTTGCGGTGAATAAAAGAAAGTGTCAGTCCCGTGTGGGCAAACAGTGTGTCAGGATTTGGGAAATTAACACGTACCTTAGTAGCGTACTCGATGCCCGCTTTCAAAACGTTCATGCACGCGCCTTCCTGGGGGTCGTCCAGGTAGAACGCGCCTTGGTGGTGGTCGGGAAGGCCCAACCTTCGCACGTCGTCGGGAGGACTACGTCCTTGGTGCGAGATGTTGTGTACCACCAAAACGCTTCGCGCGAACCCGAGTTTCATGTGCTCGTGGTAAAAGGCTGTTGCGTGTGAAAGAAAAGTGTCAGTCTTGTCGGGCCGCGTTTATTACGTAATACGGGCGGGCAATCGGCAAAGAGGGAGGCGGGATTTGGGATAGCCCAGACGGCCATACCTTTCAAGTACACCGGCAACAGCGCGACGTGCCAGTCGTTCGCGACGAACAGCAAACTTGCGATGGGTAAAACAAAGTGTCAGTATTGTGTATCGCGATGTATGGACAAACAGTCACCAGCTGAGAGATAAAACGTGGAGGCGGGATTTTGGAAACGCCCAAGGCCGTACCTCTCGTCGCCATAAGGGAAACCACCGCACGGCACGTTGTACACGGCTTCGATGCCTGGCACGATAAAAAAGAAAATGTCAGTCTGGTATATCGCGATGTATGGACAAACAGTCAGGGCAGAGGTAAGACGTCCGTTCTGGTACGAGTATGGGCAATTGCGACCGGCGGAACGTGGTGATTGGGAAAGTTCCTTACCTGCTTGTGAGAGCAGCGCGCCTCGCCAGGTCACGTCCATGTTACTGCCCTGGTAGATGCCGTCCGCGACTTGGTAGAAACACGGGTGCGACACGAACACCAGATCCACGCCGTCCCGGTGGGTGTGGAAATAATGCACCTCCGTGTCCGACCCGCACACGTTCAACGTGGTGTGCCCGCACGCGGTGCCGCACTGTGGTTGGTACACGAAAAGGGTCAGTCTTGTATGGGCAAACAGTCGGCGAGATTTGGGAAATAAAACAGTCTCGTGTTGGCAAACAGCGTGTAGACGGATTTGGGAAACGCGCAAGGCCGTACCTCGTCGTAGTGCCGGTACATGGGCATCACCGCCATGACTCGGTGGCCTCTTTGGACTAAGGCCTTTTTATTGATAAGGTGAGGAGGGATATGGGGATAGGGAGAGCGGGTGTGGGGATACGGAACAGAGCGGACGGTCAGCGATGGAAAATATAAAAAAATGGCAGGGGTCTTTTCGGTGCGTTGGCATGTTTTTTGGAAACGATGGATGTTGATTCGCAGCTCAAACACGGAACCGCACCTTGGGCAGGCTCGACATGACGTCCCCGAGCCCTCCGGTTTTGGAAAACGGCGCGCACTCCGCGCCGACGACCACGACCTATTCGGTTGATTACAAAAGAGAAGTGTCAGTCTTGTATGGGCAAACAGTGTGAGGATGTGGTGGGAAATACCAACGTACGTTCAGGCGTTCGCCATCCGCCGATACGGAAAGCGATGCCCGGTTTCGAGTCGTCGCGGAAACGCGGTTCGTTGCGGCGCGCTTGAACGAGCGCGGAACGGCGGCACTGCCGACCGCGCAAACGGCGGGGCGCGTCGCGAGTGCGGAGACGGACATGGGGGGTAGGGGAGGGGTGCGGCGAGGGGGAAGTGTCGGAGTTGACGAAAGACGGGACGGTTTTCAGCCACTCGGGAAAGGAGCCGTTGAGATTTCTCAAGAACTCGGGAATGACTCGTCGCAGTCGGCTCGTCGGTGATGTTGTGCAGACTGTCTCGTTCGCGCGCCGTTCTGCTTTGGGCCCTCCTTCCCGGGTTTTCCGTGTTCGCCTCTGCAGTGATCTGCACTCCCCTCGAGCGCGACGCGCCGCGCACTCAAGCTTCACCGCAACACGCGCTGATCTTGTGTGAACTCGTCACGCGTTTCCCATCGCAAGGACCTCACTGTTATGATGGCCGCCGTCACGGTGCCAAGCCCCGTCGCCGTGAAAACTGGACTCGCGTCCCGAGGAATCGCGAACCGACGTTCGTCATCGTTCGGAAATGGACAAACACATCGTGTTTCGCAATCGTCGCGACTAACAAGCGCACCGCGTCTCTCCGTGACTCGCACTCGCGCGGCGTCCTCCTCCTCCGGATCCTTCCTGAAAGACGTAACACAAGCCCCGCCCGATCCGATTCTCGGCGTGAGCGTCGCGTTCCGGGAGTGCACGAACCCTGATAAGTTAAACCTGGGTGTCGGGGCGTACCGAACCGAAGATCTGAAGCCGTACGTCCTGGACGTGGTGAAACTGGTACGTGTTGGGGCTTTCCCAAATCCAGGCACACTGTTTACAGCTCCTCTTTCAGCGCACTACTCGTGACGTATGCAGCGTTGCCAATACTCGTGATGTGTGTAGTTCTGTACACTACTGGCGCACTGGCAACAACTACGTGCATCACTAGTGCGCTGTTCGGCCCGAATACTCTCCCAGTGCGCTGTTCGGCCCGATTACTACACCCAATCCCACATACAGTACACCCACGGACACGCGACTGACACTTTTCGTGTAACAACCACAGGCGGAGACGCAGATGTTAGCGGTGGGGTATGACAAGGAGTACCTTCCAATGCAGGGTTTGGCGGAGTTCAACACCGCCACGGCGGAGCTACTCCTGGGCAAGGACAGCCAGGTCATAACCGACAAACGCATCGCGACGGTTCAATCCTTGTCCGGTACCGGGAGTTTAAGGGTGGGCGCCGCGTTCATTCAGAAGTTTCTTCCGGGCGCGAAAGGTACGTGTTCGGTTTGAGTATCTTTTCAGCAGTACATTTGGTACAGCTGGTGTCTAAAGTCGGCAGGCGGGTGTCTTCCGAGTCACTCTTTTCACTGTTTGCCGATTGCCCGCCCGTGTTGACGTAACACACGTCACAAACACGTTAACCCTGTTTGTTCGTTTCCAACGAAAAAAGTGTACCTCCCGTCCCCGACCTGGGGCAACCACAAGAACATCTTCGCGGACGCGGGCGTGGGTTGGGACGAGTACTCGTACTACGACTCGAAAACAATAGGGTTAGACCTGGAAGCCATGCTTCACGATTTAGAAAAAGCCCCCGAAGGAAGCGTCGTCGTGCTTCACGGGTGCGCGCACAACCCGACCGGGGTGGACCCGACCACGGAGGATTGGGCCAAAATCGCCGACGCGTGCGAAAAGAATCACTTAATTCCATTCTTCGACGTCGCGTACCAGGGATTCGCGAGCGGGAGCTTGGAGGAAGACGCGAGCTCCGTTCGACTCTTCGCGGAACGGGGCATAGAGTTTTTCTGCGCGCAGAGCTATTCAAAGAACCTTGGGTTGTACGCGGAACGCGTGGGGGCTATCAATGCGGTTTTGTCGGATTCAGCGGCCGCTACGAAAACGCTTTCGCAGCTGAACCGCATCGCGAGGGCCATGTACAGGTACGGCCTTGGGGCTTTCCCAAATCCAGGCACACTGTTTACAGCCCCTGGTCGAGTGCACTACTAGTAACGGTTACCAGTACTCGCCACAACTAATACAACACGAGTAGACTGTTTGCCCTTACAGTAAGACTCAGGACTGACACTTTCCGTTTACATTCGCAGCAACCCGCCCGTGCACGGCGCGCGGATCGCGTCCACGGTGATCAACGACCCGGTTTTGTTCGCCAGGTGGAACGAAGAGATGATGGAGATGGCGGGCCGAATCAAAACCGTGAGGGCCAGTCTGTACGACGAGCTAGTTACCCAAAACGGCGACAAAGATTGGTCCTTCGTCACGCGGCAAATCGGCATGTTCTCCTTCACCGGCTTGAACGAACGACAAGTCACAAACATGACGGAAAAGCACGCCATCTACATGACCAAGGATGGCCGAATATCCCTGGCCGGCCTTTCGCAAGGTACGTATTGGGGCTTTCCCAAATCCAAAGACTATTTGCCCATACGAAACTGACACTTTTCTTTTACAAAAAAAGCCAAGTGCGCGTACCTCGCGACCGCGATCGACGATTCGTTCAAAAACGCGAAGTAAATTTGATATAAATTATTCATTCTACAGTAGTAGCCCTGGCAGTATCCTTTCAATTTCGGACAATGTCACCGCGTCTATGACGTGATCCGGTGCGAATCCGTCATCCCGGGTGCCCTCCTCACGTGTGGTTTCCGATTTGATCAACACGCAAGTCATCCCTAGCTCTTTCGCGGCGGCTAAATTTTTGACACTGTCTTCAAAGAAAACCGTTTTGGTATATTCGAACCCCGCCAAGTTTTTTATCCGGTCAAACGCGTTTAGCTCCGGCTTACACATCTCCGCGCCCATTGTGTCCGCGCCGTACACGGCGTCGAAAAAATCGAGCAACCCCAACACTTTCAAGCACTCCTTGGCCTGTTTCTCCGCGCAGTTGGTCAGGATGACCTTTTTCAATGCAGGGTGTTTTTTCGTCACCGCCTGTAAAACTTTCAGTGCTTCTGTATTGACCGATAACAACTCACCAGGATCGCCCCTGGTGACCTCCCAGTACTTGTCACTATCAACCGTCAGCCCTAAACCCGCTCGCAGCGCCCGTAGGGTCTGGTTGTACTTCCGGAACTGCGGGCGCCACGCGTTTTCCGCGGCGTCCACATCGGGAAACTCGCCAGGGAACTCGTCAACCATGAACCTAAACACGCGTTCCCGGCACGCCGCTTCGTGCCCGTTCTCGATGGCGTACAGGGTGCCGTCCAGGTCTTAGGGGTGGGGTTGGGGATTGCGAGCAAAGGATACGGTGGTGTATTAGGGGTGGGCATGTGCGTTATGGATGCAAAAAGGTCAGTACACTTACAGTAGCGGAAACAGACGCGTCGAAACACGGCAAGAGAAGCAGCGTCGAAACATCCTGCGCACGCGAACGCGATGCACGTCGTGTTGTCGGTACACTCGACCCCGGTCGCGGTCGCGGTCCGAGGTAACCGCTGGTCTTCGTGTCACGCACCGAACAGAAGCGTGTCGATGTCGTCCCCCGCGGTCTTCATGCTGACTTGACGGTCAAGCAACGTCCTCTCAGGCACACGGAGCGTTCGGGTCTGGCGAGGGGTGTCACAGGAGTGGAACGAAAAAGCGAAGCCGTTGCTGAAAACTCGACAGCCCGAAAACGAATCTGCTGCACGCTCCAAAAATATCTGAGGAGACGGCGCGTTCCCCCTCCCGTTTGGACAGCGCCCCTGCTCGCCGCGCGAGCCCCACTTCCAAACGCGTCTCGAGCTCGTCACCGAAGGTACGTATGCGTTTCGTGACACCGCGAACACACCGCGGTTGCGTTTTCCGACCCGGCGAGACCGCAACGTCTCCACCGTGTTCGCGATCGCGGATCGCGAAGTCTCGATCGCTGCAGAAAACGTCGGTGGTTTTGGTTTTTTGCAACGCGCGCGCGTCGGATCGCGGCGACCGGACGAAATAGGACCGCTTTCATGGTTCGCGGAAACCACGCGTCCACGTGCGCTGAATACGCCACGACACCCACCCACAGCACGCCCTGTTCCACGTGTGTCACGAGGTGGCTGACCCGCACTTCCCCCACGTCCCCGAATCCCTGACGCTTCCCAACAAACCTCTGAAAGACACGCGCGCGCGCGCGACAACATGGGTTCGTTCAAGTCGTACTTCCCCTCCTCCCTGTACCGCCCACGCGTTTCCTCCAGGACCGCGTGCCAAGGTCTCGACACGTCCGCGACGCCCGCCCGAAGCAAGTTCGTCCACCCCGCCGCGAACTTCACCGCGCACAGCGCGCAGGAGTTCGACCTGTCTTACTTTCTGAAAGGCGCGTTGGCCGGCGGCATCTGCTGTTCGGTGACGCACGGCGCGCTGACGCCCGTGGACGTGGTGAAAACCCGAATGCAACTCGAGCCGTTGAAGTACACCGGCATGGTATCCGGGTTCCAGAAAGTAATCGCCGAGGAAGGCGCCGGGGCTTTGCTCACCGGGCTCGGGCCGACCGCGTTTGGGTACTTCGTGCAAGGCTGGTTCAAATTCGGCGGCGTGGAGTATTTCAAGGTCCAGGTACGGCCTTGGTCTTTCAATCCAAATCAATACTCCGTTTCAATCCAACTCGATCCCAATCAATACTGCCTTTCAATAATGCCTTTCAATAATCCAACTCCATCCAAATCGATCCAACTCCATCCAACTCGATCCAACTCCATCCCGCCTCTCTGTTTGTTTGCCCGCGACTGACGCTTTCTTTGCTCGGTATCAGGCGTCCCAGAAACTGACCCCCCAGCAAACCTGGGACAACCGGAACAGCATCTACCTCGGCAGCGCCGCCGCCGCGGAGTTCATCGCGGACATCTTCCTGTGTCCCCTGGAGTCGACGCGCATCCGTTTAGTGTCCAACCCGACCTACGCGGATTCCATGATCGGGTGCATGTCCAAGATGGCCGCGGAGGAGGGCATGATCGGCGCGTTTTACAGCGGCTTCGCCCCCATCCTCGCCAAGCAAATTCCATACACCATGACCAAGTTCGCGGTGCAAGGCATCGCGGCGGAGAAGGTACGGCCGGACGGGGCTTTCACCAAATCCCGGCCTCCCTGTTTGCTTATACGAGACTGACACTTTCATTGTCGGCATTCGAAGATTTACGACTCGCTCGGGAAGAAACCGAAAGAGATGTCCAGTTCCGAAAACCTGTCCGTGTCGCTCGCCTCCGGGGTCATCGCGGGCGTCGCCGCCGCGATCATTTCGCACCCCGCGGATACCCTGCTGTCGAAAATCAACAAAGCCGGCGCCGGGGGCAGCGGCGGCATGCTGTCGCGTCTCGGGAACATCGCCGCGGAGACGGGGATGTGGAAACTGTGCACGCAAGGTACGTCCGTTTGGGCTTTCCCAAATCCAGCACACGGGTCGAGTGCAACACGAGTCACAAGTGCACTGATTAGAACTCAACTCTCTGACTGTTTGCTCGTACACGCGGTCCGAAAGACTGACCCTTCTCGTTTCCAAAAAAGGCCTCGCCGCGCGGTGCGTGATGATCGGCACCCTCACCGCCGGGCAGTTTGGGTTGTTCGACATCGTGATGCAAGCCACCGGTGCCACGAAGTTCCACTTCCACGACCCCGCGGAGGAACACTGATTGGGTGGTGCGGTGTGTCGTGTCATGGGATGATGGATTGTGTCGTGTCATGAAGTGATCGGTTGTGTCGTGTCATGTGTGTAGTGTTGGATTGATCACTCCGTGTCTACTTGATGGAAAGGAGTCGCGTTCGCGATGACGAGAGGAGTGTGAAGCCGCGCGCCGCGTGGTGTCGAGCGTGGTACCGGTTCGCGTATTTTAAAAAATCTCATCATTTATCGTAAGGACAAAGCGGCCCGGCTCAACCCCAACACGGCTGCGTATCCCCCGTTCGACACGGTATTTACCAACACGTCATCACCGAACCCGGGCGTCGTGTCTCCTAACTAACGCGCTGTCAAATACCGACTCGCGACTTAGCTGATCACAGCGATAACATCGTCCATGGTGATGAATTTCCCCTTGGAGCCGTCCCCGAACTCTACGTCGGATCCGGAGAAGCCGTTCACCAGCACTTTGTCCCCCGCCTTGCACCCTTTGACTTCAGAGCCCACTGACGCGACCTTGCCCGTGATAGACGACCCAGGGCCGGTGTTTTTCTCCGACCCAGACAGAAGAATACCACCGGACGTGGTCGTTTCAGCTTCGTCCGCGATGACGAGCACGCGCGTGCTGGTCGGTTTGAGGTCTTTGACGTTGAGACCCGCGTTGACCGCGACGACACGGCGGCCGGCCCGCGTCGCGACGGTTTGCTTGCGCGCGGCGAGCTGCGTTTTGTGTGACAAAAATTGGGAGAAACGGTGGGTCAGGGACGACGGCGCGCACAAATCGGTGTCGCGCAATCGGAAGAAAAAGCGTCTGTCGGATAAGAACGCTGGTTAGGGTCGCGGGGCGCGGCTTCCGGCGACGACGCCCTTTGAGTCTTTACACACGGCGAATGTAGTTTCCACGTGTTTCTTGGATACCTGCCACGCGTAGCACTACGTATACGACCTCCAACCTTGGTTTTCACGCTCGCCATCACGGAAACGACGCGTTCGCCGACCAGACGTGGTGAGAGAAACGGCATCGGCGCGGCGGGTTTGTCGCCGGCGCGATTCGATTCCATGCCGGGAACGTGTCTCGGGGTCGGACCGCTATCCAATAACCCACTAAACGAGCCTTACCTTGGAACCAAGCGCGGCGGATGAGGAAAGCGTGAAAGCAGACATCGTGTCGGTCGGTGTGACGTGAACGGCGTGTTCGAGTGTGGCGCGGGCCGGCGAGGGTCGTCGCGAGGAAACGTCGAAAGCACTCCATTCGGTATTCCCAGCTCACGGGGACGGTTGGGGACGGGGTTGATAAGTAAATTTCACAGGTAAAGTGTAAATTTAAAGTGGGTGTAAATTTCGGATCTCAAAGGCAGCGGACTTTCAAATCAGAAGTTCTCCTTTCAAATTGCTGCACGTGAAATCGTGACTCGTCTTTTCCTGGACTCCAAATAACGCGTTCGTTTGGCAAGAGGGTGGGTCACTCCTCTCGCGTCGCCCCAAAACGACGCCCAGGGGCTTTCGAGCCCAGCGATGGCCATCGCCATGGCATGCCACCCGTGTGTGCCTGCCACGCCTCGTGTCGGGCCCGGAAACGCGCCAGGTTCCAGCTCTCGTCCGTCTCGGGCGGTCCTGGGAAGCGCGGCCAATGTGACGCGATGGCAAGAAACTGGGTTATCCAGCGCGCGTAACAACGCCAGGTCGTTTCTCAACCTGGTTCAGGTACGAAACCGGCGACACAGCACACGTCACACACGTGTTTGGCGTGTCACCGCCGCGGCCTCGGTGCCGTTCACCGAGACCGCGGATGAAAACGAAACCGGGCAGGCGGATACGCAGGCCGGGTCAGATCCCGTCGTTGCAGAAGTCAGTAATCCGCAAAACATAAAAAAATCCCACGGCGCGCTACAATTCTTCGGCGTAAAAAACGGCCTCCTAGGCGTTTCCCAACCAAGGGTAGAGGAGGTGATGCACCAAGCCCTGCCGGTGATGGGCGGCATGGCGAGCCAGAACGTTTTGAACCTGGCGGATTCGGTGATGGTGGGTAGGTTAGGCACGGCGTGCGTCGCGTCCGTCGGCATCGCGAGTACGCTAAATTTCGTGTGTCAAGCCGCCTTACAGGGCATAAGCAGTGGCGTGCAAGCCATGAGCGCCAGGCGTATAGGCGAGGGCAGACCAGAAATCGCGGCGGTCCCCCTAAACGCCGCGCTCGTGGCGTGCGTCATGTTCGGCGTCCCGATGGCGGTCGGGGCGTACGTACTGGCGCCGTCGATCGTCCCGAGGCTAACCTCGGACGCGGCGGTGATTGCATTCGCCGTGCCGTATCTAAAAGCGCGACTCATCGCCGTCCCCGCGGTGGGCGTGAACTTCGCGTTCCGCGGGTTCTGGAACGCGGTGCAGCAGCCGCAGATATACATGAACACGTTGCTTGTGATGCACTTCGTGAACGTGACGTTGAGTTTGTTGTTGATCTTCGGTTGTGTTGTTGACGTTCCATTGGTCGGACAAATCGTGATTCCGAAATTGGGCGTGCTCGGCGCCGGCGTAGGTACCACCGTTTCCGTGTACGTCGGCATGGTGATGTACCTGAAGATGGGGTTCACCAAGGCGAAGGAAATGGGGTTCGCGAGCGCAAAACCGAGCGGGGACGATTTGAAGACCCTGTTAAGCCAAGCCGCGCCGACCAGTATCACGAACCTGCTCTTCGCCACCGGCATGACGTGCATGTACTGGATCGTGGGCAAGCTGGGCACCGCGGAAACCGCGGCGGTGAACGTTTTGATCAACCTAATGTTAACCCTGGTGTTACCTTGCATGGGCATGGGCCTCGCCGCGGGGGCGCTTTCGGGACGAGCCTTGGGCAGAGGTACATATTTGGGCCTTTCCCAAATCCGCCACGCACTGTTTCTGCCGCCCCTACGTGACGTCAACTACTCGTTAAAAGGAAGTATCCTGCACACATCACAAGTGCACTGTTTTACCGAAGCTGGTGACTGTTCAGACCAATTACCCTGACTGTTTACTCATACAAGTCACGGGAAGACTGACCCTTTTCGTCTCCACAACAAGGCGACGTGGAGGACGCGGCGCAGTGGCCGTGGGACGTTTCCAAACTCACCGCGGCGATGATGTTCGGCGTGGGTTTCGTGGCGGTGTTGATTCCGCAAACGCTGCTCGGGTTTTTTTTAACCAACCAGGAAGCCATCTCGAAAGCCACGCTTCCGTTGCGGTTCACCGGGGTCACCGTCGCCTTCGACGCCGTGTCCGTGGTGATGCAAAACGCGCTGTTGGGGGTCGGGGACGCTAAGAAGGTCGCCGCCATTTCCATCGGAACGCAATGGTTTCTTTTCCTGCCCGTGGCGTATTTAGGTACGCGTCGTGTTTCCCAAATCCGAGGCACACTGTTTTACCTTTAACGCTGTTGACTGTGGAGGCCCGATTACTACGACGGTTCCGACCGATTACCCCTCCCCGCTGTCCGTACATCGTCCAATACACGCCCAACAAATGGACTGACACTTTTCGTGGACGCAATCGCAGGCGTGATGTACTTCCCCGGGTTCAACCTTAACTACCTGTGGGGTTTATACGTCGCGCAACGCGTGGCGCAAGGGTTTCTTTACGCCAACATATGGAAACAAGGGGGGTGGAAGGATATCAAGGTGTAGACGGTGGAGTCGAAGTAGTCGCGGCAAAAGATTCTTTTGATGAAACGTTTTGCGTGTCGTAAGCTGTGTCGTAAGCTGTGACCAAAGGACTCGCACAAAGTTTTCATCAAGGTACAAGGACTCCTACACGTCACAAGCCTCTGCGTAAAGGACTCGGCCGAGTTACTCGCGAAGACGCGAAGGTATTCCAACCGTGTACGTCTCGCGAACGTCGCGACAAAACACCCCGCACGCGTCGAGAGGAACCCTCCTTTACGTGTCGAGAGGAACCCTCCTTTACGCGTCGAGAGAAACCGCACGGCGAACCCTCCGCAAAAGCCTGTTTAGGTTCTGTAACGTGTGCCGTGGCCCCACGGCTAGTTGCCCTTGCGCGTTTAAAAGTTGCTCCAAATCTGCCCCGATTCACAAGAAAGTGTCAGTCGGGGTATGGGCGATCAGGAAGGCGGTGCGTGGTGGGTGGGAAACACGGACCTTTGTTTAGCAAAAAAACCGCGTACGCGAAGCGCGCGCCGTCCGCTTGTTCCGCGAAAAGAGGAAACTCCACTCTTCGCCAAACCCCTCTGGATGTGGTTTGATACGGCCCGGTCGTGTCTTTGACCGGGCCGCGTGTTCCGTTTTGATCGGTCGTACCACGTTCGGTGACCTTACCGTGAGTACTCGCGTTAGGAGTACCTTTGTCACCAGTGGTTTGACTGGCGGCGCTCCCCGCGAAAGACGAAACGCCGCCGTCGGCGCCACCGCTGAAACCGGGTTCTTCAAACACCTGTTGCAAGTCGCAGATGTAGCTCCGGCTCGCGCCTGGCGCGACCGGGTACCGAAGCGGGACGTCTGTTGTTGCGTTTGAAACGTGTCAGTCTTTCGGCCATGTTACGCGAGTAATTACTCTGGACAATCGGCAAAACAGGGGCGCTTTTGATTTGGGTGGGAAAGCCCCAACGCAACGTACCGAGAATTGACGCCAGCTGTAGCGTGGCTTGCGTGACGTACCCCAACGCCGCGGCAGCGGCTTCGGGGTCGTTGAGTAGTTGTGTTCGGTCGTTGTGTTTTTTATCAGCAGTACCGTTTAGGGAGTTCGTGTTGAATTGTCGCCCTTGCGTCGCGCCGAACCGGTGGTCCAACGGAACGCCCGCGATCGTGAGGGGGCCGGTTTTAGAAACGCCCAGGGTTTCTTCCGAACCGTCCTCCATCACGTCGGTGTCAACCAACTCTGAAGTTTCTTTATCCAAACCGTCTTGAGTCAACGACTCATCACCCGTCTCGTCGCCGAAATTTCGCACCGGGAACACCCTGGCCAAGTCCCGCACCAAACTGAGATAAAAGACGAAAGTGTCAGTCTTGTATATCGCGATGTATGGACAAACAGTCAGAGGGAATAGTTCCTTCTGGTACGAGTATATCGCGATGTATGGACACACAGTCAGAGGTAACAGTCCCTTCTGGTACGAGTATGGGCAATCAGGGAGGCGGTGTGTGGTACATGGAAAATACGCACCGCGACCGGCGAGTGGAGAGTTTCTGGTTCGCGTCGAACAACCGCCCTGCGCCGTGCGGACCGGCCAGCACTTCGTTCGCGTCAACCAGTCTTTGCCGTGCTTCTCGTAACGCTCGGTTCGCGTCACGTAACGCCAATTTCCGGTCGGCGTTTCCTTGCACGTTTGTGTCCACCCGTTCCGCTTTCTGTTGGATCGCGCGCAACAAAGTTTCGTTGTTCCGTCGCGCCGCTTGTATCGCGGCGACCCGAATCGCCCGTTCCCCGTGGTCCGTACACCTCCCTAACTCCCCGTACGCCGTACTGCCCCCAACAGGTGCAACAGGTGTCACCACCAGGTTCCCACCAACCTTCATCCTGAGCCGCCGCCGCGTCGCGAACCCGCTCGCGAGTCGCGCCGCGGCGTCGACGATGGTTTCGTTCGCCACGCTGATCTGCCTCGTCGTTGCTTTTTTCACCGCAACACTCGCCCCGCCGCCGTCCCGGACGAACCCGTTGTGCGTGCCAGCCTCGCCGCCGGCCCCGGCTAGCGAAACGAACGTCTCGGTCGCGGAGACGTCATCCGCGATTTGCGCAACCAAAGAAGCGGCAACCAAGTTTGGCCACGCTTTCGATTTCGGAACCACCCACCCCCCGTGCGGGTTCAAAGGGAAGGCTCGTGGATCGACGCCTCCTCCTTCGGCGTGTACTCTTCCTGAAACCGCGAAGCTTCGTCCTGAGGAGCGCAAACCATCACCAGCTGCTTCGTGCGTTTCATCCGTATCGCTGATGAACGCCCCGGGTTGTTTCAGGCGAAACAGCGGGGTATTTGGGGGCGCGCTTTGGCCGGCGCCGGCGCGGCTCGCGCTAGCTCCCGATACCCCCGACGCACTTAAGTTCCCCACCCGTTCCCCACCCGCGCCGCCCGGCAATGACACCAACTCGGCTAAACAAACCTTGCAAACAAACGCTTCCAAAACGTTTTCATCGTATTGACTCAGTAAAGGCTGGGTGCACACTTTCGGGGCGGGGATGAAGAACACGCGTAAGGTCATGCGCAGATGCGGCGCCGGCGCCGGCGAGAAATTTCCATCCAAAGAGGAGCGCGAATCTCGACCAATCATCTGGTGACCACTGGCGTTCACCAAGTCGTCGTCGAACGGCGCCCAGTCCGGGTTCAGCGTGTCCCGGACGACCTCGCTGGTGTACAGAACGTGTTTTGCTGTTGCGGTTGACTTGTCGAGTTTTGTGTCCGAATTGGAGCTCCGTGCCTCGCGTGCGTCGTCGTTGCCAATCGCACTCGCGTTCGCATTCCCACAACTCAAGGTGAAAAAAACCCCCACCCCTGAAAGCGCTTTCGCGCCTCCGGGAGGCACCACGTTCCGGGCGGACACGGAGTGGAGGTGCCTTAAACCGATTGGGGGTATGTAGTACGACGTCGACGCATCTTTGGGGGACGCGCGGGTCTCCATTTTTCACAGAGTAGTTACCCCAAGGAGGCCGCCCCCCAACTAACTGGACCGCACCACCCAGATCCCGAAGTCGCCCGCGCGGTTGCTTAGATGTGCTAAATTCGCCCCACCGCCGAGAGATAGATGGGACCACCTCTTTTCCACCAGTGACCCAAAAGGGTGTATCAACGCAGCACGTCTCCTCGCCGCCCTGCCACCGACCTCGCCCACCAGTCGCGCCCACCCGCGACCCCCGATGCGGTGGCGCGGTGGCGAGTGACAGGCATTTGCGCAGGCGCCCATTTCGTTACGCAGCCTGATTCGACATTCGTAAACTATTTGGCCGTTTTGCCGTTGGCTTTATTCGTGTTGGTAATGCCGGGGCCTCCCCATCGCGGCCCGCGCTTGGTCGGAGGCGACATGACGTCGCCCGGGGCATCGAGGGCGAGCTCGCGGCGGATCTTGAGTTTCATGGACCCTACCGAGGCCTCGATTGTGAAGGAACGGGAAAAGGCGGTGACCCCGAGCTTCCCACCGCGGTCGCCTTCCAGACACCCGTCCGCGAAATCGGGGGTCTCGGCTGTGCCGACTAGTGTTGGTGCTTTCGGCGGGTCCCCCGAAGCAGCACAGACGGACACCACTCGACGCGCGATCGAGGCGTTTCTTAACGATGCGCGGAACGCGGTGGGTAACGGGTCCCCCCCTGGCGGTCCCGTCATCGGAGGTGGGAACTTCGTGTCTCCAGCCAGCAGAACAGGAGGCAGCGTGTCTGGGCGGACGTCGCCGGGGAAAACGTCCCCGCCAACCCGAGGTGTTTCGCACGCGTCGGGATTGATTTGGAACGCACCTCTTCCCGGTGACGCGATGAAACCTTCTCGCGTCGGTGTATCGAGTACCATAGGGTCTCCAGGGACACCTGCGTTGTTCCACGCGTCTGGGACGAACAACAACAACCATTTCATGAGTGGGTACGGAGGCGAAAATTATTCATCACCGTCTCGCGTCGCGTTGCGGCTGGTACAAAACGCCCAGAACTACCAGTTCGATTCAACGGTAGATCCCGCGATTCGGTGGGGTATCAAGAACCTGGGAGGAAACCTGGCGGTCGCGACGAGCATCTTACCCACCCAAGCATCGCAGTTTGGGGTATCGGGAAGCCGGTTCGGGGATCTGTACGGCAAAGAACGCGCGGCGTCCGTTTCGCGGTTTCGCGAGATGGTACGGAACTTTCCCAATCGCCGCGCACCGCCTTCGCGATTGCGCATACCTCGATTAACGCTTTCCTTTTACAACCCAGGCGCTTATGCGGGACAAGATGCGTTTTCACTCCGTCGACGGAATCGGCGCCGACGACGCGGTCGCGAAGAAAGTGATTGACACGCTACAGGCACAAGTCGCGCAGCTGTCAACGCAGGTCAACGAGTTCCAATCCGGGCACGTATCGGGTGACGATTTCGAAAACGCCGTTCCGCAACCGCAGTTCGACTCTCTTCCGCGGGACTCGGCGGGGAACGCGCCGCGCGGGTCTGGACGCGATTTGAGTCCTGAACGGTCGCGAATGGACTCGCGAGCGCCTTCAATCAGACGCGACTTGTCACCGGTAAGACGGTCTCAAATCAACTCGCGAGCGCCTTCCGTCGGCCGTCCTGGGTCGCCCGACGCGATGATGTCAAAATCGAACTCGCACGACGACGTGTGTTTCGCGTGTAACGACGACTCAAAACATTTCGCGGGTAACGACTCAATACCTTTCCTTGAATCAGTTCACCGCGTTTCGCGCGCCGAGGTGGGCGACGCGCTTCTTCGCGGTGAGACGTCCCCCGTTCCTCAAAAGGCAGATTCGGTTCGTTTCGCGTGGGACACAAACGGCCGGTATTTACGCACCACGCGCCGCGACATGGAAAACGACCGGAACCGAAACGTGGGTTTGAACGAACACGCCGGTTCCCCTTCCAAAACGGTCGGCGGGACTGAGGAACGGGTGGGGGCGCTTGGTACGACGGATGGCGGGTCGCTTGGCGGTCGAGAGACGCGCCGGGAGAACGGTCAGGCGACAAGTCGTGGCGGTCGGGAAATACGCCGGGAGAACGGTACGGAGGGACACATCAACGCGAACGGGATATTTATGCACTCAAGGCACGTAGACACGGATGGACAAAACCACGAAATCGACCCCGACGCCGCCGCCGCGTTCGCCGCCGCGCTGAGGTACGTATTTGTATTTCCCAAATCCCAATACTGTTTGCCCATACAAGGCTGACACTTTTCTTTTACAATCACAGCGCTATCGACGCGCGGCGCCAGAAAAAACTTAACGACCCGTCAATTCAAATCGCGCGGTTAAAAGAACACAACCGATCCCTTCGCCGAGAACTCGGCGTGGCGCAAAGACTGATGACTGGATACCACGCGCAGCTCATGACGGGCGGGGTTGGCGTTGGAGTGTCGCGCTTGGTGTCGCCGGCGCAGCTACAGGAATTTGGAGGCGCCACGCGCGCGCCGCCGCCTTCGTACCACGCGCGGCGACCGTCGCGAGCGCCTTTTCAAGGACCCAGTGTTCGCGGTGGCCGCGAAGTTTTCACAAGTGTTCACCACGCGTCCAGTTCGATGCGAAACAACACAAACCGCGGAAATTACTTTCAGTTCCAACCCGGCCCAACCGAGCCCGCGCCGTTCCTCAGGTCCACGCGCCGAGCCGAATCCAAAAGAATTGCCGCGGAGCTCGGTGTGCTTCGCGCGGAACGCGCGTTCGCGGAAACCGCGTGGGAGTTGGACGAGGACGAGGACGGTGACGATTTTGATGACGATTTTGGAGATTACTCGTCGCACAAACAGGTACTGCACGTTACGGACAAAAGCACCGAAGGTACCGCGCGAGGGTACCAGGGACACCACGAAACCCAGGGATGCGCAGCGGGTGTTAAAACGTCTCAAATCGCCAAAGACGTCGGTGAGCTCAAAGCTTTGGTTGGCGATTTAGTGTCTCGCATGGATTTGGGCGGCGTGGCGTGCAAACAAGAACCGCAACCGCCGTCGCCTCGGTTGCGGTCGCAGGTTTCCTCGGAGATTTCCTTCGGGTTCAACGATTTTAACAAGTCACACCCGGAGTCATCGATGTCATCGAAAGGTCGCGACGCGACGGAACGGGACGAAACAACAAACGAACCGTCTGTTTCCAACGAAACGGCACCACACGAAAAGGCGCCGTCTTTCCACTCGAAACCTGTGAAAGAGGAAACGAGCACCGCCGCCGTCCAGAGTCCGACGATTTCCCTGGAAACCAACACGGCGTTTCTGGGTTCGGAACCACCATCGACGCCGACGGGGACGCCGACCTCAAAAGCACCACCAGAGACGTAGGAACCACACAACGAGTGAAGTGTATCCTAGCGTTTATAAACCCTAAACCCTGAAAAACCCTCACGGCGGCGCGAACCCCGCACCCTTAAACCCTGAAAAACCCTCACGGCGGCGCGAACCCCGCACCCTCAAACTCGTCATCCGTGTACACCTCCTCCCCCGCTTTTCTTTTATCCGCAATCTGTTTCTTCAACAGCTTCGTCTGCGCCTTGCTCGCCACCGGCTTGCCGTTCTCGCCGAGTGCAACTTCGGCCGGGTCGTCCTTCCCGTCTTCCTTGTCCTTTCCTTTCAACGCCCGTTTCGCTTCCCGCTCGGCCGCCCTTTCTTCCTTTGACACTTTCGGCTTCGTTACGAACAAAGCGTCCACCTGTTCGTTCAGGGCGACTTCGTTTCCAAGCGCATCTAACGTTTTGGCTTTTCGTGCCTTCGGCCGTTCGCCTGGGGCGGGGTCGCCGATTAACAAAGAACCGGCCCTAAGTTCCACCACCCCAGAGTCCTTCTCTGCGTTGTCCCAGCCCAGCATGGCGCTGGTGCAGATCTGCCCGCCCGTCACCACGCCCTTGACCACCGCGTTCTCCTCCACCACTTGTTCCCCAATCAACGACCCCGCCAGCGCGACGCACACCAGCGCATCCACGTCAACCGGGACGTGACACACCACCACCACCGGTTTCTGCTCGCCGCACTCCACGAGAAGCTTGTGTCCTTTCGTCTTACCGCCTGAGGTGTTCGGTTCGGAACTTAAGACCTGCCCGACGACCGCGCCGGAGCACCCGGCCACAGCATCTAGGATGATCGGGGAGTGCGCGACGCCGTCGCGAACGGCGGTTGATTTTGGTATGGGGGGCATCTTTTTTTTGATTCGGGGGGGGAAGCGGTCCGCGCAGTGCAGAGTCGGTGCAGTACGTGCAGTCGGTGCAGTCGGCGAAACGAGAGTCGCCGATTGTCGGACGTGAGCGGCGGCGCACGGCGGAATGAATGAAACGATCGATTGCAGATTGAAACTGAAAAGACCTTTTTCATGAGACGCCCCCCAACCCCGCAAATCTCGCGACCCCGTCTCCCTTACCAAACGCGTCGTCTTCGTCGTCGAACCCCGGGTCGTCGCCCCGACGTAAACTCCCGCTGCCCCGAGTTCGAATTCCCTTACCTGACCCACCGGACGAGACGTACGTCCGTCCAAGCCGCGTTGACGAGTCGTGAATCGAGTTCCCCCGGGTGCGCAAAGTAACGCGCGGCGCTTCGTCGTTCTTTTGTTTCTTTTGCGCCCAGCTCTGTTTTGTTTTGTCCGGACCCCGCGCGTCGTTCGTGACAAAGTCTCGAGACTCGTCAAAGCGTTTCAGTAACGATTCGAAGGATAAATGACCTGGTGCGGTTCGAGCTCGCACTCCTGAGCTCCGTTGCCAGTCCCGGGATATCCCCTGGGGTGTTACACACAACGTAACCGCCCCCGACTTCGACGCGACCGCGCCGAACCCGGCCGCGCCGCTGCTGGTGTTCAGTTGGAGTTGTTTTTTTCGGGTGTTGGCAACCAGCAAGTCGCGAATGGAAAAGTACGACTCGCCCAGGATGACATTTTCCGAGAGTTGTTTTGTTTGTGCAAACGGAGTCGTTGCGAACTCGTGAGTAACGGAACAAGGAACCGCGACTTGGTCGATTCCACCGCGTCCACCCTCCTTTCGCCAATCCATTCGCCTCTGCGCCGATTTTGCGCTTGTTTTTCGACTCATGGCAACCACCAGCCTTATCGTTTCCGGCGCCGACGATAAACCGTCGGGCAAGAAAAACACCGGGGCTTTGTGCTTGGAAAGATTACGTCCGTTGCGTTCGCGGAAACCGAGTGGGGTCAAGTCTCCATTCTTCGTGTTGTCGGGGTAGCAATTAGTGGTGTGTATTGCGACCCAGCGCGTTTGAGCCCGCTTCTTTTGCGATTCAAAGTCAGTGTTAGTTTTACTTTCTTCGGCATCGTTCGTGGCAACACCGCGGACGTCCTTTGTTGACACGCTCGTTTCGTTCAAAACCCCCACCCGTCGCCGGTGGTACAGCGTCAAGGTCACCGCATCAATCGAGTGCAACCCCGCGCTCACCAACCGCGTGTGGTCTATTCGCAGGTTGGAAACCGCCACCTCGACCGGGCCTGAGTCGGAGGCATCGATAAAAACGTCGCCTTCGTGCCTCGCCCTAAGCCGTTCTCGAGATTCCTTCGCCTTCGCGCCGAGACGAAGCTTGAGCTTGGCCGCGAGAATCAGTGAGACGCGTGGAGGGGGGGGGGTGGGTATCTCCAATGACTTTGTAGGTACGGTTTCGTCGCCGGAAACGGAGCGAACACCATCAGTAACGTCGTGGGGAGTCGAGAGACAAGCGCCCATGTCAATGACAACGGAGAGAGATGTTGGAGTGAAATAAAAGACAGTCTCCTCAATGAATCAACGAATGAATCGAATCGTCGTCCTCACAAAGCTAGAAGAAGCGTCGTCTCTCTGTCTATTTCCGTGGTAACAGCCTGGTACTCCATCTGAGTATCGTCACGACGTCTCGACGTAACACCCCTTAACGCAACACCCCTTACCCGCCCGCGCAGAAAACGTCCCCCTTCGTCGTCGCTATGACCAAGTGCGTGTCGTCCCCCGTGAACTTTTCGTGCACGAACGTGCTTTCCGCGATCGCCGCGTTTTTCCCAACCACGTTGTACTCGGTGAAGGTCATCAGTTTTTCATCCGGCGCCGTGGCGAGTTTCACCGCGCGGAAGTTGAAAAGAATGGAGTAGTTCTGATACCAATAAAAGAAAGTGTCAGTCTTGTCGGGCCACGTGTATTACGTAGCTACGGGCTCCCCAATCCGCGGAGGTAGTAACCATCCCTTCGCGGGACACGTATGGGAACACGGGCGGGAGGTCGTCGTCTGATTCGGGAAACGCGCCCTCCACGAACCTGACAGCTCGCCACGATCCACCGCTCTTGTTTTCCCTGTTCCGTGACCCAGGTGAACTTGCCTTTCACGAGCGGCGCGCCTTTCGCTCGCAGCGCGTCTTCCGGTTTCAGCTTCAACAGACGCGGCGCCGCGATGGACGACCCGGCTTTGGTTTTGAACCCGTTTGTGAGCTCGAGATAAAAAAGAAAGTGTCAGTCTCGTATGGGCAATCAGGGAGGCGGAATGTGGTCAATGAGAAATACTCACCTCGCCGGTTTTGCCATCTTGAACCACGGTGTGCAGAAGCACCAAGCATGTCGCGGTGGTTGCTAAAATCCACTTGCCGTCGTAGGTGACGTCGATTGACGTGATGGGGCTCCCGAGGCCGGGGAACGACGTTTTCGCCTGCCGCATGGAGCTGTCGCCGTACAAACGAATCTTCCCGTCCTCGCTCCCCACCGCGATGCACCCGTCCCCTGTGGTGGCCATGCACTTGAACTTCGTGCCTCTGGCGAAGTCATGGCCGTCTTTGTACCCTAGCGTGGGACTCGCTAGCTCCTGTGCGATGCCGTCCCGCAACCGAGCGTCCCACCGCACTAACCGGTTATCGTCCAAACCGAGAAACGTGTGGTGATTCGACTGAGACGAGTAAAACAAAGTGTCAGTCGCGAGTCTCGGGTATGTGTGTACTGTATTGAGCGATTTATACAGTGGGCAAACAGTCGTGTACTCTGGACAATCGGCAAACAGTGCACTTATGATGTATTTGAAGAGTTGCCAGTACTGGTAAATAGTACCAGTAGTGCACAGTAAATAGTCACGCAGGGTCCGTAACCAGTGTCAGGATTTGGGAAAGCCCCGACACGAACCTCCATCTGCGACGACTTGGTGTCCGCCACCACGTCGGACATGGGAATATCCGCGCCGTCTTTCTGGCACGCCCACTGGGAAACAATCGCGCCCCGCTCCAGGTCCATCTGGTAAAGCTTGTCCCTTCTTCCCGCGTCAGGTGATAGAAGAAACATGCTAGACTCGGCGTTGGCGAGGAACCCTTTCGTGGGGGTGATTTTTTGGCCGTCGAAACTGTGATTGTAAAACAAAAGTGTCAGTCCTGTATGGGCAAACAGTGCACTTGTGATATATTTGTAAGAGTTACCAGTACTGGTAAATGTTACTAGTGCTAGCAATGCTACACTGCACTCAAAGAGGGGCAGTAAACAGTGTGTCAGGATTTGGGAAATGCAACACGTACTCTTTCAACTGTACCCGGACGTCCGCGTTCGTCAGCGCCCCCCCCGCCTGGTTTCTAAACACGTCCACCGCGTTCCCCCGGATCAAAAACGAGTTATCAAGAGCCCCCATCTTCATATCGAGCGCGTCGTCCCCCGATACGGTGCGTATGGGGGTGCTGAGGTTATCGTTTGATTCATCGTTGTCGTCGTCGAAATCGGAGGTTTCGTCGGGAACGTCGTCCGAGTGAGTCGCGCTTTTCTGTCCCGACGGAGTTTTCCCGTCAACAAAGTTCGTCGGCGTCTTCGCGTCATTCGGCGCGGCGTCTTCATCAGCCGTGTCCCACACCGTATCCACCGCGTCCTCGCCGTTGGCCCAGGCGGTGAAGTTCACGCCGAAGACTTTTTCCCTGCTTTCGTCCGTCGCCCTGAGCTGGTGCGTGTTTTCGAACAACGCGTCTTTGTACTCGTCCAAGAATTTCGCGAAACCGGCCTACCGTGTTATTCGCGAGTGGGCAAACAGTCGGAGGGGGGGGTTAGTCGTGAGGAATGTCGTGGTGTGCGTTCTCGGTTCGAACCGAGGGGAAGACCTGAGGGTTGGCAAAAGATGGCGACTGTTTGCGCATACGCGGCGTCAAAAAAAAAGGAACAAAAACAAACAACAAACGCACCTGCGTTTGGAACCGCACCGCGAACACGCCGACGCCCGGCGCCAGGAAATCCACCCGGCGCGAAACGTTGTTGGACACCATCCGGCACTGCTCGGATACGGGGAACGAGGTTTCTTGGACCTGTTGACAGAGTTGGTTTGACCGGGTTGAAAGGAGGTTTGCGGGGGTATAAATAGGGTTGAAACAGGTCAGCGGGTTGGTTTGACCGGGTTGAAAGGAGGTTTGCGGGGGTATAAATAGGGTTGAAACAGGTCAGCGGGGGGTAACGCGTCTTTCAAAAGATAAAAGGACGGCAATTTTCGAGGGGGACGAAATACGAAAATTGGATCTGGCGGGGCCCGGAACGCGGGGTTCCCAAAACGTCACCGGCGGTGGCGGAAACTCTCCGTGGCCGTGTGTTTCGCGGAGACAGGTGTGACGCGGGAAGGCGACGCGGTTGGGTTTAGGGTTTAACCCTAAACCCTAAGAACCCTAAAGCACGTACGTCGAGTATCCAGTTCGGTTTTTCCCCGCCATCGTTTTCGTCGTAAAGCTCGGGTGTGACGTTCGGGTGGAACAGCTTGTACGCGTCGTCTTCGAACTTGAACAGCTGGCCGCCTGTGGCGGTTTTGTTTTGCTCCCCAGGCGTGGAGAGGGGCGCGGGGTCGGGAAGGGAAACCTTCTGGCCCATAGTGGGGAGGTGATGGCCGTGAGAGACGCAATGAAGGCATCGGCGAAAGAGGCTTCGCGAGGTCGAAAAGGAACAGACTGGCGAGTAGAGAAATGAAAGTCGGATTTGAAAGGGGAGAAACCTTTCAAGCTTCACCGCTCGCGTGGATCATGAAACCTAACCTTGACCGTGCCTTTGATCGTGGCTTTTGCGTCTTAAATTCAAAATCCACAAACCAGCAACAACGGCCTCATCATCACTCGCCGAGTACACGATCGGCGCGCCAAGGTGACACCGCGTTCGTTCCATCAGCGAGTCGTCGCGATGGACGACTCGCTGGTGAGCGAGGGAACAATGGCTCGCGCGAGAGCGGGGGCGCAGCTGGTAAGAGCGGTCGGTCGTGCCGAACCGCGCGCGAGTCGTCCCTCAACCTCGGATGAGGAGAAAATCGGAGCGGACGAAAACAACTCGGCCACGCCGCATCGATTGACCCGCGTTCGCGCCGAGGGCGAGCAAAAGTTACACGACTTGAACGAACGAGCCTCTTTGTTGGAAGCCGCGGCGAGGGCGCTGCGAAGCCCGAAAAGGCGTGAGGATGCGGAACGTGAGACGCGGAAGTCGGACGCTTGCAACACGGAAAACGCAAACGGAGCCTCCGCGCATCTCGAAAAGTGGCGCGCCATCCAAACGTGGGCGTCCGTGGACAGCGTCGAAGCGAGCGCGAACTGGCCACGACTGTCCCGCGACACAAACGCCGCATCAAGGTATAAAGAAGACCTGCCGAATCTTCCCGAAACCTTGTCGCCGATAACGCAGGTCGCGGAACCACGACGGGACTTTGGCGGTGACGATTTTGAAGCCTCCGCCGACGTTGGAACCGCGATTCGATTCGAGTTTGACGACGACGACGCGAACGCCACTGGCGCCACTGATGACCCTCACCCTGAGTGGGCCACGCCGTTACCCGTGGTGAATGCGAAACGTGCTTCCCAAATTGATATCGGATCCAGGTCATCCATCGCGGACGCCACGGACAAGTTCCACAGCTTTCCCTTTAACGATGCCACAAGGCGCAACGCTTCGGATGGAAGGCACAGTGCTTCGGGTGGAGTGACGCACCAACCGCACGCCAACGCATCACACCCCACGACGTCGTACATGGAGTTGGAAGTGACCCGGCGACGCGAACGCGAAGCGCGAGATGCGATTGACAAGATGGACCGCGCCGCGGTTCGGTTGCGCGAGGAGCGCGACGCCGCGGTCGAGCGTTCGGCAAACGACCGGCAAGCGTTGGCGCGGATTTCGCAACGAGAAAAAGACGCGTCTGAGGAGGTACCGCGGCTCACCACACTTCTCACCGAGTTGAAACAAAAGCTGAACGGCGCGAATGCACGGATAGAGACGCTGCAGTTTTCCCTCGAAGCGGGCGACGCGAAGCACAACCGGCGGTTTGCGGAGGCGGAAGAATCGCGGCGCGCGGAGATAGATGCGTTGAAGACCAAACTTTGCGAGGAAAAAACTCAGCGCGAGAAGGACGCAACGAAGGCGACCACGGAAAAGGAACACGCGCGGCGTGCGTCCGCCGCGCTCGCTGCGAGCGCGGCTGAAGAAAAAGCCCGAGCAGACGCGCTCGCCAAGACGTGCGCGTTGACGAAACAGGCGCTGGAAAAGGTTTCGGACGCGGCGGGCGCGCAGCTTTCGAAACTCCGGGAGGAAGTTACGGTGTTGAAAGCGCGGTTATCCGCGCAGCAAACCAGGGACAGCGACAATGATTCAATGAGGGCTGAGCTGGTGACGCTGAAAGAAACCGTCACACGAAGCGTGTCCGGTATCGACGGAACCGTTGCGACTGCGCTTCGGCGCGCGCACGACGCGCTGGTTGGCGCGACGCGAAACGGCCCGGGGTGTTTTGATGTTTCAAACCAGAGTACTGCTGATAGAGTAAACAAAGTTCAGGGTAAAGCTCGGGGTGAAGCTAAGGCCTTGTCAAACCAGATCACCGGGTGTTCAAACCAGGACACCGAGGACGCGAGGGAAACGACTTCAACGAGCGACGTAATGGACGCGTCGCTCGCGGAGCTTGTCGCGAGTAAGGTAAGGAACTTTCCCAATCACCACGTTCCGTCTCCTTGATTGCCCATACGAGATTGACACTTTCGGCTTTTATCGTATCAGTGCTTCGAGCTAGCGGAAACGCTGGCGGACAAGCTCGACGACTGTTCCGAGAAGGAAGCCGATTTAACCCGGAGGCTACTGAGTTGCGTGGCGTTCGAGGAGGGCGCGGACGGGGTGCGCTTGGCGATGGAGGCGGCGAACAAAAAAACGGAAGACGCCGTTCGCGAAAAGAACGAACACCTCGCGGAGTTGTCATCGTTCAGAAGACGCGCGGAAACCGCGGAGCGCGCGATCGATGCGGCGTACGCGGAGACGGCGAGTGCTTGTAAGAAAGCGCGGGTCGCGGAAGCCAGCCGGGACGCGAGTACTAGCGAAGCGAACGACCGCGCGGAGGACGCGAAGAATCAGGTACGGCCTTGGGCGTTTCCCAAATCCCGCCTCCCTGTTTGCCCATACGACACTGACACTTTTCTTTTACAACACAGTTGCGCTCCGTAACGAAGAAACTGAAGGTTTACGAAACCGAGTTGATTGATTTGAAAACCCGGTTACGCGAAACCACGGAAACCTTAACCACCGCCACCGCGGCTGCACTGGACTTCGCGAAGAAACTTTTGGTTTTGGAAAAGGAAGTGAGCAAACAATCCACCACCGCGGTTGACGCTACGGGCGTGGCGGAGGCGATGCGTGTACGGGTTGAATCCGCGCGACGCGAAATCGAAAGCCTGACGGAAACGCTGGCAGCGGGCGAGACCGCGCTTGCCGATTTGCGAACGGAAAAAAAAACCCTAGCCGACCAGCTTTTAGTCACGCAAACCACGGTCCAAACGCTACGCGACGAGCTAACCGCGGTTAATGAAAAGTTTACGGAAACCAACGAATCCTTACTCGCGAAATCCGACCGGGTCAAGGAGATGCGCGACACAGTCGCGGACGGCGTGCGGCGCGAAGCGGAGTTGGAGAAAAAAACCGATTCCTTGGAAACGTCGCTCTGCGCGGCAGTTGCGGAGACGGAGCAGGCGCTGCGCAGGGAGAAACACGCGTTGCTTCAAATCGGGGAATGTGAACAGTCTCTGAAAAATGCCGAGCATTCGCGTGACGAGTTAATGGAGATGTTGGAACACGCGCGAATGGACGCCTCCGAGTCGCAGCGGAAACAGGAACTAAATTTAGTCGCCTCCGAACTCCAGGTTCTTCGGCAGCGAGAATCGAAAACCCGAGACGCCTTCGCCGGTCTGCTATCCACCCTGGATCACTGTGTCGCGGGTGCGTTTTCGAAACACACGGCGACGCCGCCTTGGGAGTTTGAGTTGCAGTCGGTTGGCGGTTATTTGGAGGGGGGTGACTCATCGGACGACGCGAACGCCGAGTTTTCGTCTGAAGAGTTGCGAGTCCCCACGGCGCCCGACTTTTCGGCGCTCACGCCGGTGTCCCTGGCGCCGCCCACGGGATGTACGTTGGACCACGGCGTCGCGTGTAAAGGCGCTCTCGGTGACCGCGGCGAAACCTGTGATGACGAAGGCGACGCTTGCGAACCCAGTACTTCTGATGAGTCAACAATTTTGTCGAGCGAGTTATTCGCCGCCGCCGCTGAGGCGAGAGGCACGTGGGCGGCGAGGCAGCTCAAGGCGCGGGTAGGGCAGCTCGTCGGTGTGCGTGACGTCTCGCTTTCGCTGGTACGTGACATGCGTGTTAAAATGCTAACCATGCAAGCGTCAGTCAACGCCGCGACCGAAAAATCGTTGGCGAACGAAGCGCGCGTCGCGGAAGCTTTGGAAGTGGCGAGCGCCGCGAAGGCCGTCTCGGCGAAGGCGCATGCCAAGATGAAAGCGCACTCCAAACTGGTGCTTGAAGCGGCGGCGGAGACGGAAAATGAATCCAAGTCACACAAGGAAAAGTGTGACCTTGTAGTCAACGCGATGGCGGCTAACGTTTCCGATTTGGAACTGAGGTGTAACACGTTGGAGGAGCGTTTGGATGACGCGCAGACCGCGGCGGCGGCGGCGGTGGCGGAGGCGTATGAGTCCTCCGTCGCGAAAACGGCGGCGGAGGAATCGTTGGCGTCGGCGAATCAAAAAGTTGCGGAGATGACAACCTCCCTCACCAAGTTGCAAGCCGAGCTTGACGATTTCACGGAGAAGAGTGACACCGAAACCTCGCGGCTCACCGCGGCCGCGCTTGACGCGGAGGCGAAGGCGGAGGAGGCGGTTGCGGTTTCCGATTCTTATGAACAAACAGTCGCGCGACTAACCGCCGACGTGGCCGTGGCGTTTGAAAACGAAAAACTTCTGAAAAGCGTCGTTGCGGACGGCGCGAAAACGGTGGACGCGTTGCTGCGACAAAGAAATTCGTTGCGCGCGGCGGTTTCAAAAAACGCAACAGTCGTGACACGCGCGAGCGCTCGCGTTGCATGCGCGCGCGCGTCGCGACGGGTGGCGCAACGCGAGGTTTTTGTGTCTCGAAAGAACCACGGTAAGTATTTCCATTTACCACATTCCGCCGACTGACTGCCCATACAAGACTGACATTTATTTTTACATTCTCAGGGGCGATTAGCGCGCGGTTACTGAAAGCGGAATACGCGTTGGTAACCGAGCGCGCGACGCGCGTTTCGGCGGCGGGCGCTTTGGCCAAGGAACGGGAAAAGAGTAAGGGCACTTGTGCTTTACTTTTGGAAGCGCAGCAACAAAGGGACAGCGCGGTTGGTGCGGAAAAAGAAGCAAAAGAAAACGCGCAACGCGCGCAGGTGAGGCTGGAGCGCCAACGCGAAAGAGCCGCGATTGCGGGGAAAACCTCAGAGGCTCGCGTCGCATCGGCGGAGGCGGCCGCGAAAACCGCGCGATCCGACGCCGCGTCCGCCATCGCGTCCGCGAAAGCCGAGACCAATCGCGCCAAACAGCTCACCGAGAAGGCGAGCGATGCGAAAACAAAAGCACGCGCGGATTTATCCGCCGCGAATGCCGCGCTGAGTGAGTTGCAACTTAAATTGGCGGCGGCGGAGGCGACGGCTGCTGCTGCGGCGGCGGCGGCGATGAGCGCGCGGGGCGATTTGGAAACGCAAACAGAGTCACGTAAACTGGTGGTGGACTCTGAGCACGAGGCGTTGCGAAACGCGTTACGAAATGCTTTACTCGCTAAGGACGTGGCGGAACGAAAACTCGCGACGGACGTGGCGCAGCTGGAGAAGGACGTGCTTTCGCTGAAATCCAGACGGGGAGACGAAATTCGGAAAGAAAATTCAAACTCGCCGGCTTCCCCGACGCCATCCGTGGACGCGGCGAACGCGCTTTTTTCGCTTGACCCCGGTGCGACCTGCGGTGTCGCTGGGTCAAGCCACGGATCGGGTGCGTCAAAAGAAGACGCCGACCTATCAATGGCCCTTTCCGATGAGTGTGACATGTCAATGGAGGCGCGTAGGGATGCGGAAACCGAGGAGCTCGTTTGTCTGCGCGCCGAAGCGCTTTCGCTGCGGGAAACTAATTCCTCGTCGCTCGCGTCGGCGGAAGCGGCTCTTGACGAAAAGGACAAAGCGGAAACTTTGTGGTTGAGTGCGAAACAAGAAACGGACCGGCTCACGCAACGCGTTGTGCATCTTGAACAAGCCCTGACCGACGCTAAGACAGCAATGGCGTTGTTCGAGGAGAACATGAGCTTGTTCTCCAGCGGGGTCCACGACGAAGCGGCGTACGACCGGTACTCGCCGACTCCCGAAAAGACTCGTCGACTACACGAAACCGTCTCACGCTCGCCCGAGAACCTGGGGGTCGGCGGGTTAGGCGACGCGGGCGGTGCGGGTGCCAGTGAATACGCGTACTCCCCTGTCCTTACCGGGCTGCTTGGCACCTCGCCGGTTCCCGGCAAGGCAAGACACGTGCCCAAAGCTGGGTCACCAGCGCCGGGTGACTTGCGCACCATCCACGAAGAAGGTTGCGAAGTTTCAGTTGAGGCGCTGTCCCTGGAACTGAGCGCCGCGTCGCTGGAGGTTAATTCTTTGAAACTAACCTTGGCAGAGACTACGGACAGGTACAACAAGTGCGACAAAGCAAGACGCGCGGCGCTGCGCGCGGGTGAGCAGCTGGCCTTGGACGCGGAAACCGCGGAGGCGAAAGTCGCGGGCGCCGAGGACGTCGCGAAAAGCGCGCTTTTGCGCGCCGAGCGACTCGATACGGATTTCGATCGCTTTAAAGCGTCGCACGCGGAACTCGTTCACGAACTGAACGAGAAAGCATCCGCCGGCTTTTCCGAGAAAGCAAAGGAATTGGGCCTTGTTGAATCGAGCTTAGCGACGTTAACAGAAGAACGCGATATCCTCCACGAGCGGTGTCTCGCGCTTCAAGGAGATTTGTTCGCGGCGCGAACCGAGGGTACCGACGCTCACAAGAAATTGCGTGTCGCGGAATCGGAGCTCGAGCGACTCGCCCAGGAACTCACGCAGGTTTCGTTTAAGTCCTTGGTACCGTCGGCGGTTGGTTCGTTTGACGAGCAGCTCAAAGTAACCGCCCTGACACACTCCATCGCCACCCTGGAGTTCCAGTTGGCAGAGCACCAAACCAAGCTGCTTGCGATGACGAGTGCATCCGAAACCACCGCACGCGAGTGGGCCGAGGCGCTGGGGTTGCTGGAAGGGGAAAAACAAGGTGCGTATTGCGCGTTTCCCAAATCCCGATACCGTTTGCCCATACAAGACTGACACTTTTCTTTACAACACGCAGTTTTGGAAGCCGAAAAAACCACGCTTTCGGCGAGCGTGGAATCGTTGGAGACGAAGGTTGAGACTTTGGAAAGTAAGGTGGCTAACTCAACAGCTGCCAACGAACTCCTGACCGCGGAAAAGAGAGACCTGGAAGATACCCTGTTCCCCACGAAACCAGTGGTTGTGCAGCTTAGTTTTAACGAGAGCACCCCGGATCAAAACCCGGCTGCGGAGGAAATCGCGCGCGCGGCGGAGCGTTCCGTGTTGGCGGCGAGGGACGACGCAAATGCCGCTCGCGACGAACGCGATTTGTCGAGGGAAGAACTGGGCGATGCATCTCTGCAACTGGAAGATGCTTTGCAAAAAATCGCGACTAACTGCACCGCGTATGAGTTGAAGCTAGCGGTTGTGCAAACAAAACTGGGCGCCGCGATCGCGGAGGGCGTTGAGTTCGGCGAAAAGTTGCATGAGGCGAGACGAAACTTGTCGGAACAAGTCACCGCAACCGAACTCGCGGAGGAGTCCGTTCGCGAATCAGTCGTCGCCGTCGGGTCCGAGATGCGACGAACCGCTCAGGTCACCGCAGAGGCGAGCGCGCTTCGCGAACACCTGCGCGTGGCGCTTGACGACCTGGCGAGCGCGGAGGCGGCGGCGGATGGGCGGTTCGCGAACGGCGGCGACGGCGAGAAAACGCAAAACTCTTCCGCCGATACGCTCGCCGCGCTTCGCACCGAACTCACGGTACGGCGCGTCCGCGAAGCAACGCTGGAAACAGACGCCGCGCGACTGCGACAAGCGCTTGATGATTCCGAATCGCGGGTGTTTAAGCTGGAAGCGTCGGCAGAAGCGGCTGCTGCGAAGTCGCAGGTGTTGGTGACCTCGGCGGATACCGACCTCGAACTCGAGAAGACTCTTCGGCAATCCCTGGCTGACACCCAGGCGTCCGTGGATAACCTGCGCGACGTTTTGTGTGCGAAGGAACTCGTTTTGCGGGACGTGACCCAAAAAGCCAGGACGTGTGCGGAACAAGCCGAGGCTTCGACGAAAAGAGCGGACGCGGCGGAAATCGCGGCTGAGGCGAAAAAAACGGTGGAGGTGAAAATCGTTGTGAACGACGCGACCGCGCACGATGGATCCGTGAACACCACGCCCATGGACACCGCGCGCTTCGCCACAGTCGTGGACTCATGGAGAACGGCGGTGGCCAACAAAACCGCGGAGATTGAAGCCGTCACGAAAGCGTTACAAACGAAAACGCTCGAGCTCGAGGAACTCAGCGTCTCCGCCGCGAACGGTTCTACGATTCGAAAAAGACTCTCGTCAAAATTGAAAAACTCGGAATCCGAAATCACAAAAGCCGCCGCCGCATTGTCCTTTGCGCTGTTGGACGTTGCACCCGACGACGCTTCTCAAAAAGACAAGAAACACGCACCTCTCGGCACTTTAGTCGAAGCCGCGATCGCGCGTCTCGACTTTTTGAAAAAGCACGCCGAGTCCGAGCTTTCCTCGACGGAGAAGCTCATCGCTGCGGATGAAAAGAGCACGGCGGCGGACTGCGCGGCGCTGGCCGCCGCGGAGTTACGAACACACGATTTCGAGACCCGCATCGAGGCGTTACAGAAGGCGTTACAGGTTGCGGACAGCGCACGAAGTGACGCTGAAGCCGACATGCAGGTGGTCACCGAGGCGCTTGATTTGGCGAAGCAGGACCTGGAGAAAACGCAAGAACAGATTGAGAAGTTGCGTTTTGAAAACGACTCCGTTCGATCGGCGCGGCACGCAGCGGACATGGCGTTGGCGGTGAAGCACAAAAACGAACAAGGTGGCCAGGCCAAGGTATTGATGTTACAGGCGGAAGCGGCTGGGCTTCGGGGGAAGGTTGAAAAACGGAACCGGGAGGTCCGGGAACTGAACCAGATGCTGAAAGCGTGGGAAGCGATGCGGCACAGCAAGGATTCGCAAATCGCGCAGTTGGTGGAGCGGTGCCGGAAGTTTGAGTTGGACGCGGCGGAGAAGGCGCGGGCGGTCGATTCTTTGCGCGCTCGGGTGGGACGGGAACCAGGAATTGGAACCCCCACGTCGCTCACCAGGTCGATCGGGTCCGCGATGTCTACTGGGTTGTCCGTGCGAAGTGGCTCCGGTCCGGGTAACGGGTTCGCGTCGTCGTCGCGGCAGGGTTTGGGAGTTTCGAACGGCGCGAGCTTAGAGGAGAAGGAAAACCCGAACTCGCGCGAGTCGTCGAAACAGTTTGAACAAAAATCCGTCTCCCCCGCGTCCGCGTCCCTCGCCGCGTTTAAACGGAACGGCGTGCCGAGGGCGGACGCAGTTCCTGGGTTCCGGGAAAGGCTGGACATGGTCACGAAGGAGATGAGGTAGTGGGGAAGCGATGGAGATGAAGAGGTAGATAAGATGGTAGATTGACACTTGCAGGTCAAAGGAAATCAAAAGCTCCCTCGCGTACTCGACTTCTCGCTGGCCTATGATCAGTTGCACGAACGCCGTTCCTTCCCGCGACCGTAAGTTAAAATCAAAAGGAAATTTCCCACCCGCGCTGCCGCCGGGCATGCCGATCATAGATTTATACACCAAACCGCCTTCTAACCTCTCTTCTTCGACTCGGCTCGCGCCCCACTCAAGTGCTTGCGTAAAGCACGCTTCGATGGCGTACTCCTTGCTTCTGCCATGAGCGTAATAACATCCTTCCGTGGGTCGGCCCGCGTAGGTCTCGACGTGGTGAAGTCTTGAAAACTCGTGGTCGCCGCAATTGTCCCTCTCGTTCCACGCGCTGGGATAGTCCCTGTTGTCCACGCCACCGCAAATCAAGCCACACCGCTCAACGAGTCGCTGTCTTATGAACGGCGCCGCAACCCAGGTGCAGAAGATGTCGATGTCTATTTTTCCATACGGTTCATCGAAAACACGACCAAGCGCCGCTTGGACCGCGCACGACCCAGACAACAAAACTCGCGGTCGTCCTTCGTTGTCAGTCTTCCTCGCACTCGTTTTCGGGGAACAGGTCGTCAAGCGTGAACTCAGGGCGGTCCGATTTTCGCCCGATAACGGCTTTCACGACCTCATCAAGTTGGCGCCTCAGCGCGGATTGCATGAGCCGCGCCGCGAGAGGTTGCGGTTCACCTTGTTTCGCCAAAAACGAGCTTCGCAAGCTTTTCGAAGTCGCCAGGAACGAACACAAGTCAGGTGGCGCGAGGAACGATGCGATGAGTTCCACGAGCTCCTCGGGCAGGCCGGGCAGGGAGGGCGCGAGCGCGACCGGGTCAGGAGACGCGTTTGACGTAAACTCGCGCCTCGGCATGGTGCGCGGCGAGGAGGGCGCGGTGGCGTTTGCGAAAGAGAGACCAAAGAAGTGTACGAAGTGTCGTGGCTTTTCTCAAAAACTTGACACGTCATTGAGAAAATACAACTTCGACACGCGCCATTCTGCGAGTCACGCGCCACACCGCGTGGCGTCCCCCCGTCACGGCGGCCCCCGATGGCGGACCCCGAGGGCGTGCCTCTGCGGCGCCGCGCCGCCGCCGCGGGTATCGCCGCGTGTGTCAGCGCGGTTGTTGTTAATCCGCTCGATGTGGTGAAGACGCGGTTGCAGGCGCAAGGATTTCGGCACGCGGCGGCGACGACATCGAACTCATCGGGGGCTGGCTTTTCCGGACGCGTCGGCGCACCCCCCCGGGGTTCGTACAAAACCTGGAGCCTGGCGACTGCGGGGTGTCCTCCCGTGTGCCCCACGACTGGTAACCCCGCCTTTCCCAAGCGCCTATGCGCCCCCGAGTGCCAGGTGTACTCCGGTTCGCTTGATGTGTTTAGAAAGGTCGTGAGACAAGAAGGCGTCCGAGCTTTGTTCAGGGGCACCGACGCCGCGTTGCTAATAGCGGTGCCCACCGTGGGTATTTACCTACCCCTGTATGACACTTGCAACGAGTGGCTCACCGAGCTGTGCAAAAAACCGCAAAACCCGCATCTCGCCGGGTTCGAACCGGTGACCCCCGCACTAGCGGGCGCCGCGTCGCGAACCGTCGCGGTGCTTTGCGTGGCGCCCCTGGATCTGGTGCGAACCCGCGCGCTGGCGGTTGGACGACACAATGTTCCGACCAAACACAAGCCACCAGCGTCTGGGGTGTGGCACAGTCTGAGCTATGCGGCGCGCGGTGACACACAAGGTGGTAAGTCGTTAAATACGGGAAACTCGGGTGCCGGGTTCGATCCTCGGGTCCGGTCTGTTTTTGCGAATGGCGGCGCCATTCGCCGGCTCTGGACGGGCACCGGCCCTACCCTCGCGAGGTGCGTGTTTCCCAATCACCACATTCCGCCGACTGATTGACCATACTCGCACCAGAAGGGACTATTCCCTCTGACTGTTTACTCATACACATTACGAGAGACTGACACTTTCTTTCTTATCTCAGGGACGTGCCGTACAGCGCGCTGTATTGGTTCACGGTGGAACGGCTGCGTTTGTGTGTGACGGAAACGGTGGTGGAGATGAAACGGAATCGGGGTGAATTGAGAAGTTTTACGAACAACACGAGTACTACCTCCGCGGGTAGCAACACCGAAGACCACCAACCGAGTTACAAGGAAAAGTTGGCCATCAACTTCGTCAGCGGCGTCGTCGCGGGCGGGCTCGTGGCTGGTGCGACCACACCATTGGACGTGGTGAAGACGCGGGTGCAAATACGGGACGTCCAGTCGCCGATTCGCGGGGACTTCGCGGGGGGGCTGTCGCGAAGCGCGGTGCTTGATGGAGTAGGTACGGAAATGTCCCCAGAAAAAACAGCGCAAGTAACAGGACCGTCTCCGCGGCGAGGGTTACTCGCCGAGCTTCGCGTCGTCGCGCGGGAAGGCGGGTGGCGTTCGTTGTTCGCGGGGTGGGCCCCTAGGGCCGCACGTGCTGGCCCCACGTGTGGCATAGTCCTGGTGGCGTACGAGATGGCCAAGAACGCGCCGGTGGATGGGTTTTAGGTAACGCAGAGAGTTTTTCAAAGTCACGTCAGTCAGTAGGTTTGTGTGGTTTGGGCCTCGGTTTGCTGCGGTACAAAATATCGGTTCAGAAGCCACGGTCGTTCGGAGACTTACTTGTCGTTTGCGCTGGCAGCCTTCTTTTTCTCACTGCGGTTCTTCTGGTAGCAACTCACGCAGATTTTAGTTCCGGGCTTATCTTTCCAGCCGTACCACTGACTGGTCGTATCCGTCCCGCACTTCACGCACGTCGTCCCCGCGGCTGCGGCGACGTCCAGCTGGTTCTTCTGGTAGCAAGATATGCACAATTTAGTTCCGGGCTTATCCTTGCAGTTGTACCACTTAATGGTCGTATCCGTCCCGCACTTCACGCACGTCGTCCCCGCGGCCGCGGCGACGTCCAACCGGTTCTTCGCGTAGCAAGAGCTGCACATTTTATTTCCGGACTCATCTTTGCAGTCGAACCACTTAATGGTTGTATGCGTCCCACAATCCACGCACGTCGTCCCCGCGGCGTTTCGATGGCCAGCACCTGCGAAGAATATGGAACTCTAACGACGTGAGTCGAGACGAAACAGCTTGCGACAGAAGTCATCGTGCCTACGAATGTCACTTGGGCAAAGAGAGAAAGAGAGAGAAGAAGCATGAATTGCGCACCTCTCGTTTGCAACACGGCCCGCAGTACCACTTGTATTTCTTGAGCTTCGACCTACTCAATGCGCTTGTATTTCTCCCATCCGTACCGCAACCGGAGCACTTTCCACGGCTGGCAGCGAGCTGCGAAAAGGAGCACCGCGGGGCGGGTATTGGGGTCAGGTTGTGTCAAAACAAAGATCATGAAATATTGAGGTTTGGGATCGATGCGCGTGACGAACCTGTCGTTTGTAGCAAACCTGGGAGACCGGTTAGCCCGCATCGTCCCTGTTGATGTACCACGCACTTGTCTCCTTGGTTTCGCACTCGGAGCAGACCAGCGCGACGCCCTGCGGAGGAATGAAAGTTCGAAGGTGAGTTTTACACGCCGTTGACGGGCAACGAGAACGGTGCAGGCGAATGGGTCTTGGACACCTCGCATCAATGAAGTGTGCGCACCATGTTTATCCATCGTCCGGCATTGCGGACCTCCGGAGACTCACTGTGTTATTTAAGTTTGCATCGGCAGGAGCGAAAAGAGTTTTGTCAGTGACGCCGGCCGCTTTGGCAGTTGGCAGGAGAAATCGTAAACAAGCGAGTACGAGGGAGGCACGCACCTGCGGGTGGCGAGCGGTTTCGACTTCCGAAGGTGTAGACTCGTTGCTCGGTGCCATCGCCAAACGCATGGGCGTCCGCGTGTCGCCAAGAGCACGCCCGTGCCTTCGTGCCTGGTCCATCCAGATGGACTGCTCGGTTTGACACGACGTGAAACGAATCCGGCGAGCGCGGAAGTGTCACGCGCGTCGTTTCGAACGGCCGCCGGCTGCGGGCGGTACTCAGAGGCATCCGCGCCACCGCGTGCATACTCGTCACGCTTACGCACGCCATCGTGCGAGTCCAAGTTGCGCACCGAGATCTGATTGTGTGAAGGAACGTCGTTATCTTTTTCCACAAGTCCCGAAAAATATCCATCTGCCATATCTTCACGCCCGTTTCCCACCACAAGTCACCTTCCGGCGACGCGTAGTTACTCGGTGCGATGTCGGTGGCGGTGACCTATTCACCGGGTGTCGCGAAGACCGCGTTTCCGTCCTTCCGCGGAAGAAACCAGTGGACGCGAGCCCGTGGATCCGTGTTTCCTTTCAGACGTCGCGGCCGTATAAATGATGGTGTCAAAGGTGTCGCCCTCACCGCTTTAAAGGCTGATGACGACACTGGCGACACTAGTGCTACCACCCGAGACGCGTTAAAGTCCGAGCTTCTTTCCATTCTCGGCAAAGCCGAGCTCGGGGCGTCGCGTGTGGCACGTCTCGGTGACCGGAAACGCTTGGAGACTTTAGTGGCCGAACTGGAGCAACGCAACCCAACTCCGAAACCGTTCGATTCGCCCGATTTGCTGTTGAAGGAATGGCGCCTGCTCAGCACGTTCAAGCCGGGCACCGTGGATACCCGGTTTTTCAGCCTGCGGTCCTGGGTAGACTATCTGTTCGAAAAAGGACCCTCACCGGTTCAGTCCCTGGTCGTGGGCAACGGAAACGTGGGGAACGTTTGGCAGGTGCTGGAGGACCCCAGGTTCGGGTTCGGCGCGGCGGGCGCGATCGATGTTCCCCAAAATGTAAATACGTCAACGTCGTCATCATCAACGTCGGCTCCCCCGAAATGGAAAAACGTCGTGGAGTTCGGCCCTGGTTTGACTCTAACAATAGAGGCGCGGATGGAAGGCGTTCGGGACGAGAACTCGTTCTGGTACCGGTTCTCGGGGGGGTATTTTTCTGTGGATAACGAGTGGGGCGGGCCCGACGGGTTGAAAATTCCGTACCCGGTTCCCTTCGACCTTTTGGAAAAGCTAAGGCCGGGGCAAACAAAAGGGTGGTTCGCGACGACGTATTTAGACCGCGAGCTACGCATCAGTCGGGGAAACAAAGGGTCGGTGTTCGTGTTGCGTAGGCCGGAGGGGTATTTAGACGGGGGGTGAGGAGTACTGTACGTAGTTTAAGGTTTTGGAAAGGAGTTTTAAACGCGGCGCTTTCGTTTTGTTTGTCCCTGTGTCTTTCGCGTGTCAAGGGTAGTAACCGGGGGGGCCTAATACTTCCGGCTGATGTTTACGTCCCAAACCGGCCAAGTTCCCGCGTGCGACGCGATGCACGACGCGAGGGAGTTTTCTTGCGGCGCCGGACTCTGGTTTCGCTGCGGCGCGCGCGAGCGTCGCGCCGGAACGCCTTGCTTGCTTTTGTCGGAAACGGTACCCGTCTTTTTTTGAGCGACCCCAGGAAACGCCTCAGCTGAGGAGTCCACGACCACGAGTCGTGCGTGTACTTGCTTGTCGAGCTCGGGGTCATCGGTGAGCAGCATGCATAGGACGTGCGTATCGTCGTCTTTCCGGGTGGCACGCCGCATCGCACAACGCGCCAGGATTCTTGACACCGCGCGGTGGTCCTTTTCAACCTCGGAGGAAAGGGGTCGTTGCTCTTCGAAGGAAAGGTCGAGTTGGTTTTCGTGTGTTTCCGTCTCCAGGGCTTCCTCTGCGGAACTCCACTCGCTGCCGCTTCCGTTCACGGCGCGCTCTGCCGTGATGCCTGAGATATCCACGCCCTGTCCAGAGCTCGGGTAACACCCGCCGCGTCGCGGTCGCGACGCGGAACGACCCATGAAGTGGTCGTGGGTTGTGCGACGATATCGTCGTGGCTTTACTTCTGTTTTCTGTTTTCTCGTCGCGAGAATCCTTCTTTTCGGCGATCACCAAAACTGCTGCAGCGCAGGCGACGACCCGTTCAGCACACGTCTCCGCGCCTCGCGCGCGGTCGCTTCCTCCCGACGCCACGGGAGGATGGGCTCGGGTTCGCGCCTCGGGGAGTACCGGCGTGATGTACAGGCTCGGTACGCCCCTGTTATTTCCGTGGTGTGTACTGATGAGGCAGAGGCGGCGTGCGGTAAGTCCGGCCATCGCTTGGCAGATCTGCTGCAACAGTTCGCGCACGTCAAAGGCATGCACCAAACCATCCAGCCCAACCCCGAAACCCCTCCCTACGTGTTGACCGAGTTCCCCGTGCGGTTCGTGAGTCTTGATACGTGCGTTCGGGTAACGCATGAACAATCAGAGGCGCACGCGCAACGAGCCTTCGCGCTGTGGGACGGGGTGGACGATGCGAGGCTTGGGAAAACGTTAGGCGCGATTCCAAACGACGTGGTTGCGTTGCGTGCAAGGCACAAAGCAGCGTGCGCTGCCGGTAGTACCGGCGACGACGAACACACGGAACGTTCCGCAGTAGATGACGGCTTATCGACATCCGAAAGAAAAGCCCTGAACCCAAACCCGGATCGCCAAACCCTAAACCCCAACTGGTTCGGGCTTCCCTGGTTCCGCGCGTTCGCGTCGCGTTTGCGTCGCGCGACGGCGTTTTCCGAGTTCGAAAGTGTGGACCACCCGAAAGGGTGTGTGTTCGCGCACTTGTTCGTTCCCGGTCCTGGAGGACCTGACCAAGGTGACGACACTCACGACCAACTGCTCATACAAACCCTCGCCAAACTGGCCGCTCCGTATTACGAAAACCCGCAAAGCTACCCGCCGTTGATCCGATCGGAGGCCGCCGATCCCGACGCGGTGAAACACTTCGTGGTGCTCGTGGAGAAAGAAAACGGTGCGTCTGGCGCGTCTGGCTCGTCGGGCTCGTCGGGCTCGGTATCCCAAACGACGCGTAAGAAACTCAACGAGCGGTTCGGTGAATGCAACGTCACGGTGTTGCCGATAAACTCTTCTGGTGGGCGAAAACAACCCCCCGGGGGGTTTTTGCCGGGATCGAACCGGGAAGGACCGGGGGGTACGCGGAGCGCGTTTACTGAAACCACGAGGCCGATTTTTGTGCATGAAACTGCTGCAGTGCGCGGTCAGTCTGGGTCGGTGTGTTTCGTACCCTCGACGCGTTCCGACGCCGACGTCGCGCAACACGGCGCGTTCGTGAAAAAGTTCGTCGCAACGAACTTGTTACCGCGGTTGGAAAAGAAACTCTTAAAACTGAACACGCAAATCGCAGGCACCAGAAAAGGTTTGAAGAACCAGTTCAAAACGTTCTGGGGAAGGTCTTCCTCG
>Ga0222633_1000051_pt1 | contig 116943 bp, 126 predicted proteins | sample AntAcemetageno48_FD_179816 | JGI IMG/M metagenome (GOLD analysis project Ga0222633, IMG submission 179816) | Saline water microbial communities from Ace Lake, Antarctica - #48 | ecosystem: Environmental > Aquatic > Non-marine Saline and Alkaline > Saline | place: Antarctica: Ace Lake...
AAGACTGTGAACGGTCGCTGGAGCCGTGCCGTGGGGCACGGTCGGGACGAGAAGATCGCTCCCCTGAGGAATGCCTCGGTGCACGGTCATAGCCGCCCTCACGGGAAGGACGGTCGCTGCGAGGCGCGCGGTCGTAGCCGCCCTCACGGGAAGGACGGTCGCTGCGAGGCGCACGGTCATAGCCGCCCTCACGAGAAGGACGATCCTGGCTTGGACCGCGGTCGTGACGCGCAGGGCGGTCATTACGGTCGCTGCGAGGCGCGCGGTCGTAGCCGCCCTCACGGGAAGGACGGTCGCTGCGAGGCGCACGGTCGTAGCCGCCCTCACGGGAAGGACGGTCGCTGCGAGGCGCACGGTCATAGCCACCTTCACGGGAAGGACGATCCTGGCTTGGACCGCGGTCGTGACGCGCAGGGCGGTCATCACGGGCGGGACGCTCGCCACGCGGGGCGTAGTCCTTGCGAGGTGCACGGTCCTGACGGGGGGCGCGGTCAAAGCGCTCGGAACGCTCACCGCGTTCTGAGCGTTCGCTACCTTCCCCAGAGGGCTTGGAACCGTGACGCTTTTTGGAGTCTTGATAGGAGGTGCGTTTGCTGGGTGGGCGCCACGAAGGAGCCTGTTTCTTTTCGGGCATGGCAGGGTGAAACTTTCTGTTGATTGATGGGGAGATGAATGTCGAATCGACACCAACCCAAATCACCAGTTGCCAGACCAGGGCTGTTTCAACTACACATGTGGCCGCTCTCACGATTGTGAGGCGATGGACCACTGGCTTAGCCCACAATGGCGCGCCCTTGTTCCGTTTCTTAGGCTAACAGGGTTAGTGCGAAATAAACAGAGCGAATTGCCCAGGGATAGAGTGAGCTGTGCTCTCCGCCCTTCACTACACCCGTCGCTTAGTTCAACTTTTTGCTGGCCTGTTTCTCTTCGGGTTCGCTGCGGCCATGATGCTGAGAGCAAGCCTGGGCGTGGACCCGTGGACAGTGTTTGCCGAGGGCATCCACCTCACCACCGGCCTGGGTTTTGGCTGGATCGTCGTCCTCACCAGCGGCGTGGTGCTGTTGTTCTGGATTCCGCTGCGTCAAAAACCAGGCCTCGGCACCATCTTCAATGCCCTTCTCGTGGGACCCAGCATGGAAGTCGGGTTAGCGCTCGTGGAAACACCCGAGCTCGTGGCGCAGAAAAGCTTTCTGTTTGCGGCGGGCCTCCTCATGATGGGTATCGCCAGTGGTTTTTATATTGGCGCAGGGTTTGGGCCGGGGCCCCGAGACGGGTTGATGGTGGGGCTTCATGCGCGCCTTGGGTGGCCCCTCTGGGTGGGTCGAACAATGGTGGAAGTCATCGTCCTAGGGATCGGATGGTGGCTCGGGGGAAGCGTCGGAGTGGGAACCGTGATTTTCGCCATCATGATTGGTCCGCTCGCTCAGCGTGCCATCAAGGTGTATCGAATTGCTCCCTACCCGCCAAAGGCAATCGGCAAGTAAAGATCCTGCACCCGGTCCTCCAGGGCTGTGTGATCATTTCGGGTGTAAACCCCGCAGGGGACTGCAGTGCAGTCCACGTTCTCGTCCGCCGATGCCGGCACTTCGATATACGCGCTAAACGTGCCTGCTTCTGGGTCATCAAAACTGCGCGCCCCAAAGAGTCGCCAGGCCCAGTCATCATTGATCCAGTTTGATGCGCCATATTCCACCACATCTGCGATGACTTCGCCGTCTTCTTCCATTTGACCCACGCCGCCCAAGCAGGGTCCAGGCTTCCCTTCGATGGTGTCGGGGACTTTGCAGAGGGCAACATAGATGCCCCGATTCGAGTTGTAACCACTCCCGGTGACCACAAGGCGGTCGCCCTTGCGGACGTCATCAAAGCCTCGTGTTGCATCCTCCAGCTCAGCGGAGAGAATGCGCTGGCGTCCGTCATCTCCGAGCGCCGTCACGGAGCTGGGGAAGCCCTCGACGTTCAAGACCTGACCCGATTTACCTTGAGGTGAGCTGGTGACAATAGGCACGGCAATCCAGGCTCCCAAGCCCACCGCCACAAGCCCCACAGCAGCCATGCTCCAGGCCACCACTCGCCACACTGTTCTTTTGGAGGATGCCACGGCCCCAGTCTAGAAGGGATGGGGGTAGCCTCACAGGTGTGAAAATCGGGGAAATGTCGGCTGTTGCTGCAGGTGGCGTTCTGGGCACCCTGGGGCGCATCGGAATCGATGCGGCCCTCTCGGGAACACCGGAGTGGTGGGGTGCCGCCACTCTGACCGTGAATCTTCTCGGCGCTTTTGCCCTCGGCGTCGCGATCGGGCACCGATTGGGATTTCTTTCCCCCGCTCTTCGCGCAGGGGTCACCGTTGGGTTTCTCGGGTCTTTCACGACCTTTTCCGCCATCGCCCTGTTTCTGACCTCATCCCCTCCCCTGATCGCTCTGGCATACCTGGTGATAACCCTCGGCCTGGGGGTTGCTCTCGCGTGGGCCGGCGTTGCTCTGGGCGCGCGCCTCACGCCTCACAGGCCGGTGCCCGCGTGAGCCTCGCGGCAGTGGCACTCAGCGCCGCTTTGGGCGGTGTGGGAGCAGTACTTCGATGGCTCGTCCTTGAAGGGCTCGGGTCCACCCGATCGTGGTTGGCAATCCTGTTCGTAAACATCGCAGGTTCCGCCCTCGCCGGTGGAGTCGTTGCCTTTCCTTTTGCAGCGGGGGCTCTTCCGCTCGTTACGGGGCTGTGTGGGGGACTGACAACTTTTTCCACTCTTGCCCTTCACCTTGTCCCGGGTCAGCAGACCCGAGGGCTATCCAGGCTTGTGGGTCTGGCTCTCGCTCATTCCCTGGGGGGCGTTGGGGCGTGTCTGGCGACCTACAGCCTTGTTTCCATAGTCCTTGGTTGACCCCAACTACACAGCGGCTGCGTGATAAACTCCGTGAGATTCTGTTGCGGCTTTCACCGTGACAGGCACTCTCGCAGTGGTCAACGTGAACGAAGGAGTGACCCATGGGTCGCGGCCGACAAAAAGCAAAGCACACCAAGGTGGCGCGCGAATTGAAGTACTCGAGCCCGGATATGGACCTGAGTCAGCTCCAGCGCGAGCTCTCTACTCCCACAGAATCTGAGAGTCAGTATTCCAGCGACGAGTCCGAAGAAGACTCGAAGGATTAGTTCCCGTACTCGCCCACCAGGGCGACTGCTCCACCACTGACGCCTTTGGCCTGTGTGGTGGGGGAATACCCAGCAACCTCTGAGCCTTGGGTCATCACACCCACTTGCCACGCCGTGTGACCGGCGCGTGCCAAGCTCTTCTTCACCTCGTCAACGACAGCGGCGTCAACGATGGCAATCATCCCAATGCCCATATTCCAGGTTTCTTCCAAAGCCTGCAGCTCGTAGTTGCCCGCATCGGCCAGCACCCGCATCACCGCAGGAGGCGACCACGTTCCACGATCGAGGGCGACACCCAAACTTTGCGGAAGGACTCGGGAAAGATTTTGAGCAATGCCGCCTCCGGTGACATGACTCAACATGTGAATCGCACCGGGGTGGGCATCGAGTGCCGACACCAAAGCCTGGGTGTAAAGCATGGTCGGTTCCAGCAGTTCTAATCCGAGTGCCCTCGAAAAATCGGGGTGATGGTCGGTGTAGGACCATTCATTGTCAGCAACAATCTTGCGCACCAGGGAAAACCCGTTGCTGTGGAGTCCGCTGGAGCCCAGGGCAAGAACCACGTCACCTTGTTGCACGCGCTCGGGACCCAACATCATGTCGGCTTCCACCACACCGGTCGCAGCGCCCGCGACGTCGTACTCGTTCTCTCCCAGCAACCCCGGGTGTTCAGCAGTTTCGCCCCCCACGAGAGAAACTCCGGTGGCAGCACACGCGTTCGCGATGCCTTCGACTATGGCCGCAATTCTTTCGGGAACAACTTTTCCACACGCGATGTAATCAGTCATAAAAAGCGGCGTCGCACCGATGACGACGATGTCATCCACCACCATTCCCACAAGGTCGTAGCCAATGGTGTCGTGCTTATCCATCGCGGTGGCAATCGCCACCTTGGTCCCCACCCCATCGGTGGAGGTAGCCAAAAGAGGGTGACGATACGCCGTGAGAAAAGAGGCGTCATAGACACCCGCAAATCCGCCGAGCCCCCCGACAACACGGGATGAATGGCTAGCCGTGACGGCTCGCTTCATCAGGTCAACGGCTCTATCTCCGGCACTCGTATCGACGCCACTGTCGGCATAAGGCGAAGAAGAGCTCACGGCCCCATTCTACCGGGGGTGTGAATAACTTCTGCGGGCAGTAGCTCACCCTTCCTACCCTTCTGGGATGAACTCCACTTCTTCTTCCCCCGTTATTTTTTCCCGCTGGGTGTCCTGGCTTGGTGTCCTCATGTTGGGCGCCGGTGTTTCTAGTGCGTCCCTGAGCCCCAGCCAGGCCGCAAGCCCCGCTCTTTCGAGCGCATCACTCCAGTTCTCCGCCACCGACATCGCCCAAGGTGTGCTCGAAGGCGGCACACCGGTCTCCTACGAGACTGGGGTGGAGGGATGGACGAGGGAAGCATTCGCATCACTGGGCCTCTTTGGCTTGGAATGGGATTCCCTTGAGGGCGACACACGTCGGATGACCTACTCCGGCAGCACCGAAAGCTCGTCCCTGATTCCGGGCGGAACATCGACCTGGATCACCGCCGGCAATGTGGCCTCCAGTCCCCGCGATTCGATCTTTCTTCGAGAAACACTGGAGGTGTCAGGCAACACAGCCCGGTTCACCCTGGCTCTCGAACCCATTGACGGAGACGTTATGGAAGACAAGCGGCTGTATTGGAAAGCTGGCTTACCCCCGGGATACCAGAGTGAGTTCACCGGGGCGGGAAGTTCCACACTGGTGATCTCTGATGGCTCTCACGCACACCCGACTCTCGTTCTGCACGCCACCACGGGCGCCGGGACCGCCACCTGGGGCGGACCCGCCATATACACCGACGCCCTGACGAATGGGGAGCCATCTCCCACCCTCTATATCCACTCGACCAGTGAAGAAGAATTCACCATTGTCATTACCGTGGGGATTGTTGATCGCGACCCGTGTTCTGCAGTGGCAGCGGCATCATCTGCACACTCGAAGGCTGGCTCCTTTGGTGAGGGGTGGTCAGCCCACACGTCCTGTCTGCAAGCGCCCAACTGGAGCATTCCCGCTGAAGGCGAAACCGAAACCGTGAACCTCGAGACGGGGATTGACCTCGGTGGTCTGCCCGAGGGCCACACCACCGACATCACTGTCTCGGGATTGCCTTCCGGGGTTACTGCTGTGCGGGGAAGCGACTCGGGCACGAGGGCATCATTTTCCCTCACGGCATCACGCGAGGTGGCGCCGGGTTCCTACAGCCCCGTGATCACCCGGGAAACTCAGGTCAACCCCTCCGGCGTAGTGACGGTATCTCAACGCGATTCGGTTACCAGCACACTCGTCGTCACCGAAGGTGCGCCACTTCCCGAGGCGGAGGAGGAAGCGCCCGTGGCAAAGCCGCCCGCGCCGGCAGACACCGAGCCAGCGGAGAACCGACCACAACCACTACTAGCTCCTACGGTGGAACCAGCACCGGTTGCTCCCTCGCCGCGACCCAGCCCCCTGGTGATTGACCCGCTCCCTGAAGTCCCTGAGCCCCCCGTTCTTTCCGATGAGCCCCCTGCTCCGCGAGGAGAAAGGGACCCCGCGTTTTTTATCCCCCTGGAGCCTGAGATTCCCCAAGCCACCAACGCGTCAGCCTGGTTAGGCCTCAGCCTTGCTGTCGTAATGCTCGCCGGAGGATTGATCGCAGCTTTCCGCCGACGCCTTGCCTCCCGCGGCACAACGGACAACGCCTGGGGATAAAAAGGGCTCGCGTCTGGGGCACTAGGCTGGGATAAGACGCGAGCTCTTAGGCAGGAGAACAGCCCCCGAAATGTGTGGCATTGTCGGCATCGTTTCCTCCAGCCCCGTCAACCAGCAGGTGTATGACGCTTTAGCGCTCTTGCAGCACCGCGGACAAGATTCAACGGGAATTGCTACCTCGGATGATCAGACGTTGCACGTCTATAAGACCAAAGGGCAAGTCCGAGAGGGCTACCGCACCAGAGACATGAGGGCTTTGCCAGGAACCGTCGGATTGGGCCACGTTCGCTATGCGACCAGAGGAAATGCGAAAAAAGAGCAGGAAGCGCAACCTTTTTATGTGAACTCCCCCTGGGGAATTGTCTTGGTCCACAACGGGAATCTCACCAATACCCGGGAGCTCACCAAAGACCTTCACCACACGGATCGCCGCCACCTCAACACCACTTCTGACACCGAGCTTCTGGTAAATGTCTTGGCCAGCGAATTGCAAAAAGCCGGTGCCACAAATTCCTTTAGCCCCGATGTCGTGTTCGAAGCTGTGTCACGGCTCCACGAGCGGGTGGAGGGATCCTACGCAGCTCTCGCAGTCATCGCAGGGCAAGGTTTGCTGGCAATTCGGGATCCCTTTGGCATTCGGCCGCTTATTTTGGGCAAGCGCCCTGCCGGTTTAGTCGGGGATGAGTGGGTTGTTGCCAGCGAATCACTGGTCCTCGAAGCCGGCGGCTACGAAACGGTGAGGGATGTCGCACCCGGGGAGGCAATCTTTATCGCCCGCGATGGAACCATGACCGCGCAGCAGTGCGCGAAGAATCCCCGCCTGGCTCCCTGCTCGTTTGAGTATGTGTATCTGGCCCGGCCTGATTCAACGATGAATGGTATTTCGGTCTACGAGGCTCGGTTGCGTTTGGGGGAAAAGCTGGCGGACACGATCGCCCGTTATGCCCCCACCGACAGCATCGACGTGGTGATGCCGATTCCTGACTCCGCCAGACCAGCGGCCATGCAGGTGGCACGAAAGCTTGGTATCGAATACCGCGAAGGCTTCTACAAGAACAAATATGTGGGTCGAACCTTCATCATGCCCGGCCAAGCGCGACGCACCAAGAGTGTGCGGGAGAAACTGAATGCTTTGCCCAGCGAATTTGCTGGCAAGAACGTGTTGATTGTGGATGACTCGATCGTTCGCGGCACGACCTCCCGCGAAATTGTCGATATGGCCCGAGAAGCAGGTGCCCTTTCGGTCACCTTCACTTCAGCAGCCCCTCCCGTTCGCTACCCCCATGTCTATGGAATCAACATGCCCAGCAAGAGCGAGCTGGTCGCAGCAGGTCGAACGATCCCCGAAATTGCTCGCGAAATCGGCGCAGACCACCTGATTTATCAGGAGGTAGAAGATCTCAAGGCAGCCATCATCGAGGGCTCTGAGGTTACGGAGCTCGATATGTCCTGCTTTACCGGGGAATACGTCACCGGATCCGTCGATGCAGAGTATTTGGACTGGGTGGAAAACAACCAGGCTAGCTAGAAGGCCCTAACTCCCGTTCCATTTCTACCTCGCGCGCTTTTTTCCGCGAGAGCGCATCAAGTCCAAGCCACAACAGGATGCCCACGGCGACACTTCCTGTGATGCCATAGAGCGCAAAGTAGGCGAAGAGCGCCGCGAATCCCACGGACGGGTCGGAGGGGAACAAACCCGTGACGATAAGCGTTCCAAAAAATCCGATTCCCGTAAAAACCGCCACAAAAGCCGAAAGCTTCGGCGATCGCCTCACTCGAACGCTCTGGCGATCCGAGGGAGGGGTGGTGGACATTCCCTCAGGGTAGCTGGGTAATCGGAAGCCACGCTGTGAGATCAGCCCGCTCCCCCGAGGCTGAAATAGACCCTGAATCCTTCGCCTCAAGAAAGGTTTCCCGCCCGGTGGCGATTGCCAACCACGTGTCGGCAGACATTTCAATTACTGCCGGGGGAGTCCCGCGGGTGTGGCTGGGCCCTTCAATGATCTGCGCTGCACCAAAAGGCGGAACGCGAACCTCGACGCTCTTTCCCGGGGCCTTCTCGCGCAAAACCTGCAGGCAGTATCTCGAGGCGGTGGCGATCTGCTCAGCAGTGGCTTCGCCACGGTCCCACGCGCTCAGAGCGGATTCACCATCTTTATGAGCGATTCGCTTGAGGGCCACAGCCACACGGTAGCAAGCTTGCGCGGGTACAGTAATCGAGTGAAGATTTTGGTGGTCGGCTCAGGTGCACGCGAGCACACCATCATTCAAGCTCTCTGTCGCGACGAAGAAGATCACCAGCTCTGGGCCGCCCCTGGTAACGCCGGAATCTCCGCAAAAGCCGAAGTTGTCGCACTCGATGCGACCAACCCCAAGGTGGTCACCGAATTTGCGGTCAGTGCGGACATTGACTTGGTCATTATTGGACCAGAAGCTCCCCTTGTCGCAGGCGTTGGAAATCGGCTCCGCAAAGCCGGCGTGGCCGTATTTGGTCCTAACGCCGATGCGGCCGCCCTCGAAGGGTCCAAGGCTTTTGCAAAAGAGGTGATGGCACGCGCCGGGGTCCCTACGGGCCAGGCGTGGACCGTCTCCGATACAGACGAACTTCTTCTGGCTCTCGACGCAGCCGGTTCCCCCTTCGTGGTCAAAGCGGACGGGTTGGCCTCGGGCAAAGGTGTGCTGGTCACCGAAGAGCGAGACAAGGCCATCGAGCACGCGGAATTTTATCTTCAACACGGTGACGTTCTCATCGAAGAATTTTTGGCTGGCCCCGAGGTTTCGCTCTTCTTCCTCAGCGATGGCCAGACCGTCATGCCACTGGCCCCCGCTCAGGACTACAAAAGGGCTTTCGATGGCGACCAAGGACCCAACACCGGTGGCATGGGCGCCTACTCCCCGCTTCCGTGGCTTCCCGAAAACTTTGTCGCCGAGGTTCAAGAAAAAATTGCCCAGCCCACCATCACAGAGATGGCCCAGCAAGGAAAACCCTTCATTGGCCTGCTCTACTGCGGTTTGATCGTGACGGAGGACGGTGTCAAGGTCATCGAATTCAACGCCCGATTTGGAGACCCAGAAACACAGGTCGTGTTAGCCCGCCTGGAGTCCCCCCTGGCGCCCCTGCTCTATGGGGCTGCGACCGAAATGCTTGCCCGCGTAGAGGCGCCGGTCTTTTCCCCCGATGTCGCCATCACCGTGGTCCTTGCGAGCGAGGGTTATCCAGAAAATCCCCACACCGGACGAACCCTCGAAGGTGTGGAACAGGCGGCGGCCCGCGAGGGCGTCCACATTGCCCACGCGGCCACAGCCTGGGACGGAAACCACCTTCTTGCCACCGGGGGACGGGTGGTCAGCATCGTGGCTGTGGGCAAAGACTTTACGACAGCACGCAAACGTGCCTACCAAGCAATCGGTGACATTCGCCTTGAAGGCTCCCATTTCCGCTCAGACATCGCCGCGGGAATGGAATGACCAACCTTTCGGAATGGAAGCCCGTCTATTCGGGAAAAGTTCGAGAGCTCTATATTCCACTATCGGCATCTACGCTCGGTGACGCGGATTCTCTCCTCCTGGTAGCGACGGACCGCATCAGTGCTTTCGACCATATTCTCTCCCCCGATATCCCCGGCAAGGGAGCGCTCTTGACGAACCTCAGCCGATGGTGGTTTGCGACTCTCGCAGACCTTCCTCACCATCTGCGCGACGAGGAGCCCCCCGTCGAGGTAATCGATCGTGCCATGGTGGTTGAGCCGCTGGACATGTTCCCCGTGGAATGTGTCGTCCGTGGGTACCTGAGTGGCAGTGGTTGGAAGGAATACCAGGCCTCAGGTGAGATTTGTGGAATTCCTCTGCCCGCTGGGCTGCAGGAGGGGGACCGTCTCCCTGAACCGATCTATACCCCGGCCACCAAAGCGGCCGTGGGAGATCACGACGAAAACATCACCTTCCAGGCGACCGAGTTCCTCATCGGGCATCAGGATGCAGCCCAGCTGAGGGACCTCAGCCTCGACCTTTACCGACGCGCCGCCTCGATCTGCGAGGACCGTGGACTGATTCTTGCCGACACCAAGTTTGAATGGGGGCGCAGCCGCAGCACCGGCGCCATTACTTTGGGTGACGAAGCGTTGACTTCGGATAGCTCCCGCTACTGGGACGGCGAGGTATATGCCAAAGGTGGAATAAACAGATTGGACAGTTTTGACAAGCAGCTGGTTCGCAACTGGCTCACCTCCCACTGGGACTTTGAAGGCAGCCCACCCGCACTGCCGGATGATCTCGTCCAGCACACCCAGACGAGATACCGCGAGCTTCTAGCCAGGCTCACCTCGAACTAATTTCGGAGCTCCCCATGGCGATACACCCTCCCCCACACCCCCTCACTCCGCCCACCCTTGCCCAGCGGTTGGCGTGGCCGGCGGCCATCGCCCTCGCTCCACTCCTGTTGCGTCAAGGCCGGCAGGTTCGAAGGCTCTTTCCCAAAATGCCCCCGGCTCCTGGGCCCTGGGATGGTTCGCTCGAGGGGCCCGATCCGATTCATGTGCTCGGTGTGGGTGACTCCACGGTGGTCGGGGTTGGAGTTAACGACGCAGCACTGGGTTTGATCCCGCAGTTTTCCCAGGCGCTGCATGACCACTTTGGTCGGGGGGTGTCGTGGCGATCGGTGGGCGAATCCGGCGCGACGTCGAAAGACATCCTCGCCCAGTTTCTGGCCGAAGCGCCAGGGGCAAGTGCCAGCGTCATCTTCGTCTCTCTTGGTGCCAATGATGCCAAGGACCTCAAACCCCTTCGAGCGACGATTTCGAGATTCGAACGACTCACCGACGCGCTCCATGCTGCCCACCCGGAGGCAACAATGTTGTTTTCTTCGTTACCGGCGTTCAACCAGTTCCCCACGCTTCCACAACCCCTGCGTGGTTTGCTCTATGCCCATGCCCAAGCAATCGAGCGCTCGCTTCGTCCACTCATTGAAGCCAGGCCCTTCGCCCTCATGTCGCCTCCACCGTCGAAATATAGTGATGGGTTTTTTGCCCCCGACGGATTCCACCCCAGCACTACCGGCTATCGAGACTGGGCTCGATTTGCACTGACGGACGCTCTCCAGCGTGGAGCACTCGCTCATCTGACCCGGCGATAGACTGGGCTAATACTGAGAAAATTCCATCCCGGGAGCGTGAGAAATGGCCATCATTGTCATCGAGGTGATGCCGAAGAAGGAATTGCTTGACCCCGCGGGGAAAGCAGTACTGGGTGCATTTCACCGCCAAGGAATGAGCGACTTCCATGAAGTTCGCATTGGGAAAAGATTCGAACTCCACGTAGAGGGTGACGCCACTGCCGCTCATCGTGAAAAAGCCAAGACGGTGGCTGAGGATTTGCTCTCCAACGGCGTGATTGAGGACATTGTCGATATTCGAGTGGAGGACTCCCCGGCATGAAGGTCGGGGTCGTCACTTTTCCCGGTTCGCTTGATGACCGTGATGCTCTCCGGGCCATCCGTCTCGCTGGTGGCGATCCCGTAGCGCTGTGGCACGGGGAACACGATCTTCAGGGCGTGGACGCATTGGTTTTGCCTGGTGGCTTCAGCTACGGGGACTACCTTCGTTGCGGTGCAATCGCTGCACACTCACCGATCATGGCCGAAGTAATCGAAGCCGCAGCCAAGGGAATGCCGGTATTGGGGATTTGCAATGGTTTCCAAATGCTTCTCGAAACCGGGCTATTGCCCGGTGGCCTCATTCGCAACGACCACGGGGATTTCATCTGCCGGGACCAGAAACTTCGCGTGGAAAACGCGGACACGTCCTGGACGAGTGGTTACCGCGAAGGGCAGGAAATTACGATCCCACTCAAAAACGGCGAAGGCGGTTTCATCGCCGATGACGAGACACTTAAGCGAATTGAGGGAGAAAACCTGGTCACCTTCCGATACCTCGAGGTCAACCCCAACGGTTCTCTCCACGACATCGCCGGACTGCGCAATGACACCGGGAAAATCGTGGGTTTGATGCCGCACCCCGAGCACGCTGTGGAATCAGGTTTCGGACCAGATACCGCACAAGCGATGAAATCCGGCACCGATGGTCTGGTTATGTTCGAATCTCTTCTCCAGCAGGTGATAGCAGCATGACGAAAACCCCCGCGCGGCTTTATCAGGCTCTTGCCACTGCAGAAATGATCACCTGGGCAGGGCTCATCACCGCCATGATCCTTCGGTATGGGTTTGGCAATGACGTTGAATGGTTTTTCGTCGCGGGACTATCCCACGGCATCGTCTTCCTCGCCTATGGCCTGACCGCTTTAGTCATTGGCATCAACCTCCGCTGGGGTTTCGGGCTGAGCGTACTTGCTGTGGTGATGGCGATTGTTCCTTTCGCGACTGTGCCCCTCGATCGGTGGTTGTTACGCAAGAACAAGCTGGAAGGTGAGTGGCGAACGATGGCCACCACCGAGCCTGCCGCGGGTGGTTTCCTCGATCGCTTAGTGCGCTTCTGGGTAGGACACCCGGTCTGGTTCTTTGCCCTCATTGTGGTCGGCATGGGTGCGTTGCTCACCGTGTTGCTGACGCTTGGTTCGCCCACGGAATGGGGTAACGGGTGAGCCTGGATAGCGTTAGCCATGCCAAGGCAACGCCAGAAAAAGATCAGCCTTATGACGCGCTAGGGCTCAAAGACAATGAGTATGCGCTCATCAAAGAGATTTTGGGTCGTCGTCCGACCTCCGGCGAACTGGCGATGTATTCGGTCATGTGGAGTGAACACTGCTCCTATAAGTCTTCCAAAATCCACCTTCGCCAATTTGGTGCAAAAGTCACGCCTGAGATGACCAAGAACCTTCTCGTGGGCATGGGCGAAAATGCCGGTGTCGTCGATGTAGGCGAAGGTTGGGCCGTCACCTTCAAAATCGAAAGCCACAACCACCCCAGCTTCATCGAACCCTTCCAGGGTGCTGCCACCGGAGTGGGGGGGATTGTTCGCGACATCATTTCGATGGGTGCCAGACCCGTGGCCGTGATGGATGCCCTGCGGTTTGGCGATCTCCACCACCCCGACACCGCCCGGGTCGCACCGGGTGTGGTCAGTGGAATTAGTTTTTACGGGAACTGCTTGGGCTTGCCCAACATTGGCGGCGAAACCTGGTTCGACCCGATTTATCAGCAAAACCCTCTGGTAAACGCTCTCGCCGTGGGAGTTCTGCGCCACGAGGATCTCCACCTTGCCAGCGCCACAGGCGCCGGCAACAAGGTCGTCCTCTTTGGTGCGAGGACCGGTGGGGACGGAATCGGTGGTGCATCGATTTTGGCCAGTGAAACTTTTGACGAGGGCGGACCAACCAAACGCCCCGCCGTTCAAGTCGGTGACCCGTTTGCGGAAAAAGTCCTGATCGAATGCTGTTTGGAACTCTTTGCCGACAAAGTCGTGGAAGGCATCCAGGACCTAGGTGCTGCAGGAATTAGCTGTGCCACCTCGGAGCTTGCCGCAAATGGCGGCTCAGGTATGGAAATTTCCCTCGACGAAGTATTGCTGCGTGATGAAACACTCACGGCAGAAGAAATTCTGATGTCGGAGAGCCAAGAGCGCATGATGGCGATTGTGGCACCCGAAAAACTCGAGCGCTTCATGGAAATCATCGGCAAGTGGGAGGTAGAGGCCAGCGTCTTGGGAACGGTGACCGATACCGGGCGCCTGATCATCCACTGGAGGGGTGAAACCATCGTCGATGTCGACCCCGCCACGGTGGCGATTGACTCTCCCGTGTACGAGCGCCCCTACCAACGGCCTTCCTGGTTGGACGCGGTGCAAGCCAACACGACGGAAAAGCTTGCGCGCTCGACGGAGAGCACCGCTATTCAGTCGGATATTCGTCGTGTTCTGGGGTCTCCCTCCGTCGCAAATATGGAGTGGATCACCAACCAATACGACCGATATGTCCTGGGAAACACCGCCTTGTCCTTCCCCGATGATGGCGGCATGATCCGCGTAGACGAAGAGTCCGGGCTCGGTGTAGCGCTGGCCACTGACGCGAACGCTCGCTTTAGCTACCTCGACCCTTATCGCGGTGCGCAGCTCGCTCTCTCAGAGGCCTATCGCAACGTTGCAGCGACGGGAGCAAACCCCGTGGCTGTGAGTGACTGTTTGAACTTTGGAAGCCCCGAAGACCCCGACGTGATGTGGCAGTTCGTGGAATCTGTTGGCGGTCTTGCTGATGGGTGTTTAGAGCTTGAAGTTCCGGTCACGGGCGGGAACGTGAGTCTCTATAACCAAACCGGCACCACGCCGATCTATCCCACCCCGGTTGTCGCGGTCATGGGGGTTATTGACACGGTCGAACGCCGGCTTCCCAGTGGGTGGCAAGACGATGGCGAAAACCTTTACCTCCTGGGTGACACCCGGGCAGAGCTCGATGGTTCCCTCTGGGCTCAGGTCATCCACGACCACCTGGGCGGAATGCCCCCGATTCCTGATTTGCCCGCAGAGAAGGCTCTTGCAGGCCTCATGGTGGCCGCCGCTCGCGATGGGATTGTCACCAGCGCCCACGATGTCTCGACCGGCGGCCTCGTGGTCACCCTCGCCGAAGGAGTACTCCGCCGTGGCGTGGGAGCCAGGGTATGGGTAGGCGATTTGATGGACGCCACCGGACTCGATCTGACCCAGATTCTGTTTTCGGAAACTGTCGCCCGCATGGTGGTCTCGGTTGCCCGTGAAGATGACGTCAAGTTCCAGGGCCTCTGCCGGGGGAGAGGGGTCCCGGTCACCCGAATTGGTGTGACGGAGACTCCTTCGCGCGCATTAGAAATCGCCGAGGTCGGGGCGTTCACACTAGAGGACCTTTCCCAGATCACCCGCTCAACTATTCCGGCCGCTCTGGGTCCTGTAGTGGGCTATCAGCCCGCTAGCTAACGCGGACTGGATGGTCACTGGCACGGGGTACGGTAGAAAAACCCATGATTGATTCCGCGCGTTTTCTCGTTCCCTCCTCTGACTACCAACGCTGGCTCCAGGTTCGGGCATCGGGCGTGACCGCCACCGCGGTATCCAAGGCCGTAACCCCAGCGGGTTTCCGCGAACAAGTGGGGCAGATGAAGAATCCCCGATCCATCCCTGATAACGACTACATGCGGTTTGGGCGAGAGCAAGAAGAGTCACTGATAGAAAAACTTGGCACCCAATTTGATTTACAAGGCAACGACTGGCTGATTGCCAAAGATGATGCCGAGTTCAAGTGGCAAATGGCGACGCCCGATGGGCTCTCGAGTGATCACAAGCTGATTGCGGAGGTGAAAACCACCGGAAAAGACTGGGGCGAATGGAAGTTCGTGCCAGGCCACTACCAACGCCAAGTGCAATGGCAGCTCCATGTCACCGGGGCAACCTCCTGCGTGTTCGGCTGGATGTTGCGCGAAAACAGAAGCGGGCAGATGGTGCCGGGCTGGCTGGGACCGAAATTTGTGGTGGTGGAGCGGGATGAAGCTCTGATCCAGCGACTCGTTGACGTCGCTCACGATCTCTATCGGGAACTACCCCTCGCCAGCAGCTAACTCTTCGTGGTGCTGAATTACTTCGGCCAAAATAAAGCTCAGGAATTTTTCGGCAAAAGCGGGGTCTAAGTCGGCGCCCTGAGCAAGCTCACGCAACCGAGCGAGCTGAGCGGCCTCTCGCGCTGGGTCCGATGATGGCATTGAAAGCTCAGCCTTCAGCCGTCCCACCTGTTGGGTTGTCTTGAACCGCTCTGCCAAGAGGTGAACGAGTGCTGCATCGATGTTGTCGATGCTCTTGCGTAACGTCACTAACTCAGAAGGAATAGAAGAGTTCATAGTCCGACCCTATCGAGCAAGCGAAGGTGCTGACTAGCCCAGAAGATCATGGCGGGCGACAATAGCGTCGCGCCCGGGTCCCACGCCAATCGCGGAAATCCTGGATCCACTGATTGCCTCTAAGGCGAGGACATAATCCTGAGCATTCTGGGGAAGGTCTTCAAATGTCCGCACACCGGTGATGTCTTCGCTCCAGCCGGGGAAGTATTCATAGATGGGTTTAGCGTGATGGAAATCGGACTGGGACCACGGAATTTCTTCCACCCGAGTTCCCTCCACGTCATAGGCCACACAGACGGGTATCTTTTCGAGCCCCGTCAACACATCGAGTTTCGTCAAAACAAAATCAGTGACGCCGTTAATTCGGGCGGAATACCTGGCAATCGGGGCGTCATACCAGCCACATCGTCGTGGGCGGCCAGTAGTAGTGCCAAATTCATGGCCGTTATTGCGCAGAAACTCACCGAATTCATCATCAAGCTCGGTCGGAAACGGGCCTGACCCCACACGGGTTGTGTAGGCCTTCACAATTCCGATGATCTTGTCCAAGCGCCACGGAGCGATACCGGTCCCGGTGCTCGCTCCACCGGAGGTGGCATTGGAAGATGTCACAAAGGGATAGGTACCGTGATCAACGTCCAACATGGTGGCTTGGCCACCCTCACACAGAACAGTCTTGCCCTCTTCGAGTGCTCGGTGAAGCAGCAAAGCAGTGTCCTGAACCATGGGGCGCAAACGCTCGGCATAGGACAGCAGTTCTTCCACAACCTCGTCAACACCAATCGCGCGACGGTTATAAATCTTTACCAGCAAGTGGTTTTTTGACTCCAGGGCGCCCTCAACTTTTTGACGAAGAATTCCCTCATCAAAGAGATCCTGGACGCGGATTCCCACGCGATTAATTTTGTCTGCGTAGGTCGGGCCAATCCCTCGGCCCGTGGTTCCGATTTGGCGCTTGCCTAAGAAACGCTCGGTGACCCGATCCAGGGTGCGGTGATACGCGGTAATGATGTGGGCGTGAGAGCTCACCACAAGTCGAGAAACATCAATCCCTCGAGCGGTAAGTCCATCGAGTTCCTCCATGAGGACCTCGGGGTCGATCACTACTCCGTTGGAGATCACGGGGGTAACACCCTTGGTGAGGATTCCCGAAGGAAGAAGGTGCAGCGCGTATTTTTCGTCACCGATGACCACGGTGTGGCCAGCGTTATTTCCACCATTGAACTTCACGACATAGTCGATACGGTCCGAGATGAGGTCGGTCGCTTTGCCTTTGCCTTCATCGCCCCATTGGGCGCCGACAATTACAACGGCGGGCATGAAAAGTCCTTTGTTAAGCCGTCCTTACCCACAAAGTCTAGCGAAATCCGCCACGGGCGACATCGGGGTGGCTCTCTCTCACCGCTCAGGAGCGTGGTGCACCACCCACTGGTGCATGACGATGGCCGCCGCCGCGCTGGCGTTGAGCGAGCGGGTTGACCCAAACTGCGTGATTTCCACGACCTCATCCGCGGCGGCAATCGCCTCGGAGGAAAGCCCCGGTCCTTCTTGCCCAAACAGCAGGATGCAGTGGGTGGGCAAAATAGTCTTCTCGATCGCGACCGATCGCTCGACGTTGTCGATGGCAACAATCGGCAAGCCGTGCTCGTTGGCATAGGCCAGTAAGTCGTCGATGGTTTCGTGATGCAGCACGTGCTGATAGCGGTCTGTGACCATTGCACCGCGTTTATTCCATCGACGCCGTCCAACAATGTGAACCGTGTTCGCAAGAAATGCGTTCGCGGTGCGAACAATCGAACCGATGTTCATGTCGTGCTGCCAATTTTCTATCGCCACATGAAACGAATGCCGCTTGGTGTCTAAGTCGGCAACGATGGCATCCATCGTCCAGTAGCGATATTCATCCACCACGTTTCGGGAATCACCCTCGGCAAGAAGCTCGGGGTCGTAACGGGCATCGGTGGGAAGGTCCCCGACCCACGGTCCCACCCCGTGGGTGGAGCGTTCGGGGTGTGGGTTATCAGCAGTCACCTCCCTAGCCTAGGCACCAGCGATAGCCTGTGGGAGTGGCGCATGAATCGTGGTCTCCCCAGGGACCCAATCGTGTGCTTTCTGGAGACAACCTCCCCCTGATGACCGCTCTTCCCGATGAGTCGTTCACCCTCTGCTACATGGATCCCCCGTTCAACACCGGTCGCACCCAGACACGAACGACCACAAAGGTGCAGAAGGCTACCGAGGGAACCCGCGGCGGGTTTGGGGGCAAGCGATACGACGTGACCGTAGAAAAGTTGATCAGCTACGACGATTCCTTTGGCGACTATTGGTCCTTCCTCGCACCTCGATTGGAACAAGCTTGGCGAGTGTTGAAACCAGAGGGAACGTTGTACGTCCATCTCGATTGGCGCGAAGTCCACTACGCAAAAGTGGCGCTCGACCTCATCTTTGGGCGCGACCATTTCTTGAATGAAATTATCTGGGCCTATGACTACGGGGGGAAAGCAAAAACCCGGTGGCCCACCAAACACGACACGATCCTGGTTTATGTGAAAGACCCTGCCCGCTATATTTTCAACTCCGAAGCCATAGACCGTGAGCCCTATATGGCGCCAGGTCTGGTGGGCCCGGAAAAAGCGGCCCGGGGGAAACTGCCCACGGACGTCTGGTGGCACACCATCGTCAGCCCCACCGGAAAAGAAAAAACGGGATATGCGACACAGAAGCCCCTCGGCATTCTGCGTCGCATCATTCAGGCTTCGAGCAATCCAGGAGATTGGGTACTCGATCCCTTTGGCGGCAGTGGATCAACGGGGCATGCCGCAGCAGATCTGGATCGCAAGTTCCTGTTGATGGATTCCCATCAGCCAGCCCTCGACATCATGATCCCCCGCCTCACCCCTTACCTCTGAGCAAGCAGGCTTTCTTCGAAGACTTCCCCGCTGGAGCTGTAGAGGAAGCAATACACCACGCGTTGGCCGGCATCCCACTGTTCACTGCTCACCGGGTAGGCACTGTCGATGACGAGCTCGGAAAACGTAGAGGCAACCTCCGGGTTAATCAGATCCGCAACCTCACACACCGCCTCTGCCCTCTCCGCAACCGCGTTTTCTCCCGGAAAAAGCTCGGTGCGGTCGCGGGAAAGCAACACTGCCGTGACCATTTGAGCGGGATGGGGAGTGTCACACCCCACGACAGTAAATTCCTCAGCAAACGCCGACTCAAACGATGCCAAGCATTCGCCCCCGCGAAGTTCATCCCAGGCATGGGTGCCGGGGCTTTGTGGTCCACCGGTGAGAGAAGGAAAGGCCATGGGAGCTTGCTCAAACTGGAGAACTTGGGGCTCTTCCACAGCCACCTCCGTCGTGGGAGAAAGGGATTGTCCTATGAAAAAGGCACCCACCACAGCGCCAAGGAAAAGAAAAGTCGCTGCAACAGAGAGTCCGACAATGATGGTCTGGCCGCGGGCAGTAGCCCGCAGAGGAACTTTCTCCTCTGGTGAGTGCTCTTCTTCCACTACAAACCCAAGTCGGACAGGTGCAGTGCCGCGCGATACGGATAGCCCGCGGCTTCAATCACAGCGGAAGCCCCTGTGTCTCGGTCAACGACAACACACACCGCCACTACTTCTGCGCCAGCGGCCTCGGCTACCCGGGCAGCGGTCAAAGGTGACCCACCCGTGGTGGACGTATCTTCCACAATGATCACGCGTTTGCCCGAAAGATCAGGTCCTTCAATCTGGCGTCCGCGACCATGGTCCTTAGGTTCTTTGCGCACCACGAACGAATCGTAGGTGCGCCCCTGGGAAAGACCGCGGTGCATGATGGCCGAGGCGATGGGGTCTGCTCCCATCGTCAAACCCCCCACGGCATCGATGGGGTCAAATTCTGCAATCAAAGGCAACATCACGTCACCAATCAGCGGCGCAACCCGGTGGTCAAGGCTGACCTGGCGCAGGTCAACGTAATACGTTGCTTTCTGGCCGCTGGTCAGAGTGAAATCACCGTGGTGAACGGCATCACGGGAAATGTGGTCAATAAGTTCCTGTTTCACCGTGGACACGTCTTTAGTCTATCTGGGCGCCTTAAACTGGACGGGTGAAGATTGCCACCTGGAACGTAAACTCCATCCGGACCAGATTTCCCTTAGTCGTAGATTTTTTGCATCGCGAAGATATCGATGTCCTGCTGATGCAAGAAACCAAATGCCGCGACGACCAGTTCCCGCTCGAGGCTTTCACCGAGGCTGGATACGATCTCGCCCATTACGGCCTGAATCAGTGGAATGGCGTGGGGATTGCGTCTCGCCTTCCCCTCTCCGACAGCGAGCAGGGCTTTGCCGGTATGCCCGGGTTTGCTAAAGACCCCGCCGCAGACCAACCAGCAGAAGCCCGCGCCATCTCGGCAACGGTGGAAGGTGTTCGGTTGTGCTCGGTCTATGTGCCAAACGGCCGAAGTCTCGATGACCCCCACATGACCTACAAAGTTTCCTGGTTAAAGGCGTTGGGCGCTGCCTACGGGAACTACGGCGAGAGAGAAGGCTCCCTACCTTTTGTGATTGGCGGTGATTTCAATGTTGCGCCATTCGATTCAGACGTCGGGGATCCGATCTTCTGGGAACCAGGAGTAACCCACACTTCACTGCCTGAGCGGGAAGCGCTCGAATTTTTCCAGACCCGCGCGAAGGTCTCAGACGTCGTCCGCCCCAGCATTCCCGAGGGTTACACCTTCTGGGATTACAAGCAGGGGAAGTTCGCGAAAGACCACGGCCTGAGAATCGATTTTCTTTACGGATCCTCTGACATCACTGACCGAGTGGTGGAGGTGAACATCCACCGAGAAGAACGAACCAAAGAGAGCCCCAGTGATCACGTTCCCGTATCGGTGGAAATCGATGATCTCGGCGATGACGATGACCGTCCGATGGTGTTCTAAACCGGAGCGAGCAGCAGTGCAATCACCATCATGACCGGGAGCGACAACACGGTGGTGATGACGACAGAGTCCCTGGCAAGCGCAATGGCGACCGAATAACGCTGGGCATAGTTAAAGACATTTTGCGCGCTGGGAAGCGCGGCAAGGATGACAACGGTGAACAGGGCGGCAGGGTCAAGCTCAAACACAAAAGCTCCTGCGGCCCACGCGATGAGGGGCATCACCACGAGCTTCAGCCCTGTCGCCAAGGCGATATCAGGTCGCTGATCTTTCGCGTCCCACAACCGTTGGGTCGCCAGAGATAAGCCCAAAGCAAACAACAGGGTTGGCACCGCGGCTTGCCCTAAAAGTTCCAGTGGTTCGTGAACGATGTCGGGAATTCTCAGATCCAGGGCGGAAATCACCACACCCATAGCCGAAGCAATAATCAGCGGGTTCCGGATGGGTTGGGAGAGAATCCGCCTGAGAGACACCTTCCCGCTGGAGGTGATATCGAGAATGGTCAACGCAATGGGCGTCAGGACGATGAGCTGGAGCAGCAGAACCGGTGCCGCCGCCGCCGGGTCTCCGAGAATGTAGACCGCTAAGGGAAGGCCAATGTTGTTGGCATTGACATAGGAGGAAGCTAGGGCTCCTACCGTCAGCTGTGAGATGTTTCGCTTCCACAATGCCCTGGCAATCACCACATACATCAGCAAACTGCCCGCGACAGCTAGTGCTGACACAGGAAGCAGATTCGAAAAGAGCTGACCAATGTCGGCATCCCCCAAGACAATGAACAACAAGGCGGGGGAAAACACGAAGAAGGCGGCCTTGCTCAATACGTCCAGAGCTGATTCGCCAAGAATCTTGAGGCGCCCAACAACATAACCTGCGGCGACGACGAGGGCCACAATTCCAAACCCGAGGACCACGTTACTCACAACGCACAGTCTGGTCCATTGGCAGAAGGTTTCCCCACAGTGGGAAGATGTCCCTGTGACTATTCCTTCATCCCCTTGGCGAGGTTTCGCCAGCGACAATTATTCCGGAATCCTGCCTGAGGTATTGGCGGCCATCCAAAGGGCCAACAGTGGCCACCAGGTCGCCTACGGCGGTGACGATTACACCGCCGCGTTGGGGGCCAAAATCCAAGAAGCCTTCGGTTCCCAAGCCGAAGTGTTTCCGCTCTTCAATGGCACCGGGGCGAATGTTGTCGCGCTGACCTCGATGATGCCTCGGTGGGGTGCTGTGATCTGCAGTACCTCGGCGCACATCCACACCGATGAAGGTGGTGCGCCAGAAAGAGTGAGCGGGTTGAAGCTCTACCCCGTTGCCCCTCAGGAAGGGAAGCTCACACCAGAACTTATCGCGACCCAGGCTTTTGGCTTCGGTGACGAACACCGCGCCCAGCCGCTCGTGGTGTCGATTACCCAAAGCACCGAGGTTGGGACCGTTTATACCCCCGAGGAGGTGGCCGCTGTGTCGAATTATGCACACGAGCAGGGGATGCTCGTCCACATGGACGGCGCGCGACTTTTCAACGCTGCCGCCAGCCTGGGACTTCCCTTCGCCGACTTCACCACTCGTGCCGGCGTCGATGTCCTCAGTCTGGGCGCCACCAAGAATGGGGCCATGGGTGCGGAAGCCCTCGTGGTGCTGAACCCCGAAGCGGTGGAGGGAATCAAGTACCTGCGGAAGATGAGTATGCAGCTCCCCAGCAAAATGCGGTTCGTGAGCTCGCAAATCTTGGCGCTCCTGGAAGACTCAGTGGGTCTGCGCTCGGCAACACACGCAAACGCCATGGCTCGACTCTTGCGCTCCACTCTCGAAGAGCGAATCAGCACTGGCCGCATCAGCGGACTGGAATTTAGTTATCCCACGGAGTCAAACGGTGTTTTCGCCATGATTGACCTGGCTGTGGCTGAGCGACTTCGACAGAAGGTGCGCTTTTATGACTGGGATCACGCCCGGGGTGAAGTCCGCTGGATGTGTTCCTTTGACACGACAGAGGAAGACATCGTGTCTTTCGCTGACCTCATCGAGAAGGAACTTCAGTAACTGGCTCCTTGGATGACAATCTCTGAGAGCGGTTTGCGCACTCGCGGAGCCCGCTCACGGTCTTGCAGTTTCTCGGACAGATCAGCGATATCGCCGAGAACACCGACCGTCATCAAGGTGACTACGGTGAAATTGTCCGCCAGGCCCAGGGTCTCGCCAAGCTCGGGAGAGTTGAATCCACCCATTTGGTGGACGAGCAGATCTTCCGCGGTGGCCTGAATGCTGAAATGTGAGACTGCCTGCCCCAAGTCATACACGGCGTGAGACAACGCTTTTCCCTCTGCCGAATGGGTCATAGTGATGTTTGCAACAACAGCGCTCGCGTGGGTGGCCCAGATGGCATTTCCCTCTGCCATTGAAGCGACCATGGCGGAGAAAAGTTCGTCTCCTCGAAACCCGACGACGAAGCTCCACGGTTGTGAGTTCCCGGAGGAGGGCGACCACCTGGCTGCCTCAAAGCACGGCCCTAAGTCTTTGGCTGTCAAGACATGCGTGCTCGAATACGCTCGAGGGCTCCATCTCTTTGCCACAACATCGCTGAGGGGGAAACTGTGGTCAGAGTTTTGTTCGGTCATGTCTAAGGGTGCCTTTCGCCAGAACTCTCTATCGTGTCAGTCCAAGCTGAAGGGTTCCACAACCAGACCGGATTTGTCCTCGAGCAAATCGACACGAACAGTGTCTCCATCATGAATGGCGCCACCCAAGAGGGCTTGCGCCAACTTGTCATCGATTTCTTTTTGCATCAGCCGGCGCAGCGGTCGTGCGCCATAAATCGGGTCATAGCCATTCTCTGCAAGCCACAATCGGGCGGCCGGGGTCACGGCAAGCTCCAATCGGCGCTCACTCAGGCGTTTCTGCAACCGATCGACGGTGATTTCCACGATCTGCCCCAGGTCAGAGCTGGTCAAGGTGGAAAACACCACGATGTCATCGAGTCGGTTCACAAACTCAGGCTTGAATGCTTTCCGAACCTCCTGGTTGACCGCAGATACTTTGTCTTCCCAGGCCAAGGACTCATCGGTCAGGTAGCTGGAGCCGAGGTTTGAGGTGAGTATCAATATCGTGTTCCGGAAGTCAACGGTTCGGCCTTGACCATCCGTTAGTCGACCATCATCAAGCACCTGGAGGAGCAAATCAAACACCTCCGGGTGGGCCTTCTCCACTTCGTCCAGAAGGATCACGGAATAGGGCCTGCGGCGCACAGCTTCGGTCAGCTGACCACCCTGCTCATATCCCACGTATCCGGGAGGCGCACCAATGAGGCGCGAGACAGAGAATTTCTCGCCGTACTCGCTCATATCGATACGCACCAACGCTTTCTCATCATCAAAGAGATAGTCCGCGAGTGCTTTGGCGAGCTCCGTCTTTCCCACCCCAGTGGGACCGAGGAAAAGGAATGAACCGGTGGGGCGACCGGGGTCGCTGAGGCCTGCTCTGGTGCGGCGAACCGCGTCGCTGACCGCAGTCACGGCCTCTTTTTGTCCCACCAATCGTTTGGCCAGCTCCGCCTCGAGGTGGAGCAGGCGCTCAGTTTCACCCTGGGTGAGCTTGTCCACGGGGATACCCGTCCAGGCCGCAACAACGGCAGCGATGTCGTCATCGGTTACCTGGTCATTGACCATGCGGTCGTCACTGCGTTCCCCAGATTCTGCGGCGCTAATCGCTTCTTCGATTCCGGGAATGATTTCGTAATTCAGCTTGGAAGCTTCCTGGTATTGCCCTTCGCGCATCGCGCGATCCAAATCAATACGGGCTTCGGAAAGTTTGGTCTTCAGCTCACCCACGCCTTGAAGTGAAGCTTTTTCTTTCGCCCACCGCTCCTGCAATGCGGCGAGTGCTTTTTCTTTCTCCGACAGGTCTTCGCGAAGCTTTCCCAGACGCTCTTTGGAAGCGTCATCCTTTTCTTTCTTCAACGCTAATTCTTCAATCTTCAACCGGTCGACACTTCGTCGAAGCTCATCGATTTCGACAGGCGAGGACTCGATTTCCATCTTCAATCGGCTCGCAGCTTCGTCGATCAGGTCAATCGCCTTATCGGGCAACTGACGCGAGGTGATGTAGCGATTGGACAGCATGGCGGCTGACACCAAGGCACTATCGGCGATCACCACTTTGTGGTGTGCCTCGTAGCGCTCTTTAAGTCCGCGCAAGATGGCCACGGTGTCTTCGACGCTGGGCTCACCGACAAAGACTTGCTGGAACCGACGCTCAAGTGCTGCGTCCTTTTCGATGTATTCCCGGTATTCGTTGAGAGTCGTTGCGCCAATCAGGCGCAGCTCCCCTCGGGCAAGCATAGGTTTGAGCATGTTTGCAGCGGCTACAGATCCTTCGCCACCTCCCGCGCCCATCAGGGTATGAAGCTCATCAACAAACGTGATGATCTCCCCTTCGGCATCATTGATCTCTTTCAGCACGGCCTTGAGGCGCTCTTCAAATTCGCCACGATATTTTGCCCCCGCGACCAGGGCGGACATGTCCAGGGAAATGAGTTGTTTCCCCTTGAGGGAATCGGCAACATCGCCGGCGACAATTCGCTGGGCAAGCCCCTCCACAACGGCGGTTTTACCCACACCTGGTTCTCCAATCAACACGGGGTTGTTTTTGGTGCGTCTGGTCAACACCTGTGAGACCCTGCGGATTTCGGCATCGCGGCCAATAACGGGGTCCAGCTTGCCTTCCCGCGCGATATCGGTCAGATTCATTCCATACTGCTCTAAAGCGCTTTTGGGCTCTTCTTGTTGGGGATTACCGTTGGGCATTGTCGCCTCCTTTATGAATCATCACTGCGTGTCGAGGGAAGTATGCCTCGCAAGGGGTTCCAGACCACGACTTGGGTTGCTCTCTTTGCTCTTTCGCCCGGTCGAAGCGGAATGACATCGCCTTCGGAGCCTGCGGCGAACACGCGGCGTCCCGAACGGGCAAGCATTTCGTCGGCGAGTGCACCTTCCAAATCACGCACGCGCTGGGTTAATGTGGTGACGTGTTCCTCAAGCTCCACAATCCGCTTGATCCCCTCAAGATTGAGTCCCTCAGAACTCAGGCGCTGAACTTCCCGGAGCTGGACGACGTCTTTCATCGAATAGCGCCTGGTGCGGCCCGCAGTCCTCGTGGGGGACACCAGACCGAGCCGGTCATATTGCCGAAGGGTTTGTGGGTGCATTCCCGCGAGCTCTGCGGCAGCAGTGATCGAGAAAAGAGGCGTTAGCTCATCCATCATTCACCTAACCTTTGGCTCGCTTGAGCAGGTCCTCACGGGGATTTTCTTTGGGCAGAGATGACATGAGTTTTTCCAAGTGCGCTTTCGCAGCGCCGGAGAGATGGGAGGGGACAGCAACTTGGAGTTCTACCAGCAAATCTCCCAACGCGGCTCCGCCACGGACTCCTCTGCCCTTGACGCGAAGGACTTTTCCACCCGGTGTTCCTGGTGGGACTTTGACCTTCACCACATCACCATCGATGGTGGGCACCTCGATCGTGGCGCCCAGTGTTGCTTCGCCAAAAGTAATCGGGACCTCAATGCGAAGGTGGTCACCATCGCGGCCATAAATCTGATGTTTCGGAACGCCTACGGTGATGATGACATCACCAGGCTTGCCGCCATCGGGGCTTGGGTGACCTTTGCCACGCAACCGGACTTTTTGCCCGTCCTTTACTCCCGCTGGCACCCGGGCAGTCAGTTTCTTACCGCCAGGTCCCTCAAGGGTCACATCTGTTCCGGCAATGGCAGTCTTGAGATCGATGGTCACGCGAGAGACAACATCACGTCCTTTCGTCGGCTCGCGATAGCCGCCAAAGCCACCACCACCGCCAAAGAGACCCGAGAACAAATCCCCATACTCTCCGGAGGGGGCATTTCGTGGCATTCCACCGCCGAATCGTCCGCCAAAAACATCCTCGAAGCCGCCCTGAGAACCGCCGGAGCTAAACCGGGGACCGCCGGATTGCATCGCGCGAATCTGGTCGTATTCGCCACGTTCGTCTTTATCTGACAACACCGAATAGGCCTCAGAAACCTCTTTGAAGCGGGCTTCGGCGGTGGTGTCGTCCCGATTCACATCGGGGTGATATTTCCGAGAAAGTGAGCGATAGGACTTCTTGATTTCAGCATCGGAAGCGTCCTTGGACACACCGAGGATCTTGTAAAAATCTTTTTCTAACCAATCTTGGCTAGCCATGGCTCACCTCCTTGTTGTCTAGTCGTCTGCAGGAACTTTGACCGCCACTTTGGCGGGTCGAATCAGTCTCTCGCCCAAAATGTAGCCACCCTCGATCACCTCGGCGACGGTCTCGCCTTCTGCTCCCGCTTCCGGAAGCCGCACCATCGCTTCGTGCTTGGCTGGATCAAAATCTTCGCCGACTTCTCCCACGGGTGCGAGCCCGTAACGTTCAAAAGCCGAGCGAAGCTTCTGGGCCACCATTTCCATGGGGCCACCGGTGAGGTCACCGTGTACCTCGGCGCGGTCAAGGTCATCCAGCACGGGCAAAAGCCCCCGAATAACCTCAGCAATAACGGCCTCTCGGTTCGCCTGACGGTCGCGTTCCACCCGCATGCGGAAGTTTTGAAGCTCTGCTTCTGCGCGAGCTGCCCGATCACGGTATTCCGCTACGAGGTCACGCTCAGCTTCGGCAAGAAGTTCAATATCCTCCTCGGTGATGTCCTCGCCTGAGGCAGCTTGCGCTGCCTCAGGTCGAACATCTCCCGTTTCTGGATCCACTCTGCGCTTATCGGTGAAAAGAGGGGTTTCTTGCTCCTCTTCCTCCGGGTTCGGCTTCTGCGAGTCGGCCATGCTGGCTACTTCTTATCGGTTGTGTCGTCGGTCTCGTCTTCCACAACCTCGGCGTCGACAATGTCTTCGTCCTCCTCGGCAGGTGCCTCGGTGGACTCCGTTGCCTCTTCGCCTTCTTGGCTATACAGCGCCTCGCCCAGTTTCGTCTGGCTCTGGCTGAGAGTTTCCGCTGCTGCCTTCACGGCAGCATCGTCCTCTCCCGCAAGCGCCGTCTTAAGGGCATCGAGGTCAGCCTGCACTTCGGACTTGACGTCCTCGGGCAGCTTCTCGTCGTTGTCCTTCAGAAGCTTCTCTACCGAGTAGGCGAGCTGCTCAGAGGAGTTTCGCTCTTCTGCCGCTTCGCGACGCTTCTTGTCTTCTGCAGCGTGCTCTTCTGCTTCCTGAACCATCCGTTCGATGTCTTCCTTGGGAAGCGAGGAACCTCCGGTGATGGTCATCGACTGTTCCTTGTTGGTGCCCTTATCTTTGGCAGAAACGTGGACGATACCGTTGGCATCGATGTCGAAGGTCACTTCCACCTGGGGAATTCCCCGGGGGGCAGGAGCGATATCAGTCAGCTCGAAGTTCCCGAGCGGTTTGTTGTCCTTGGTGAAGTCACGCTCACCCTGGAACACCTGGATCGACACGGAGGGCTGATTGTCATCAGCAGTCGTGAACGTTTCACTGCGCTTGGTCGGGATCGCGGTGTTGCGCTCGATCAGCTTGGTCATGATCCCACCCTTTGTCTCAATACCGAGGCTCAGGGGAGTGACATCAATCAGCAGAACGTCTTTACGCTCGCCCACCAACACACCAGCTTGCAAAGCAGCTCCCACCGCGACAACCTCATCGGGGTTGACGCCCTTGTTGGGTTCGCGACCGCCGGTCAGCTCGGTCACCAAAGCGGTGACCGCAGGCATCCTCGTCGAGCCACCCACCATGACGACGTGAGAAATCTCGGCGAGCTTGACACCTGCTTCTTTGATCACATCAGTGAAGGGCTTCTTCGTGCGCTCGAGAAGGTCTTTGGTGAGCTCTTCGAACTTCGCACGGGTAAGGGTCTCGTCCAGGTTGGCTGGTCCACTCTCTGTCAAGGACAGGTAGGGCAGCGCAATCTGGGTGCTGGTGGCGGTCGAGAGCTCTTTCTTCGCCTGCTCAGCAGCTTCTTTCAGACGCTGCTTAGCGATTTTGTCTTTTGAGACATCCACTCCGGTGGTCTCTTTGAACTTCGTGGCCAAGTAGTCCACAACCCGCTCGTCCCAGTCATCGCCACCGAGGCGGTTGTCACCCGAGGTGGAGCGAACTTGGATGGTCGAGAAGTCTTCGTCCTTACCCACTTCGAGCAGGGATACGTCAAAGGTTCCGCCACCGAGGTCGAAGACCAAGATGAGTTCGTCTTCTTTACCCTTGTCCAAGCCATAGGCCAGCGCTGCAGCGGTGGGCTCGTTGATGATGCGCAACACGGTGAGGCCGGAGATCTCTCCAGCTTCCTTGGTTGCTTGACGCTCCGCGTCATTGAAGTAGGCGGGGACCGTGATCACGGCATCCGTGACGGGTTCACCCAGGTACTGCTCTGCATCGCGCTTGAGCTTTGCAAGAATCCTCGAGGAAATTTCCTGGGGAGTGTATTTCTTGTCGTCGATTTCCTGCTTCCAGTCGGTGCCCATGTGGCGCTTGACGGAAGAAATGGTGCGGTCGACGTTGGTCACTGCTTGGCGCTTCGCGGTTTCTCCCACGAGGATTTCGCCATCTTTGGTGTATGCCACGACAGAGGGAGTGGTCCTCAAACCTTCTGCGTTGGCGATTACGGTGGGTTCTCCACCTTCGAGTACGGCCACCACCGAGTTGGTGGTTCCGAGGTCAATTCCTACTGCGCGTGCCATCTGGCCTGCTCCTTACGTTGTTTCGATGCTCGTATGTGAGCCGATATGACTCAAGTTTGCAATATGAGTCGACCTTTGTCAAGTTTGCTAGGAAGAATATGAGTCGAAAGGGCTCATATTCTTCTCCATCACCATTGTGGGTCTTTCTTTACCCAAAATTTGCCAAAAAGGGCTACGGTTTTCTCATGACCAAAGACGGTTCCCCCGAGCAAGGCACTCCCTCCTTCTTTACCGACACTGACGCCCTGCCCGTCGTTGGTCTCGCGAAAAACGAGGGGAAGACGATCCCTCGCAAGCGGGTGTGGTCGTGGGCGTTCTGGGATTGGGCTACACAGCCTTTCAATACTGTGCTCATCACCTTCGTCTGGGTTCCGAGCTACTTGACAAGTGTGTTCTTTGTTGACCCTGATGTCGTCGGAACAGCGGGTGAGGCTGCTGCTCTCGGTCAGCTCGCCAGCAACTTGGGATACGGCATCACCGTAGCCGGTCTCCTGATTGCGCTCCTCGCCCCAGTTCTCGGCCAACGTGCCGATCGAGCCGGCCAGCAGAAAACCCAGCTTTTACTGTTTACGGCTCTGCTCGTCGCCGCTCAAGTGGGGATGGTGTTTGTTCAGCCCGGTGCTGAATGGTTCTGGATGGGTGTCGCCCTGATTGCGGTGGGCAGCATCTTTTCTGAAATTGCCGGGGTCAGCTACAACGCTCTTCTGGTCTCTATCTCCACACCGAAGACCGTCGGGAAAGTCTCCGGTTTGGGCTGGGGTTTCGGCTATCTCGGGGGAATCATCGCCTTGGCTGCCGTGGTGGGGCTCATCCTGGGTGGTGTCTTGGATGGGGAGCTTGCATCCACGTTCCAGCTGATTGCTTTGGGGGCCACGATCTGGACCATCATTTTTGCGATTCCGATTTTCATCAATGTTCCCGAACCCCCCAAACTCACCACTGCGAAGAAAGTGGGCTTTTTCCGCAGCTACGTGGAGTTACGCACGAGTGTCGTGCGGCTCTGGAAGGAGAGCCGGCCTACCTTCTGGTTCCTGCTGGCCAGCGCTGTTTATCGAGACGGGCTCTCCGCAGTCTTCGTCTTCGGATCTGTGATCGCCAGTATTGTTTTTGGTTTTACCTTCACTGACCTTGTCATTTTTGGAATTGCGCTCAATATTGTGGCAGGCGTTGCGACCATCCTGGCGGGGAGACTCGATGACCGCTTTGGTCCCAAGAAGGTCATCGTCGTGTCCGTCTTCGGCCTCGTTGCCTGCACGCTTTCTGTTTTTTTCTTGGTCGACCTAGGAACTCCCATGTTCTGGGCGGCAGGTCTGGTTCTGGCGGCATTTGTGGGGCCGGCGCAGGCCGCATCGCGGTCTTTCCTTGCGCGGGTAACGCCGGCAGGGAAAGAGGGAGAGGTCTTTGGACTGTATGCCACAACGGGTCGCGCCGCTGGCTGGATGGCCTCCTTGGCCTGGGGTCTTTTCATCGCTCTGGCTGCCAACCAAACATTGTTTGGGCTTCTCGGCATCTCGCTGGTTCTGCTGGTGGGCGGCATCATGCTCCTCTTTGTGAAAGCACCGCCGCGGACTAGCCGCTAACCTGCCACCACTGGTCGGGCTGTGAGATTCCTCACCCCGGCACTCAGGGCCTTGTTTATCTCTATAGGTGGAGCTCAGTACTGGGGCATCCTTGGCATCATGACGGGCCTCGCGATCGGTCTGGTGCTCATGCTGTTCGTCATGATGCCAAGGAAGAAGACCCTGTTTTAGCCGGTGACCTCTTCGAGGACACCGGTCGCTACGTTAAACACGAAGCCGCGCACCTGATCGGTGTGGGGAATAAACGGTGATGATGCCACCCGCTTGATCGACTGCGCCACATCGTCATATTCATTCGCGAAAGCTTCTGCGGCCCAGGCAGGGCGCAGCCCGGTTTCTTCGACGATGCCTCTCTTAAAGTCATCGTCGGTAAAAGTCAGCATTCCGCAGTCCGTGTGGTGGATGAGAATGATTTCTTTGGTGCCAAGAAGTCTCTGGCTGATCGCTAACGAGCGAATTTCGTCTTCCGTAATCACGCCGCCAGCATTACGAATGACATGGGCGTCACCCTCTTCGAGTCCCAGCGCGCCATACACGTTCAGCCTGGCGTCCATGCAGGCGACAACCGCAACATGCTTTGCCGGTGGCAACGGGAGCGGTCCTTTGAAGCTTGCCGCGTAGGCTGCGTTGTTGCTCAATAACTGGTCAGTGACAGACATGGTTCCTCTTTCATCGGGGTGAACGTGAGATGAGCCTAGGGACCAGAGATGAAAGAGGACCCCAGTATTACGCCCCGCTACGAAATGTGACGCGATGGCGCCTACCCCCTGAGAGCCCACCATTCAAATAAGACCAAAAAGATGACCGCCCCGGTCACAAAATTCAGTAACAGGAACCATTTCCACCCTTTATTCGCTGCTTCTGCCATAGCGTCTTCCACTCTCCACCAGGGAATCACCGCGGCGATATAGAGCAGGGCGGCTGGCGCTATCAAGGGCAACGGGCCGGGAGTGCTGAGCATCACCAGCCCCGCAAGCACATACAGAGCGAGGGCGAACCGCACAGCGCCGGCAGCACCGATTGCGGTGGCAATCGAACCCAGCCCTGCCTCACGGTCAGCAATCACGTCTTGAACGGCACCGAAGGCATGCGAGGCCATCCCCCAGGTGAAAAAGGCAGCAAACAGAGTGATGGCGAGAGGGGAAGGGGTGCCTTGCGCCAAGAAGAGTCCGTACACCGCCGGCAGCACGAAATGCAGCGAAGAGGTCATGGAATCGAGGAATGGCTTTTCTTTGAAACGCAGACCTTTCACCGAGTAAGCGATGACAAAGAAGAGGGTGAGGCCTAGGGCCAGATTCGCTTGCCCGGTTCCCTGAGTGACTAAATAGAAGACAAAAGGAGCCGAAAGGAGCGCGCTTGCCCACAGAGTCGTGCGGTGAAGTTCCGGCGGCAGCAGAGCGCCCTCGACACCTCCTTTGCGGGGATTGCGAAGGTCTGATTCGTAATCAAAGACATCGTTGATCCCATACATCAGAAAGTTATAGGGAATCAGGAAGAACGCCATTCCCACCACCATGGGAAGGGTGAACTCTTCCTTCACCAAGAAATAGGCCAGCCCAAAAGGAATCGCCGTATTGACCCAACTGAGCGGTCGAGAGCTCAACACCAAAGTCCTGAACACTCTCATGCTCCGAGCCTATTTCTTAGGCGCCAAGAGATGCCACAAGGCGGGAATCATTAACAACGCTGCCAGCGGGTAAGCGAAGTCCTCCAGAGGGGCAAGACCGAGCCGGATCCCACTGATCAGTGCGTCGTTGTAGTCGACCAGACCAAACCCGATGATGGCATTATCAAAAATAGCCGTGAGGATCATCATCACAAAAAACGCAACCACCCAGGGCAATACTGCGGGTGGTGCACCCCGCCACACCGCGATGGCGAGAACCGTTGCCGCGATTGCCAAGAAGGGGGCGTTAATAAGCCAGTAGGTCACGGTGCTGACCTCCGTGACAGTGCGCGGGAGGCCAAAAGATAGGACACCAGGGTGGAATAGCTCAGCAAGACAAGAAAAAAGAGCTCTTCCAGGGGGAGTTCTGGACCGAGAAGAATGCCAGTCATCCACGGGCCACCGCCTCGAAAAAATACTCCGGAAGCAATTCCCACGATGTCCCAAGCAAGAAAAAAGGCGACCGCGACTCCCACAATTACCGCGGTTCTTCCTGCGGCTCCGCCGAACAGTGCCAGAGAATGACGGAAATCCAACAACCCTGTTCCCGCAATCGCGAAGAGCAGCGCTGCTCCGTAGAGAAAGGACATGCCCTCTTAGGCCACCGGCATCAAGGGCGTAGGGAGCGGCCCGGTCGACACATCGCCGCGGACCCTCTTGAGAACTACCTCAGCGCTAATCAAACACATGGGCAATCCGATTCCTGGAATGGTCGAGGAGCCCGCGTAAAAGAGCCCTTCGACTTTCTTACTGACATTTCCTGCGCGAAAGAGTGCGCTTTGGGTCAAAATGTGTGCTGGGCCAAGAGCCGTGCCCTTCCACGCGTTCAAGTCCCCGGCAAAATCGGCCGGTCCCACGCTGCGGCGGAGAACAATCCGCTCAGCTAAATCGCTTGCGCCACTCCACTTGATAATTTGCTCAATGGCCCGGTCGGCGATTCCTTCCACCGCAGGATCCCCTGAACCGTTGAGGCCGCCGTGCCCGAGGGTGACGTCTGCTGGCATAGGCACCAACACAAACAAGTTGGTGTGGCCCTTCGGGGCAACACTGGAATCTGTGGCGCTGGGCTTGCATACATAGAGCGATGCCGGAGAGGGCACCGTGGGCTTATCAGCAAAGATTTGGGAGAAGTTGTCGTCCCAGTCTTCGGTGAAGAACAGGCTGTGGTGAAGCAGCTCGGGAACTTCCCCCTTCACGCCCAAGTACAGCAGAACAGCACTGGGGCCAGCGACCTTCTTGTCCCACCACTTTTGCGGATAGGTCTGGAGCTCCTCCGGAAGCAGCTTTGTTTCGCTGTGGTGAAGATCGGTGGTTGAAACCACGATGTCAGCCGACAGGGTATGGGTATGGCCATCGGGATTCTTATAGGTCACACCCGTGGCGCGGGCTTTACCCCGCACGCGCTCCGTGGCGATGGCGTTGACCTTGGTGCTGGTCATGATCGTCACCCCGTGGGCTTCGATCACCTCCCTCATGGAGTCGATCACACGAGTAAAACCGCCCTCTGCATACAACACGCCATCTTCGAGGTCCAGATAGGACATCAGGTGGAACATGCTGGGAGCAAGGTAAGGACTCGAGCCCAGGAATACCGCGGGATAACCCAGCAGCTGCTGGATTCTCGGGTTTGCGGTGTGTCGTTTAACAAAGGTCATGATCGGTGTCGTCAACAGCCGCACGAGGGTGCCTGTGCGCTTGAGGACCTGCTTCACCAGGAGGGGGCGAAGGTCCTGGAAGGAAGTGTAAAGAAAGTGCGCTTTTGCGATTTCGTAGGTTTCCTTTGCGGAATCCAGATACTTTTCCATGCTCGCACGCGAGCCTGGTTCCATCTCTTCCAGCAGCGCCAGGTTGTCCTCCCGAGTGGCACGGACGTCTACGAATTCTGCGCGCTCATTTCCCGAAGGCTCAAAATATACCCGGTAGCCAGGATCGAGTTTGGTCAGTTTCAGGTGCTCGTCCGCCGAAGTCCCCATCAACCGATACCAGTGATCAAACACTTCCGGCATCAAATACCACGAAGGCCCGGTGTCAAAACGGAATCCGTCTTTCACCCATAACCCGGCTCTCCCACCCAGACGGGCGTGTGCCTCCACCAGTGTCACGTCATAACCGTCGCGAGCCATCAAACCAGCGGTCGCAATACCGCCAATGCCGCCACCGACAACAATCACGGACTTAGACATGGGAAACCTTTCTTACGCTCCGAGGGCTGCGGGGCACATAACCCAACATCACCCGCAGCGCTAACAACAATTTGAGCGTCGTGGGAACACTAATACGGGTGGTCTGCAAAACTCCTGCAGGCGTCGCCCTGATGCGCCTAGCGAGTGCCTCAAACAAAGTGTGGGCCAGGGCCACAGCTCGTCTAGGTCCAACCGGCAGCAACGGGAGTGCAGCCGCAGAGAGCGCTAAATCGGCGTCAATGTCATCAAGGAGTCGGTCCTTTGTGACATCGTCTAATTCGGCCACCACCACATCAGGAAAGTAGCTGCGTCCCAAGGCTTGAGCATCAGCACCAAGATCGCGCAAAAAGTTAACTTTTTGAAACGCAGCGCCCAACGCTCGTGCGCCGCGAACCATCTTTTCTTTATCCCCGGCAGCAGTGAAACGATTTTCCACGAACGCCTGAAGACACATCAAGCCAATGACCTCTGCTGAGCCATAGACATATTCGGTGAAAGATTCTGGGGTGTGGGTCGTTTCGCTCAGGTCCATCCGCATGGAGTGGAAAAATGGTGTGGTGAGTTCGGGCCCAACACCCACTTTTCTGGCGGAGTGGGCAAAAGCATGCACGATCAGGTTCGTGCTGTATCCCACTTCCAGGGCTCGGTGGGTGTCCGCCTCGAGGACATCCAGCATTACGCGCGCCTCGGCAGCACTCACACCGGCTTCGGCAGCAACACCATCGACCACTTCGTCCGCCAAACGAACCAGGGCATAAAAGTTCCCAATGTGGGTGCGCATCCGGGCGTCAAGAAGAGTTGAGGCTAACCCAAACGACGTCGAATACCGTTTAATGACGGTGGCCGAGGTTTCTTCCGCTACCCGGGTATACAAATCGATCCGGGTGTCTAAGTCAACCGCCACGGTTGTTCCCTCCCCCGGTAAGAATCGATTCTGTTGGCTACACTATGGGCGACTGCTTCGGCAGCGACCAAACCCACACTTTACCCTTGCAGAGTAGCGCGCGAATCAGATGACAACCTCCGAACTAGTAGTCCTCTTAGACCTTGAGGGTCACCCGATTGGGACTGCGGACAAAGCCACTGTTCACACCACCGACACCGCCCTGCACTTGGCTTTTTCCTGCCACGTCTTCAACGCGCAAGGGCAGGTCCTCATCACAAGGCGCGCGTTGTCGAAGAAAACGTGGCCGGGAGTCTGGACCAATTCAGCCTGCGGCCACCCCGCGCCCGGGGAGTCGATGGAAGATGCGATCCGGCGTCGCGCTCGCCACGAGTTGGGGCTTGAACTTGGAGTCATCACCGAAGTTCTGCCCGACTTTCGCTACCGTGCGGTGGACGCATCGGGAATCGTTGAAAACGAAGTGTGTCCGGTGTTTATCGCACTCGCTGAGGGTGACCCCCAACCAGCCGCCAGCGAGGTCTGTGAATGGCAGTGGGTGGAGCCCTCCCACGTCAAGAACGCCGTGGCTGACACTCCGTTTGTCTTTAGCCCCTGGCTTGTGGACCAGATGGCCGCCTGGGTAGGCCCTTACGCGTCTGAGACGTCAGTGCGGTGAAAATTCTGGAACGACCGCGACGCGGTCGGGCCTCTCTGACCTTGGTAGCGGCTTCCGTACTTTTCTGACCCGTAGGGGTGCTCCGCGGGCGAGCTTAAGCGGAAGAAGCACAACTGGCCGATTTTCATTCCCGGCCACAACGTAATGGGCAGGGTTGCCACGTTACTGAGCTCTAGTGTGACGTGGCCCGAGAAGCCAGGGTCAATAAACCCCGCGGTCGAGTGGGTCAAAAGGCCCAGCCGCCCGAGCGAGCTCTTGCCCTCCAAACGGGCCGCAATGTCATCAGGCAACGTCACCACTTCGAAGGTGGCACCGAGGACGAACTCCCCCGGATGAAGAACGAAAGATTCAGAAGCGTCGACTTCGACCAGCCTGGTCAGATCAGGCTGGTCGAGTGATGGATCGATGTGTTGATATTTGTGGTTGTCGAAAAGCCGAAAAAACCGGTCTAAGCGAACGTCAACGCTCGAGGGTTGAACCATCGAGAGATCCAGTGGGTCAAGCCCCACACGGCCTGATTCGAGTTCTTGTCTGATATCGCCATCTGAAAGCAGCACATCACCAGACTAGTAGACTGGGTATGCCCTCAAAAGTGAGGGTTCGCGAGTGTAGTTCAGTGGCAGAACTTCAGCTTCCCAAGCTGATAGCGCGGGTTCGATTCCCGTCACTCGCTCTCCTGCAAACGTCTTCGCATGCGCCAGAGCAAGTGGCTAAATCAGCCGGTTTGTGCCCCGCTCTTGATTCATAAACCTCACGACGTCTTCATCCACGATGATGTCCGAGGGTGACAAGGGGCGTCTGAGATACAGCCCCTCCAAGGACGTGAGCCTGCTAAAGGCCACATACGTCTGTCCGGGAGCAAAAGCCCTGGGGCCTAAATCGATAACGGCTGCTTCCAAAGTCTTTCCCTGTGCCTTGTGAATCGTGACGGCCCAGGCTAAGCGCAGGGGGAACTGGGTAAATTCCGCCACCACGTCCTGGGTTAATGTCTTCGTGGCCGGGGAATAGTCATACTTCACTTTTTCCCAAGTCACCGGCTCAACCAACACCCCTTCACCATCCACGTCGACCAGCACCGTGTCAGTGATCTTCTCGACAACCCCCAGGGTGCCGTTCACATAGCGGGGACCATCAGCTCCGGCCAAGTCGTTACGCAGAAACATCACGCGAGCGCCAGGCTTCAGCACCAATTGGTCATCAGCGGGGTAGGCGGCGGTAGAACCGAAATCACCTTCAATATCTGCATGGGCAATCTTGCTTTTTCCCGGCAACCGCTCCAGTGCGGCCTGGTTTATCCGAGACACGGCGCTGTTGGTGGTGGCCAGTGTGATGAGGTCGGGGTCTTCCGGGGTGCGCATGCCGTGCTCGTTCAGCATCCGGCCCATCTCAGGATCCATGCGACCTTCGCGGAGAGCGTTGAGGACAGAGCGGAATTCAGAATCTGCTTGACGGTGGATCGTGTCGAGTTCTTCGATATCGATGTCCGTCGCGGACCACACCTTGGCATCGAAAAACCATGCCGAGCGGTAATGATCCTGGTAGTAGGCCTTTTCCGCCTGTCCTGACACCACCGGCGAAAGTTGGTAAGGATCGCCAAACATAATCATCTGGACCCCACCAAAGGGCGTGCTTCGCTTTCGTTTTGCTTGGCGAAGCCTTCGGTCTATCGCATCCAGCACATCAGCGGACACCATGGAAACTTCATCAACCACAAGGGCATCGAGAGAAGCAAGAACGGCGAGTGACTCTTTGGGGATAAAGCCCAATTCTCGCTCCCCAATGATGCCGATCGGTAGGCGCAGCAACGAGTGAATGGTTTGCCCCCCGGCAGCAAGCGCCGCCACCCCCGTCGGAGCACACACGGCCACCCTCTTGGCTGTGGTTTCCACAAACGCCTGCAAGAGTGTTGTTTTTCCTGTGCCCGCTCGTCCCGTGATGAATACGTGGTCAAGGGAGTTTTCCATCCGATCGAGGACATCGTTTTGCTGTTGGCTCATGGTGACTTCGGTCACGAGGACCTCCTTTCGATGGATGGAAGCCCGGCACGGGCAAAGACAACCAACCTAGGATGTCAGCTATGTGGCCAATTGTGCGGAGGTTTGGCGTGATTGCCCTTGGAGTTGTCGCATTATGGCTTCTGAGCGTGCTCGTGATCAATCTGAGCCTGGGTTCCCCCGCCAGGAGCGTGCAAACGTATCTTGATGCCCTCGAGGAGGGCAACTTTGGGCTCGCCGCCACTAAAGCTGGTATTGACAGGGTCCCTACTGTGCTTCCCAAACCCTCGGGGTCCCTGACCGACCCGCGCGTTGTCGGAACACGAACCCTCGACACCGGTGGAGTGATTGTCTTGGCGGAATACGAGATTCATGGTGAAACAGCCACTACTTTTTTTACCCTCGAACCTGAGGAACCCGTGTTGTGGCTCTTTACGACCTGGCGCTTTAGCGAGGCCCCCACAGCGACACTGAACTATGAGGTCCTCGGTGACAACCGTGTCGATGTCAACGGGTCTCGCCTCTCTCTTGGCGACCTAGGATTTCCCGCCGCCAGCACCGTTTTTGTGCCCGGTGCGTATGAAGCGTCCCTCACTACCGCCTGGGTGGTGGCCCCTGCCACCGAAGTATTGGCGGTGGGACCTGGAGAAGAATATTCCCTCCGAATTCAGGCCGAAACAACCAATGAACTCACCGATAACGTCACTGCTGCAGTGGAGAGCTACCTCGAGGGCTGTATGGCTCAAGAGGTTCTCCAGCCCGTGGGGTGTCCTTTCGGGGTGAGCATCAGTGACCGGGTTATTGGTTCGCCACAGTGGACCGTGCTGGATTATCCCCTGGTGTCATTGCGTCTGGGATCTGACCGCTCCTCATGGGGCATGGTAGCCGTGGGCGGAGTCGTGGAGGCCTCTGTGTCTGTTCAGTCGCTCTTTGACGGCTCGTTGAGCGAATACAACGAGACTGTCTCCTTCTTTCTTGACGGAGTAGTTCGAGGGACACGAACAGACGAACCGGTGCTCAACCTCTACTGAGCCGCCTGTCAGCTTCAGCTCGCGCCGTTAACATGTCGTTGTAGGCCTCAAGCTCAAGGTCTCCGTCGCGATCTGCTGAGCGATCACGACGTTTGTTGATGCGGTCATCACTTTTGCTCCACGCCCAGGTGACCAGGATGGCAAGCGCGAGGGTGGGGAACTCGCCCAAGCCCCAAGCCAATTCACCACCGTTTTGTTGATCCACCAGGGGTGAGTCACCCCAGGTGCGACCCATCGCCCCAAACCATTCGGGCACCAGAAGCCCGGTTCCCAGAATGATGCTCAACCCGAAGAAAGCATGGAATGCCATGGTGGCCAAGACAATAATCAGCCGCAGGGGATAAGGCGGATTGTGGGGGCTTGGGTCGATGCCGATGAGTGCTTGGGCAAAAAGATACCCCGAGAACACAAAATGGGCCGTCATCCACAGATGCCCCAGGTGTTCGCGAAGCGCCCACTCAAACAGCGGGGAATAGTAAAAGACAATCAAAGACAACCCGAATATGGCGGCCGCCACCACCGGATGCCCGATGATGGCGAGATATCGCGAATGGACCGCCACAAGAATCCATTCTCGAGTCCCTCGGGATCCATCCTTTCGCCCCGCAATCGCTCGCGAAGCAAGAGTCACCGGTGCTCCGAGCACAAGCAGCAGCGGCACGGCCATGCTGAGCAACATGTGGGCAAGCATGTGGATGCTAAAGAGATAGGTGCCATAGACGACAAGCCCCGAGTTGGTTGCAAAAATCAACAGCAACATCCCCGACACCCAGAGAATGGTTCGAGAAATCGGCCAGTGGTCCCCCCTCCTGGCCAAACGAAGATGACCCCAGACGTAGTAGACGATGGCGAAGACGGCGATCAACGCCCACAGGAGATCGAGCTCCCACAGGGTGAACACTCTCGACCAGGTGAACTCGGGGGGTAGCTGCTCTCCCGTCAGGATTTCTGCCGGTGTCGCCTGAGCAAACTCACTTGCGGGAACCTGCGGGACGGGAGTTGGGGTTCGCGCCAACGCACTAGCAAGGCCCGATGCCACGCCCATGACCGTTAGTTCCGCCGCGATCATCCGCGACACCACCGCCGAATTCTTGCGTTTCCCCTGTCCCAAAGAACTGATCAGACGTCCCCGGTAAAGAGCGCCCATCACCCCCAGAATCACCAGCGAGAGGGTTTTGGCAATTACCAGCGCGCCATAGCCAGAGGCCAAGTCGGCGAGTGTCCCCACCCGAAGCCAGGCGTTGGTAAGTCCCGACACCGCGACCACAATAAAGCTGACCAACGCGATCGTGGAATAGCGCTGCAGCATGGTGGTGAGGCTCGAAGTCGAAGGCTTTTCGCTCCACGCAATGATGGCCATCACCGCAAGCCCACCGATCCACATCGCGGCAAACACGCTGTGCGCATACGAAGCACTCACGGCGGCTTCGTGGTTGGCTGTCCCCGCCGCGTGCCCCTGTTCGGCAAGGGGCCAGAGTGCTGCAACAGAAAGAACCCCTGCGGCAAAAACTCCGCCAAAGCTCCGCACCACCACGCTCAGAACGGTGACGATAGCGCCAAGTCCCACAGTGATGAGCCATGAGCGACCGATCTCAGTCGATTGCAGGTAGAGCCACAGTAAATCTCCAAACCGCTGATCAATGCTGACCGGCTCGACATAAATGGCCATGAAGGTCAGGAAAGCGGAGGCCGCCCCCGCTACCGTCATCAGCCCGGCACCCCACGCCGCTACCGTCAGAGAGAGGGAGAACGCCCGAGATCTGCGGGTAAGCACGAAAGCTGCCACCATCAGGGAACCCACCGCTAAGGCCGCACCGAAATGGACGAAGGCTTTGGCCACGGGGATTCCCCATCTCACCACGGGGCCGGGGTCCACAATCAGAAGTGGCTCGGCGCCTCCTCCTGCGAGAAGTCCGAAAACCAAAGCAATGCCTAGTCCGGAAAGAAACAACGCGCCTACTGCGGTAAAGGCAGGAATCAGACGGTTCGTCACGGGGAAAGCTTAGGCGAGCGAACTTGGGTAAAGGGGGGATGCATTAAATGACTGAGGGGCAACCGAACCCGGTTGCCCCTCAGTGGTAAGTCTGGTGTGGCTACTTACTGCTTAACAGCGGCCTTCAGCTTGGAACCGGCAGAAACCTTGACACCCTTAGATGCTGCGATCTGAATCGTGGCACCGGTCTGGGGGTTGCGGCCCTGACGAGCTGCGCGGTTGGTGCGGTCGAAGGAGACCCATCCTGGAATGGTGACCTTGTTGCCCTGAGCAACTTCCTTTGACACAACGGTGAAGATGGCGTCAACGACGCCGTTAACGGCGGTCTGAGTGTGACCGGTGTGCTCTGCTACTGCTGCTACAAGTTCTGAACGATTCATCTTGTGTCCTCCTCGGACTTTTGGTTGTTTTTCTGGCTCGGCCCAGAATCTGTCCCGAGCCCACAAAAAAAGTTACCAGCTGGACTTCGTAATGCCCGGTAACTCGCCCCGGTGTGCCATATCGCGGAATCGCACACGGGAAACACCGTATTTGCTCAGGAATCCACGAGGACGTCCATCAATCGAGTCACGCCCACGGACACGAATCGGCGATGCGTTACGGGGGAGTTTTTGCAAGCCCAAGCGAGCTGCTTCGCGCGACTCGTCGGTGCCGGCGGGGTCCACAAGGGCTTTCTTCAATTCCAGACGCTTTGCGGCGTAGCGCTCGACAATAATCTTGCGCTGTTCATTCTTAGCAATCATGCTTTTCTTGGCCATGCTCTATCGCTCCTCGCGAAACTCAACGTGCTTGCGCACAACGGGGTCGTACTTCTTTAGGACCAGACGGTCGGGGTCGTTACGACGGTTCTTCCGCGTGACGTAGGTGTATCCCGTGCCTGCGGTGGAGCGCATTTTGATAATGGGTCGGACATCTTGTGCTTTAGCCATTAGATTTTCACTCCTTTACGCTTCAGCTCGGCGATAACGGATTCAATGCCGCGGGCATCGATGGTCTTGATGCCCTTCACCGAAAGAGTCAAAGTCACGTTGCGCTTCAAGGAAGGCACGAAGTAGGTCTTCTTTTGGATATTGGGATCAAAACGGCGCTTGGTGCGTCGATGTGAGTGTGAAATGTTGTGTCCGAAGCCGGGAATGGCGCCGGTCACTTGGCAGACTGCTGCCATGTTTCCTCCTGTTGTGGTTACCGTAGGACGAAAGCCCTACCCAAGGTCACTTGTCGGCACACAAACACCTGCAGCAGATTCTTTGAAGCTGCGCTGATGTGTGTACAAGGTGCAAAACCTTTTTTGCACCAGTAGCCAAGACTACGCCCTTGTTTCTACCCTGGCAAGCCCCGGTAGCAGTCCGTGCAGGTGCCATAGATATCGACAATGTGCTGTGGGTCATGAAATCCGTGTTCAGCGGCGACATCACGAGCCCAGGCCTCAACAGCCTTCGCCTCGATTTCCTTCGTTACCCCACAGTCTCGGCAAATTAAGTGGTGATGGTGGCCTGGAGAACAGGCCCTAAAGAGGTTTTCCCCCTCCAGGGTGAGCGCGTCGGCGCTGCCCTCTTGTGCCAGAGCATTCAGCGTCCGATACACCGTGGCCAGTCCGATTCCGGATCCTGCAGCGCGCAAGCTCTGATGAAGCTCCTGGGCGCTCACAAAACTAGGGGTGCGCTCGAGAGCGCCCCACACTTCTTCGCGTTGCTTGGTATTTCGCTTCATACGCCACCGTGAAGATGAGACGTATCGTGTGCATCATCAATGACCCCGTGCGACGAGGGGGTTTCGGGGTGCAAAAGACCTAGCCCATAAGCCGTCGCGAGGTTCTGATCAGACAAAGCTTCCGCTGGTGGCCCACTGGCCACAACATAGCCATTGACCAAAATCACATGATCAGCAGCTCTCGCTTCCTCTAAATCATGGGTGGTGAAGACAACAGAGCATCCTCGGGCCGGTTCCTCGTGGATCATGTGGTCGATGGTTTGTGCCGAATGAATATCGAGCCCCGTAAGGGGTTCGTCCATCAATAACAGGCTGTGTTCCTGGGCGAGGGCTTGGGCAACGAAAACTCGTTGCCGTTGACCGCCAGAAAGCCTGAAAACCTGCCGATCAGCCAGATCATCGATGCGCAATAACCCCATCGCATCGCGCACAGCTTCTTTGTCCGCGCTTCGTGCTCTGCGGAAGACCCCCAGGGTCGAATATCGGCCCATGGACACCACTTCCTGCACGGTCATGGGCGTCCCGGGTGAGACGTTCATGTGCTGCAATACGTAGGCAATATCGTTGCGTGCCTGCTCGGGTTCAAGCCCCTTGACCTCGAGGCTCCCCTCACTAAGCGGCAACAAACCTGTCATTGCATGAAGAAGTGTCGATTTACCGCTGCCATTTGGCCCAATTACGGCAGTGATGGCTGCCTCGGGAACCGTGAAATCGGACGTGCGAAGCGCTACTCTCCCATCCCGTTCGATGACGACACCGCTTCCGGTGATGACGTTATTCATGCCTCCACACCGACCTTGACAGTCTTCAGCAGGCTCTTCGTTGCCAACACCAGGAAGAACGCCACGATCGGCACCAGTGCCATCGTGGCTGAAGCAGCAGTGCCGAGATAGTAGCTCAGCGTTAGCCCAAACCAGACCGCAACCACCCCAATAAGTCCCGCCACCGCCATCATCGAACGGATGGTTTTGGTCATTAGGCTCGCTGTGGCTGGGGGTCCGACCAACAACCCGAACACCAACAACGTCCCCACGGATTGATAAGAACCAATGACGGCAAGCGCAATAAGGACCAAGAGGGCAGCGTGTGCCAGGCCTGGCTTCATCCCCAACAGCTCGGCTTTGTCCTTGCTCAAGCTCAAGGCCACCAAGGGTCGATACAACAGCAGAGATGTCGCCAACACGATCACCAACACAATCGTTTGGCCCGCAATGTCAGCGCTCGTCACCCCAAGCGCATCACCGAAAAGGATGCTTGTCAGGGACCCGGAGTAGGAATCCATCCGGGAGATAATAACTACCCCCAGCGCAAGCATTCCTACAAATAGCAAACCAATGGAAGTGTCTTCTCCCAAGACTGTCTTGCGTTGAACCAATTCGATGGCAGCGACCATCACCGCTGCTGCGACCGCTGCACCGAGCAGGGGATTCACATCAAGAACAACTGCTGCTGCAACACCGGGGACAACCCCGTGGACGAAGGCATCACCAAAGAAGCTCATTCCTCGCAGAACCAGCCACGTCCCAACGGTTGAAGCCATCAGTGCTGCGAGCACACCACCGAGCAGGGCTCGTTGTTGAAAGCCCAGTTCAAAAGGTGCCAGCAACCAATCCACATGTTTATCTTGCCAGTGCCAGTGCCTGAGCGATGCGGTCAGCGTTGGTCATCATCATCTCTTCATAACTTGTCGCACCCGAGTCCGGGCCACCAAGACTTCCGATAAACAGTGACACCACCTGCACGTCGCGACCTGCTTCTGCAGCAAGAATCCCCAGTATTTCGTTAGAGAGGGTCGCATCACCAAATATCGCAGGGACATCTTGATCCTGAATCACAGAAACAAGGGCGGCCAACTCCTGCGAATTGGGCTCTCCCAGTGTTGAGCCACCAGGAATAACGACGCCAATAACGCGGAAACCAAAACTTTCGGCAAAGTAGGACAGTGCGTCATGGTCCGTTACAAGAATTCGGCGCGCATCAGGCACCCCAGCAAGGGTATCCAGTAGCTCTTGCTCGGCTCCCTCAATCGAGGCAGCGACCTCTTCCCCGCACGCTAAGTAGCCTTCGGCGCCGAATGCCTCTACTTCTTCACCGATCAGCCGTGCTGCCGCCGCCATCCTGTCCATATCCATCCAGAAATGGGGGTCATAAGCTCCATGAGCGTGGTCATCCTCCTCCACACCCGACTCACTGTGATCCTCATCAGCGTGGTCATCTTCCTCGGCACCTGGCTCGCTGTGATCCTCATCAACGTGGTCATCTTCCTCGGCACCTGGCTCGCTGTGATCCTCATCAGCGTGGTCATCATGGTGTTCGTCCTCGCTGTGCTCCTCGGCCTCGGCACCAAAAGGCAGCGGGTCGATTAGTTCACCAATCTCGAGAACTCGGGCACCGTCTGAACCGATGGAGTCAAGAGCCGGCAACAGACCTTCCTCTAAGCCCAAACCATTGACGATTACCAGGTCCGCGGCGACCATGGACGCAACTTGTGCGGAAGAAGGTTGGAAATCGTGGGGGTCGACCCCTACTGGCATCACGACGGTGACAGCTTGATCGTCGCCCTCCGCGCACCGAGCGATGTCGCTGACAACACCACCCAGAACCGTTGTGCTCACCACAATGGATAAAGCGGGTGACGGCGAACCCGCAGGTGGAGCGGCTAGATCAGTATCGCCGCCCAAGCCAACGCATCCAGATAAGACGAGAGCTGTGGCGAGAGAAAGGGCAGAGCCAGCGGCTAGTTTTTGCATTTCGCAAGGCTAGCATTATTGATAATGATTGTCAACATCAATCAAGCAGAAGTGCTGGCTCCTCCATCACACTGGCCAGATCGGCCACAAAACGACTGGCTACATCTCCATCCACCACTCGGTGGTCAAAACTTGCTGCCACGGTTGTCACCATACGAGAGCGAACCTCGCCCTCGACAATCCATGGCTTGGGCTTGATTGTTCCCAGCGCCACAATGCTGACCTCGCCCGGGTTCAAAATCGGAGTCCCCGTATCGACACCAAACGAACCCAGGTTGGTGATGGTGATCGTCCCGTTACTCATGTCTTCCGGGCTCGTCTTGCCTTCGCGCGCTGTGTTTGTCAGTTGCTCCAGGGCCAAAGCCAAATCTCTAAGGCTCAGGTTCTGAGCGTCCTTGACGTTTGGCACAATCAAACCCCGTGGTGTCGCGGCGGCGACCCCAAGGTTCACATAGTGGTGCACGATGATTTCCTCATCGGTCCAGGTCGAATTCACGGTTGGGTTTCTTTGAACAGCCCAAATCATGGCCTTCACCATCACAAGGAGTGGCGAGACTTTGACGCCCGCGAAGTCAGGTGAGGATTTGAGGCGTTTCACGAAATCCATGGTTCTGGTGGCGTCGACATCCACAAAAACAGACACGTGGGGCGCGGTGAACATGGACTTCACCATGGCTTGAGCGATTGCTTTACGGACGCCCTTGACGGGAATTCGGTCCTCACGATTTTCCGGCCAGGCGGGTGTTTCCAGATTCTTAAAGACTGTGGCCTGTCCCGCTTCCCGAATAACATCTTCTCTCAGGACCTCCCCGGAGGGGCCCGTAGGCGTTACTCCAGCGAGCTCGACCTGGAGATCCTTAGCGAGCTTCCGGATGGGCGGCTTCGCGAGGACTGACCCTCCATCGCCTGCACCAGGAGTAACCAGGCTCCCCTCGGCTATGGTCTGCGGTGCCGGCGATGGCTGCGTTCGGCGGCGGCGTGACACAACATCCGTCGCTCCCGCTCCATACCCGACAAGGTTTTTTACCGGAGCTGTTTCTTCTTGGCTCACACTGCCCGCGACATCCGCCACCGCTTGAGTTGCTCCCGTGTCGGGTTCCGGCTCATCACCCTCGCCGGTCACCGAAATGATCGGCGAGCCCACCTGGACCGTGTCGCCTTCTTGGGCGAGGAGTTCATGAACGACACCAACAAAGGGAGAAGGTAGCTCGACAAGAGACTTTGCCGTCTCGATTTCGCAAACAATCTGGTTCACTGCAACATGGTCGCCTGGCTTCACTCGCCACTGAACAATTTCTGCCTCGGTTAAACCTTCGCCCACATCGGGCAGGGGGAACGTAAATTGCGCCACTTTAGCTCCTTATGCCTTCACCATTAATAGGCCAGGCTTCTATCTACTGCGTCCAAGATTCGGTCCACATCGGGTAAATATTGGCTCTCCAAGCGGGCGGGGGGGAACGGGGTGTTAAAGGCGCTCACCCGCAACACCGGGGCCTCCATTACATAAAAAGCTTTTTCTGTCATGGTCGCTGCTATTTCACTACCGACGCTGACATTGCCGGGTGCTTCCTGGGCGACGACCAAATGCTTGGTTTTTGCCACCGATGCCTCGATCGTGGCGTAGTCGATGGGGGAAAGCGACCGAAGGTCGATGACTTCTGCGCTGACGCCTTCACCCTGGGCGACTTCGGCGGCCTGGTGCAACATGCTGACCATCGCACCGTGACCAACCAGCGTCACATCTGACCCTTCCCGGGCAACCCGGGCACGGTAAGTGTCGACCCCGGGTGATGCATCATCGACGGGGCCTTTGTACCAATACCGGCTCTTGGGTTCGAGATAGATCACTGGGTCGTCACACGCAATGGCTTCTCGAATCATCCAATAGGCATCATGGGGAGTTGCCGGAGAAATGACCCGGAGTCCCGGGGTGTGGGCAAAGTACGCCTCGGGGCTTTCCTGGTGGTGCTCAATTGCACCAATGTGACCGCCATAGGGAATCCGGATCACCACGGGAAACGATTGGGTTCCGGCGTGCCTGGCCGTCAGTTTCGCCAATTGGCTGATGATTTGATCGAGTGCCGGATAAATAAAGCCATCAAACTGAATCTCACAGATGGGGCGATATCCCCGCATGGCAAGCCCGATAGCAGTGCCGACAATTCCTGACTCGGCCAAGGGGGTATCAACCACGCGATTGGGTCCAAATTGCTCCTGGAGCCCCTCGGTCACCCGGAAGACCCCGCCCAGCTGGGCAATGTCCTCGCCCATGATCATTACTTTGTTGTTTTCGACCATGGCGGCCCGCAAACCCTCGTTGATGGCTTTTGCCATCGGAACCTCGTCCATCACGCACCCGCCTCAAACGACGCGTTGTAGGTCTTGAGCCACGCAAGCTCTTCTGCCATCACCGGGTGGTTTTCGCTATAGACGTGCTGGAAGATTTCTTCCACGGGTGGGTCCTCAATCGCGAGAGTCCTCTTCCGCACATCCGCTGCGTAGTCCTCGGCTTCTTCGGTCACCGCGGCGAAGAAGGAACTCTCCACGCCGCGTGCCTCCAAGAAGGTCGTGAAGCGATCGATGGGGTCGTGTGCTTGCCAGAACTTCAACTCGTCTTCATCGCGATACTTGGTGGGGTCGTCACTGGTGGTGTGAGCGCCAATTCGGTATGTCAAGGCTTCGATGAAGTGTGGGCCCTGACCCGACCGGGCAGCATCCAAAGCGAGCCTGGTCGAGGCGTAACTCATCAGTACGTCGTTGCCGTCAATCTGAATACTGGGCAGCCCAAATCCTGCCGCTCTTTCAAACAGGGGCGTCCTGGACTGGACTCGCACCGGGACGGAAATTGCCCAGTGGTTGTTCTGCAAGAAAAAGACTTGGGGGGTTTGATAGCTCTGCGCAAAAATGAGCGCCTCGTTCGTGTCGCCCTCGCTTGTTGAACCGTCGCCGAAGTAGACCAGAACAGCTTCGTCCTTCTCCAGGTCGCCAGTCGAACATGCACCGTCATATCCAATGCCCATGGCGTATCCCGTCGCATGCAACGTTTGAGTTGCTAAGACGAGGGTGTACAAGTGGAAATTATTGGTCTTCTTGGGATCCCACCCGCCGTTGGTGACACCGCGCAGCATTCGAATAATGTCAACGAGGTCTAAGCCTTTGATGTAGGCCGCGGAGTGTTCTCGATATGCCGGGAAAATGTGGTCTTGCGCTCTGCTGGCAAAACCAGAGCCGACTTGAGCGGCCTCTTGCCCGATACTGGGCACCCACAAGGCCATGTGTCCCTGGCGCTGGAGGTTACCGGCTTCGATGTCGAAGCGGCGCACCACGTTCATCACGCGATAGAACTCACGGAAATCCGCTTCATCCAGATGCGCAATAGCGTGGTGGTACTTTTCTACGCGATCGTCATGGACCAGGACACCGTCTTGACCCAACAGCCGCAGAGTCGCATCCGTGTATGGCATGCCTCTAATCTAGCGGCGGCGCTTTCCCGCCCACACCAACCAAACCGGACAAGCACAACCGGCGTGCATCGTGGCCGGCGAACAAGCCGGTGGAAAAAAGTTCCGCGGCGGGGCATAGTTAGAGAATGCTTCGCTTCTTTATGCGCTTGTTTGTCAACTCTGCGGCTTTGGCCGTCGCCGTCTGGGTGGTTCCGGGTCTGACCATGAAGGCGTATGGAGAAGGACCCGAGCTCTTTGCCGGTGGACCCAGCCTCCCCTTGGTTTTGAGTTATGTGCTCTTCGCCTTCATCTTCGGTCTCATCAATGGAATTGTGGGCAATGCCATTCGAATCGTGGCATTCCCGATATATATCCTCACCCTCGGTTTGGTTTCTCTCATCGTCAACGGGGTCCTTCTTCTCTTGGTCAACTTGGTCTCCGAAGCCCTGGGCTTCGGTCTCCTCGTGGAAGATTTCTATTGGGGAATAATTGGCGCTTTGGTCCTCAGCCTCTCGAGCTGGATTATCGGCATGGTGTTGCGTCCTCTGGTCAAAAAACGGCGCTAATTCATCACTCGTTTCGCTGAAAAAAGCTGAGAGTTCCCTTCGCCGGCGCTCTCCCAGTGGGGAAAATTTTCTCTAGCGGGCGAGGCATCTACTCGCGCTGCCGTATCGACATACGCCTCTCTTGCGTGCGCACCTGCAAGATCAAAAGCATTCGCACCACTGTGGGTTTCCACGTGGGTTATCCTCGTGGGTTTCGAGGCGCCACCCAATTCCGGAACAAGATCATCACGGTGTGAGATGGCAAGCGCCGGGTAGTTCCCGCTCGGCGCGACCGTCCCCAAGGGAGCCCCCACAGTCAGCAAGCTCGAGGTGGCATAGCGCCCCGATTCAGCCAATCGGGCAGCGAGCAATCCTCCCTGGGAATGTCCGACAAAGCTCACTCGGTCGCCGGGCTTCACCCCGGCCTTCCCCATAGCTGCCTCTACCGCCACCATCGAGGCTGCGGATACACCCGCCACGAGCGCGAGATTGCTTTCCATGTCGAAGGGTTCGACCGTGGCCCCCACGCCCCATTCTTGGGTTCCCGCGAGGTAGACATCAATCTCCGTCTCTCCCGAATCAGTGACATAGCGCTCGATTCGAATCGGGGTTTCTCCCGCAGGTATTCGACCGACCCGTTCAGCGATGTTTGTTGCCCTCGGGAGCGGACCGCCCTCAGCGGCTGCCACCGCGGTCACCTCAACGAGATGGGGGCCAGGAGTCCCCACCACCGCCTGAGCGGCTTCACTCACGCCCCACTGGTCGAACGGTGCGACAGGGTCCACCCTCGCAAGTGTCACCGCAAGGAGAGCCAGCACCCGATCGCGTGGCACCTCCCACGCTCTTACTCGCGCCCTTTCCTGTTCGGCGCTGTTGTGGGCATAGTGGCTCAGCGCATCCCCCAGGCTGCGTGCCTCATTCGCCAGCTTCTCCACCCCCAACACCAACGGGGCCAAAGACTGGGCGGGGAGATGGCTGAGGGCCTCTGTGAAAGGGTCTCGCGAGGCGACCTGAATGCCCGCCAAAGACTCTCGGGTGACGTCCAGTCTCTGTTCGCACTCTCCGAGATAGGCAGCCAAGGCGAGCACATGGTCTTCGGACACCCAGACAGCTCCTGGCGTACTCACCCAGAGTTCATCGCTCACAAGTGTTCGACCCGAAGTGATGCCGCGCCCTCATTCTCGGCCCAGAGCTCGAGCTTTCGCGCGATGACCTGAGCCTGGCGTTCCAGGTCATCCAGCCTCACATCACACCGATCTCGGGCGGGAGAGCGCCAGGCGGACCCTGTGGAGTGAAGGTTTATGCCTGCTGCTAGCTCCCGAAGCGCCCGGGCCTCGACGAGAGCTTGCTCGATTCCCGCTGCACTCATCGCCACCCTTCCGGAGGGCATCTTGACCTATGGGAGAGGGTTTCGAAGCGATGGGTCTCGACGATGGAAGCAAGAGTGTGGAGCGCTGCTTGGTGGACAAGCAGAGATAGGGGAGAATAGAGAAAGGGAAACATCCCGGAAGGAAAGGTGACCATGTCAGCTTTGGGCCACCAACCCCTCAGTCCCCTTGATGGTCGCTATCGCGACGCCACCAAGGACCTTGGCGAGTACTTCTCTGAAGCAGCGCTCAACCGAGCTCGCGTGCAGGTGGAAATCGAATGGCTCATCGCCCTCTGTGCCGCCGGAGTTGCGGATACCAGCCCTCTGGCTGCGGAAAAAATTGCCGACCTGCGCTTAGTGGCCACAAAGTTTGGAGCCGCTGAAATCGACGCGATCGCCACCTACGAAGCGACCACCAAGCACGACGTGAAAGCCGTCGAATACTTCGTCCGAGATGTCCTCCATACCAACGGGCTCGATTCGTTGGCTGAGCTCGTTCATTTTGGCTGCACCAGCGAAGACATCAATAACGTTTCCTACGCGCTGGTGACCCAGGCGGGCTTGAAAGATGTCTGGTCGCCGGCTCTAGCCATCGTCAGAAACCGTCTGAAGGAATTAGCGGTTCTGTGGCGGGAAGAACCACTCCTTTCCAGGACCCACGGGCAACCGGCAACGCCGACAACGTTCGGCAAGGAGCTGGCTGTTTTCGTCCATCGGCTTGACCGGGTGTCACGCCCGATTGATGCGGTGGTGTTGCCAGCGAAGTTCTCTGGCGCAACGGGCACCTTCTCCGCCCACCTTTCCGCTGAGCCCGGTGCGGACTGGGAGAGCATCAGCAGATCCTTCGTTGAAGGCTTGGGCTTGGAATGGAACCCGCTGACCACCCAGATTGAATCCCACGATGGGATGTCGAGCCTGTTTCAGTCGGTGTCACACGCGAACCGTGTGCTCCACAACCTCTGCACCGATGTGTGGACCTATATTTCGCTCGGCTACCTCACCCAGATCCCTGAGCCAGGCGCCACCGGATCCTCCACGATGCCTCACAAAATCAACCCCATCCGTTTTGAAAACGCGGAAGCAAACCTCGAGATATCCAGTGCCTTGCTCGGTTCGCTTGCTGCCACCCTGGTGACGTCTCGACTACAAAGGGACCTCACCGACTCCACCACCCAGCGCAATATTGGTGTTGCGCTGGGTCACTCTCTTGTGGCTCTCGCAAACCTGGCGAAGGGTCTCAACGAGATAGACCTGAATCCTGAGGCCCTTGGAGCAGATCTGGCAGCAAACCAGGAAGTGCTCGCCGAAGCTATCCAAACGGTGATTCGAGCGGAGATCGCTCGCGGAAATTCAAGCATTAGCGACCCCTATGCCGTGGTGAAAGAGCTCACTCGAGGGCGAAAAGTGAATCAAGAGACGCTCGGAGAATTTATCCAAGGATTGGACATCTCTGATCAGGCGAAAAGTCACCTGGCTTCGCTAACCCCGGAAAAATACACGGGTCTAGCGTCGAAGCTCGTGGATTACCTGGACTAGTCCTAGTCGTTTCCGGTATCTGGCTTATCCCACTCGCCCTCGGGCTTCTTGTTGGGGCTCATCGCGAGAACCATCATGGCCAAGCCAATGATGACGATGACGAACACGCCGCCCACAACAACCGAGGCGATCAGCGGGTCCCTGGTGACCATGAGGAAAATCGCGCCCGCAAAGAGGGCGACTACCCCCGAGAGCGCGACATATTCCATCGGCCGCAGCGCGTTGAAAGATCGTGACTGGCTCATGTAGATGCACCTTTCATGGCGTTGTCCATACTTCTGTGGGTAATAGCAGCGATGGCGAGGTAAACACCCATGACGATAGCCCAGGCGCCTAGGAAACCAACCACAGCGACACTGTCTCCACTCTGGGTCAGCACCACCAATCCCAATCCCACGGTCAAGAGTCCCTGGGTGATCCAGTCGCGGCGAAGAATGTTCCGACGAGGCGCGCGGAAGCCAGCAAACATTTCTGCCCCACCCATGAGGAGCGCCCACACCACCACGCACCAGAGCAACAAGCCGATTCCGACACCATTGAGCGCTACTGCAACAACGCCAATACCAAGCGACACCGCCGCCTGAAAGAGGTGGAAACCGCGACCTGGATCACCTCGAGGCAAACCGAAGGAAAGCCATCCCACGAGTGCGGCAAGCACGAGGGCGGTAATCCCTAGGGCAACCAGTCCAAATGCTCCGGTGTGTCCGGGGGTGAAGGTAATGAGGAGCCCCGGAATCACAAGGACTCCTGCGCGAGTCATCGCGAGAACCCAATAAGGCGTGTGGTTCCGTGAATTCTCCGTCATCGCCTAGATAGCTTATGCCGAGAGCACCTGAGAGATGCTGGCTACACCCTGGGCATATCCGCGAAGCGCGAATAGTGTCCTTGGAAACCGACCACGACGGTGTCTGTCGGGCCGTTTCGGTGCTTCGCCACGATCAGGTCGGCCTCTCCTGCGCGGGGATTATCTTTTTCATAAGCACTTTCCCTATGCAGCAAAATCACCATATCGGCGTCCTGCTCCAGCGAACCTGATTCCCGAAGGTCACTGAGCTGAGGCTTTCGGTCTGCGCGCTGCTCAGGACCACGATTCAGCTGGGAAAGGGCGATAACCGGAACCTGTAGCTCTTTGGCCAGTAGCTTGAGAGCCCGGGAAAATTCACTCACTTCTTGCTGTCGCGATTCGACTCGCTTTCCCGAAGACATTAACTGCAAGTAGTCGATTACGATCATTTTCAGACCCACCCGCTGTTTCAAGCGACGAGCCTTGGCCCGGATCTCAACAAGTGTCATATTGGGGCTGTCATCGATATACAGCGGCGCGGCTTCGATTCGGCCACGCGTTGCGGCGATGGTTTTCCAATCGTTGGCCTCGATCATTCCCTTACGCATTTTTTGCAAAGGGATGGATGTCTCCGCGGACAGCAGCCGCATCGCAATTTCAGACTTGCCCATTTCGAGGGAGAACAAAATCGTGGGCTCTTTGTGCTTAATGGCAGCAGATCGGGCCAGATCCAGAGCCAAAGTTGACTTACCCAGAGCCGGCCTGGCGGCAATCAGGATGAGCTGTCCGGGGTGAAGACCGTTGGTGAGCGAATCAAGTTCGGCAAACCCGGTTGCCACTCCCACCATCTGTCCATCTCGGCCTCTCGCTGCCTCGATTTCATCAACCGCAGCGGTCACCGCATCGGTTAGTGGGACATAATCCTCAGACTCCACACCGCCAGCGACCTGATAGATCTCTGTCTGGGCATCATTGACCAGCTCGGAAACTTCTCCTTCGCTGGCGTAACCCATATTGGCAATTCGCGTTCCTGCATCCACCAAGCGGCGCAGCACTGCCTTGTCAGCGACGATCGTGGCATAGTGCCCGGCGCTGGCAGCCGTGGGAACCAGACCGACGACCGTGTGAAGGTAGTCGACACCCCCAGCCCTCGACAGCAAACCGGTTTTCGTCAGCTCATCGGTGACAGAAATAACATCGGTGGGCTCACCGTGGGAATAGAGGTTGAGAAGAGCATCGAAAAGGATTTCGTGCTTGGGAAGGTAAAAATCGCGACCCTTGATGACCTCAATGACGTCCGCGACCGCATCTTTACTTAGCAGCATTCCTCCGAGAGTCCCCTGCTCAGCAAGGGTGTCATGGGGAGGGGTGCGTTCGCCGCCATAGCTGGGGGTGTTCGGGGAGTCTGGAACAATGCCTAGCTGTGCGATCGACATTCTGGCTCCTCCTCCGACGCGCCACAATTAGCGCACTGTTCTCTGTCCTACCACCAGGTCTATCACCATCGACTGACACACAATGGAAGGTCTTTTTCTCGTTCGTGAGGCCACACTTTCAAGCCTTCCCCCACACTAGATACCGGGGCCACTCGTGACAACATCGCCTGTGGATAACCCTGTGCGCAACTCGCCGGAAAATCGCGTGGCGATGTGGATAGCCTGGGGATAACCGAGGCCCTCGAAGCCAAATTGTTAGAAATAAACAGCGATTTATCGAGCTTGAAAATAAACAAATATGCCGCGGTGAATGTGTGTGAAGTGGGGGTTTAGGGTTTTACCCTTTTGGGACGTGATGTGGAGAACTGTGTGACAAAAAATCAGGGGCCCTCCTGAGTGGAAGGCCCCTGATTGTGCAGAAATGTCTTACTTTTCAGCGACCACCGCAAGCTTCACCGTAGCGATGACGCCCTCGTGAATGGTGATGAGCGCTTCGGATTCACCCACGGTCTTGACGGCCTGAGGGATCTCGATGGCACGCTTGTCGACCCCTGTGATGCCTGCTGCCACAATCGCACCGACGATGCTGGTGCGGGTAACAGAACCAAAGAGGCGGCCGGTCTTACCGGCCTTGACGGAAATTGTGATGGGGCTTTTCTCCAAAGAGGCCTTCAAGGCGAGGGCATCTTCAGCACTGGCCTGAACCTTTGCCAACCGAGCATTCTTGATTTGCTCGACCTGCTTTTGTCCACCGTTGCTCCATGGGACAGCAAAGCCCTGGGGTACCAAGAAGTTTCGGGCGTACCCGTTCTTGACATCCACGACGTCGCCTGCGGCTCCCAAACCCTGGACCTCATTGGTCAAAATTAGTTTTGCCATGATGTCCCCTAGCGTCCAGCACCGGCGTATGGCAAAAGAGCCATCTCGCGTGCATTCTTGATTGCCTTAGCGAGAAGACGTTGCTCCTGCACCGAGACTCCGGTAATACGACGAGCGCGAATCTTTCCGCGCTCGGAAATGAAGCGGCGAAGAGTCGCGACATCTTTGTAGTCAATGACTCCCACGGTGATGGGCTTGACGGGAGCCTGCGGCTTCCCGCCTTTACCAATACGGGGCTTGCGGCGGTCGCCGCTCGATTTTCCTGCCATGGTGTTTTCTTTCTTGTTGTGAAGGCGAAATCGCCTCGAAGGTTTTAGAAGGGTGCGTCCTCAACGGGAGGTGCGTCCGTGGTCGCAGCATTTGCCCAAGGGTCCTGGGTTGCGCCACCGGCTTCGGGGGCGCTCCAGGAAGAGTCAACGGCGCCCTGCGGCTTGGAGCCTGAGGACTGACGCTGAACCTGGGCGGTGGCATAACGAAGGCTGGGGCCAATTTCGTCGACCTCGAGTTCAATAGAGGTGCGCTTTTCGCCCTCTTTGGTCTCATAGGAGCGCTGGCGAAGGCGGCCGGAGGCCACAACGCGAGAGCCCTTAGTCAAGGAAGAAGCAACGTGCTCCGCAAATTCACGCCAGACACTGGCCCGCATGAACAGCGCTTCGCCGTCTTTCCATTCACCCGTTGCCCGGTCAAAGGAACGAGGGGTCGAGGCAATGGTGAAGTTAGCAACCGCGATGCCGTTTTGCGTGTACCGCAATTCGGGATCAGCGGTGAGGTTACCCACAACGGTGATGATCGTATCGCCGGCCATGAGCTACTCCGACTTGCGGCGCTTCTGGCCGCCAGAGAGGGAAACTTTCTGGGCCAAAGGAGACTCTTCAGGTGCACCGAGGCGAACAACGGCCTCGTCCTGACGCATCACCTTGGTGCGCATCACTGCTTCACTCAGGCGCAACTGGCGATCAAGCTCAGTCGTTGCCTCGGGTGACGAAGTGAAGTTTGCTACGGCATAAATGCCTTCGCTCTTCTTGTTGATTTCATACGACAGGCGACGCTTGCCCCAGATATCAAGGTTCTCGACGGTGCCACCGGATTGCCGGATGACCTCGAGGAAACCTTCGAGACTGGGAGCAACGGTTCGCTCATCGATGTCTGGGTCGAGAATGACCATCAGTTCGTAATCGTGCACGGTTACCCCACCTCCTTCGGACTAGCGGTTACAGAATTTCTGCAACAGGAGGGATAGTGCTGTGTCTGCGAGCAGACAACTGCAACAGTCTAGGTGCAAGCGCGTCCCTCAAGCAAGGGCCTTATCGATCCTTCCACCAGGCCCGGAGACGCTTGGTGGCTTCCTCGGTTCCTAGCTCCCCCTCGTCCAGACGCAGTTCCAACAGGAACCGATAAGCCTGGCCCACCTCACGCCCGGGGGAAATTCCCAAAATTGCCATGATTTCTTCACCATCGAGGTCGGGGCGCATCTGATCAAGCTCTTCTTGCTCAGACAGCTGCGCGATGCGAGCCTCTAAGTCGTCATAGGCAAACGACAACCGATCTGCCTTTCTCTGATTTCTGGTTGTCACATCAGCTCGCACCAGGATGTGCAGTCGTGCCAACTGGTCACCCGCATCGCGGACGTATCGCCGCACCGCCGAATCAGACCATGCTTGATCGGCGTAGCCAAAGAACCTCAAATGGAGCTCCACCAAATGCGCGACAGCGCTGATTGTTTCGTTGTCGAACCGCAGAGCTTTGAGTCGCTTTTTGGCCAGTTTCGCCCCCACAACATCGTGGTGATAGAACGTGACAGCCCCGGATTCGAACCGTCGGGTGGCCGGCTTGCCGATGTCATGAAGCAAGCTCGCCATTCTCAACACCACGTCGGGTGTTGCACCCGGATATCTCCGACGCTCCTCTTCGATGGCCTGTTCCACAACGGTGAGGGTGTGTTGGTAGACATCTTTGTGGTGGGCGTGTTCGTCGGCCTCCAGGCGAAGTGCTGGGAATTCTGGCAACACAAACTCCGCAATTCCACTCTCAACCAACAATTCCAAACCTGCTCGAGGAGAGTTGGACGAAAGAATTTTGACCAGTTCATCCCTGACCCGCTCGGCAGAAATATCCCCAATTCGGGGTGCCATCTCTGCCATTGCTGTCGCCGTGACCTGGTCAATTTCAGCGCCCAATTGGCTCGAAAACCGCGCCGCGCGCATCATTCGTAAAGGATCGTCACCAAAGGACACTTCCGGTGAAATAGGGGTGCGGAGTGTGTGTGCCAAGAGGTCTTCTAGTCCGCCGAAGGGGTCAACGAGTTGCAACCCGGGGAGTGTCAATGCCATCGCATTCATGGTGAAGTCGCGGCGTTTTAAATCCTCCTCAAGGGACGACCCAAAAGCCACCAACGGTTTCCTACTGGCCCCGTCATAGAGATCGGACCGATAGGTGGTGATTTCAAACGTGTCCTCGCCAATCTGACAGGCAATGGTCCCAAATTCCCGCCCTACATCCCATACCGCTTGAGCGAGGGGCGATACCAGCTTCTCGATCTGGTCTGGCGTAGCAGAGGTGGCGAAGTCCAAATCATGAACCTCGCGACCAAGAAACGCGTCTCGAACGGGGCCGCCCACCAGTGCCAATTCGAAACCAGCGCTGTCAAAAGCGACGGCGAGGCTTTTAATAGGTTCGGTTGCCACCAGTTGGCGCAGTTTTTCTACCGCTTCGGCAACGCTTGGCATAGTGTTCAGAGTCTAGACTCGATTGCATGCCAGCTCTGGGGACGGTGACTTCCAGGCGTGGATAAATCTTTTGTCTCGGCCACGCGTGGACACTTTGCGCGCGCCGCGGTCTCCCTGTGCCTTGCCCTCGGTCTGGTGGCAGCCATTTCGACTCCCGCCACAGCGGTGGGCGATCGCTCTGCCGCCCGAATCGACATCAGTGTGGAGGGCGGCGGGATTGTTGACCCGCTCGTGGGAACAAATCTCAGTGTGATCGTGCGATCGGATGAAACGGGAACCCTCGCCGAAGGAGACGTTGCGATCTCCTTGACCGACACGGCCTTTAGTAGCGAGGAACAAATCAGACGCTTTGTTGATGGCGCCAGTAATCCTGTGGCGACCGAATTTGCCGCGCTCACAAGCCCCGAAGTTCCTCAACTAGAGTCTCGGGAGCTCACCGTTGCACTCCGGCCCGAAGACCTACCAGAACTAGCTCTCGCTGCAGTCGAAGGGGACGAGTTAGAAGTTTTACCGGGGATAACCCCCGAACCAGCCTTGCTTGCTGGGGTGTACGGGCTGGAAGTCACCTACTCTCAACCGGCGAACCCCGCTCCTGGTTTGCGCCGACTTTCCAACCGCCAGTTGCTGGTCATCAAACCTGCTGACACTGTTCTGGGTACCGCGCCGATTGCGCCAATTGTGACCCTCACGACCGAGGCAACCGGTGGAATCGCCCTCCGGCCCGAAGAACTGCAAGCGCTCACAATTTCCGGTGGCGCTCTCAATGTCGTCACCGATGCTGTGGGGGCCCACCCCGCAACGCTGGCCATAGATTCCCGAATCACCAGTTCGATTACTGCACTTGGGGAGCAGGCTCCCGCCGAATCGTTGCGCTGGGCCGAGGGATTGGGCTCTGTGGGCCTCGCCCAGTTCGGCCTGCCCTGGGCGGATGCTGATCCGCTTGCCTCCCTGGATATTGACACTCTGGTGTATGCCCGGCTAGGCGAGTACCCCTGGGTTCACGGGGAAAGCATCAGTGATGAACAATTGGGGACTCTCGCTACCCGATCAGCCTCTGCAGTGCTGCTCTCGAGCAATAGCTTGCCAAGCGACCGAGCTGTGGTGTCGGTGGGGGATGCCCGCATCATTCGGGTTGACGCACAGCTCTCCGCCATTGCCCGCGCTGCATTACAGGCACCCACCGTCTTGGAGGCTCAAGCAGACCTCCAGCGCGCGGCGGGGATCATTGCTTTCCGCGCCATTGCGGGGAACCCTGACATTCTTGTCTTTAGCACGGGCCGTCTCCCCGCCACCGCGATTGCTCCCCGAATAGCGTCCGTCCTGGAAGGCTTTCAGGCGCTCAGCGTTGCTGAGATCGTTGCGGTTCCCCTCGCCGAACCAGCCACCGAGAGACTCGCTAGCATCGTGACCGTCCCTCGAAGTCGCGACCGCAACGATTTTGTCGCAACTATTAAAGCCCTCTGGGAATCTGATGTGGCGTTTGCGACGATAGCTGCCGACCCCGAGGGCGCTGTGTATGGACGGTGGACGAGATATCAGGCCTTGCTGTCATCGACGTGGAGCGAAAACCCGAATGGGCTGGCGAGTGAATGGGAACAGGCTCAAGCCGGCTCGGCCGCTTTCCATAATTCTGTTCGGGTAGAGCAGGGCAGCTCAATCACGGTTCTCGCAGACCAAACTTCCTTGCCCGTCACCGTGATCAATGATTTGCCTTCGGAAGTTCGGGTGACCCTCCAGGTTCGGCCCACCACCGGGATTCTCGCCGTGGAGACACCTCGAATCGATTTATTGGTTCCCGCCTCGAGTGCGGTGAGAACGCTGGTTCCGGTTCAATCCCTCGCCAATGGAACAACACCGGTGGAGTTCACTTTGCTGGCCCTAGGTGAGGAACCACTTGGAGAAGTTGTCACCATCCCGATCACTATTCGCGCAGGCTGGGAAGGGTTTATCTCTTTGAGCTTGGCCATCCTGGTCGGGGGGACTTTCACCTTTGGTGTAATTCGGGCTATCCAGCGCCGGCGCCAAGCCCCTGAGGCCCTGTCGTGAGCGCCACAACGGAAAGTTCCGGCATTGGGAGAGCCAGCATGAAGCTGGCATCGGGCACCGTCGTATCTCGAATTTTGGGCTTCATCAGCGCCATCATTCTGGCGAGAACCCTAGGAATTGTCGGGGCCGGCGCCGACACCTTCGCGTTAGCGAACCAACTACCCAATAACGTCTATGCCCTGGTCGCCGGCGGGGTCCTCAGCGCAATCCTTGTCCCCCACATCGTGAAAGCGGGCCTCGACAAAGACGGTGGCCAAGGGTTTATCAACAAAATTGTCACCCTGGGATTTGTCCTTTTCTTGATGGTGGCCATCATTGCCACACTGCTCGCCCCCGCCCTGGTCGCGCTCTATGCCCAGCAGGGTGGCGACGGAGCGCGCGGTCTGTCCGAAGAAGAATTGGCGCTCGCAACTGCTTTCGCCTACTGGTGCTTACCGCAGGTTCTCTTCTATGCCCTCTACAGCCTCCTGGGAGAGGTGCTCAATGCCAGAAAGATTTTTGGTCCGTTCACGTGGGCCCCAGCACTCAACAACCTGGTGGCGATGTCGGGATTGATTGTTTTCAGCCGGGTGTTTCCCTCCCAAGACACGTCCAACGCCCTGGAGTGGACACCCACCATGGTTATGGTTTTGGCGGGCTCGGCCACCCTGGGTGTTGCCGCTCAGGCTTTCGTCTTGTTCGCGTTCTGGCGGAAGGCTGGTTTGTCCTATCGCCCTGATTTTCGGTGGCGCGGGGTTGGACTAGCCCGCACGGGCAAAGCGGCCACCTGGATGTTTGGAATGATCGTGGTTGCCCAACTCGCGGGTATTGTTCAGGCCAATGTTGCCTCCTTAGCCGCCGGATCGGATTCCCCCAGCCTTGCTATCCTGCGTTTTTCGTGGCTGGTATTTATGCTCCCCCATTCCGTCGTGGCGGTATCGCTCGCGACCGCCTATTTCACCCGGATGTCCACCCACGCCAGGGACGGAAACCGAGAAGCCCTGGCTTCGGACATCGAAGCGTCCCTCACCCGTATTGGGGTGTTTATGGTGTTGGCCTGCGTGGGTGTGATTACTGTTGCCGTGCCCTTTGCCCGCCAGTTTGGAACCAACCACAGTGCGGTGACGGATATGGCGCTCGTCATCATGCTCTACGCCGTGGGATTGGTGCCCTTTAGTGTGCTTTTTGTGATCCAGCGGGTTTTTTATGCCCTGGAGGACACTCGAACCCCTTTTCTTCTGCAAGTGTCCCAATCCCTGGTTTTTGTCGCACTCGCCCTTGTTGTCGCAACCTTTTCCACCGGAACGATTGCCTTTGGCTTGGCTCTCTCAGCCAGCATCGCGGGCCTTGTGCAGACCGTGCTCGCCCTGATCGTGATGGCTCGAAAGCTTGGTGGGTTTTCTTTTCGCTCCCTGCTGCGCTCCTACCTGACCTTCGCTCTGGCGGCACTTCCCGCTGCACTCGCCGGGGTTTCGGTCCTAATCGCGTTTGGTGGTGGCACTATCGGTGCCACTGTCACCTCCAGTGCGCCCGCAGCACTGGGCGTGGGTGCGTTGATTACGGTGGCCATGGTGGTGGTGTATTTCCTTACCTTGATGCTCCTGCGGGAGGAAGAGGTCAGAAATTTTGTCGCCACCCTGCGCGCGAGGCGCGCGTCTCAGTAAGCAAATAGCCTTGCGTCATAGACTGGGATGACATCAATCCGAGAGTGGACCATCATGCGTGAACTTGTCATCATTGGCTCTGGCCCCGCCGGATACACCGCAGCCATTTATGCGGCACGGGCGAGCCTAAATCCCCTGGTGGTGGCTTCCTCCGTGGAGTTTGGTGGGGATTTGATGAACACCACCGACGTGGATAACTTCCCTGGATTCCCGGAGGGAATTATGGGTCCTGAATTGATGATGTCTATGCAAAAGCAGGCCGAGCGCTTTGGTGCAGAAATTATGTATGACGATGTCGTGTCCGTGGAGTTGGCGGGCCCTGTGAAGAAAATTACCCTGGGCAATAAAGAAGTTGTCGAAGCCAAAACCGTCATTGTTGCCTCTGGTTCTGCTTATCGAAAACTCGGCATCCCCGACGAGGATCGGCTCAGTGGCTACGGGGTGTCCTGGTGCGCGACCTGTGATGGGGCTTTTTACCGTGAAAAGACGGTTGCGGTTGTTGGTGGGGGCGACTCCGCCATGGAGGAGGCTACTTTCCTCACCAGATTTGCCGACAAGGTGTATGTGATTCACCGGTCAGAAAACCTGCGAGCCTCCGCAGCGATGTTGGAACGCGCAAGGAACGACCCAAAAATTGAGTTCGTTCTGAATGCGACCGTGGAACACATCTATGGCGATGACCTGGTCAGCGGCATTGGGATGCTTGACACACAGAGCGGCGCAGAAACTACGCTCGATCTGAGCGGCCTCTTCATCGCCATTGGTTCCGACCCCCGCACCCATGTCGTTCACGGTCAGTTGGACCTCACCTCTGAGGGCACTATCGCTGTCAAGGGGCGAACCTCCCACACCAACCTTGACGGAGTTTTTGCCGCCGGAGACGTCATTGATTCCTCGTATCGCCAAGCCATCACCGCAGCAGGGTCAGGCTGCGTCGCCGCTTTAGACGCGCAGCACTACCTCGAAGCACTAGCCCAGTAGTTACCACCGAAGGAGATAAATATGAGTGAAGCCCGTGCCGTTACTGATGCCTCGTTTGCTGCGGATGTTCTCGCCAGCGAAAAGCCGGTCATGGTCGATTTTTGGGCCGAGTGGTGTGGACCGTGTCGCGCCGTGTCGCCCATTCTGGACCAGATTGCCAGCGAGTACTCAGACAAGATCGATGTCGTCAAAATGAACGTGGATGAGAACTCTGAGATTCCCATGAAGTACCAGATCACCTCGATTCCCACCATGAAGGTGTTCAAGGGAGGCGAAGTGGTGAAGACCGTTATCGGCGCGAAGCCCAAGCCTGCTCTGGAAGCAGATTTGCAAGAGTTTCTCGCCTAAAGCCTTGTTGCTAGTAGCCTCTAGGGCGTAGCCTGGAGACAATTCCCGCCTAACCAAGGGGTGCCATGATGACTCGCTCTTCGGGGATTTCGCTCGACCCATGGTTTGAGAACTATGCCGAACGGGCCTCCGGTCTCACGGCAAGCGAAGTGCGAGCGCTTTTTGCAGTGGCGAACAGGCCCGAAGTGGTGTCCCTCGCCGGCGGGATGCCGTTTGTCGCTGCCTTACCTTTCGATAACGTCTCCCGCACCATTCAGCGGGTGATCGAAAATTCCGGTGCTGCGGCTCTGCAATACGGCTCGGGTCAAGGCCTACCAGCCCTTCGTGAGCACATCATGGCCATCATGGCTCTCGAAGGGATTCGTGCCGGTGTCGACGACATCGTCGTTACCACCGGGTCGCAACAGGGGCTCGATCTCGTCACGAAACTTTTTATCAACCCCGGTGATGCCGTTTTAGCCGAATCTCCCAGCTATGTGGGGGCCATGGGAGTGTTCCGCTCCTATCAGGCCAGGGTCGAACACGTGGCGATGGACGATGAGGGCATGATTCCGCAGGCTCTGAGCGAGCGCATCGCGCACTTGCGGAGGCAGAATGTTCCCATCAAGTTCCTGTATCTCATTCCCAACTTCCACAACCCTGCGGGGGTCACGCTCTCGGCCAGCCGGCGTCTTGAAATTCTCGATATCGCCCAGGCTGAGGGCATTCTGGTGTTGGAGGACAACCCCTACGGGCTTCTGTGGTTTGACCAGCCCCCTCCCCACGCCATTCGATCCGCCGACGAGGCGGGCGTCATCTATTTGGGTTCTTTCTCCAAAACTTTCGCCCCCGGGCTTCGCGTGGGCTGGGTGGTTGCCCCCCACGGGATACGAGAAAAACTCGTATTAGCGTCGGAGGCGGCGATTCTTTCGCCGAGCTCGTTCTCGCAGATGATCCTTGCCGACTACTTCGAGACCAATGACTGGAAGGGTCAAATAACTACCTATCGTGGCCTCTACCAAGAGCGAAGAGACACAATGGTGTCGGCGCTCGCGACCCACTTGCCCAACGTTTCGCATACTGCGCCCACCGGGGGTTTTTACCTTTGGCTCACGCTGCCCGAGGGTTTGGACTCCAAAGAAATGCTCCCCCGGGCCATCAAGGAGCTGGTGGCTTATACCCCCGGCACCGCTTTTTATGCCGATGGTGGGGGGCGGGGCAATCTGCGGTTGGCTTTCTGTTACCCGGAACCCGATTTCATTGAAGAAGGAATCAAGCGTCTCTCTCGCGTCATCACCGAAGAACTCGAGCTTCTCGAAACGTTCGGCCCCACAGCGACAGATATCCCTCTCGGCGTGACACTCGATGCTCCCCCACCGGAGGTTCACTAAATGACATCACCGACCAAGGTTCTCGTTCTTTCCGGCGGTATCTCCCACGAGCGAGATATCTCTCTCAAATCTGGTCGCCGAGTGGCAGATGGGCTTTTGGCCCATGGTGTAGAAGTGACGCTCCGCGACCCGGACGCAACCTTGCTTAGCGCTTTAGTAGAAGCGAAACCCGACGTCGTCTGGCCGGTTCTCCACGGCGCATCAGGGGAGGATGGGGCCCTCCGCGGCCTCCTTGACATGCTGGGTCTTGCGTATGTCGGCTCGGACGGTGAAGCCACGCGGCTTGCTTGGAACAAGCCGGTGGCAAAGACCCTGGTCGAACGCGCGGGGGTCGCAACGCCCCCCTCCATCACGCTGTCTCGCGACGCGTTTCGAGAACTCGGTGCTGAGAGCGTGCTCGCCACCGTGGCAGAACACCTCGGTCTACCCCTCGTTGTAAAGCCTGCTTTTGGTGGGTCCGCCCAGGGCGTGAGTTGGGTGGACTCGACCGAGGATCTCCGCAAGGCAATGGTTCACGCTTTCACCTATGCCGATAGTGCCCTCGTGGAACGACGGGTCGTGGGGGTGGAAGTGTGCGTCACCATTATCGATACCGGTGATGGGCCACGGGCGATCGCCCCGGTAGAGATTGAACCCCTGTCGGGACACTATGACTTCGAGGCGCGATACACCGCCGGCGCGACGAGATTTTTCACTCCGCCCCGCCTTGATGAGCACGTTCTCGAGGCGCTTCATGCCCAGGCGACGAAGGCATTCGCTGCACTTGGCCTGCGCCACCTCGCCCGTGTTGACTTTATGGTCGATAGTGAGGGCAAGCCATGGTTCCTGGAGGCGAGCACCATGCCGGGCCTTACCGAGACTTCCAGCACCGTCTTGGCGCTTGATTCAGCTGGGTATGACATCGGCAGTGTTTACGCCGCTCTCGTCGAGTCAGCAGCTAGCTAGATTCGCCAAACCCGGGTTCACCCAGTTCGGCCAAGATTCTATTGAGGTCTGCCACTGTCGCGAAATCAATCGCCAAAGTCCCTTTGGTCTTCGATAAATTAATGCTCACTCGCGTGTTGAGTCGGTCGCCCATGCGGTCTGCTATTTCACCGAGATGATCGCTACGCCCGCCGGCGCGAACCTTCTTCTTGCCCGTTGCGGGCTTAATGGCACCCGCCGCCTCTTCTGCTTGGCGAACCGTGAGGGCCTGGTCGATGATCTTCTTTGCCAGAGCTGTTTGGGCAGCAGGGTCCTTCACTGACAAGAGTGCCCTGGCGTGACCGGCGCTCAAAACGCCCGCTGCAACCTTAACCTGGAGAGACTCTGGGAGACGCAGGAGGCGCAAGGTGTTGGTGACCTGGGGGCGAGAGCGCCCCAGTTTGGTGGCCAGTTCCTCCTGGGTGATTCCGAAGTCCGAGAGGAGTTGTTGATACGCCGACGCTTCTTCGAGCGGGTTAAGGCTCGCTCGGTGGAGATTCTCCAAGAGCGCATCCCGCAGCATTGACTCATCCGCGGTGTCCCTCACGACAGCGGGAATGGTGGCCAAGCCAGCGGCCACGGAGGCGCGCAACCGGCGCTCGCCCATGATGAGCTCGAAGGACGCGGCGCCTTCAGGTGGATTTAGGGGTCGCACCACAATCGGCTGCAACACCCCAAACTCGGTGACGGAGTGGATTAACTCGTCCAGCTCGTCTTGTCGAAATTCGCGACGTGGTTGTTGCGGGTTGGGGCGGATGGCCTGGGGGGAAATCTGGGCGAGAGTGGCACCGGGAACGGCGACCAATCCGCTCTCAGCTGGCGCGGGAGCGGGGAAAAAGACGTCCACTGGGCGGTCGCCTGATTCGGGTGCTGAGGGGATCAACGCTCCAATTCCGCGCCCAAGACCCGTTCTTTTCTGTGCCATTAGTTCGTTGCTCCTCTATGAGCGATTTCCACCGCTGCTTCTTGGTAGGCGACTGCGCCTGGTGACGACTTATCGTAGGCAATCACCGTTTGTCCATAACTGGGTGCCTCGGACACCCGAACGGACCGCGGAATCACTGCCGTGAGTGTTTGGGAGGGAAAGTGCTCCCTCACGTCAGCCACCACCTGGTGAGCCAGGTTCGTCCTGCTATCAAACATCGTCAAAACAATGGTCGATAGCCGTAAATCTGGGTTGAGGTGACCTGTCACCAGTTGAATGTTCCGCACGAGTTGGCTGACGCCTTCGAGCGCGTAGTACTCACACTGGATCGGAATCATGACCTCTTTTGCGGCGACAAACGCGTTGACCGTCAGTAGCCCAAGAGACGGCGGGCAGTCAATGATGACGTAATTGACCCGTGCTCCCTGTTCTGAGCCCAAATAGCGCTCCAGGGCGCGGGACAGGCGATACTCCCTCGCGGCCATCGTCACGAGTTCGATCTCAGACCCGGCGAGGTCGAGGGTGGATGGCGAACACAGGAGGTTCGGGTGCTCCGGGCTCGGCACAACAGTGTCCGCGAGGTCTGTGGTGCCCACCACAACGTCATAAATGCTGGCAATATCCCCATGGTGGTCGATTCCCAGCGCGGTGGAAGCGTTTCCTTGTGGATCCAGGTCAATGACCAATACTGTGGCCCCAAGGTGGGCCAACGCCGAAGCGATATTCACGGCGGTAGTCGTCTTACCAACGCCCCCTTTTTGATTAGCAACCGCGATGACGCGAGCAGTCGCAGGGAGAGGAGCCTTGCTGTCCTGCAAGGCTTTTCTTCGCCGGGTAAGGTCCTCTAATTCGGCCGCAAGTGGTGTTGTGGCATCGAAAGAGCTCTGATTCACAGAAAAACTCCCTTCGATGTTTCACGTGAAACATTCGCCACGCTATGCCACTGTAGCCCGAAAAATTCGGGTCTCTTCCGTTCCATACTCGGGGCCAGTCGTTTCCACCCGGGGCTGCAAAAGTCCGGCACCCACCATCACGCTAGCCGCTGTCCGAATTTCGTCCTCGACCTTCTGCCCCTTCATGAGCAGTAGTTCGCCCCCGGGCTTGAGTAATGGCACACAGAGCGGAATCAGGGTCTTCAGGGCACTCACCGCACGTGCTGTGACGGCGTCCACCTTGACGGTGTCCCATAATTCTTCCGCGCGCTTATTGAACACCGTGACGTTCGTCAGGCCCAAGCGATCTGCTTCGTCCTCTAACCATGTAGCCCGACGCCCGAGCGGCTCAATGAGGGTGCAATGAACATCAGGTCGCATCGCAGCCACAACAAGTCCCGGGAACCCAGCACCGGACCCTACGTCAGCTAGCGTTCCCTGGGGAACCTTCCGGGCAAGCAGGGCGGAATTCAATATATGTCGTGTCCACAAACGATCCAGTTCCCTAGGACCGACAAGTCCCAGCTCTTCGCCCCACTCAACCATGTGGTCAGCCAGCTGCCGCAGGGTATCTAGAGACTCCCCACATACCCGCTCAGAGGATGCTGGCTCAGGCTCACACTCAGGATGTTTCACGTGAAACATTCCCTATGAGGCGGGGGAGATGACCGTGTGGCGGTCTGAACCTTCGCCTTGCGAACCTGACTGATAGCCCTTTTCGCCGACCATGTCGTGGACAAGCTTTCGCTCATAGCTACTCATGGGGGGGAGAGCTGCAGTTTTCGCGCCGCCTTCAATCTTCTCAACAGCGTGCGCGACAAGCTTCTCTAGCTCTTTCACTCGATTATCCCGAGACCCAGCAACATCCAAAACCAGCCGAGCGAACTCGCCCGTTTTTTGCTGGACCGCTAGACGGGTGAGATCTTGTAACGCACCAACGGCCTCGGGGCTAGAAAGCACTCGCAGGTCGTCGTTATCGGGGGCGCCAACCGTGACATAAGTTCTTCCGGTCTTCACCTCAATTTCAATATCGCCGTCAAGGTCCGCAATATCAAGCAAGGTTTCCAGGTAATCTGCTGCGAGTTCGCCCTCGTCGGGTACGACAATCTTGTCTTCTGTGGTGGCCATTACTTCCTCTTCTTCTTTTTCTTCTTCGCCCGGTCTTTGCTGACAGGCTGCTGACGTTGTTTGGGCTCCTCAGGAGCTTCCTCTTCTCCCTCGTCCTCGATGAGGACAATCCCTTTCCGTTCACGCTTTTTTGCCATCCGAGCGTCACGCGCTATCGCTGCATCACTGCCCGGTGTTGGCATGTTACGAATTACCACAAATTGCTGACCCATGGTCCAGAAGTTAGAAACAAGCCAGTAAGTCATGACTCCCAGTGAGAAGTAGAACCCGGAAAACAGGAAGACCAGAGGCAACATGTACAACAGGATGCGCTGCTGGCGGTACATCGGGCTTTCTTTCATCGCAGGCGACTGGTTCTTTGACATGATCTGCAGCTGGGTAACGAACTGAGAAGCTGACATGGCCACAACCATCACCGCGGCGGTAGCAATAACGGCGACCGTTGCGGAAGAAGACAACGTCGAAGCTTCACTGAAGGCGTAGGAGATCGTCGACTGCAATGGGGCCAAACCAAAAAGCCTTGCTTCGCCGAACTGGTCGGCCAACTGCTGGGTCATGAAAGATACGCCAGGACGTCCCTCGGCGGCGGTGCTCAATACCCGGAAGAGGCCAAAGAAGATGGGCATCTGCAAGAGAAGTGGCAAACACGACGAGAACGGGTTGGTCCCCGCTTTGCTATACAGAGCCATGGTTTCGCGGGACATCGCCTCGCGAGAGAACTGGTCCTTTTTGCCCTTGTACTTGTCCTGGATCTTCTTAAGCTCCGGGGCAATTTCCATCATCCGTCGCTGACTCTTAATTTGGCGGACGAACACCGGAATCAGAGCGGCGCGGACAATCAACACCAGGGTTGCGATTGATAAGAACCAGGCCGCACCTGAGGAGGGGTCCATGCCAAGGAATTCCAGCGAGGAATGGGCTCCCGCAAGTACCGCCTCGATAACCCACCGAATAGGCCACAGGATCGTGTCGAAAATTCCCAACCGCTTACCTTCCTTTAACCCGCACAAAGCCGCGCGGGGTTATTTCGTACAAATCTCTTAATCGCTCCGGGGGATCATCGATACCACCGCGGGCCCAAGGGTTGCATCGGACAATGCGAATTGCCCCTAAGCCTATTCCCCCGAGAGCACCGGTTTGTTGGATTGCCCTCAACGTGTAAAGCGAGCAACTGGGGTAGTAGCGACAAACCTGTCCATAAAGAGGGGAAATAAGTTTTCGGTAAGCCATTAGTAGGGCCAAAGCGAGATTCCTAGGAGCGAGGATCAGGAACCCCCACGCCCGTGTCATTCCTGCCACTCCCGTATCGCAAGCGCCCAGCTCTCCGATAACTCATCAAAGCTCGCTGTTGCCGACCCGGGTAAGGCTCTCACCACGGTGTCGAAACCCATAGGGTTCGCGAGCAAGGTATGCGAAGCGAGTGCCCGCATCCTGCGTTTGATGAGATTACGGGCCACAGCGTTGCCAACTTTTTTTGACACCACAAAGCCCCACCTCGAAGGAGACTCTGCGTCGGTCCTGCGATAGACCATTACGAAGAGGCCATGAGCTGAACGGCGGCCGCGGCGTTGGGTCGAGCGAAGATCCTCACCCGACACAATCCGGTGAACCCGTGGTAGCACGGGATTTCTTACCTAGGCCGAAAGCGACGTGCGGCCCTTGCGGCGACGCGCAGCGAGGATGGCACGGCCGGCACGGGTACGCATGCGCAAGCGAAAACCGTGAACCTTGGCGCGGCGACGGTTGTTGGGTTGGAACGTGCGCTTACTCATGGAAACTCCTCGATACCGATCAGGTGCTCCTGATCAAAACTTAGCCCGAATGGGCAACACTACAGGATAAGCCCCTAAGGGGCGGTGGTCAAGCCATCCTAGGGCTGTAGTTATCCACAGGGAGCTTGTACTGTTATGGTCAGTATTTCCGCCTGTCATAGGGTGGAGCTTCTTGTTATCCACAACATCGCAAAGGGGTGAAGGTGTGAGCGAGCCAGAGACTCAGGTTGCTGACTTGTGGCAAGGGGTTAAGTCTCATCTCACCACCGACGCCCGAATCACTCCTCAGCTCTGGGGCTTCCTCGACCTTGTCGAACCTCGCGGCGTGATGGCAGGGGTTCTTTATCTCGAAGTTCCTAACGAGCTCACCCGAGGGATGCTGGAACAGAGAGTGCGTCTGCCGCTTTTAGAAGCATTGGAGAGCACCGAAGATTCTGGTGTTAGTAGTTTTGCCATTGTTGTTAACCCGGATATCGAAAGCGATGTCCTTCAAATCCCACTGGCGGAAGCTGTCGCCGCGGAGATACTCAGCGAATCTTTCGACCCTGGTTCGATCTCTGTGGGAGAAAATCAGTCACGCCTCAACGCGAAATATAGCTTTGACAATTTTGTTATTGGGTCTTCCAACCGGTTTTCTCACGCCGCAGCTGTCGCGGTAGCAGAAGCCCCAGCTAAGGCCTATAACCCGCTGTTCATCTATGGGGGCTCTGGTCTAGGAAAAACACACCTTCTCCACGCCATTGGCCACTACGCCATCAGCCTCTTTAAAGGCTGCCGCATGAGATACGTCAGCTCCGAAGAGTTCACCAACGATTTCATCAACGCGATTGCCAACAACAGAGCTCCAGAATTCCAGGCTCGATACCGTGAAGTCGACATTCTGCTCATTGATGACATCCAGTTTCTTCAAGGTAAAGATTCCACCCAGGAAGCTTTTTTTCATACCTTCAACACTCTTCACGACCACAACAAGCAAGTTGTCGTCACCAGTGATCTGCCCCCGAAACAGCTGACCGGCTTTGAGGACCGTATGCGCTCGCGCTTCGAATGGGGCCTTATTACAGATGTTCAAGCTCCTGACCTCGAAACCCGTATCGCCATTCTCCGGAAGAAAGCCGCGAGTGAACGAATAGACATCAACGATGACGTTGTGGAGCTTATGGCTTCGAAAGTATCTTCCAATGTCCGCGAACTAGAAGGTGCACTTATCCGAGTCACCGCTTTCTCAAACCTCAACAAAGCGCCTATCTCCATGGAACTCGCCCGCACTGTATTGAAGGACCTGGTCCTCACTGAAGACACCAATGTTGTGTCACCAGTAGACATCATCAGCATCACCGCAACTTTTTACCAGCTCACCGTCGATGACCTCTATGGATCTTCGCGTTCACAGACCATCGCCTTGGCTCGCCAGGTTGCAATGTATCTTTCGAGAGAGATGACGAACCTGTCGCTCCCTAAAATCGGCCAGCTTTTTGGAAACCGTGACCATACGACGGTGATGTATGCGAACAAGAAGATTAGCGAACTCATGAAGGAACGCCGCTCGATTTATAACCAGGTGACTGAACTTACGAGCCGTATCAAACAAAGCTCGAATTACACAAATTAACCCAACTTCTAGTTGAAGGTTTCCCACACTGTGGATAAGTTGTGGAAAACGTGTCACCTACTGGGGAAGACACGCCGAAATTCTTCACACGCTAGTGCAGCTGGAAAAGATTTCACCAGTTTCTCAGGCATTATCCACAGGCCTCTCCGGAAGATTTCCACATCTGACACCGATGTAGTTCACGACCTTTTTCAGCGCAGTCCACCGGTTATCCTCTTTTCCACAGCCGTTATGAGTATTTACTTAATTAATCAATTTCTTCCTCCCAATAACCTTCGACTACGACGCCAAAGGCTTTGTGACAGAATCAAGTACCCGGTTCCGTCTAGCAATTGAGTAGGTGTCCTGTGAAGTTCGAAGTGAATAAAGATGTCTTCAGTGAAGCAGTCTCTTTCGCTGTGAAGTTATTACCTCAGCGCACAACCTTGCCGATTCTGAGTGGTGTTTTGATCACTGTCGAGGATGACACGGTGACGATCTCCTCTTTTGATTACGAAGTGTCGGCCAAAACGAAAGTTGCGGCTTCGGTAGACGCCCCCGGTCAAGTCCTTGTTTCTGGGCGCTTACTGTCTGAGATTGCTCAGCGCCTCCCCGAAGACAGCGTCACTCTCTCTTTGAGTGGAACTTCTGTCTCGGTGGTGTCGGGTTCGGCAAAATTTACTTTGGCCACGATGCCGGTCGAAGAGTATCCAAATTTGCCCGAAGTTGAGGGCGTATCTGGCTCAGTGTCGGGCGAGGAATTTTCCCAAGCTGTGGGGCAAGTGGCTCCCGCAGCTTCTCGTGATGACGTGACCCCGGTGATAACTGGCGTGTTGTTGGATGTGTCTTCCTCTGCCTTAGTAATGATGGCCACCGACCGTTATCGGGTTGCAGCAAAGGAACTTTCATGGTCCGGTGGCTCGGTTGCCGCCGAGGGGCTTCAAGCGCTCATTCCCTCTCGAACGCTGGCGGAGATCGGCAAAACCTTTGCTCACACAGCCCACTTGACGATCACGCTAAGTGTGGGCGGTGAAAGAGAGTTGGTCGCTTTTAGCTCTGACCAGCGCACGGTGACGACGTTGCTCATCAAGGGCTCCTTCCCTCCCGTCCAGAAGCTGTTTCCCGAAACCACCCCCGACTATGCGGTGGTGAGCACGCAAGACCTGATAGAAGCTACCCGTCGGGTGGCATTGGTGCTTGAGCGGGAGGCGCCTCTTCGATATTCGTTCAGCGCTGATGGGGTGGCCCTCGAGGCTCTTGGGTCGGACCAAGCACAAGCGTCAGAAGAAATCAACGGGCATCTTGTAGGAAAAGAGTGCGTGGTATCACTCAAGCCACAGTTCCTCATTGATGGCTTGGCCGCCACGCATAGCGAATTTGTCCGAGTCTCCTTCACGCACACTGATAACCCGAACAAACCAGGACCGGTGTTATTGACGGCACAAAAGTCTCAAGATGGCGACGCTTCTGAGGGATACCGATACTTGTTGCAGCCAAATCTCTTGATGCGCTAAGTCCGCCTCGTGTGGATTAGCCAGCTAGACCTCGTGGGATGGCGTAATCACGACCGAAGCTCGCTCAGCTTCACGCAGGGCACCAACATCTTGGTTGGGCCTAACGGTCAAGGCAAAACCAACGTGGTGGAGGCTGTTCGATATCTCTCAACGCTTGGGTCTCATCGCGTGGGTGGTTCCTCTGCGTTGATCGGGGATGGTTACGATCGAGCCACCATATTTGGCAGTCTTCGTCATGGGGACCGTGATGTTTCCGTCGGTGTCACACTTAAGCGCTCTGGCACGAGCGACGCCACAGTGTCCGGCAACTCGGTCAAGATTTCAGAGATACCGCGGTGGGTTTCTGCGGTGATGTTCGCCCCGGAAGACTCAGCAATTATTCGTGGTGAACCAGGTTTTCGGCGGCAATTCCTTGACGAGCTGGTCGTCGGTGCATCGCCCACGATGGCTGGAACCTATGCAGATTTCGACAAGGTTCTCAAACAACGAAACAGCTTGTTGAAGTCATTGCGTTCGCAGCCGCGGGGTGCGGACCTTTCCACTCTCGAAGTCTGGAATGCCTCCTTTATTTCTTTGGCCGCCGATATTGTTGCCCAGCGACTTCAGCAATGGGCAGCAATTCTGCCCAATGTCACGGCAGCGTATGAGAATCTCGCCGCGGGACAGCACATCACGGCGCGCTATCTTCCCAAAGGTTTTGTCGTGGAGGAGGGGGCTTCCCGGGAGGACCTGGTGTCTTTAATCTCGGTCGCGCTGGATCAGGCCGCTCCAGCGGAGCGGGAACGGGGAATGTCCTTAGTGGGGCCTCAGCGAGACGATATGGAACTACTGATCGAGGGTCAGCCCGCGCGGACTCATGCGAGTCAAGGCGAAACGTGGTCCCTTGCTCTTTCTTTGCGGCTCGGAACTGCCTCCTGGTTAAAGGCTGATAAACCCAGTGGTGACCCAATCATCATGTTGGACGATGTTTTTGCGGAACTAGACTCCCGCCGTAGGGCCCAGTTGGTGAGCGCGATGGACCATTACGAGCAAATCATTGTCACCAGCGCGGTGGAAGAGGACATTCCCCAAGAATTGTCGGGGCGAGTGTTCGATGTTTTCGCGGGGGCGGTGACGGCTCGATGACTTTTGACGAACCAAAAATCGTCTATCGGAGACTGAGAGAGCGATTTGGCGGTTATCGACGTGTTTCACGTGAAACATCTCGCGAGGGATCCCTTCCGTTTTCTGACCACCGCGACCCAGGTTCGATGGCTGAAGCGTTTGGGGCCCTGGAGCACACGATGGGATGGGAGATGCCTCTCGCCCAGGCTGACCTGATCGGCGCTTGGGCAGACATTGTGGGCGATGACGTAGCGCTGCACACCTCCCCAACCGGAGCGGAAGAGGGTGTGCTGGAGATCAGTTGTGACTCCAGTGCGTGGGCTACCCAGCTGCGAATAATGAAATCCACGCTCCTGGAATCTCTCCTGGAGCGATTCCCCCAGGCGGCTATCACCACGCTGTCGATTAAAGGGCCGGGTGCCCCCTCGTGGAAACATGGCCCCCGCTCGGTTCCAGGGCGCGGCCCGCGCGATACTTATGGGTAACAAACCGTAATTGGTCGACATCAAAAAAATCCCTCCCCAGAGGGGCTAAATCAGGTCTTTTCCGGGTCGTTCTCGGTAGACTGAGGGGCGGCGGAAAGAGCGCCTCGATCAGCAGGAGCACCCTCGTGCTGAACCTCTCTTCAGGAGCAACACCTATGACACCAGCGGCCAAGAAACCTTCCGAAGAAGACTCTTACGGCGCGGGCGATATCCAGGTACTTGAGGGGCTTGAGGCGGTGCGTAAACGCCCGGGTATGTATATCGGGTCGACCGGTCCTCGAGGTTTGCATCATTTGGTGTATGAAATTGTCGACAACTCCGTAGATGAAGCGCTTGCCGGCCATTGTGATCTCATCACTGTGGCCATTCAAGCGGACGGTTCGGTAAAGGTCACCGATAACGGCCGAGGTATTCCCGTCGACGAGCATCCCGTGGAAAAAAGGTCAACGGTGGAGGTCGTCCTTACCACCCTGCATGCCGGAGGAAAGTTTGGCGGTGGTGGGTATGCCGTCTCCGGCGGTCTCCACGGGGTGGGTAGCAGTGTGGTGAACGCGCTGTCCGAGAAGCTCGACGTGGAGGTTCGTCGCCAAGGCAGCTCCTGGACTCAGTCCTATCGAGACGGTGTGCCGCAAGCTCCGCTCGCCGAAGCAGGAAAAGCCAGTGAAACCGGGACAATCATTACGTTCTGGCCCAGCACAACAATCTTTGAAACAGTGGATTTCGAGTATGAAACCCTTCGGACCCGCTTCCAGCAGATGGCCTTCCTCAATAAGGGTCTTCGCATTGATTTGCACGACCAGAGGCCTACCGGGGCTGATCGACAGGACAGCTACAACTACGAAAAAGGCTTGGTGGATTACGTCGAGTATCTCAACCACGCTAAGAAAAGCGATGTCGTTCACCCGGAGATTATTTCTTTTGAAGCAGAGGACACTGAGCGCAAGATCGCTCTCGAAGTAGCAATGCAGTGGACCAACGCCTATTCCGAGAGCGTCCACACCTATGCCAACACCATCAATACTCACGAGGGGGGGACCCACGAAGAGGGTTTCCGTGCGGCGCTGACTACCTTGGTCAATCGTTTTGCTCGGGCTAGTGGACTACTGAAAGAGAAGGATGAGAACCTCACGGGCGATGACGTGCGAGAAGGTCTTACCGCTGTTGTCTCGGTGAAGTTGGGCGAGCCACAGTTCGAGGGTCAGACGAAAACCAAATTGGGGAACACAGAGGCAAAGTCTTTTGTCCAAAAAGTCACTGGTGAACACCTCGGAGACTGGTTTGAACGTAACCCAGCACAGGGCAGAGATGTTGTTCGTAAGGCGGTTCAGGCGTCTCAAGCAAGAATTGCAGCCCGGAAGGCGCGAGAGCAAACGCGACGTAAAGGATTACTGGAATCTGGCGGAATGCCGGGGAAGCTCAAAGATTGTCAGTCCAAGGACGCGGCGGTCAGTGAAATATTCCTGGTGGAAGGTGATTCCGCAGGCGGCAGCGCGGTGTCGGGAAGAAACCCAGAAACACAAGCCATCTTGCCTTTGCGGGGAAAAATCTTGAACGTGGAAAAGGCGCGGTTAGATCGTGCCCTAGGAAACAACGAAATTCAGGGGATGATCACCGCCTTTGGTGCGGGAATCGGTGAGGATTTCGATGTCGATAAGGTGCGGTATCACAAGATCGTCTTAATGGCCGATGCTGATGTGGACGGTCAACACATCACCACGCTCCTCCTCACCCTTCTGTTCCGTTATATGAGACCACTGATCGAGCGAGGCTACGTCTATCTCGCTCAACCGCCGCTGTATCGAATTAAGTGGTCTAACGCTGATCACGACTACGTTTTTAGCGACCGAGAGCGCGATGTGGTGACTGAGGCGGGCAAGAAAGATGGAAAAAGACTCCCCAAGGACAATTCCATTCAGCGCTACAAGGGTCTAGGAGAGATGAATCACCAGGAACTCTGGGACACCACCATGAACCCAGAGACCCGAACCCTATTGCAGGTGACTCTCGATGACGCCGCTATCGCCGACACCGTCTTCAGCACCCTGATGGGCGAGGACGTAGAAGCCAGGCGGAGCTTCATCCAACACAACGCGCACGACGTGCGTTTCTTAGATATTTAGGACGGAATCGTGGCTAACGAAGATACCAACGGCCCCATCGTGGATCGTATCAACCAGGTTGATATCCAGGTAGAAATGCAGCGCTCCTACCTCGACTACGCAATGAGCGTCATTGTGGGCCGCGCCTTACCCGATGTCAGAGACGGACTGAAACCCGTTCATCGCCGGGTCATTTACTCGATGTATGACGGAGGATATCGGCCGGATAAGGCGTTCTCGAAATGTTCTCGCGTGGTTGGCGACGTGATGGGTAAGTTCCACCCTCACGGCGACTCCGCCATTTATGACGCTCTTGTCCGTCTCGTCCAGCCATGGAGCCTGCGCTACCCGCTGGCGGCGGGGCAGGGAAACTTTGGAAGCCCCGGTAATGATGGTGCCGCAGCTCCTCGATATACCGAGACCAAGATGGCCAACCTTGCCATGGAGATGGTTCGGGACATCGAAGAAGACACGGTCGACTTCCAAGACAACTACGACGGAAGAACCCGGGAACCGAGCATTCTTCCCAGTCGTTTCCCCAATTTGCTGGTGAACGGCTCAGTGGGGATCGCTGTGGGAATGGCGACCAACATTCCTCCGCACAATCTGCGCGAGGTCGCGCAGGCTGCCCAGTGGCATTTAGCGAACCCGACGGCATCCACGGAGGAGCTGCTGATGGCAGCTCTCACGATGGTAAAAGGGCCAGATTTCCCGACCGGGGCTCAAATTCTCGGCAATAACGGTATCGCCGATGCTTATCGCACCGGTCGCGGCTCCATCACGATGCGGGCCGTTGTCACCGTGGAGGAGATTCATAATCGGACGTGTCTTGTCGTTACCGAGCTTCCGTATCAGGTCAATCCGGACAACCTCGCGGTCAAAATTGCTGACCTTGTTAAAGAGGCGAAAATCACGGGCATTGCTGATATTCGCGATGAGACTTCTGGGAGGACCGGACAACGTCTCGTCATCGTATTAAAACGTGATGCTGTGGCAAAGGTGGTCCTGAACAACCTCTACAAGCACACGTCCTTGCAGGAAAATTTCGGGGCCAATATGTTGGCCATCGTCGACGGGGTCCCCCGAACGTTGACTCTGGATGCCTTTATTACCCTCTGGGTTTCCCACCAAATTCAGGTTATTGTCCGGCGGACACAGTTCCGCCTCGACAAGGCGGAGGCTGACGCCCACATCCTGCGCGGATATCTCAAAGCGCTTGACGCCCTCGATGCGGTAATTGCCCTTATTCGCAAGTCCCCCACCGTGGAAGAGGCCAAAGAAGGCCTGAAGAAACTGCTGGACGTTGATGAGGAACAAGCACTCGCCATCCTGAATCTCCAGCTACGTCGCTTGGCGGCACTCGAACGCCAAAAGATCATGGATCAAGCGGCTGAGCTCGAACGCCTTATCGCCGATTACCAGTCAATTTTGGCCAGCGAAGAACGCCAGCGGAGCATTGTCTCCGAGGAACTTGCTGACATCACCGATCGATTTGGTGATGACCGACGAACAGAAATCGTCATGGGATTCGATGGCGGAATGACCAATGAAGACCTGATTCCCGAGGAAGAAATGGTCGTGTCGGTTACCCGGGGTGGCTACATCAAGCGCACCCGGAGTGATAATTACCGCAGCCAGCACCGAGGTGGAAAGGGCGTTAAGGGCGCTCAGTTGCGCGCGGATGACGTAGTCGAGCACTTCTTTGTCACCACCACTCATCGTTGGCTCCTGTTCTTCACCAACACCGGGCGGGTTTTCCGGGCAAAGGCCTATGAAGTCCAAGAAGCGGGTCGAGACGCGAAGGGCCAGCACGTAGCAAACCTCCTGGCGTTGCAGCCCGGCGAAGAAATAGCCCAGATTCTGGATATTGCGGATTATGAAGCTGCCAGGTATCTGGTGCTGGCCACCGAGGGTGGCATGGTGAAGAAAACAGAGCTGACACAGTACGACACCAACCGCTCCGGTGGAATCATCGCCATCAATCTCAAAGAAGAAGACCAGTTGGTTGCTGCAATGCTCGCCAATGAGGGCGACGATGTGTTGTTGGTGTCGAAGGCCGGGATGTCGCTGAGATTTAGTGCGACAGACTCATCTTTGCGACCAATGGGCCGTTCTACCGCAGGCGTGATTGGAATGCACTTCCGCGGGGAAGACGAGTTGCTGTCTGCCTCCGTTGTGACTGATGAAGGCTACGTTTTTGTGGTGACCGAGGGCGGTTACGCTAAGCGCACCGCCGTGGATCAATACCGCGCTCAACAGCGTGGTGGCCTGGGGATCAAGGTAGCGAAGCTGTCAGAAACCCGAGGTGGCCTCGCTGGAGCATTGATTGTGGGAGACGAAGACGAAGTCTTAGTCGTTCTCGAAAGCGGCAAAGTGGTGCGATCAAGCGTCGAGGAGGTCCCCGCAAAGGGCCGGGACACGATGGGAGTTGTCTTCGCGCGAATGGGCGAGGAAGACAAGGTTTTGGGCATTGCGCGGAACTCTGAACGGGACCTGAAAACCGTTGATGAGGAGAGTAGTGTCGTGGAAGTATCCAGTGGAGAAGAAGAGAAAGAAACTACCGAATGACTGACACTCCCACCTCACGAATGAAAACCGAGAGGTCGTCTGCCCCAGCGGCGAAGCAGGTCCGACTCAACCTTGTCTATATCGACTTGTGGGCTGCGGTCAAAGTTTCTGCTCTGGTTTCTGCGGCGATATCGATCTCTGTTTTCTTGGTGGTCCTGTTGAGCTGGGTATTGCTGAGCTCAGTGGGAGTAATCGGTGCTGTTGAAGGAGTTGTCGGCGACGTTCTAGGGGAAGGAGGCGGCGCAATTCTCGCGCTACTGAGCTTCGAACAGGTCGCCCTCCTGGGCTTGGTGGGCGGACTTATCAACATGGTGTCCTTGACGGTCCTCGGATCACTGAGCGCAATCCTCTATAACGTTATTGCTCGATTGACCGGTGGTTTAACAGTCGGGTTCACGAACCAGTAGAGTAGTGGCTTGTGCCCAGAGTGCGCTAAAATCGTAGTCGGCCTAGGGGGCTATAGCTCAGGTGGTTAGAGCGCTTCGCTGATAACGAAGAGGTCCCAGGTTCAAGTCCTGGTAGCCCCACACAACTAAATAAAATCCCTGAGGGGCCTTAGCTCAATTGGTAGAGCGCCTGCTTTGCAAGCAGGAGGTCAGGAGTTCGATTCTCCTAGGCTCCACAAAATACAAGTAACAGCTGAAGCTGCTCCTGCTCTACAGAGAATCAAATTCCGCTTTGCGAGCAGTCATCCATGCATCTATGTCACCGTTATTGATAATCACCATCATTGCTGACATCGCGTCGATGTGGGGCCCGTCTTGGGCGTCAAATCGAGCCTTACTGTGACTTTGGCTTTGGGAAGCGATCTCAGCGAACGATTCCCCAATGAACTCAACATCACAAGCGCCACCAAGCTGACTACATTTCATTCTTTTCATGAAGTTCAGTCTTGCAGCTTCTGCAAGCACTGGGGGATTGTTGGCAACGAGAGGGCCCGCGCTTTCGCGCCATTAAGTAGTTGTAATTTATAGTTGTAATTCCCAAAAACAGGCCATCAAACAAGCCGATGTAGGGCTTTGTGGATCGAACTAGGCTCCACAATCCCCCGTATTCACAAGGCCCTCCTCATTACTTGGTCCGGGTGAGCTGTGCCACACGTTGTGGGCTGATGCCGAGAAGGGCAGCGATGTCCCGCATTGTTAGGCCTTCATCCCGGAGCGAACCAACAACAGTCCTAATTTCCTGAGCGGCCTCATCACGCAGCTCGTTAGCGCGATCGATTTTGTGGTGTGCTGCTTCGAATGAATCGATAGCCTCCGGGAAGATACCGCGAAGGCGAACTACAATCTCACACAGTTCAACGCCTGTTGCCTCATGGATTGATTTGGCGATTCCTTCTTTGAGCTTGTCAAGGCGCCGAGCACGTGCTTCGCAGTCGGGACTAATCACGGACGCCTTCCAGCCACCCGACTTCTCTTCTTCGCAGTCGACTGGAAACTCCACTTTTGCCATCATCTGTCTAGTATAACTTGACAAAACATGTCTAGGGGTACTTAACTAAGCAGGTTGCAATCGCGACATGCTCATCAATCACTTTGAAAGGTTTACCAACACCTATGAATATCGCTATCGCAATCGCCGCATTGGCCGTTTCAGGCCTCGCCGCATTTGCTTTCTGGAAAGCAGGATACTTCAAGGCCACGGCCAACCGAGAGACGCTTCTCGGCGCAGGGTTCGGCTGGATTGAACCGCTCCACACCGGAGTCGTACGACTCATTGCATGGCTCGAGTTGCTGGGTGCCGTGGGAATCTTTCTTGCCCCTCTGGCGGCGTATTTCGTCCCAGGGTTTGAATGGGCTCTCGTTGTGGGAGTGGCGGCTGGAATCGGACTAGCTCTCACGATGGTTGGTGCCGCGATCCTCCACATCGTCCGCGGGGAATTCAAATACACCTGGAAGATGAACATCTCGCTATTTGGGTTTGCCGCTATCGGAGCGACGCTTCAAGCACTGGTGAGCCTTCCACTGCTGGGCTAAATATCGGGTTAGTGGGCAACTCTTCGGTTCGAGGAATTGCCCACTCCTCCGTGGGGTGCTCGAAAGTTGCTAACGGTTTATTTCGGAGGCCGGCTCGTGAGGGAGAGGAAAGCTTCTTGCCCTAAGCCTCAAATACATTGAATTGCGGGTGCTGTGAGCCATCCGGGCGCTATCGTCTTGAAGCTCAATCGGTGACGTGAACGACTCATCGTCCTGGGGTGACTTACAGTGCTTACACAAGACAGCTTTGGCATTGACTTCCTCCGCGCAGGCAACACAAGGCTTAGTGGGTTCTGCGATGGTGCCTCTACCAGAGCCTCTGATGTTGTGTCGTATGGGGTGGGGGCTGGCGCACTGGTGCTCGGATTAGCCGTGTTTTCGCTTGCCACCAGAAAGAATCCCGACAAGTAGCCATTCATGCCTTGAAAGACGGGGCTAAACCGACCCTCCGGGCGGTTCGAGCGACCTAAGTTCTAGGAGCTAGTGCCCCTTCTGACTTCTTCACCCTGATGAAGGTCCAGCCACCAATAAGAAGCGAAATGGCTATCATCGTTGCGGTTGCCGCAAGAGTAAGTGTGGAGGGGTTCGTGATGCTCTCCCCAGACAGAGCCTGAACATAAGTGATCACGATGAGCATCCCGTAGCCGACGGCGAAGCCCTGAAGAATTGCAACCCTTGCCGCGTAGCTGACAATGAGTGCTGACAAGACAAGTGCCAGTAGCGGCAAAACCTGTAAAGCATGCAATCCGAAGAAGTGAGAGACGCGAAGATCGCCTGACACGCTCGACCAGCCAAGAAAAGGGATGCCAGGACCACCATCGGCCGCGCCCACGGTGTGAGCCCCCGCGATTCCTTGCCATTTTTCTGGGAGGACCTGCTGCGGTTGTGGTGGCGTCATGGTGAAGGCGATCCCCATACCAGCCAAGCCAAGGCCTAGAGCCCAGCGAACAGCAAGTCGAAGCTCCGAGGCCATTCTGGGAGCGTTCCACAGCGTTGCCCCTAGCAAGAAGGTAGATACCCACACCCCCGTGATGGCTGCGGCCATCACGGACCAGATAGCGATATGAAAAGGTGTCGACACATTGAAATGGCTTGTCGTGCCAGATGCTCCAAGTCCGGCGATAACGACTATCTCAACCACCAACAGGATCACTATCAGGTTTCCCATGAGATGAGCGAACTTTTTACCCGTATCAACAAAGGAGTAAAGCCAGGAAAATGTTGCTGAGTAGAGGGCTCCTGAAATCAGGAATTTTAGCGGTTTTTCCCACAGCGGCACTCCGAGCAATTCGCGCGGGTCCGCAAAATAGAGGACTAAAGCCACCGCGCTACCGACTAGGCATGCGAGAGCCATGAGATTCAGGCCACGGTGGCTCAAAACCTTGCTAGCGGCCCTCCAGTTTTCCATCCGCCTAGCGTATCGATGGTCCGACCCGATAACTGTCATCCACAAAGCTCGACACCAAGACTCTCAATAGGACAGGTACTGCCGGTAAGTTTCCGCACTAAAGTAGGGCTTGATCGGAGCCCCATGAAAACTAGGTCCTTGAGATTGACTTACATCTCGACGCTAGCTGCCGGGCTTTTACTGCTTAACTCCTGCGCGACTGTTAGCGATGAGCCTGCTGCAGACCGAGCTCTTCCATCGCCAACCGACGAGGAAGTCTCTTCCCGTCCCGGGATTCCAACGGCGCTCGAATGTCCAAAATCTCCGATCCCAGAAAGCCAACTGAGCCTGGTTAACTTTTCGGATTATCCAGACGATGAAATCATAAATTGCTTTAATTTTGCGGTGAATAAAATTGCCGAGGTGCAAACTGACGTAATGCTGATTATGTACCCAGTGGGGCCGCTACTCTTGCCCCCCGGTGAGGTGAAGAATAACGACACCGTTTACAAGGGTGCTGGTTTTGAGCCGGTAATGACAGCGGACCAAGTGGACTCGATGGCTAGCTCGATGGAGAGATATTTAGAACCCGCCTGCGGCAAGGAGGAGGCGATATTGCAGGCTCGCCAAGTATCACGCTTTGCTGAACTGGGCGGAGGGCAGCAGGTTGCGGTACGCATGGGCGGTTCGGAAGAGTGTAGGAAGAAGGCATGGGTAATTTTGAGCATTGATCCCGACAGAGCAGGCCCTTCCACAGAGCTAGTGACAACTTTTTTTCACGAGGTGTTCCACACAGTTCAAGCCCGTCCCTCACAGCCCTGTAATTATTCCGGTGCGCCAGCAGATGATGATCAATTGTGGATTCATGAGGCTGGTGCAACGTTCTTCGGACTGGAGATGGCGGCCGAACTTGGGAACTTGAATTCCGACGCGGTGTGGTGGGACCACATGGATACTATTTCCGATTTGCTGGCGAACCAACAATTTGGCTCTGAGCTTGCGGATCCCGGTATCGCCGAAAAGGGCGCTATAGCGTTGCGGTTGCTTGTTGAGCGAGGGCAGCTAGAAACATCCGAGGTTATGGACGGGTCTTTGTACCAGAACTGCGGAGGACAACCAGAGGCCTTTCGTCCACAAAACATTCAGGTTGCGAAAGATTATTGGTTCGACTACTCAGAAGTTAGTGAGGGAGGTGGTTTTAGGTTTTCCGAAACCGCACTGACTCGGTAGCATCTGCGGTCCTGTCTGGCTGAGGCCCCTGAAGTTAGGAGAGTGCTTCTAGTTGCTTCTCCGGAGGCAGCTGGAGAAAAACATCAAATTCTTCATAAAAAGCGTCTATGTCTCTTCCGAAGACATCCGCGAACGCTTTGTAGAAGCCATCAGTTTTATTGGCCTCGTAGAAGTCAAAAAAGATCGCCTCGTCTGAAGTTATATCGGCTAAGAACGCCATGGCTAGGTAACCCATTCCATACTGAAGGAACCCAATGCACAGTTCGCTCTGACAGTAGCTCTTGGTTCTAGTGGTGGCAGCTTCCGTCTCGATGTCAATCAGGCGTAAGCTCGGCCAAGTTTCCAGGCCACGTTGCACGTCACCTATGTTCTCTCGAGTCATGTCCAGTCGAATGTTCGGATTCCAGCCCTCCTGTTGAGTTAGAAACACAGCAAAATACTCTGCAGCCCCCTCCTCAAACCATCGAGGCATTGGAAAGCCTCCCTCGTAATGCGGCCTGAAGATCTGCTGGGACCCTTGGTAAACATGAAAATATTCATGAGCCGTCACTTTCTGCAGGCCGATTAGTTCCTCGGGATACTTCAGGGCACAAAATTCGTTTTGCTCGTTGGCACAGGGGTTGTTTACGAAATAGAAAACTGGATCAGCTAAGTACCAGGAGGCTCCGGCGAATGCGTTTCCGCCCGGATAGATTGCTGACATTTCTCGCATTGATTCGCCTTGATCTTGCGAGCACTGTTCGAAGCTGATGTCGGAGTTGCCCCAAGAGCAGAAGTCTTTGATTATTGGCTCAACAACTGCGGGTTCATTGCCCACTGTATAAAACTTGAGTGGACCGTAATTTCCTAAGTAGTCTGTGGCAGCCTGCAAGGACTCCGAGGTGGCATCAAGAATGTACTGCGGAACATCTGGCGTGGCTAGCATCTGAACTGCATTCAATTGTGGCTGGTCCCACCCGAGCGCTTGGAGTCTCTTCGCATTCTCCTTGGCTATTTCAGACACCGGGCCCATGAACCTATCAGGGGTTAGATGGTCTATCCCCAAAAAGTCCAGTTCGTAGACGCATTCTTCAAATGGTCCGCGAGCAAGTCGGTTTTCCTCGGTTAGAAGTAACGGGTAATTATCAATGCATTCCTGGCTGGCATCCGCCGACCAAGAAAAACAAGTATCCACACCAGATATGCACATCTCGAATGGCAAATCCGCCGCACTCTCAGTCGAAAATTCCGCTTTTACGTCCTCATTCGAACTCTCCTCGGACACGGTTCCACATGAAACAAGCAACATGGACCCAGCAACCAGCAACGAGATTGAAGTAAATACTGGTCTTTTAGTCGACAATGAGGTCCATTCTCAAGAGAGGGCCAAATATAGCAGCGTGCGAACGACCAGCCCGAATCTCGTCGCCCAACAGCTCTCTTTTTGCCAACGGGGCACGTTAAACGGGAGGAACAAAAATACTCGAATCGGAGAGGCGACTTGAGGGCAAGAATTCGCCGGGAGGAGGGGGTCGCCTTCAGTCCTGATAGCCTCCTTTTGATGAACAACCTTGAGGAAATGTTGACCACACCGCTGGGATTTGGAATCGTTGGCGCGATAGTGCTCTGGTCTGCTTTGTGGAAACTCTTCGCGCTCTATCGTGCGGCATCGCGGGGAGACAAAGGTTGGTTTGTTGCCCTCTTCTTCTTGAATACCGCAGGAATTTTGGAAATCGTTTACTTATTCGCGATTTCCCCTCGTAAAAAATCGGAAGCCAGCCTCTAAGTCACGGCAACCGCTACTCTCGCTTCTGCCTAGGTTCCGCCAGCCTCGTAGCCCTGTTTCCATCAAGCGTCGCCGAGAGGTCTCCGCTCAGTTCAATTCCTCGTCGGCAAAGTAGCAGACGGCGGCGTAAATGTAGCCCCCGAAACCTTCCCGCACTGCTTCATAAGTGTCGCGATACCCGGTGGGGAGGACGTAATTCATCGCAAGGCTCTTGTATGTTTCACGATCGGGGGTCCAAAAGCGAAGACAAAAGTCGTAGTGTGCCCGCACTGCAGCCTGCATTTCTTCGGAGTCGTGCGAGAGCCCCGAATCCAGTGCCCTAGCCATATTTTCGGTGATGGAGGAGAACTGTTCAGCGAAAGAGGCCGTTTCTTCCGCCGTATGGCTGGTGTCATAGTAGCTACCAGTGATGAAGTTGAACTGGTCCATCCCAGAAACCTAGCAACAGTGGTTACTCGCTAGTCTCAAGACATGGATTCCCAACAGATTCCCTGGTCACAGGGTGCCTGGTCACACCCGCCGGTGTCTTCCGAAGAAACCGAGGGGGGCCTTGTCGCAGAGGCCCACAACCAGAGTGATGCGTGGCGGGAAACCTCATCCGGGTTTACCCGCGACAGTGAGCACGCGTTGCTGGTCGACTTAGCGACCGAGGAAGCGATGGAAGTCACCTTTGAGGGTTCGTTCAACGCCCAGTTTGACCAAGCGGGGCTTTTTGTGCGGATTGATCAGGAGACGTGGATAAAGGCGGGGGTCGAAAGCGTGGATGGCCTCCTGCAATTAGGCGCGGTGGTGACCCATGGTTTTTCGGATTGGTCGGTGGCGCCAATTGCGGAGTGGGCGGGGCAACCGATCACTATTCGAGCCAGTCGAAGTGGCAATGCCATGACGATCCGGGCTCGGGTTAATGATGAACCGTGGCGACTTGTTCGGCTCTGCTACTGGCCAGAGGGCGTGGCCAGTAAAGCAGGGCCATTCGTCGCAGCCCCCACACGGGCTGGCCTAAGGGTGACGTTCACATCGTGGTCGAGGGGCCCCATCGATTCGAGCCTCCACGAATAGGTTTAGAGTTGCGTGTGAGCGGAATTGTGAGTAACAGTCATGAAAGAGGACGCCATGGTTAGGAACAACCGAACCAACGAAGAGGATTTACGCGCCGGTCTGGCCGAGAAGGCCCGACTCACAGCCGAAAAAGTTGCGCGCGAACAGCTCGAAGAGAAAGAGCGCGAAGATCGCAAAGGATTGGGAAACCCCAACTAGTGAGACAAACCCCACCACAAGGAGCACGAGCGAAGAACCCTGCGAGGACCACCTTATTCGTGGGCGTTGCCCTGGTTGTGGTGGGAATAGCTTTTTATGCGTATTACGTTTTTTCGGGACAATCGCTCACAGACGAAGGATTTCTGGTGGAGGAATTCGCCGCGGGCGCCCTGGGAGTGATGGCAGTCCTGTTAGGGCTTCTGATGACAGGCGTTGCGGGCATCATGGCTTTGGTGGCGCGCAGGAAGCATTAGCTCCCCCACCACGGCGGAATAGACCAGGGGGACAACCGGGTTTTTGGGACGAAAATGTGCCTATATTGTCTACTACGATGACGGGGTGTCTCGTAAAGCTTTCGGCCTCTTTCTGATCATCGGCGTGGTTTGGGGAACGCCATATTTCTTTATCGAAATTGCGCTCGAACACTTTGACACGACGAGTGTAGTGTTTGCTCGGGTCTTCCTGGGGGCGCTCATTTTGATGCCCATTGTGATCTATCGGGGGATGGTGAAGGCCACGCTCAAAGCCTGGCCCGCCGTGGTTGCGTTCGCCAGCTTTGAAATGGTGGGCCCGTGGTTTTTAATCCCTGAGGCTCAGAAAGATATTTCTTCCTCCCTTGCAAGCCTCTTGATTACCACCGTTCCTTTTATTGCTGCTTTTGCCGTGGGTTTGTTGGGGGATCGATCAGCCTGGCACCCCCTCACCGTACTGGGCCTGTTTATTGGCCTCGCGGGCGTGATTTCCCTTGTGGGAATTGACGCTTTTTCGGGTGCGACCCCGCTGGCGCCAATTTTCATGATGTTGGCCGCGGCCGTCGGTTATGCCATCGCACCAATCATCGCCAACAGAATGCCCCACGAGGTCCCCACCCTGGGGGTCATCGCGGTCTCGCTCACTATTGTGAGCGTGGTCTATGCACCCCTTGCCGCTTTTTCACTACCTCGGGATATCAGCGAGGGGCCTTCATGGCAGTCTTGGGGAGCGTTGCTGGTGCTTGGGGTGATTTGTTCTGCCTTAGCGTTCGTCATATTCTTTGCACTTATTCGCGAAATAGGACCTGCCCGGGCGAGCCTCATCACCTATGTAAATTTGGCTGTAGCTGCCGTGTTGGGGGTCGTTTTCCTCGCCGAACCGATCACCACGGGAATCTTGGTGGGATTCCCCCTTGTGGTGGTAGGGAGTTATCTTGCGAGCAGGCAGAGGCAAGCGGTTCATCGCAAAGGCAAGCGGATGCCCGTCGGGGACGAGATTCCCGAGATTCTTTAGCCCTCGACCCGGTGCCGCTCGGTGATAGTGGCATAGAGACCGATGATGACGAGCGCAATCAAGACCAGCGCTGGGGCAAAGTCACCCACAACCCAGGAAAACGTGACCGGTTCGATTTCCCAGCCGGCGTAGTCGAAGTTGTAGTCGCGCAATTGCTCAAAAGCTCCGATCCCAAAGACGAAGGCCATAACCGATACGACCCCACCAAAAACAATAGATAACACAAAGTTCAGGTTCCATGCTCCGCTGGCCCCCGCGGTCCTGGGTTTGGGCGCAGGAGGTTTCTCTGCCTTGGCTCTTCTTGCAAACCGGGTTCCCAGGATGATCCCTGAGGCAATGAGCACTTGAATGATGACCCACACCCAGGTCTCCAACGATGTCCCGGTGACGTCATACACAATCAGGCCGAGGATGATTGCGATGGCTGCGGCCAAAATCGGGAGGGCGTAACCCCACCCAAGGGCTTTCTGGCGAATTGTCGCTTTCTTTTGATCAGCTTCCGACGAGTCTGGTGAAAATGACCGATACACGAAGGAGAACAATAAGAGGACAACCACGAGAGCGGTGGCAAGCACTATCGGCAGGTAGACACCAATAATCCGTTCACCCAGGGATTCAGTATTTCTGCCCCCGAAAGCGTTCAAGAAATTCCCAATTGCGAAGACCGCCCCTGCAGCAAGGGCGATAATTACGGACAGGTTCCCAAACCGGTAGGCCGCCAGGGCCAGGGCGCCATCTGTGGGGTTTCCCGCCCGATGTTTACTGGAAAGCCTCAAACCTAGGAAAGCCCCGAAGGCAAAGAGCGCAATCCCAAGAAGGTAAAGATATGTGGAAAGGCGAACAGAGGGACCATCGCTGAGGAAGTTTCCAGCCGCGTCATACACCGGTTGAACAAAAAGATCCGACCACGAGGCGAACATGAACAGAATCCAGCCGCAGCCGAGGCCGAGAAGCGGCGCCAGAATTGCGCGTTGGGGGAGTTTCATGACGCCAGTCTAAGAGGACGGGGGATAACCCAGGCGACGAGAGAGGGCGTGTGCAGATTCAGCAACAAGGGCCCCGAGAGCCTGGTTTCCGTCGCGGATTCTGTTTATTCTGGCACCCACGGAAACAGCTCCGACCACGATGCCTGAACTGTTCCTAATCGCAGCAGCGGCATCAACAATGTTCTCCGTTAGATCCCCGTTAGAAATCGCATATCCCTGTTTGCGCACCTGTCGACCAACCCGCTGGAGCCTCATCAACGTGTTGATGGAATTAGGCCGGCGCCGAATGCGACCGAGCTCACGAGCCTCGGCGGGCGAATCACTGGTGGGCCGTGGGGTGGAGTTCCTCAATTCGCCGTGCTCTTCCCACCAGGCAGCGAGCTCATCGGGCGTGAAGGCGGCAAGGATGGCGCGACCAGAGGCCGTCTTGAGAGCGGGAAGGGAGACTCCATCAAAGCTGTCGTCTCGTTCGGGATGCTGAGCGAGTTCCGTGTGGACGGTCATGATCTCCCCACCGCGAAGCACGGTCAGGTGGGCGGACTCTTCGGCTTGTGCCATGAGCTCGAGCAGCGCGGGCCGCGCCAGTATTGCTAAATGTGCTTCTTGCGTGCGCATGGCAAGGGCATAGAGGTGATGTCCCAGGCGATATTTTTTTGTCTGCCTGTCACGGTTAATCAGCCCTGTCGCGGACAGCGTCTGACACACCCGCGAGACTTGACCCTTATCCCGGCTCAGCCGTGCGGATATCTCTTGGACTCCTAAACCGCCCTGCTCCCAGGAAGAATCACTGCCAAGGAGCTCGAGAACTTCAAGGTCCCGGGTGAGTCCTGAGGTGTGAAGCGCCATGTTCCCAGGCTACCAGGTGTTGTTATATGGACAACCGAGTTAGCCATACCCCGCAGGCTTCTCTACCCTCGAAGTATCGAAACTAGATGGAGGAATACCGAACTAATGAAGAAATCAATAAAGAACATCGTTGCGCTGACTGGCGCAACTGCACTTCTGGCCTTGGCTGGTTGCGCGTCTGATGGCGCTGGGAGCAGCGGCGGATCTGGCTCGCTGTCGGACTACGACCTTTCTGGAATTGATGTTGCCGTGGGGTCTAAAGACTTCGACGAGCAACTGATTCTTGGCGAAATGATGGTTCTGGCTTTTGAGGAAGCCGGCGCCACCGTTGAAAACCAGGTTAATTTGGGTGGAACGGCCGTCGCTCGCGCGGGACTCGAGTCCGGTGAGATCGACATCTACATGGAATACAACGGCACCGGGTGGACTAACCACCTCGGTCAGGAGCAGCCCAGCTTCGACCCTGAAGTACTGACGACCGGAGTCCGCGAGATGGACCTGGAGAAGAACGGCATTGTGTGGCTTTCACGCTCGCCCTTCAACAACACCTACGGCTTCACCTCCTCACCTGAGGTAACCGAAGCAAATGGTGGGGCCTTCAGCCTGCAGACCATGATGGAGTACGTCCGCGATAACGCAGACGCCACCGTGTGTATGGAATCTGAATTCCCCTCTCGCCCCGACGGTCTGGTGCTGACCGAAGAAGCAACCGGCATCACCTTGCCTGTTGACCAGCAGCTCATTCTCGACACGGGAATCATCTACACCGAGACCGCAGCGAACAACTGCGACTTCGGCGAGGTGTTCACCACGGATGGCCGTATTCCTGCCCTCAACCTGACTTTGGTTGAAGATCCAGGCGTAAACATCCTTTACAACGTGTCGGGGACCATTCGCGAGGACAAGTACAACGAGGCACCAGAAGCCTTCGATGGAATCATCGAAGCCATTCTTGCCCCGCTGGACGAAATTCGTATGGCTGGCTTGAACGCGTTAGTTTCTGCTGAAGGGCAGGACCCCGCGGTCGTCGCCAACGACTACCTCGTTGAGGAAGGCCTTATTTCCGGCTAGTTCGATAGTGAATACTGGGGGCCATTGGCCCCCAGTATTTGCGCACCGGAATGGTGATCGTATGGAATTTTTCAATAACTGGTGGGGTTTTGTCTCCACCCGTTGGGACCAAGTACAAATCGGCCTTATCGAGCACAGCGTGTATGTGGTGAGCGTTCTTGGTGTCGCAAGCGTTTTTGCCATTGTCTTGGGCGTTGTCACCAGGCGGAGCCCACTGGCTCGAGAACTCTCTCTCGCTATTTCCTCGGTCTTCTTGACTATTCCCTCGCTCGCTCTTTTCACCATCTTCATCCCCCTCGTGGGATTGGGCTTTGCCCCCTCTTTTCTTGCCTTGCTGTTGTATTCTTTGCTTCCCATTCTTCGCAATACCATCGCTGGGCTTGATGGTATTGATTCCAGTGTGCTGGAGGCCGCTAAGGGAATGGGACTGACCCCCACGCAGGTATTACTGCGGGTGCAGCTTCCCCTGGCTTGGCCCGTCATCATCGCGGGCATTCGCGTGTCAGCGATGTTGGTGGTGGGAGTTGCCTCCATTGCCACTCTGGTCGCTGGTGGCGGTCTCGGTGATTTCATCAAGAGCGGTCTTGCCAGGCTTCCCTTGCCTAACTCCTTTGAATCAATCTGGACGGGAACCCTTCTCTGTCTTCTCCTCGCGCTGGTTATTGATATTTCCTTGCAATTACTCAGACGCGCAACTATCTCGAAAGGTATCCGATGAGCGAACCCTTGATTCGGTTGGAAAACGTTTCTAAGTCCTATCCCGGAACGGAAGCCCCCGCTGTGGCGAACCTGACCATGGATGTCTACGAGGGTGAGGTGCTCGTTCTGGTGGGACCCTCGGGCTGCGGGAAAAGCACGACTCTTCGTCTGATCAACCGACTCATCGAGCCTACGGGCGGGAAAATTTACCTCAAAGGTGAAGATGTCACCGATATCGACTCCAGCGTCCTCCGGCGAAAAATTGGATATGTCATCCAGCAAGTGGGTCTTTTCCCGCATCGCACGATTGCGGAAAATATTGCAACGGTGCCCAAGCTTTTGGGTTGGGACAAAGTAAAGACCTCAGCCCGTGTTGACGAAATGCTGGAGCTTGTCTCCATGGATCCAGCAATTTATCGCGACCGGTATCCCAAGGAACTCTCTGGTGGTCAGGCGCAACGGGTAGGTGTCGCAAGGGCTTTGGCGGCCGACCCCGATGTGTTGTTGATGGATGAGCCCTTTGGAGCTATTGACCCCATCACCAGGGACCGCCTGCAAAACGAGTTCCTGCGGCTACAGCAGGATTTGAAAAAGACCATTGTCTTCGTCACTCACGATATTGACGAAGCTATCAAAATGGGAAACCGAATTGCCATCCTTCGGGAAGGATCAGAAATTGCCCAAATCGATACTCCCGAGGTTATTTTGTCCGAGCCCGCGGATGAATTCGTAGAGAACTTCTTGGGATCGGGAGCTATTTTGAAGGGCCTCACTCTGAAGAAGGTCCGTGATATCGAGCTGCACGATATTCCAGCCCTTGAGATGCCCGTTATGCGCGATGAGGCTCTCAGGCTCTTAGAAAGCTCCCCCGAAAAAACTGCGGTTCTGCTGGACAAAGATCACAAGCCGCTTCGTTGGATTAGTGAAGCATCGCTGAACCGCACCACTCAGCCCATTGAGAAGAGTGGTAAGCCCATCACTATCGATCTTCAGCCCGAAGACACCCTGCAGGACGCGCTTGGTGTGATGCTCCAGTCTTCTGTCGGAATGGCGGTGGTGGTTGACCGGGGGGGCCGTTACCTGGGGTGTTGCAGCATTGAAAGCCTCGCCTCGCTCATTATCAGCGACTCGGGTGGTCAGGCCCGCTGATGAGCACTGCTGTGGCGTCAAACACAACGAAGAGCCCCCTTGCGGAGCGGCTCGACATCATTGTGACGCCTATTTTCGCGGGTTTACTGGCGATTATTGGTATCGCTGTCTGGCTGTATTCCGATATTGATCCGACAACTGCTGCAATCCTTGCTCCCGAAAAACTGCAGAGACAGCTGGTTCAAACCATCATTTTGGGCTTTGCTTCCTCGGCCCTCGTGATTCTGGTTGCTATCCCCATCGGTATTGCGGTCACCAGGCGGGGGCTGCCTCGTCTCAAGAATTTCCTGGTTGACACCCTCGGTCTGGCTCAGGCACTGCCTGCCTACGGGTTGATCGTGATTTTCTTCTCGTTTATGGGCACGGGCATCAACACGGTGATTCTTGCCCTGGCAACATTCTCTTTATTGCCGGTGTTGCGAAACACCATTGTGGGATTGGAGCAGGTGGATCAGGCTGTCATTGAAGCGGGACGCGGTATGGGATACACCAAGCGTCAGGTGTTGTTCGAGATTGAACTTCCGTTGGCGGTCCCCGTCATCATCGCTGGAATTCGCACAGCCATCGTCATCAACATTGGAATGGCCGCGTTGGCTTTCCTTGTCGGAGGTGGCGGGCTCGGAGAAACCATTAATTCAGGGCTTAAGCTCGACCGAAGTCCTGCTATTTTGATCGGCGCAGTGATGGTCGCGATTCTCGCCCTGGTATTTGACTTCTTGAGCGCCCTCGCCCAGCGCTACCTCAAACCCAAAGGGATGTAGGGCTTAGCCTTCTTCTTCGACCCACAGGTCATCATCGGCGCGCAATGTTTGCCACGCGGCATAGCCAATGACGGCCACGGCGATGGTTCCGATGGCCATAAGAACAAAGACGAAGGGGTTGCTGGATTTTCTCACGGGTGCCTTTGCTGCCTGGGACCAAGGGAGCTTGGCCAATGTGGGATGAATGGTGTCACGATACGTGTCGTAAGCACGGGGGAGGACCTCTTTCCGCGCGAGGTCGCCGGCACTGGTGGAGGCATGGCGAGCAACTCTCTTGGCGCGGGAGAGCACGTCGCGTTGTTCCTCCCACAAATCTTGCGCCTCATGGGCAAGACGTGCGAGTTCTTTGCGAGTTGATCGGTCAAGTTCCATGGTGTCCTCCTTCGACACACCATATTCTCCCAGAAGTGGCGAAGAAATTCCTGTGCTTTCTCTGGCTGGGCTCACCACATCGGTGGTCACTGGCACAATAGAGGGATGACTCTACATACTCACACAGCCACTTTGCACACTAACCACGGGGATATCGTCGTCGGCCTTTATGGCAACCACGCGCCTAAAACTGTCGACAACTTTGTCGGCCTCGCCACCGGCGAGCGCGAGTGGGTCAACCCCACTAGCGGAGGAGCCGGCGAGGGGCCGCTGTATTCCGACGTAATTTTTCATCGCATCATTCCGGGTTTCATGATCCAGGGCGGCGACCCCACCGGCACAGGTATGGGGGGACCCGGCTACCAGTTCAACGACGAAATCCACCCTGAGCTGGACTTCACCAAGCCCTTTGTGCTGGCGATGGCAAACGCCGGTACCCGCGGCGGCCAAGGAACCAACGGGAGCCAATTCTTCATCACCACGGGCGCAACCACATGGCTCCAGGGTGCTCATACGATTTTCGGTGTCGTTCTGGATGAAGCCTCTGAAGCTATTGTGCGGGCTATTGAAGGCGTTGCTACTGATGGTGGCGATAAGCCACACGAAGACGTAGTTCTCACCAGCGTGAGTGTGACTGCCACCTCGTGAGCCAAGGGTCTTCCACGAGTAGCGACACCTGCTATCGCCATCCCCACCGGGAGAGCTTTGCGCTGTGTCAACGGTGTGGAAGAACCATCTGTGGAGAGTGTCAGATTCCTGCCGCAGTCGGGGCCCAATGCCCCGACTGCGTAGCGGCTTCAGCACCGCGAGCTGCCTCGATGACCAAGCGACGCAGCGGGGCCTATCGCCCTGCTGCCACATATGCTCTGCTGGGTGTTATCGGAGCGGTGTATGCGGCTCAGTGGCTCAGCGGCGGGACGGTGACGGAGTGGCTACTCTATTGGCCTCCGCTGACCGCCATAGAGCCATGGCGGATGCTCACCACCGTATTTGTTCACTCCACTGCTTCGTTGTTTCACATCCTCTTTAACGGGTTTTCCCTCTATGTCCTCGGCACTTTAGTCGAACGCCTCATCGGGCGAGGCCGATTTGTCACCCTGTTTCTTCTTGCCGGCCTCGGGGGATCGGTCGCCGTGTTGTGGCTAGCGCCAGCGGTAGCAGTGGTCGGGGCTTCCGGAGCCATCTTCGGTCTGTTTGGAGCACTTTTTGTGATCCAACGGTCATTTGGCGGAGCGAATGTCCAGCTGCTCATTGTCTTGGCGCTCAACCTGGTGATGGGTTTCATCGTCCCGGGGATTTCGTGGCAGGCCCACATCGGTGGCCTTGTCGTGGGCGCGCTAGTCGCGTGGGTGATGGTCGCCACCCGTCAATCCCATCAGCGGGCGCAACAGGTGGGATTTCTAGTCGCTGTCGCTGGGGCCTTAGTGGCGCTGACAGCGCTCAGATTGTTCGCGTAGCAAAAGTTATCCACAGGCTTTCCCCAGTGGGGAGAATTACACCTGTGTAATCAAGAACGGCGTTATTTCCACCGGGTCGTCATCAGGAAGCCAACAAACATGATGCCGAATCCCACGGCAATGTTCCACGAGCCAAGAGCGGCAACGGGAAGCTGTGAACTGGAAACGTAAAAGGTCAAAATCCACGCAAGACCGATCAGCATGAGTCCGAACATTATGGGTTTAAACCACACAGGGTTGTCGTTGCCCTGGGGGAGCGCACTTGTCGCAGCGCCGGGGTCCTTAGGTCTCTTTGCCATGCCTATGAGTCTAACCTGCACAGCGAGCTATCCCTTTCGAAAGCCCAGGGACTGGATTGCTAGGCTGAAGCTTCCGGGCATCACGTGAAACGGCAGGGTCATGACACACATTCTGGTCGTCGACAACTACGACAGTTTCGTTTATACCCTCAACGGTTATCTCCATCAACTGGGTGCCACCACGGATGTCATCCGAAACGATGATGTGCTGGAAGAAGATATCGCGGAGCTCGTTGGTCGGTATGACGGGATACTGGTGTCTCCGGGCCCGGGAACGCCGGAAGACGCCGGAATTTCCATCCCGATTGTGAAGGAAGCCCTGGCTCACAACATCCCCCTACTCGGGGTCTGTTTGGGCCACCAGGCGATTGCCGAAGCCCTGGGGGCAACGGTGGCCCACGCCGACGAGCTGATGCATGGAAAAGCATCCAGCGTGAAACACGATGGGAGTACTTTGTTCCACGGTGTTCCCGACGAATTTCAGGCGACGAGGTATCACAGCCTGGCCGTCGTGGACGGGACGGTGCCTGCGGATTTAGTGGTGACCGCTCGCACCACCGGTGGCGTCATCATGGGACTTAACCACCGCACTGCGCCGCTCTATGGGGTGCAATTTCACCCTGAGTCAGTGCTCACCGAAGGCGGGTACACGATGATTGCTAACTGGCTTGAGGTGACAGGGCTCCACGGTGCTACCGCGGCAGCACGGGGTCTCAGCCCTAGAGTGACCGGCCTCTAGCCCACCGGCGCAGGGTCTTCCGTTTGGACCAGGCCGCAATAGACCAGAGTGATTTCCGAGCGTTGAGGATGATCCCCTGGTGTGAGTGATTGTGACTTAACGGTTTGGCCAAAGCAGTCTGTCGCAAGCTCGAGCCGGACCGAGAGCTGCATGGAAGGTCCGGTCAAAAAGGGGTTAGCCTCACCGACCGTGAGGCCGACTACGTTGGGGACCAACACCAAGCCATTCGACACCGTGACCGTGACACTGGCACCAGCACGCATCGGGCTATCGGCCTCAGGAGTGGAAGCCATCACAATGCCTGCGGCCAAGCTCGGTGAGTAGGTTTCCACTACTTGGTCCAACACCAGCCCCAGATCCGTGAGAGCAGCTCGAGCTTCCTCGATGTCAATATTGCGAACGTCGGGCATCTCAAAGGTTGCAATTCCACTGGATACCACAATCCGAACCGGCTCACCTTTCGCAGTCCTGATTCCCCCGGAGGGGACGGTGCGGATGACGGCTCCCTCTGGCACAGTATTGCTGGCTTCGTATTCGACCTGGGGGTCAAGTTCTAGAGAAGTAATGGTGGCGGAGGCGACCGCTTCGGTTTGGCTGGTCAGGTCAGGAACCTGAGGGGCAGCGGTGCTCGCCGTGGTGGCGGGATTCAAAGTGAACACCCACAAGACGATTCCCACAACAAGCAAGACCGCGAGACCGCTGAAGAGAGTGACGGCCAGGGTGGGAACGGATTGTGAACGGATCCCCCGCGACTCGAAGATTTCAAACCCTTCAACGGGGTTGCGGTGGTCGGCTTCCACATTTGCCACCGGCACACTTCCGGTGAAGGCAGGAGCAACCTTGGCGTGTTCTCTCGTGGTGGGGAGTTTGGGCTCTCGCCCTTGGGCGATGTCTTCCAAGGCAGCCCTAAAAGACTGGGCGGTAGGAAAGCGCTCGGCGAGGCTTTTGCGCATTGCCGTTTCTACCACCAAGGCCACGTCCTGAGAGATGGCGGGGTTCACCTCGCGAAGAGGCTGAACCTCTTCGCTAATGTGCTTGTACGCGACGGCGACAGGTGAGTCTGCGTTAAACGGCGGGGCTCCCGCAAGAAGTTCATACATCACCACACCGAGGGAATAGAGGTCGGTGCGGGTGTCAGGCTCATCACCGCGGGCTTGTTCCGGGGAAATGTAGAGCGCCGTGCCAAGAATCGAGGTGGTCTGGTCCAGGTTGGCCGTGGAGTCGGTGACGGCCCGGGCGATACCAAAGTCCATCACCTTCACGCTGCCATCGTCGGTCACCATGATGTTGGCGGGCTTGATGTCACGGTGAACGATCCCTGCCCGGTGCGACACCTCGAGCGCGGTGAGAACACCATCAGCAACTTTCAACACGTGGCGTTCCTCAAGCCTGCCCTGGCTCATCAGTTCGCTCAGTAGGTGCCCTTCGACATGTTCCATCACGATGTAGGGAGTGGTGCTGCCAGCTGGCGTGGAGTCTTCGGGGCCATTAATCTCATCGCCCGCGTCGAAGACGCGGACAATCGAGGGGTGAGACATTTTCGACGCAGCCATTGCCTCGAGACGGAACCTGTTTCTAAACGTGGGTTCCGAAGACAGGGTGGATTTGAGGACTTTGATAGCTACTTGACGCCCCAGCCGTGCGTCCACTCCCAGATACACGTCGCCCATTCCACCCCGACCGATAATTTCGCGCACCTCGTACCGCCCGCCAAGGAGGCGGGAGGTCCAGGGACCTGGTGCGGGCTGAGTCAAGGGAATCCTTTGGTGAGCGAGGCGCGGTATAGCCTTCGTTATTCTACGGGGGGCTCCGATTCTTCATCGGCGGCAGGGGCGGTGACCGCAATGACTAAATCGGTGGAGAGGGGGGAGGAAAGAGCCCCACATTTCACCAGATAGCTGGCGCTGAGCATTTCTCCGTCGCCCAGGAGGACATTCACTGCCGTTTGCTCGGGTTGCAGAACGGTCGCCCCCTCGCCATCGAGAATCACGCCACCGACAATCTGCAGCGTGTAGCCGGCTAGTGGGAAACCCGAGGGACATTGTGCATAGCTGGGCCACTCGAGAAGTACTTCATCATCCGGGGCGTAGGGGCCGGTCGCGGGGATCACTGTGATGATTCGAGGTTTCGGAGGTTGGGGGATTGCCGCGTAAAAATACACGGCAATCAGGGTGTCGCGGGCCACGACCCCCTGGGGGTTGACACGGTAGGCGGTGCCCACCCGATCCTGTGCTGGCGCAATGTTGCCGGTGATCCCGTCTAGACGGAGACCCTTGGCCGCTAACGTTTCTTCCACCTGGGTTCTGGTTTTGCCCACGATCTCGGATTCGCTGATTTCCACCGTGACAACCGTGGCGGGTTCTTCTACAGGGGTTTCTGTTATCACGGGGGGTTCCACAGGTTCTGGTGAAGGGGGAGCGATGACGGGGATTATTGGGTCTTCCACCACGTCATCGGTGGGGGGTTGCAACAGCACCGCGAGGGATGTTGCGATCAGAGCGACAGCCACCGCTGCCCCCACCCCGCCAAAAATCCAAAAATTCTTGCCCATTTTTTGGGGCTTATCGCTCAGTCCGCGCAGTCGCAAAGGGGGCGTGGAGGGAGATTTTTTCTCGGTGTTTTCGTCCGGTTCCACGGGCGAGGGAATAAGCGCCAACCCTGCTTCGCTATCGCCTCGAGCCATTGCTGAAGCCGCGAGAGAGAGGGCTTCCGCAGAGGCGGGACGTCCCTCGGGCTTCTTCGCCATGCAGGACATCACCAGGGCACGGACTTCTTCCGGGATTGAGGTGGGAAGCGCCGGAGGCGCCTCCTTGATCTGCGCCATGGCGATTGCGACCTGAGATTCCCCACGGAAGGGCCGTTTTCCTGCTAACGCTTCGTAGGCGACGATTCCCAAGGAGTACACATCTGTCAGGGGTGAGGCTGTTTTTCCACCGGCCTGTTCGGGAGCGAGGTATTGAACGGTTCCCATCACTTGGCCGGTGGCGGTCAGGGGGACTTGATCGGCCAAACGCGCGATACCAAAGTCAGTGATTTTGACGGTGCCATCGGGGGTGATGAGCAAGTTTCCGGGTTTGATATCTCGATGGACGAGGCCTGCTTGGTGTGCCGCGTGCAGAGCCGCGGCGGTTTGAGCCACGTAATTGAGCACCTTGGTGGCGGGTAGGATTTTCTCCCGCTCCAACACGCTACTGAGCGCTTCTCCAGGAACGAGTTCCATCACGAGGTATGCGCTGCCCTCTTCCTCGCCGTAGTCAAAGACGTTGGCGATGCCCTCATGGTTCACCAGTGCCGCGTGCCGAGCTTCCGCCCTAAACCTTTCCCGGAACCCGGGGTCCCCCATATATTCGTCTTTCAAAATCTTGATTGCAACGGTTCGGCCAATTACCGAATCGTTTGCTTTCCAGACTTCCCCCATCCCGCCGATGGCAATCCGGGAGATCAGTTCATAGCGGGAGCTAAATACTTGACCAGCAGTGGGCCTCATCGCTCGATCACCGCCTGAAAAATGGTGTTGGCAATGGGAGCGGCGATGGCGTTCCCCGTTCCTTCGGAACGGGAACCCTCCACGGCGATCGCGAGAGCAATCTGGGGATTATCCGCGGGAGCAAAGCCACTGAACCACAGGGTTCGACCATCACCGATTCCTGTTTCTGCGGTTCCCGTTTTTCCCGCCACTTTCATCCCGACAATACCGGCATTACCCGCCACGCCACGGTCAACATTGCCGACCATCATCCGGTTCAGTTCGGCAGCAGTATTGGCGTTCAGCGGCCGGGAATAGATCTGGGGCTCAAACGCGCTCACCACACGAAGGTTTGGCGCAAGGACCTCATCAACAAGGCTGGGAGTCATCAGGGTTCCACCATGAGCAATGGCAGCACTGATCATCGCTATCTCTAACGGGGTCACCCGGACATCAAACTGGCCAAAGGAGCTCACCATGAGTTGGGCCTGGTCCATCCCCCGAGGAAAAACGCTCGGCGTCACACGCAAGGGAATTTCCAAGGTCGCTCCGAAGCCGAAATCTTCTGCCATCGACCCGATGGCTCCTTCCCCTAATTCGAGACCCAACTCAGCAAAGGGGATATTGCAACTCAGACGAAAAGCGTCTTCGAGACTGACGGTCTCTCCGCCTCCACAGAGCCTGCCGCCGGAGTTGTTAACCTCAGCGGTGCTGAGGGGCAAAGGAAGGGAGCTGGGGTTGGGGAACTGGCTTTCGGCGGTGAATCGGCCCGACTCCAATGCAGCTGCCATCATGACGGTTTTGAAGACGCTGCCCGGGAAATAGAGGTCTCCGGCGATGGCTCTGTTTGCTAGGGGGTTCTCGGGATCATCGGAGAGCTCAAGATAAGCAGAAAGAACGGAGGACGAAGAGTGGGCCGCCAGGAGATTGGGGTCATAGGAGGGCTTTGACACCATCGCCAGAATCCGCCCCGTGGAAGGCTCGAGTACGACAACTGACCCCCGCCTGTCCCCCAATGCATCCCAGGCAACCTGCTGAATTTCAGGGTCAATACTTAACATCACGCTGGCACCCTGAGGGGTCGAACCCGTTACGAGGGCTCGCAACTTCTCCACCAGTTGCGAGTTCGCCCGTCCTGTCAGGAGGGGGTTCATAGCACTTTCAATTCCTGCATTTCCTTGGGTCAGGGTGTAATACCCCACCACCGGTGCATAGATTTCTGCGTAGGGATAGGTGCGAAGGAACCGGAACTGGTTATCGACAGGGATTGATTCAGCAATCGGGATCCCGCCGGCCAATATTTGTCCCCGTTCGGCAGAAAAGCTCTCATAGAGCTTCCTCACGTTGCGGTCATCGTTGGCAATGTCTTCGGAGGCGATGACCTGGACGTAACTACTGGAGAGGAAAAGGAGCGCAAACATCATTGCTATCGCGATACCGACTCGCCTTAATGGGGTATTCATGCCGCGACCCCCGCGTCATGACGGACCGAGGCACGAGCGTCATCGCTGAGGCGCAGGATCAGCGCGACGATGACCCAGTTCGCCACCAGGGACGAGCCACCCGCCGCCAAAAACGGCGTGGTGAGGCCCGTGACAGGAATAATTCTGGTCACCCCGCCGATCACAATGAAGACTTGCAAGGCCAACACAAAACCGAGGCCTGCAGAGAGGAGCCGGCCAAAGTCGTCGGTTCCCATAAACCCCACCCGCAAACCCCTGGACACCAGGAGAAGGTAGAGCCCCAAGAGCGCAAAAATGCCGATGATCCCTAGTTCTTCTCCGAGGGCGGCAACGATGTAGTCCGAGTTGGCGAGAGGAACGAAGGACGGTTGTCCCTGTCCCAGGCCACGGCCAATGAACCCCCCCTCGGCGAAACCGAACAGCCCCTGCACCAGCTGATAGGAGCCCCCCACGGCGTTATAGATATCAGGATCGAAGGAATCAAGCCAGCCCATCACCCTTCTTTGGACGTAACCAATTTGGGTTGCCGCAAGGACTGCTCCTACGACAAACAGGCCACCGCCCAGCCCAATCCACAGGACCCTGTTGGTTGCGACATAAAGCATCGCCAAGAAGAGACCGAAATACAGCAGGGATGTTCCCAAATCTCTTTGAAAGACCAGGACCCCCATAGCGACTACCCAAATTACGAGCAGGGGACCGAGATCCCGCACTCGCGGCCAGCGAATTCCCCAGAGCTTCTTGCCCACGGTACTGAGGCTTTCTCTGGCGGTCATCAGATATCCGGCGAAGAAAATGGCGAGGGCAATCTTGGCAATTTCTCCTGGTTGGAAAACGATTCCCCCCAGGTTCACCCACAACGTTGCGCCATTGACGGTGCGACCGATGCCTGGCCACAGCGGCATGGTGAGCAGAATAATCCCCGCCAGCATTGCCAGGTACCGGTAACGCAACAACACCCGGTAGTTGCGAACGACTAACAGCACACCGATGGCGATGACCAGCGCCACGGCCGTCCAGGCCATCTGTCGGACTCCTGCCGCATCCCAACCACTGGCACCACTGGCGAGATCAAGCCGGTGAATCATCGTGATGCCAAGACCATTGAGCATGGTGGCTATCGGGACGATAAAAGGGTCCGCATCTCTGGCCACCAGGCGGAGCGCCAGATGAACACCGAGGGTGAGCCCGGCAAGCCCCGCGGCATAGGTGAGCAGGCTCCAATCGAGCTCTCCCAGGGCCCCCCACTGAACAAGCGCCAAGGAGAGGGCACTGAGCCCCAGAGCCAGTAGAAGCAGGCCGAGCTCGATATTTCTCAATTTTTGCGGCATTCGCACCCGCAGCACGACCCTGCCCGTGACCGGGGATACCGGCGGCAAAACCTGCTCGTTGGCCGACATTATTCTTTCCTCAGACGTTCGAGAATGTTGCGGGCTTCTTCGAGTGAATCGGCCGGGATTGCCGCATTTACCCGTTCTTGCTCGAAGGGGAGCAGGGATTCAAGGTCAATGACGCTTTCTTCAAATACCGAGGACAAACCGAAAGGCCCAACACTTTCTGGAACCCCTTGATAAATTGCCACGACCCCGTTGCTTTCGCCCACAAAGTAGCGGGTTTGGGTCCACTGGTAGGCACCAAAAGTGGCGCCAGCGAGTGCCGCCAGAAGGATGATGATAGAGAGCGACCACGTCACGCGTCGACGAATCAGTCGGCGGCGATCTTCGCGGATGAGCTCCTCGAGGTAGTCTGCCTCGGGCTCGAAGTGTTCGTCCGCGGGGGGAAGTGCCCGGAGCGGGTGAAGAAGCATCGCGGGGAGCGCTGGCTTCTTGGCAACCGGTCCAGACTGATACGTCATAGGTCCCGCGGCGGCCCCCACCATGCGGGGTTCAGCGGGCGGAGAAGTGTCGCTGTCTTCTGACACCCGAACAATCACCACAGTGACGTTGTCGGGGGCCCCTTCGGACAAGCTTTGAGTGATGAGTTTGTGACAGACCAGTTCAGGATCATCCACAGTCAGCAGCGTTTCTGCCATGTCCCGCTCGGATACGTAACCGCTCAGCCCATCAGAACAGAGCAACCATTTGTCTCCGGGTTGGGTATCAATGATGTGGGTATCGATCTCAGGTTCTGCATCCACGTCACCTAGCACCCGCATGAGGACTGATCGTCGGGGGTGGACAGCAGCTTCCTCTGGGGTGATCCGGCCACTGTCCACGAGGCGCTGGACAAAAGTGTGGTCAGCGGTGATCTGTTCCAACACCCCTTCGCGGAGCCGATAAATCCTAGAGTCACCAATATGGGCGATGACCATCGAAGATTTCACTCGAATCATCGCACTCACTGTGGTGCCCATGCCGGTGAGCTCAGGGTGTTGCACCACCGCCTGGGTCAGCTCCGCGCCGGCATCCAAGATGCTGCGAAACAGCTGCTCCCGGGCTTCTTCAACACTCGCGTAGGGGTGATCCAGGCCATAAAGGTGCTGGACCGCGATCGCGCTTGCGACATCTCCTCCGGCATGACCACCCATACCGTCGGCCACCACATAGAGATGGCGGCCCACCGAACCGGAATCCTGATTACTGGCTCGCACCTTCCCAATGTGGGAAGACGCGGCGCTCAGGATGCTGGTCGATGCCACAAGCCTCACCGACGCAGTTCGAAGGAGCTGGTGCCGATAGTTACGGGAGTATTCAACGGCACGGGCGTGGGAATACTCACGCGCTTGCCATCGACAAACGTGCCATTGGTGGAATCGAGGTCTTGAACCATCCACTGGTCATTCCACAGCATCAAGCGGGCGTGATGGGTGGAGGTGTTGTCATCGCGAATCACCAGGGTTGAGTCGCTGGAGCGTCCAATGGTGAACTGTTCTTCGGGAAGAAGCTCCAGAGACAATCCTTCTTTAGGACCGCCGGTGACCAACAGCGTGGAGGCAATTCCACTGGGAGGGGAGGGACTCGGAGAGACCGGGTTGACCGGCTCCTGTGCGGGGGCGGGAACTTCCTCGGAACGCATCCGTGCAGGACCAAAGAGGTCAGTGCGTAAGGCATACACGATCGAGAAGACGAATGCCCAGAGGAGTCCTAGGAAAGCGAGCTGCAACACGAAGAGGGTGAGTTCACTCATGGTGTCTCCTGGTTGGGCGCTGGTTGAGGACGGGCGAGAGCGTGGTACGCCTGCTCTGCCTGAGGGACCACCTCAAACAGGATACGCGCCTGGCCGATACCCAGGGTGCAGGCATCCGGCAAGGCGGCGCGGGTGACGGAAACCCCATCCAGCTGTGTTCCATTGGTGGAACCCAAATCGAGCACTTCTGCACGTTTGCCATTCCAGCGGATTTCGCAGTGGTGGCGGGAGACCCCGGGGGCAACCACATGGATATCAGAGTCAGTTCCCCTGCCGATAATCGTGGATTTAGCAACGAGGGGGTAGTGGATGGAATCCCAGGTCAGCGTGGGGACCCAGACAACAACACCGGGAGAATCGCTCCTGATGTCCAACATTCCCTCAGACAAATCCGCCGATGCCATCAACGTGAGAGTGGGCCGGGCAGAAAAGGAATAGCGGCGGAGCGTCGCATAAGCGCTCAGTGCCTGCGTAATTTCTTCGACTAATTCATTGCCCAGGCGGGCCAAGCGTTCGTGGTCGGCGGGTGCTAGAGAAATCGAGTAGTCATGGGGGGCGAGGATGCGTGTTCGCGAGACAATCTTTGCTCGGGCATCGATTTCTCTTTTGAGCCCTGCAACTATCTCGCCAGGGCGGACACCGCTAGCGAATGCTTTGGCGAAGCTTCCTCCCACGAGGCGTTCAACGCTTCGCTCAAAATTATCCAGAAACCCCATGTGGCCTTTCGCCGGAATGGTCCCACCCCTTTAGGGGATGGTAGCCCGGTTCCCTGGCTGCACTCTGCTCCCAGGCCCTCGCGGGCGGACGAGGCTGTGGTAATCTCGGCAGGTTGGTGGGTGACCATCATTGCGCGGGTGGCGGAATTGGTAGACGCGCTGGCTTCAGGTGCCAGTGCCCGCAAGGGCGTAGGGGTTCAAGTCCCCTCTCGCGCACAAAAAAATCAGGCTGAATTCTTTCTCGTGGGCCCTCGCCCACGGAAAGTCTTCATCGCCTTATTGATGCCGAAAGCGTCCGCCAAGAAGTCGAACACTACGGTTGGCAACAGCCTGAAAATCCTGACGCTGTAAACCATTCCGGGCAAGAGCAACTCCCTCTTACTCGATTCAATCGCGTCAAGAATCTTGGTGGTGCTGAGGTGTTGGTCTTGAATAGGCAGCAACGGCGAACCTGACTTCACCCCGTCAAACATCCCGGTGTTGATATAGAACGGGCACACGGTCAGCGTGCTCACACCGCTTGAGTCACCGCGCAACTCAGCGCGCAGTGATTCGGTGAAGCCGACCGCTGCAAACTTACTGCCGGCATAATCGGTTTGGGTTGCAGAGCCTGCCAATCCTCCGGCGCTCGCGATCGTTACGAGGCGACCGGAATCCCTCTTTTTCATCGCGGGTAGAAAGGCTTGAAGAGTCCAATACAGCCCGAGGGTGTTCACCGCATACGTTGTCGTGATGTCTTTCTCGGTGAGATCAAGGAAGCGCTTGCCAGAAATGACCCCGGCGTTATTGATGACTACATCGGGAACACCAGCGTTGGTGACAACCTTCTTTGCGGTCGCCATCACGCTATCCCGGTCAGAAATATCGACCACAAAGGGGTGCGCCTTTGCTCCGAGCGCCTCTATTTCGGCGGATACCGCAGCGAGGGCTTTTTCATTCAGGTCCCACAACACCACGGCGGCGGCCCCCCTTTTGGCGGCGCCCAGCGCCATCAATCGACCAATACCGCTTGCGGCACCGGTCACAACAGGGGTGCTGCCGGAAAAAGAAAAAACGTTGGCCATGATCTTTAGTCCCGTCCTGGCAAGAACTTGAGCAACTTCAAGCCCTTGACCATAGTGCTGGCGAAGGTCCCCGAGCTCATGCCCGGAGGTGGTGCAATATTCATCCCGCGCTGGGTGGCAACAGCCTGAGGGTTGGTGTATTTGACGATACCTTCTCGGCCGTGTCGTCGGCCAACCCCTGACTCTTTGAAACCACCCATCGGCGCATCGGTGGAAGCCCAGGAAGCGGTGAATCCCTCATTCACGTTGACGCTTCCGGCTTCGATGCGTTTGGCCACCGCCTGAGCTCGTTTCCGACTGCCCCACACGCTGGCGTTCAACCCATAGCGGGTGTCATTGGCGAGAGCGACCGCCTCGTCATCGGTGCTGAAGCGATACAGGGACACGACGGGGCCAAAGGTTTCACCCCGACAGAGCGCCATAGCCTCGGTGACATTTTCCAACAGTGTCGGTTCGAAAGCGAAGGGCGCGATGTCGGGCCTGGCCGAGCCACCAGCCAGCACGGTGGCACCGTGTGCGACCGCGTCCTGGACGTGTCCGACGACTTTGTCGAGCTGTTCCTGAGAAATCAGGCACCCCATGTCGTAGGAAAAATCGAGGGCGGTTCCGAGCTTCATATTGTTCACTGCCTCCCGAAAGGCGGGAACAAAGGTGTCATAGATCGTGTCTTGCACGTAAAGACGCTCGATCGACACACACAACTGCCCGGCGTTGGAGAAGCTGGCGGCAAGGGCTCCCTGGAGCGCTCGATCCAGAGGGGCGTCATCCAAGACAATCATGGGGTTCTTTCCGCCCAGTTCCGCAGCGAAGCCAATCAAACGCCTGCCACACGCCTCGGCGACGATCTTGCCGGTGGCGGTAGACCCGGTGAACATGACAAAGTCAGCGTTGTCGATGATGGCGCCCCCGACCAGGGGACCATCGCCCAACACCACTTGAAAAAGATCTTTTGGAAGACCCGCATCAACCAGGAGCGAAATCGCTGCGAGAGCGCTGAACGGGGCTTGAGCATCAGGCTTCAACACGATGGCGTTTCCTGCCAGCAGAGCGGGCAAAGCATCGGTGATAGGCAACGTGAGTGGATAGTTCCAAGGGGTGATCATTCCCACCACACCTTTAGGCCAGTAGTACTCCCTCGCGCTGGTGACGAAGGGTAAAGCACCCTGGCGGCGCCTGGGCGATAGGTGTCGCCTGGCACTGTTGGCGTAGTAGCGAGAGGTCAAAGCAATGTCAGCCACTTCGTCAAAGGCGCTGGCGCGGGATTTGCCGGTTTCCGTTTGCACGACATCGAGCAGCACGCTGTGGTGATCGAGAATAAGGTCGTGGAATCTCCGCACAAGCGCGGTTCGCTCCCGCAGGGGACGTTTCGCCCAAATTACTTGGGCGCTCCTAGCACGGGCGAAGGCCTCTTCAACATCAGAGCTAGCGCAGGAGGGCAATTCGGCGATCAGGGAACCGTTATGAGGCTGGAAATGCTTCTGGGCAGTGGAACCGGGGTAAATGAGCCCCTTCCACCGCTCCACGTGCTCGGCAAAGGGGAGGCCTGTGGTGGCGGAGGAAACTTCGGTCGGCGTCATGTCCCTATCTTTTCAAGAAATTCTGGTTTTGGGGGAAAATCTCGGATTCTCTCGCTACCGTGGGGGGAGACCCAGAAGGAGTCACCGTGTCGAAATACACCCTTGAAGTGGTGGGAATGACCTGCGATCACTGCGTGCAAGCTGTCACAAAAGAAGTTGGTGCGCTTGCTGACGTAACTGATGTCGCCATCACCCTCGATACAACCGGGCCCTCCACGGTGACCGTTAACGCCACTGCGGAGATTGGTGCTGATAGTTTGCGCCAGGCTGTCCGCGATGCTGGGTATGAAACCGTGGGGGAGATTTCTGGGCTGTGAGCACTGCCATCCAGCTTGATATCGAGGGAATGACCTGCGCTTCCTGCGCCACGCGGATCGAGAAAGCGCTCAACAAGGTCGAAGGCGCTGAGGCAAGCGTCAACTATGCAACGGAACGCGCCACCATTTTGAGTGATTCTTCTTCCCTCGAGGCGCTCATTCAGGTGGTTCAGTCCACCGGGTATGAAGCTAGTGAGCATGGCGATCGGCCCAGTAGCGCAGAAGGGCGCTCGCCGTTGGTCACGCGACTGGTGGTTTCCGCGCTCGTAAGCGTGCCGCTGATGGTCGTGTCGATGATTCCCGCTCTGCAATTTATTGGGTGGCAGTGGATCGTGACCGTCTTGGCTCTGCCCATTGCGACCTGGGGGGCGTGGCCCTTCCATAAGGCGGCTGGCCTCAACCTCCGGCACGGTGTCGTCACCATGGACACGCTTATTTCCCTCGGAATTACGGCCGCCACTGGGTGGTCGCTCTATGCACTGTTCTTTGGCGGTGCTGGTGAACTGGGCATGACGATGACACTGACACTCATTGGTACACACGACCAAGCCGGGGCCGAGATATATCTGGAGGTAGCAGCTGCCCTTACGACCTTTATGTTGATGGGGCGATATCTTGAAAACCGCGCAAAGCGCGAAGCAGGAGCAGCGTTGAGAGCACTGTTAGAGTCGGGCGCCGCGGAGGCCACGGTTCTTCGCGACGGGGTGGAAAAAGTTGTTCCTATTGCCTTGGTGAGGGTCTCAGATCACTTGGTGGTGCGACCGGGAGAGCGCATTCCCACGGATGGTGAAGTCCTCGAAGGATCGGCCGCCATTGACACCTCGATGATGACGGGTGAATCCGTGCCGCGTGATGTTGTGGTCGGTGACACGGTCTGGGGTGGAACCATCAACGTGACCGGATTCTTGCGAATGCAGGCCACCAGGGTTGGCGCCGAAACGGAATTAGCCCGAATGGCATCGCTGGTCGAGGCTGCGCAGCAGGGGAAGTCGGCCAGCCAAAGGCTCGCAGACCGAGTGTCCTCTGTCTTTGTGCCCATCGTTATTGTCTTGTCCCTTCTCACGCTTGCGGGATGGCTTCTCGCTGGGGCTTCAGCAGACTTTGCGTTCCAAGCGGCAGTGGCAACCGTGATCATTGCGTGTCCCTGTGCCTTGGGCTTAGCCACCCCCACCGCCCTTCTTGTGGGAACAGGCAGAGGCGCTCAACTAGGACTCCTTATTCGTGGACCCGAAGTCATCGAGAAAAGTCGTTCGCTGGACACGATCATTGTGGATAAGACGGGAACCCTGACGACAGGTGCCATGGAGGTTAGTGCGGTCATGAGCGCTGCAGGAGCCAGCGAGAGCGACGTTCTGGACCTGGCCCTGTCGCTCGAGCGGGGATCAGAGCATCCGATTGGCCGGGCGATAGTCGCCCACGCAGCGGAGCGCGAGTCAACCGAGCGAGCGATTACCAATTTTGTGGCGCGAATTGGGTTGGGGGTTGAGGGGCAACAGGACGGGGTGTCGGTGTCTGCGGGAACCCCCGAGTGGGTGCACGAGCGTGACATCAGTATTGACGACCCTCTGCAGTCCGCTCTTGATCAGCAACGCCTGGCCGGTTCCACGGTGGTCGTGATTACACGGGGCGATTCTGCTGTGGGAGCCGTTGCTCTCTCTGACACCCTTCGCGCCACCAGCGCCCGCGCTATCCAAGAGCTCACCGCCCTGGGACTGACACCCATTTTGGCCAGCGGCGATCACGATGTGGTTGCTCAGCACGTTGCCAAAGCGGTGGGGGTTGACCGAGTCTTTAGCGCGATGACACCTGAGGGTAAAGCCACCCTCATTACCGAGCTGCAATCGCAAGGCCACACGGTGGCGATGGTCGGAGATGGGATCAATGACGCTCCCGGTCTAGCCACCGCCGATGTCGGGATTGCGATGGGTAGCGGCAGCGACGCGGCGATGACGGCTGGGGACATCACTATTGTCCAAGGCGATATTCTCGCGGTGTCCGATGGAATCCGACTATCGAGGCGCACCCTCCGCACCATCCAGGCCAATCTTTTTTGGGCTTTTGCCTACAACGTTGCGGCAATTCCCCTGGCAATGGCGGGTCTATTGAATCCTTTGCTGGCTGGATTGGCCATGGCGTTGTCCTCGGTGTTCGTGGTCAGTAATTCTCTGCGGCTTCGCCGCTTTCGCCCCACCACACAGTAGCGAGAGAGCTCTCCAACTCTCTCCTGTCAAGGCCTGGTTCAGTCCGGATTCTGCGCTGAAATTCGCGGCTAAAAAACGCTTCTCTGCGCAGGCTGGCCCAGTCGTGGATGAGAGCTAGAGGATCCGCGTGGGGCGCGCCCCCCTGTCGGTAGGTTCGTATCACCCCTGGAACTCCTAACGCCAGGAAGGCGACTCCCGCAACACCCCCTGCCGGTATCCACCAGCCTGATAGTGCAAAAGGGGAGACAACGAGGGTAAAAAGCCCCAGAGCTGCCAGGGAAAACCAATGTCCCATAGCCCGCGCTGGCACGGGAGCTCGGTTGCGAAAGAAAGAGAACCACGCGGTGCCATTTTCTTCCCACCACGGCCAGAACGCAGGAACCGGGGGAGCACCTGGATAGGGTTCCCAGTTCTCTGGTGGGATGACACCTTGGTGAAGGTCAATCCAGCGCGGGTGCGGAGTTCGCCACCCATCGGGCGGAGTGAATCGTAGCGGGAGAGCATCGAGGTCGATGGGCTCGAGAGTCATGACGCCAGTGACACCGGTGGTTTGATGAAGATGGCGGACATCGCAACCAGTGCTGGCAGCAAGGCTCCCAGGAAACTCGCCAGAGCGTAGGAGCCGGTGAGGTTGTGGCCCACCGCGAAATACAACGGACCTAAGGCCGTGGAGGCGAGGATGATCGAGGTGGCAATTCCTCGGATGCTGCCAATGTGACCCCTGCCGTAGTAGCGCACGAATGCCGCTGCCTCAACACCGCGGAGCGCGCCCATTGCAGCTCCCAGAACTAAGCCAAAAATGATGGCGCTCACACCAGGAGAAACGAAGGGAACAAGGATCAGCGAACCAGCCATGGTGACCATGGAAGCGACAACGCCCCAGCGGGGGTCGATGCGGTCCACAATTGCTCCCAGCCCGAGGGTGGCAAGCAGTGCTGTCACTGTCTGGGGAATGAAGTTGGAGGCGGCTTCCAGCGGAGTCAGCCCTTGTTCGCCCAGAATCGAAATGAGGTGGAAGGACAATCCCGTGGACATCATTCCCACGGTGAAACCTGCGGCAGCAATCACCCAGAACATTCCGGTGCGAAGCGCCTGCGCCACGGTATGCCCCGACTCCGGGACAATCACAATGTGGGTCCCGGTGTCTGTTGTTAGGCGGGGCCGGTCTCTCGGTAGCGCCAGAGCAATCGGAATCACCACGAGGGCGACCAGTGCTGATTCAAGGCGCCAGGCAGTGGCGACGTCACTCCAGGCGATGACGCGCTCGACGGCAACAGGGGCGAGAGAAATTCCAGCGGACCCCGCAGCACCCACGATGCCTAGGGCGAGCCCTGGCCGGTGGGTGACCGTCCGGGCGATTAAGGTCGTGGCGGCAAGGGATAGTGCCCCCTGACCGGTCATGCGCAAGCCCACGTAGGAGAAAGTCAGCCCAAGAATCTCGGTGATAAAACTGGCTCCCAGCAGAACCAGGCTCAGCACAATCCCAATCCACAAGATGGTCCTTTTAGTGCCGTATTTATCCATCAACCTGCCAAGAATGGGCATTGTGGCAGCACCGGCGAGGGTGGCAATGAGGTAGCTCAGCGATATCGCGGTGCGATCGATGGCCAAGTTTTCGAGCAAAGGGTCTGTGAAGGGGGAAAGCCCAGCAGTCTGGCCAGGGAACGTCATGGCAGTTAAAATTCCACCCGCTGACACCATCAGAATCCACCACAGGCGAGACGGCGGCTTCGTGGCGGAGACGTCTGGGGTGTCAACGGCAAGCGGTATTGACCCTGTCAGGGGCAGGGGAATTTCTCTTGTGGGTGGGTCTTGGCTCATCGGTGTGACCCGGGAACACCTAGGAGCTCGTGCAGCTGTCGGGGAGTGTCCACCACGCGGTGGGCCTGGTCCCATTCGGCTGGCCCGCCATAACCCCAGCGCACCAGGATGGTGTCGATGCCATGGACTCTGGCCCCTTCAACGTCATGGATTCGATCTCCAACCATAATCACGTTGTCCGTGGGTAACCCCTTGTCCCGGAGGCCTCGGAGGGCGTCTTCAATGACTTCGTGTTTGGCCCCCCGCGATTCGTCATCTGCAGCGCAGCAAATGACATCGAAATGACGCGACAGCGTGAAGTGCTCCAACATGATGGTCGCTGAGGTGGTGGGCTTAGAGGTTGCCACCGCCAAGTGCGCGCCAGCCTCCTTGGCGTTGCGGAGGAACTCGCCCATGCCATCGAAGACTCGGGAATCAAAAACGCCATAATCGATGTAGTGCGAGCGGAAGACCTGAATCGCCTCACTGGTCCGCGCAGGGCTAAAGCCCGCCCGCTTTTCAAAAGATTCCGGTAGCGGTGGACCTACCCACCGCAGGAGTTCCTTCATGTCGGGGACAGGTTCACCCAGTTCGCGAAGCGTTTGCGCAATGGTCGACACTACGCCGGGTGCTGAGTCGACCATGGTTCCATCGAGATCCAAAAGGATGGTGGGGTAGGTCAGCACTCCAAAATCCTAGGGGACGAGCTCTAGAACAATCTCTCCGACGCGTTGTCAAGACCGCGCATGTGGTCATAGTCCAAGACCAAGCAGGCAATCCCTCGGTCCTCGGCCAGCGTCCGCGCTTGGGGCTTAATTTCTTGGGCAGCGTATACCCCGCGGACCGGAGCGAGGAGGGGGTCGCGGTTGAGCAGTTCCAAATACCGCGTGAGCTGCTCGACGCCGTCGATATCACCGCGCCGCTTGATTTCGATGGCGATGGATTGACCCTGCGAATCGGTGGCGAGAATATCGACGGGCCCAATTGCGGTCATATATTCCCGCTTCACAAGAGCGACGCCCTCGCCGACGATTTCGATTTGCTCGGCCAAAAGTTTCTGCAAATCTGATTCGACGCCATCTTTAATCAGCCCGGGGTCGCTACCCAGTTCTCTGGAAGTGTCTTCGTGGATTTCGTGAATGTTAACCACGAGGATGTCCGACGTTTTCTGGTGGATGACCTTCCAGGTCTCCACCACCCCCGCTTCTTTCTGGGCGTCTTCTGGGGCGAGGGTTTCGAACGTACACGGCGGGGCCATCCAGTTCAGAGGTTTATAGCTGCCGCCATCGGAGTGGATGAGGACACTGCCATCGCTTTTGAGCATGATCACTCGGGTGGCAAGCGGGAGATGAGCGCTCAGCCTGCCGGCGTAATCCACAGAGCAGGTTGCAATAACGAGGCGCACAGGGAAACAGTCTAGCCAGCGGCACTTGTGCGGGGTTTGGCAGCGGGCGAGGCCAGGAGAGACACCACCACCATGACAACAACAACCCAGAGAGCCCCCAAGAGACCCACCTGAGATCCAATTCCGCCGATCAGGGGGGGACCAATCAAGAAGGCGCCATAGGCGAGCGTTGCTACTGCGCTGACGCGCGCGGCACCTCCGCGGGGGTTATCCGCAGCAGCAGACATTGCCACCGGGAAGCCCAACGAGCTTCCTATTCCCCACAAGATCGTCCCCACGGCACTGAGTCCGAGGTGGGGAATAAGGATTACCATGGCAAGCCCGGTCACGGCCAACACAGCGGAGGCTTGTAATACCGGGACTCGCCCAAAGCGGTCCAACACCCACACCCCGCCAATGCGGCCAGCCATCATGCCAGCAGTGAAGAAGCCAAACCACAGAGCGCCCGTGGCGTTACTGACGTCCCTGCCATCGACCATGGCCAGTGCCAGCCAATCATTGGCGGATCCCTCGGCAAAAGCCATCCCCAAGGCAATCAAGCCGATGGCGATTGTGCGTGGTTCTTTCCACACCGCTAGACGTTCACGAAGCGTGGTGGCGCTATCCCCCCCACCCTCGCTGGCTCTGCTGTCATCGCTAAGGTAACGGGACACAAAAAGGAGGAGGGCTGTCAGTAACAGCCCGATGGCGGCGGCATGAACCCCAAGCCCAACGTCAAGGAAGCTAGCTAGGGCTGCGAGCCCAGCTCCGGTGACCGTACCGAGTGACCAAAAAGCATGGAACCACGGCATCACGTTGCGGGCTATGGTGCGTTCGAGAGCCGCCCCCTCCACATTCATTGCCACATCAGCAATCCCGTTTCCGGCTCCGGCAGCGATGATGGCCACCAGAGTCACGGTATAGCTGGAGAACCAGGTGCTGCCCCAGCCGATGCCTACGAGCCCGGCGATCCCGAGGAGCCCAAAAAACACGATGGTGTTGCGTTGCCCCACCCAGGCAATGATGTGGCTGGAAAAAGCAAGACCGCTGACGGCGCCGAGTGCTCCAGTGAACAAGAGAGCGGCAACCTCTGATGTGCTGAGCCCTAAGCCATCTCTGATGGCGGGAACTCGAGCAAGCCACGTGGAAAAACCTAAACCGTTGATCAGGAAGACGACAAAGAGGGCGTTTCTCCAGGATTGGGCCGAAGGGGTCTTAGCGCTTTTCACCGATGATTAACCAGGCCTCTCCCCGATAGCGAAGACCCAAGGTGAGAGCCCTGGCCCCAATGTATCCGATACCGAATGCCACTTCCAGCATCATCAGGCCCAGCAGGTTAATTTCGCCCCCCGGGGTGGAAACCAGACTTGCGAGCCACAAGAACGGAGCAAACATCGCAAGGTTCAGCACCCCGGTGAGCGCAAGATATCTACCGTCACCGGCTCCAATAAGAACCCCGTCTAAGACAAAGACGAAAGCGGAAAGAGGGAGCGTGAGCCCCAGTAACACCAGGACGGGCCACAATGCCTCGCGGATACTGGTCTCCGAGGTCATTACCAGGGGAAGAAGCGGAGAAAGCATTCCCGTTATCGCGGCCAGAACTCCTCCAGAAAGAAATCCCCAGCGAATCAACCGTTGGGTTGTTGCCCGAACAGCAGCGCGATTGCCGGCTCCTAAGTCATGCCCAATTAGCGCTTGACCAGCGATGGCGAGAGCGTCTAAGGCGAGGGCCAAGAGCGAGAAAAGAGTAAAAATAATGTGCCAGGCCGCCAACTCGGAGGTGCCCAGGCTGGTAGCCACCACGACGGTGGCCACCAGCGCGATGCGAAGGCTGAGCGTTCTCACCAGCAACCAACTACCGGACTTGGCGGCCTGGGTGAGCCCGGTAAGCCCGGGTCGAAGAGACACGTGAACGGTGGACGCTTTTTTCGTCACCAAGACAAGGAACACCGCAGCCATCGCCCACTGCGCGGCGACAGTTCCCCAGGCGGATCCCACCAACCCCAGGTTGAAGCCATAGATCAGCAGTGCGTTGAGCAGAGCGTTCGCGCCAAACCCGGCAACAGCGATGTAGAGGGGTGTTCTTGTGTCCTGAAGGCCGCGGAGCATCCCGGTCGCAGCGATCACCAGAAGCATCCCCGGCAATCCCCACCACGAAACCAACAGATAGGAGGCGGCGCCGGCCGCCACCGCATCGCTGGCGGGGAAGAGCCCCACAACGGCAGGTGTGGTGAGGTAACCGAGAATTCCCAAGACAACCCCGAGGCCTGCCGCAAGCCACAGGCCATCTATTCCCGCGCTAATCGCACCGGGTGTGTCACCTGACCCTAAGCGCCTGGCCACCAGGGGCGTCGTGGCGTAGGCAAGGAAAATGAGTAATCCCACCACGGTGGTGGCGATGGTGCTCGCCAGTCCGAGGGAGGCCAGAGCATCGGCACCAAGGTGCCCGACCATCGCGGTGTCGGTGAGCAGGAATAACGGCTCCGCTACCAGTGCGCCCAGGGTTTGCGAGATTAGGCTAAGTGGGTGCTAAAAAGTGGAATAGAAACTAAAGAACGCGATGACCAACGACACCCCGGGGATGACCTCTATCTCCACATGAATGGCCGATGGCTTGACTCTTCA
>Ga0222633_1000055_pt1 | contig 115828 bp, 105 predicted proteins | sample AntAcemetageno48_FD_179816 | JGI IMG/M metagenome (GOLD analysis project Ga0222633, IMG submission 179816) | Saline water microbial communities from Ace Lake, Antarctica - #48 | ecosystem: Environmental > Aquatic > Non-marine Saline and Alkaline > Saline | place: Antarctica: Ace Lake...
CCCGCCCCCCCCCCCCGCGGTTCCCCCTTTCCGTTTCTTAACCCCCCCCCCCCTCGCCCGTCGCATCCACCGCACCCGCAGCGCCACGTCTCGCACGCCTTTCGCGGGCAAGTTAGCGGCGCACTTGATGTACCGCCACAACGAACTGTGCGTCGTCGCGGCGAACGCCTGTAACCCGTTTTCCAACACGCGCTGCGATTGGGACGAGGGAAGGGTCAGAATTGCGTCGGCGAGCGTGGGTGTTTTGTGATGGGCGTGCATTGGACGATGGCCTGGTCAACAGTCGCCGTAATCGGTCCGAACAGTCACAGGCGCGTTAGAGGTAAAACAGTGCGTATGTGCTGTATGTAGTGACTACGTAAATAGTCACGAACGGGGCGGCAAAACGGCCGGTACCGCCTGATTTGGGAAACCCAAAAACGCGTACCTGCTCCTCGTCGCTCCACGCCACGTCGTACAAATTCGTGCCCATCTTGAGCGCGCCGGCGGTTTCCGGCGCGGTCGGGGCCGCGGTTGCCACCAGTTCACGCGTTTCCGTCGGCGCCGTCTCGCCATCCCTGTGGTTCCGCGAAACGAGCTGGGCCTCCGAGCCCACGGACCCGGGGCCGTTGCCGTTGGCTGGGGACGGACGGTTCCCTCCTCCCACGAAACTGGACCCCGCGCCGGTGCTAGCAACGCCCGCGTCCGAAGCCTTGTCTGCGTCGTACGTCGTCTCCCCGTTCACCACGTCCCCAAAGGGCCCGGGGAAGGTCACCGCCGCGCTCGCGGACGTGCTCGGTTGTTCCGAAACACCAGGCATTGCGCCGCGTGAGAAATTCATCGCTGTGTGTGGATGGTGGATGTGGTGTGTTAGTTGATTTCGCCGACGGTGCGACGCGTCCCCCAAGCGACGGTCGAACGCGACTTTTCGTTGGACGTCGCCGTCCGCGCCTTAGCCCGCGTTTAGGGTTTAGCCAAAGCCCGGCACCGTGAATGGCGATGGTAGCGGTCACAGGGCACGTGCGTGAACCGCGACGTGTCCGTCGCACGCAGAAAGAACGGTCGCACAACACGCACACCGTGATGACCGGTCGCGAGACAAATGCGCTTCGTCGGCGGGAAAACAAACTTTTGCCGCGTGATGAAATCACAAGACGCTACCGCGGGACTCGCCGCGCGCGTACCTTCGACGCACAGACCCTACACGCCTTTTTGTCCGCCACCCACTCGGGACAAAGAAAACTGCCGCGAGGACGCCCTCGCGGCAGACCCACGCGGAGTGACCGGCCGATCCCGGAGCTCTTCCGCCTTGGAGATATTTTGCATCAACCGTCGTCGCGAAGGTGCACTTTTTACACGAATCTCTTCTGCTCCTTTCCTTTCTTACCGATGAAACCGAACGTCTTGACCGGCGTGCCCGACCGACACCTCGCCCCCGAGATCGGTGATTCAAACTGGGGGTTCGGTCAAGACTCCGGTCAAGGCGTCAGCAACTCACCGGCGAACTTTTGGCAACATTTTGCCAAACGCGCTTTTGGCAAATCTCGCACTCGCTTGGCGCGCGTCGGCCCCATCGATGGCGTCCCGTCCCACCACCACGGTAGAGCGCACGTACGTGGCGTACTACGTCCCATCCGTGCAAGGCGCACAAGGGCACGACCAGGTCGTCTTGAAGCACCCGAACGGTTTGTGCGTGGTGTGCTTGGCGCCCGGGCACCCGATGTGCTTGGCGGCACGAGGGGTCGGCGAAAGCGGCGGGCGCGCGGGGGACACCGATGCGGGTTGCACAGAGACCACGGGCGGCAAGCGCAAACGCGACGAGGGGGCGGCTGGGGTGGGTGAGGAGGGTGGGGTAAAACCTGGGGAGACGAGTGAGGTGTTGCCGTCCGTGCTTACCGAGGCACCAGCGGTAGTAGTGTCTGCCCGTCCCGAAGACGACGATGGGCCTTCCATCGTCGGCGGTGGTGCAAAAAAACAAACAGCCGCGCCGACGACGTACGCCCCGACGCTCACCGCGGTCGATTTCTCCTGCGGCAAGGGAAACAACAACAACGTGCAGGTGAGTGGCAAGAAGAAACGGGGTGCCAACGTGCTGATGGAAAATTCCGGGGTCGCGCGACTTACCGACGCCCGCGGAAACGAGTGGACCGCGCGGGCGTGTTTGCGGGGAAAACTGCTGGAAACAAACGACCGGCTTTCGCGCGATCCGAGTTTGGCCGTCCTTGACAGTGCAAACACGGGGTTCCTGTGCATTCTGGAACCGCGACCGGAGGACTTGGGGAGGTTGGTGAAGACCGCGTTGGCGTACGACGACTATCGCGCGCTCCTGGAGAAGAGGAAACTGGAAAGAGAAGAGAAAGTATAGGTACTAGCTAGCGTGAACGGTTGACAAGACATTAGTGCTTGGCAGTCATCACGCGTTGCGCTTCCAACAACTTCTCACAAACACGCCTCAATCATTCGTATCACCAACGATCACGCATCATCACCGCTACCACTGTCCTCCTCGTTTTGCTTTTTCCCAGAGTTATTAGCTTTCAGGTTCACGAACGCGTTTAGCAAGCCTTGCCCCACCGTGTCCGGCACGCCGCCTTTGTCGTTTAAGTTTTTCAGCGCTTTTTTTTTCGCGAGCTCGTTTTCCATGATGTCGTTTTCGATCCTTTGTTGGTCCTGTTCCAGTGAGTGTAACGCCTCTCCTCGTGTCATCCGACAAATAACACCCCCCGGTCGGAACTGAAACGAGTTCGCGGGCGGTTTCGGGTCACCGGGCTGGCGTTCCGCTAACGCGATGTCCTGTTTCCGCAGCGCCCGCAAACACTCCCGGTTTCCCTGCCTCCGTCGGTCCAACTCGATGCCGGTTTTCGTGGTGAGCTTCAACGCCTCAGCCGCGACTTCCGCTTGCTGGATACCCGTTTTGAGCTGCTCCATCGCGAGGCCGTATGGCACGCCCTCGCGAACGCAACGGGGACGCCGGGAGGGACCGCGCGCGAGGCGAAGTGACCGGCCTTGGATGGAAAGTCGACTTCGTCTTTTCCCGGAAATTTATTTTTAAGAAAAAAACAACGACACTTGCTTGGGTCTCACTTTCCCTCGCAAACTCCTCCGCGCCCTCACCACCCTCCTCGGCGAGGCGCAAACTTTGATGTCAAACTATCGTGATCCGCTCGCGCTCGCGCCTTCGCTTTCCGGTCTGAGCGAGGAGCTCGTCGAGCACATCGCGTCGTTCCTCGCGCCACCCGACTTGGTTTCGTTTCTCGCCGCTTTAAAAACGAGCAGCTCGTTTTGGGAAAAAGAAGCGCAAGCGCGCGCGCGGCTCATGCAATCCGCGCTGAGGCGCCAGCTTGATGCGACCCTGAAAGCTCTCGTCTCGAAATACGATGACCGTCCTTCGATCACACTTGATGACCTGTTCCCCGAAGACGAGCGCGGGCGAGACTTTGACCTAGAAGGGCGACCTCAAGTTTTGGTGTCTGGCTCGTGCGCGGTCCAGGCTGCGCTCGGTCGTGTCTATGAAGACCATTACATGAAATCAGTTGATATTGACATCTTCTGCACCTGACGCGCGGCGCCGCTTGTGAGGCAGCGACTCGTCGAGCGGTGTGCACTCATTTGCGCTGGCGTGGACAACCGCGAGTACAAAGAGCAGTATAACTCGCACGACGACGTTGGTGACTTCAACGCTTCGAAGGTGCATCACGTCGAGTGCTACGCCGGCCGACCCACGCAAGGGAAGAGGGATATATCGGTGCCAAGCTTCGCTCGATCTGAAACCCCCAACCCGTACGCCACCGATGCGTACTATCAGCAAGCACTCGCGTGGGGCAAGGAAGCGATCGAACAAAACCGGGAGGTAGAAATTGGTCAGGATTACCGTTCTTTAGTCGGCGTGCCCGGTGGCAGCGCTGGTGGAAACTTTCCCTTCGATTTTGACTTGCGGGCGCAGCAGTACAATCCTGGGACAGGTTCCTTCGTGCAACTGATCATAGGCAATGAAGATACGGAGGACGCGCGCGCTCTTTTGAACTCATTTGACTTGGAGATCTGCAAGTGTCATTTCGACGGGCGCGATTTCTTTGTCCCGAACCCAAAAGATACCTTCGCGGGACGCACGGCGATGACAGCCTCGCGTCGCGCGATGGTTGAAAAATTCTGCGAAAGAATTGCGGCGTTTGACAACGAAACACAAGAGGAAAACCCCTCTGACGATCCTGATTCACCAGAGGGTGAGTGGAAAATCGGAACGCACGTGGGCTGGAACAACACCGCGCCTGCGTGCTCATCAGTCGCATGCAGAAGTACAAGGAACGCGGAATCGAAATCATCGACCCGCCACCACTGGCGCTTGATTGGGATGTCGAATGGCCGCACGGAGGATGGGAACGCTGGCAGCGGCAAGCGTGACGTACTGTATCATACCTTACTCGAGTAGATGGTGTTGTTTCGCGTTTTTCGCAATGAAAGATTTCACGTTTCGTCTCCCTACCCTTTCATCTTCAGCCCCCCCACCCCCTTTCGCAACCCTTTGAACGTTTTATAGCTCAGGAACAGCATACCTGTAAAGAACGCCAGTTCCAGGGCTCCTTTCGATGCATCAACGGCGAAACCCGACCCGAAGAACCCGCCAACCGCGCACCCGAGCGCGAGCGCCGTTCCTATTCGCCAGTCGACGTTTTTCATTTTTCGGTGCTGGTTCAGCGCGGCGGCGCTCGGGAGTAACATCGCGAGCAACGAAGTCCCTAACACCGTGGCTTGAGGTAAGTCCGTGGTTATTGCGAGTAAAGGCGTAACAATCGTACCGCCCCCGATGCCCAGTAAACCGCTCGCGAAACCAGCGCACGCGCCTATCAGGGACAAGGAAACGGCGCTCGCCGGATCCTCTGTGATGGATTCGAAAGTGAGCTTTTTTTTTTTTGCAAGTTGTTTTTTCTCGCTCTTGGCGTCAAACGCGTACGCCTTCAACGGCACTAAAGGCGCTGCTAGTAAAAGAAAGTAGGCTAACACGCGTTTCAGGGATTGGGCGTTCAACTTCGCCGTGGACATCGCGCCCAGTGGGGCGAACACAAAGGCGGCCGAGCCTACCACGGCGGCGCAAACAAAATCGACCGCGCCTGCGGTGTAAAAGTTTAAGGAAGCGAAACTCGCGGTGGCTAACACCGCGATTAGCGAAGTGCCTACGATGACTCTTTGGGGAATGGGAACCGTGGCGGTCATCGCCGGGACAATCAACACACCTCCCCCCACCCCAACCAGCGATCCGAACACCCCGGCGCCGAACCCGAGAGGGATGGCTATTCCAGTCGCCAACCGTCTTTGCGACTCGTCGTACACCTCGCACGCGCCCGCGAATCCATCGATGGATGATGTGGGTTTCGGGAGTCTCGAGGAGAAGCATTTTACCTTTTCGAAGACACGAGACGTGCTTCGCGACGAGGCCAATTTGTTTGTGCAAGAAACCTTCGTTGTCGACGCACACGACACATCAAACGCGGAACTCACACGCGCGCCCAAAACGGAAGACGCGCGCCGAAGCATCCGGAAACCAAACCGGCGCGGCGTTTGAGTGAGGGAGACGAGATGAGTTTCTTTCGGGAGCACCGATAAATTCCAGCAGAAAGGAATGAAGTACCCCGAGGTGTAGCAACAAAGTTGGAGCGCGATTAAAAACACCCCTAATAATACCCCCACCTGCTTAGCCTAGCCTCCCTCAAAAGTCATCAAGCTCGTCGTCCGAGTGCAGCCACTCAACGGCGTCCGCGTCTTCGTGCACCTTGGTGAGGCCGGTTTTGTCTTCCAGAAACGTGGGATCGGCGAAGGCGGCGAGGAGAAATTCGGTTTTCCTTTTTTCGTTTCTGTCATCGCCTTGGCCGCCGCGAAACAAATTCACCACGACGTCGCTACACGCGGTGCACTTCCCGAACGCGGGGGCGTTGAACAGGAGCTGCGTGTGCGTTGACACGTTGCCTCGTATTTGGTGCGGGACGTAACCAAGACAAGTCGGGGGGGTTGTTGATTGTTGATGACTGTTTGCCTGTGAGCCTGTTTCATTTCCAGCCGGAACGTCGCCGGAGCCGGCCCAGTGCAGCGTCGCGACGAGCATCTCCGCCGCGAGCGCGCCCTGTGTTTGTTAACGAAAAGTGGTTAACGTCTTTCGTGATGTGTATGCGTAATTACGGGCGGACAATCGGCAAACAGTGTGCGGATTTGGGAAAGCCATACGCCGTACGTACCGCGATCGGCGCCAGGCCGGGTCGGGTCACGGTGCACTGCTGGTCCAAGGTCCGGTCGTTCGTGCTGTTCCCGGGCGCCATGACATCGTTGCAGAAGTAACAGCCCAGCTTTTCTGGGCAGGACGGTTCGGGAGAGGCGGCGGTTTCTGGAAGCGAGGGAACAGTTTCTTTATCGCCGTCATCGATGTTCTTTTCGTCGCCGACACCGAATCGGCCGTGTCGCATGACCAAATACGAGTCAAACCCCAGCGCGCAGTTGATTAGCAGCGTGTCAGTGGCAGAGGCGATGAGCGTCGGAAGCCACCGGCTTTCGCGCGTGTCGGTTAAACAAAAAACCACGTCGTGTTCTTGCGATAAATAAAAGAAAGTGTCAGTCTTGTCATATATGCATGGCAAACGTGGAGGCGGGATTTGGGAAATTACAAGACGTACCGGCGATTAGCTTTTCCAGCGTGGCGACGTCGCGCAAAACCTTTTCCGTTTCGTTTGGTGACACGGGGTGCCCTGGCATTGGAATGAACATATCAACACCTGTGGCGTTGACTGAGGGGAATATCCGCGCCAGGGCATCCGCGGCAGCGGTGGCTTTGGGTTTGCCCCCAGCCAGGCAGTCACTAAATTCGAACAAGCTCTGCCGCACCGGATTAGAAAAGCTCACCTTCCCGTTATCCACGAACGTGAACTCGCGCACGCCCCAGCCTTGCGATAGGTAAAACAAAGTGTCAGTCTTGTATGGGCAAACAGGGAGGCGGGATTTGGGAAATGCGGGGACGTACCTAGCAAACACCGAGCCACACTGCAACCCAGCGTCCCCGCGCCGATAAGCAAGCACTTGGTTTTGCTGATTTTTGCAAGGTCGAGCTCAGGCAGCAACCTCCACCGCATGAGTTTTAGGTTCAGCTCCGCGGCGGCGACCGCGAGCCGTGTGGGGTCCATGCTTTCGCCGAGATCCGCTCTGCGAGGGCCGGCGCGGCCTTTCGGGTTGAGCTCCCACCCCACCGCCGGGAACGGTCTTTTTTCCGGGTCCAATTTGTGTAACTCGCCTCCCACCGCAATCGTCGGAAGCGTGACGTGAAACACCATAGAGTGACGCAAGGACACCTTGCCGTTTCGCTTTCTTGTCGCGATCAAGTTCAGGGATCGAGGGCCCTTTTTTTTGTCCACGTCGAACGTCAAACTCGCCAGCAAAAGCAGGTTCCGCGCGCTCCAGCCCGGGTGGTCCGGGTTGCGCGACGAATCCATGAACGCCACGTGGACGTTTTCCGGGCCGTACTCGCTGGCCAGGGAGTTGAACTCGTGTAGGGGGAAGCTCATGAACCCTTTTTGTGGTGTGTTTTCGGAGGTCACCACACACCAGGCGAAGGCGTCGCAGGCGTGTTGTTCGAATTTCGTGAAACTCGTTTCCACAGGGTCTTCTTGAAAACCCAAAAACGTTCCCAGCGCCTGCGTTGCCACTACACGCACCGCCTCCGGAAGCTTCACGGTGGGAAACGCGAACCAGTAAGTGAATTGCCACTTCTTCAAATCCGCGAAGGTTAGCATATGGAACTGGTTAAGCAGGTGCGGGTCGCGCGCCGCGTCGCCCGACACGACGGCGCGCCACACCGCATCGGCCGACTCGTCCAGCATTGCACCGCGGTCGTACTCCTTGAACCGCTCGAACGTGTTGACGTTTCGCAGTGTTCCCGGTGCGCGTTGCTGGCCGGTCGCCAGCGCATCGTTCGCGACGCTAGTCCACGTCTCGAACGACCGCTTGTCAAGAGCGACGGGGGAACTCACCTCCGCGTGCATAGAGCACGCGAACAACCCGTCGATGGGCACCGGGTCTTCCCTCAACCCGAAGTTGTCCAGCTTCCTTCGCGCCAGCTCCGCCCAGAACGTCGGATCAACCGCGCTTTGCCACGGCTCGAACTTCAACACCTGGTCGGGCGAAGATGGGGGGTCGCCCGGAGAAACCGGGGAGGCCATCGCGCGTGCTGACGCGGGCACCGGAGATCTGACGAGCGACTGCGAAGTTGGCGCGAAAAAGAGAGACGACTTGAAAAGCGCCGAAAATCAAAACAAAAGAGTCTGCATCTTTTGACGATGAAAACCTGGCTGATCAATCAGGGCCGAGGTGAAGCCGGAGTTGCCCTCGGGGTTACCTGGCCTGTGTACGCACTCTCCTAATAAGGTTTGCTGTTCATTGCGTTTTTAGTCTGATGAGACGCGGATTCTCGCGGGCGGAGGCTTACCTTCAAGGTGAAACCTCCAACAAGGACAAACCAATTCGGTCTCAAATGCTGTGGGCGAGAATCTTGATTGTGTTTTCGGTTTCGACGCGTACGTTGAAAACGTACCTCTCATCACACGGGAAGAACGAACGTGTTAGACGCCGAGGGTAGAGCAATACGGACGTGGGACGTGACCGGACTCGGGGGGGAACGGGGGAGGGTACGATCGAAGCGCGTTTCGCGACGCGTCTGTCTTGGCAAGATGGAACAAAAATTTGACCTGTGTTTGGAATCCGCGAAAAGAATCATCATTTTGCAGATTTGCAAGACTGGCGCGCTGTCCATTCCTGAAAACCGTTTTTGTTCTTTTTGACGTTTCCGATGACAATATTCCGAGGAAGCGCGCGCTTTCCTCACAGTTGGAGCGCGCCCGCACGTCGCACCAAACAACCCCCCCCCCAACATGACTCGCCGGAACCTGCTCATCGCATCCGCGGTGAGCCTTCTCGCCTGCACCGCGCACGCCGCGACCGTCGGTAACGAGGGTTTCACCGTCCCTCCGTTCAAATGCTTCGGCGCTGTCGCGAAGAACCGGTACGAACTTACCGCCGCGGAGAGCGACCTTTCCGGGGCGAGTTACGACCCGGAGACGGGCAACGTGTTCGTGGTGAACAACGGCGATCGCAAGGTTTACGAAATCTCCGGGTCTGGGTATGCGTACAACACGGTACGTGTTGGGGCTTTCCCGAATCCAGGCGCCTACGTATGATGCCCCTGGTCCAACGCACCAGTAGTACCGTAACGTTTACCACAACTGGCGACTGACACTTTTCTACTTTTCACAACCACAGCTGGTCAACACGTTCGACCTGACGTCGATTTCGCTGGACCTGGAAGGCATCTCGTCGTTGGGCGGTCGGAAGTTCGCGGTCACGGACGAGAACCCGGCGAAGATCATCACCGTGACGCTCGGGACGGACGGCACCGTGACTGGCTCCACCACGCTTTCAAGCGGCATCACCCCCGCCGCGGGCGCCAACCTCGGGTTCGAAGGCGTCACCTTGATTGGATCCAACTACTATGCCGTGCAGGAGCAAAACCCGGCGAAGATTTGGAAGCTCCCCGTGGGCGGAACAATCGCGGCGCACTCGGGCGACCTGAAAGACACGCCCGGGTACGAGATCCTAAGCGTCGGCGGTTTGACCCGAGGCGGCGACGCCACGGACGAGGTTTTCCTAGTAGTGAAGAACTACAAAGGCCCCGGCCGAGACGCCACCGCTGACCCGTACACGCAGAGCGGGATTTTTCGGTACGAGCTCTCCACCAACACCGTCCTCGAGCGGTTCGGCGGCGAGGTGTGCGCGATGGGCCAGCCGGAGGGCTTGACGTTCTGGAAGGAAGGCACCAAGGTCAAGATGCTTATTGTTGGCGAAACCACGCAGGCGCGCGTGTATGAAGCGGACGTGTCATGCACGGACGCGATCGGCTCCATTTCCAACATCATGGCGACGTGCGAGGAACAAGTGCAGCTCACCACGGATTGCGAAAAGACCAAAGAAGACGGCGGGTGCGGGTGGCGTCGATGCGACAAGTCGCAAACGAAACACACCAAGATCTGCACGGACGACAGCGCGGCGACGCAGTGCACGGAAACGCAGTGCATGGCACACTGCACGAACAGCGATTTCGCGGCCGCGGACAAAACCGCGGGCGCCGCGAACTGCACGCACTGGGCGTACGACGAGAAAGAAAAAGAGTGCTACATCTTCGACGGGTGCACAAACGAAGCGTGGGACGAGGACTACGTTTTGTACGCCCTGGCGGACCCGACGTGCGAGCGCGTTCGCGGTGACCACGCCCTGGGATGCAAGCAGCGCCGGTGCGACAAGTCGCAGTCCGTGCACAACAAAATCTGCACGGACGACAGCACCGCCACGCAGTGCACGCTTGATCAGTGCGAGCAGAAGTGCAAGGACCACGTTGATTTTGTCTGCGCCTCGTACGCGTACGACGTCGCGGAGAAGGAGTGTTACCTTTTCGAAACCTGCGTCAACGAACAGTTCGACGCGGATTACTCGCTTTACGTGTTGCAGGACCCGACGTGCGACGCGCGGCGGGACGGCGGCGCGGACGGTCCCGGGTGCAACCAGCGCCGGTGCGACAAAGAAGTCACCACGCACGAAAAGGTGTGCGTGGATGACAGCGCGTCGCAGCAGTGCACGAAAAACGAGTGCGAGCTTCTGTGCGCGCAGAAAGTCTTCACCGACGTCAGCGACGAAGCTTTCTGCACGCACTGGGCGTATGACGCCGTTGATTCCGAGTGTTACCTTTTCTACGGATGCACCGGGGAGAAATACGACGACGACTACGAGCTTTTTTTCCAGAACTACGGCGAACGCGTCGCGCTGCAAACCACGGCGCCGTACCTCGCCCTGAGGGACCCGCGAGTCACCGCCACCACCAGCGCGGCAACGAAAGGGTTCGGGCTGTTACACAAAAACATCATCCTCGGCGTCGCCGCCGCGATCGCGGCGAACGCGTAAGTGGAAGGTGCTCACCCGGGCGCGGCTCTTCGACAAGCCACCTCGGTCGTACGCGAAGTGCCGTACAAAGTTTGAGCACTCGACAGATCACGCGCGCTAAGCGGTTTCACACGGGAAGAGACTTTATTTAATAATCAATACTCGTGACACGACAATACGAGTAAGGAATAAAGCGCGACCCGTCGTTCCGCGGGTTTAGGGTTTAGGGTCGCGTCACATCGCGCGCCGGGGGCGAAGGCGAAGCGAAGACATGCAGTCTGACGTTTTTGATCGGACGACGTTTCAAGTAATTCCGTTCTGAAAGCATGTTTAATACGACTAGTAGACGTTTTTTTTTCGTATGTGCTTTCAGTCTGGCCGAGGACGCGTCAGCGGTACTTTTCGTTCAGCTCGTGTCTGAAGTCGGCACACCTAAACGCCGTTACGGTGCAATGCACATCCCTAGACATGTCAGCAGCACGTTTTGTACAGCTTGTGTCTGACAGAGTCTCGAAGACGGAGTCTCTCCGGGAGGCATCATCAGACACTTTTTTGGCTTTCAAGAGGTTTCTGTTTTCGCGCGCGAATTTTGCTCCTTTTTCACTTTTTCAGTTTGGCCAACGGTTCGGTGTGTTACCCCTCCGCGCGTCACAGTCCGCGCGCACACACGCGACCGCGTATCCGCGCGTCACGCCGTTCGCGGCGATGGGGTCGACCGTATCCACGCCCAAGCCGCCAAACCCGGAAGGTGCGTCTGCCCAGGCCACAGTCCCCTTGACTGAAAAACCCGCGCCATTCGAAGTAACGACGACACTTCCCGCGGCTTCCCGCGGCAATTCGTAACGATGACTCTTCCTGACCCGTCCCCTCGCCCTTCCCACCTTTCATCCAGTCCCACCGGTTGGAGACTCGTCCGCCCCCACCCCGCGGTTGAGCGGCACCTTCGCCCTGCTCGGCCTCGCCGCGCGGTCCCCCCGGGTCAGCCAGAGCTCTGGCTGGGCGATGTCCCCGTACGGAGAGATTGACTTCGACTGTTCCTCAGACTCTGACGTGTCACGAGGAATGCGCATCAAATCAAACTCGCCGTCGAGCGCGGTTTCGTCCGCCGCGTCGTCCCCCGACACCGAGCGCGAGTCGTTTTTGCGGAGCTGGGAATCGGACCGGCTGGTGACCAGGGACAGGCTGCATGAAAGGCTGTGGTGATGCGTGGGTCGAGGAGGACGAGGTGATAGAAAAGGAAGCGAGACGAGTAGACTGTGTACGACCGTGTAATAAAAATTGAACAGTGTATAAATAATTTCTTATTTTTTGGAGGAACAAAACTCCTCCGTCCTACGACGAAAAAAAGGCGTGTCCCATCGCCTGTTCCGCGGAGATTCGTTTTTTTCGGTCCGGGTGTGTGAGCTGCGAGAGTAAGGACCACCCCGCGCCGTCGTTCGCGTCGAGGGCGGTGAAATCGTGTCCGCTTTTTTCGCGGTTCTCGGCCCGCCATTTCTGCACGTCCCAATTCATCGTTTCCAGTTCCGTGACAAACGCGTCCAACTTATTCGCCGGCCTCAACCCGGTAACCGCGAGTTGCGCTGGGGTGTGAACGAAAAGGGTCAGTCACGAGTCTTACTGTATATCGCGATGTATGGACACACAGTCACCAGCTTCGGTAAAACAGGGCACTTGTGCTGTATGTAGGATACTTCCTTTTAATGACTGGTGGACGTCAAAGAGGGGCATCAAACGGCCGGTGCCTGGATTTGGGAAAGCCCAGACGGCCGTACCTAGTGTAATACCCGCGGAGACGCAGTCGAATCGGTCGGGTAAATGGGCTTTCCACAGCTTCAGTGCGTTGTCCACGTTCGGCCTCGGCGCGCCTTCCGGAAGCAGAAATAACTCGTCGTCTGAGCAGTACCTCGGGTCCGCGGGCCCCACGCCGGGGTAGTAGTTCAAAAGTTGGCCGCCTTTCGGGTTTTGCGGGTCGGGCAAACAAAGCGCCGCCGCGCCCAGGTCTATCAGCTTCAACGCCCCCCCGTCCTGTTCCGCGACGATGATGTTCGCGGGCTTGATATCGCGGTGCACCACGCCCACTTCGTGCAGCTTGACGAGTGACGCGAGCAACGATTTCATGGCGAACCTCGCCACGCCCAACTCGCTTTTGTCGTCGCACCGCATCGCGCTGGCCAAAGCCACGGTGCCGTCCAACATAAGTTTCTCCACCGTGTTCTCCCCCTCGTTCAAAAACATCAGCCACAAACCCTCCGTCAGCGTGCCGTTGTACAGCTCGCCGCCATCCTTGGGCCCGAGCTCCAAACAACCCATGAACCGCGCGCACGTCCCTCTCGCGTTCGCGTGCACGAAGTAGTTCAAATCCATCTCCGCCTCGAGCAACTCGGAGATGAAAAGAAAGTGTCAGTCTCGTATGGGCAATCGGTCGGCGGAGCGTGGTGGTTGGGAAAGGCCGTACCTCCTCCGCGGCTAACACGTCGGGTTTGGCGTTTTTCAAAATCACGCGTTGCTCGCCTTTGTCCTTGTTCCCATCGAACACCCCCCGGAACACGGTTCCGAAGTTCCCACTCCCAAGCGCGCCCCTCCCGATCTCCACCCGGACGTTCCCGGGCTCAACCCCGGGCGTGCGCCGCAAAACCTTCGGCGCCTGCCGTTTCGCCGCGCTGCGATTGTGTCCACGAAAACGGTCAGTCTTCCCGTAACTTGTATGAGTAATTACGGGCGGACAATCGGCAGTACTGTGCTGGGCGATGTGCAGGACAATGGCCTGGTCAACAGGGAGGGGTAATCGGTCGGAACAGTCAAACGGCGCGTTAGAGGTAAAACAGTGTACGTGTGCTGTATTTGTAAGAGCCGCGAGTACGCCAGTAAGCGTTACCAGTGGTGCGCTTCCTTTGGATGACCGCGGCGGACGTCACGGACGGGGCGGCGGAAACGGCGCGCCGCCTGAATAAAGGCGACATTTAAGCAAAAAGAAAGCCGATCGCAAATCAGTGTTGAAAGGGCTTTTTCGTCGCCAAGTTGACGCCGTTGAAAGGGGTCATACTGACACATTCCAATTTGGGAAAGCCCAACGCGTACCGTTTCTCTTCCCAGTACCGCTTCGCGTCCGCGGTTCGCGTCAGCATGTCCTCGTTATCTTCGAAGATTGTTCTTTGAATGACCAGAGTAATGGTGGAGCAGCTGGTTTCGCTCGCCAACTCGTCGACGATGTTTTCGTACCAAGACTCCTCACCGAGCAAACACTCGGGCGAGTTTTGAAACGAAAACGATACCAAGATGTCGCCAACCTGTAACAAGCCGCTCCGGTCCGCGTTGCCGTCGTCCACGAGTTCGGTGATCACGGCGCCTTTCTTTTTTTCCGTAAGCGGCTCCAAAACGAGGCCCATCGGTCGTTGCAGGGTCACGGTGACACTCTGTTTCACGTCCACCGCGACTTTAGGGTTAGGGTCGATTGAAACGTCCGCGTCCGCGGAACCGCCGCCGAACAATCCTTTCAGGAACGAGTTTATTGGTGTGACTTGGGAACCACGGCTGGGGCGTCGGCTAGACGTGTTGCGCCCACGCGACCGGCTTGCCTGGTAGGGGAAGGAGGTTGTCGTCCGGAAAACAGGTATTGGTGAGCTTTTGGAGTGTGCACAGACACGGGTTCGGCGGTGCATCGGCGGTGACGTGGGGCGAACCCGCGCGCGACGCGTGCTGGAAAATCTGTGGCTTCGGATAGCGTGCCAAACGAGTGGCCGATCGCGAGGACGGGGCGACTTGGGACGGAACGTGACGCACCTCGCGCACTCGGTTCGTAGGGCGCGCGACCGTAAACGTCACGTGGCCGAAACGTGCGAGCGACATCGCGAAGCGAGGACAACACGAGTCCTGGACCGAACGGACACGCGAGGCGCGAACGAGACGAGTGATGATGAGGTGGCGTTTGATTCTGATTTTTTGGCTTTTACAAAAATACACTTCCCCAACTCATCTCAGTTGGTCTTCCGCTTGCCCCTCCCTGCACTGGTTTTCTTCTTTTCTTTCTTTTCAGCGAACACCAGCATCTGCCCAAAGATCACGCAGTTCATCCCCGCCCCGATTCCGTACCCCAAAAGCATGGAGTTCCCTCCCCCTTCCTGCGCGGTGGTGAATATCCGCGCCAACGCCCCGGCGCACATCAGCGCCTGCGAAACCACGGAAAGCTCGCCGGTGCTCTTATTGACGTGATTGGCGTATATCTGCGGTGCTCTTCCCGTGATTAACACCAACGTCGTCGCGTTGTACAGGGACTCCAACGCCTTGTCTGAAATCGCGGTGTCGCCCATACACAACACAGTGAGTATTGAGACGTAGGTAAGCGCGCTCGGTATGGATTCCGTAAATGCGGTTTTCGCGAACGAGGGTGAGGTTCTTTTTTTCGATGTCGTCTTCGTCCCCTTCCACCCGTCGTCTCCTCCGTCTCCTGCTCCGTACCCCGCGATGAGCCACAGAATAACCAGGTTCTGCGCTAAGATGAAGAAGATCTCCGCGTACGCGGCGATTGCGATGCGTTGCCGGACGAAGTACACCACCGCGACCGTGCCACTCAACACCTCGGACCGGAACATGGCGACACGCAAGCCATTCACGGATTTGTTCGACACGATTCGCAAAATCTGCGGCACCTTCACGAGCACCGCCCCGGCGACGATGCCCAGGGATAAACCCTTGCTGATTCCGAACTTGAGACATTCGGGAGTGGGGAACACGCCTCTGGTGGCGGTTTCCCGAAACTCGAACGCGCAGCGCTCCAGGGACAGCGGAGACATGGTTGGTGGGCGTGATGGTCTGATGAAGTGCAACGTGGGAGCTCCGATTGAAAACGGTAAGCAAGAGTTGGAATAAACGACGACGTAGGCTCGTAGGGGCATTTCACAAGGTAGCCTGCCGAAGACAGGTGAGGCCCATTTATTTGCGCAACAGAGCCGATCTCGATAAGTCGGCGTATCCGCGCCGAGTTGGCGTGCGTGTTCCTCATCATCTCTCGCGCGCATCTGCCGCGCGGCCCGCACCAGCGCCATGGCCGCCGTTACCCGCGCCGTCCTTGCCGTCCCCGTCGCGAGACTCGCGACCCGAAGAAACGCTTCGCAGGTACGGCCGCCCCCCGCGGCGGGATCGAACCGAGGCCGAACCGAGGCGTCCCCAAAAACACGTCATCCACGTCCCGAAATCCGGTTCGTCGCTTTCGATCCGGTTCGTTCGGTGCTTCGGTAACGACCGCGGGAGCGATATTTGCGTTGACGCACGCAAAGTGAGCCGTCAAACGTGCTCTTAGCCTCCTCGCACGTGAGCTCGCGACGAGTGAGCCTACGAGAGATGTTCCGTTTAAGACACTCTTCGTGACCACGGCTGACCTTTCTGTTCATTATCATTATTATTTATCCTCATTCGAATGAACAGGTTCGCGGCGTCTCCGCGTCCCAACCGCGAGGCGCCACCCTCGCAATGAACACCACGGTGACGATAAACCACCAAGGCAAGAGTTACGAAGTGGAGTGCGACGGTTTCGATAGCATTTTGGACGCCGCGATTGATCACGGGATCGAGGACCTTTCCTACGACTGCAAGATGGGCGTCTGCATGACGTGCCCGTCGAAAGTCAAGTCTGGAAACGTCACGATGGACGGCGCCATGCTTTCGGACGACGTCGCGGAAATGGGCTTCGCGCTTCTGTGCGTGTCCCTGCCGGATGGAAACGACGTCACGATCGACACGGTGACGGAAGAGGAGCTGCTTGACGTGCAGCTTCAGGGGGGGGCTATGTAGGCGGGGGGTGTGTTTAGATTATTATGAATTGAATGAAGAATGATGAAGAGGTTTTTTTCTCGTTCTTTGCGAGGCAGAACTCCAACGCAACGCGGTGTTGCGGTCACCCTCTCACGTCTTTTTCGGTGGCGGGGTGACGAAGGACCCCCAAGGAAAAGTGTAAATCGTTTCCCGCTTCCGTGGGCAAAAAGAGGACCAGCTCGCTCTGTCCGACGTACGCCTCGTGACTGAAGGCTCGTACACAGAAATGGGAGACGATGCCTTCACACTTCTCGGAAATCGTCTCGGGAATCGAATCACCACTTGATATTTTGGCGCAAGCAACGATTTCGTTCGCTGTGCCGCGTCACTCCCGCACCACTCCGTCTTGCACGACACGCGCCCGACCGACGCCCGCGCCTTCGCTACCATGTCGTATTCCGCCGCGCGAGTTATCCCCGTGGTGTGCGCCGAGCGCAAGGTACGCGGCTTTACACGCACGTCTCGCCACTCCCGTCGGCTCGGAACTATCGGGGGTAACGAACGAAACGTCGTTGTTACCCACATCGTCTCCACATCCGAGGACACACGACGACTACGCCCGAGTACGCGTACGAGCACACCTTTCGCGACAAGTTCTGACGATGCACCACGCTTCCCACGACCCACCCCCGCTCACAAAACTAGGCGCGCTTTAACTTGAAAGCGTCTCGCAAGTCGCGCGTGTTCCGCCGGTCCGCCGAGATTCCCCAAACCCAAGGCGTTCCCACGCCTGAGGTTGTGGCGATTCACGTTTCAAACGTGGTTTCCATCCAGCGAGGCAGCGAGCTGGATGCGCTGAAGAAACTCTCCACGCTGGTGTACGACACCAAGCACGCGGCGAACGAGGCGGCGGCGCTCGGGCCGCAAGCCGCGACGGTTTCCCCGAGCGTGCTTCTTCACTTACTCTCCACGAACCACGGAAGCGACGTTGGTTCCATTGAAGGCGCGCTGGTGTACGAGGCGTGCGCAGTGGAGAACTTCGCAGGCTACTCGGAAGACGTGCGCCACGACTGCGTCCTGGACAAGGCGTTTTGCAACTTAGCCGCGATGATGGCGAGCCGAGTAACAGGGTCGGTCTCCGTGGAGGTCGTGGAGGCGACCAACGACGCGGATTTCATTTGCGCAAAGGCGCTGCGCATGAGGGACATGCTTCTGGAGCTCGGGGTTGATGTCGGTGCGCGCGTTCTTTTCAAGATTCCGTGCACATGGCAAGGCGTGTTGGCGGTGGAAAGGCTGGAGCAACAGGGCGTCAAGTGCCACGTCACGCAGGTGTACTGCCTGGTAAGTATTTCCCATTTACCGCATTCCGCCGACCATCAAGACAAGACTGACACTTTTCTTGTTACAATCAGGAGCAAGCTGCGGCGGCGGCGCGGGCGGGCGCCGCGTTGGTACAGGTACGTGTGTATTTCCCAAATCCCGCCTCCCTGTGTTCCCATACAAGACTGACAGTTTCTTTTATTTATCGTAAGGTGTACGTCGGCCGGACACGAACGTGGTACCAGAAACACCCCATCGCGGCGGTGCACAACAACCTGGGGGACGCCCCCGACGCTGGAATAGAGCTCGTGAAGCAGGTGGTTTCTTTGATTCGCGACGAGGGCCTAAGCGCGAAAGGTACGTATTGTATTTCCCAAATCCTGACACGCTGTGCGGCCCGATTACTACGACTGTTTGCTGATACACATTATGAAAGACTGACACTTTTCTTTTACACTAAAAGTAATCGCGGCTTCGGTGAAAAGCAAAAACGACGCCCTGGCCCTGGCGGGGTGCGAGTACATCCTCGTGAACGAACGAGTCATCTCTACTCTGAACGAATCTTTGAGCGCCAGTGACGGCGACGAGTTGCAAGACGGGTTCAAACACGGAAGCGCCCCGGTGGTTGGGGAGGTGACGGAAAAGGTACGTATTGCCTTTCCCAAATCCCGCCGACTGTTTGACCATACAATACTGACACTTTTCTTTAAAACTCCAAAGGTCTTCGCCGCGGCGCTGCGGAACTCGCCGGGCGCGGAGGAACTGGCGCACGCCCTCGACGTCAACGCCGCCGCGGACGCGAAACTGAAACAGTTCATCGCGAACTACTCGGGGAGCTTGGTTTAGAGATTTTCAAGGGATAGGGTGAGGGTTAGGTAAGAAGAAGAAGAGGACAAATAAGACGAAGACGAAGACGAAGAAGAGGGAATGACGGAAGAAAAGACACACGCGACCGTGCTACATAATACATAGAACAAGACTGTACTCCTTTCAGCTGTTCAGCGTACTGCTTATTACCGCTCTCTAGACTACCGCACCTACCTTTGATACGAAATCGTTTTGTCCGCTCGTTTCCTGTGGAACTCCACGAACGCGTCGAAGGTCCCGTTGCCAATCGCGGTTCGCGCGGCTTTGAAAAACGTGAGGTAGTGAAACGTGTTGTGCACGTCCAGCAAAACGCTCAGCGTCATCTCGCGGCACTGCGCCAGGTGGTGCAGGTACGACCGGGTGTGGTTTTTGCACGTCGCGCATTGACAGTTTGCCACTAAAGGCCGCCCGTCCATTCGGTACGCCAAGCTCCAGATGTTAAGCGTGAACGCGTCGGTGCCGTTGCTGAGCCGTGCGTCGATGGCGTCCGCGTCGGCGTCTGAGGTGGAGACGTCATCACTTGCGGTATCTACCCGTCGCTTTTTTTTCTGACCTTCGCCATCGCCGAACGATTTCGTATCGCCGTCATCCTTTTTCCCATCCCCAGAAGCACCGTGGTCCTTTTTTTCTGTAAAACAATCATCCCCACTCTCCACCGGGAACCAAAGCGCCTTCCCCGCCGAGGTCACGGTGTGGCAAAACGAGTTGTCCACAAGGTCTACGCCTTTGTTGATCAAATCCAAAACCTCCAGGGGAGACGAAACCCCCGCGACGTGCCGGGGTTTGTTCCGCGGTAGCGGTTTCAGCGCGGCGTCGAGAAGCGCTCCTCGTTTCGCGCCGGGCGACTCGCCCGTCCCGAGCCCTCCTATTGAGAACCCGAAAACGGAATCGCCCTTCGCTGTTGCGGCGGAGGCGGATTCCTCTCGGCTGGCCGGACACGCACCTCCCGTGATACAGGCGAACATGGGAATCTTTTTGCGTTCGTCGCCGTCGCCGTCATCGTTGTTTTCATTCTTCTCACCGCCTCTCGCTTCGTCGCACCGGTCCAGCCATTCCGCCGTGCGTTTCACGGCGGCTTTCGTTTTCTTCCCGTTAACGTTCGTCGCTGAAAAGTGTTCATCCGCAAGCTGCACGAACGCGCTTGGTTGTACCGCGCGTACCCACCGCATGTACTCCTCCACACAAAGTTTCTTCACCCCGACCGGCGTTCCCACGAAAACCGAATTGGGATCGTTCGAGGGCTTGGCGTTTAAATCGAACGTTATCGCATCTCGCGCGGTGGCCAAGTGGAAGAACGGGGCGCTGCCGAAGTACGTAGCGCCTCCGCCAGGGCACTCCGACACGTGCGTGTGCGGCAGGTGGTCCATGAAGTGCGTCAGGCAGACCTGGAACGCCCGGGCTTCGGCCGGGAGGGTTCTTAGCACATCGGGCGTCAGATGCGCGGGCTCGCCTCGCCTCGTGTACGTCAAACACGCGGGGGTGGCTAAGGTGTGTGGCTCCTGTCCAGGCTCAGCACTTGGAATGGACAACACCCCTAGGCGCGGACCAGGGCCGGAAACGTTTGTGTCGCCATCCAACTGCCAACTCAACTCGCGCATGGCGCAGACGAACAGGCGCGGCGCCCGTCTGAGACGAGGCGGCGGCGGCGGTGCGTACGAAGTCGTTGTTGCGCGAAAATATGATTCCACTTGGTTCTGTCCCTGTCTCGCCACACGTCGACGCGCGGACGTGGTCCCCGCCTCCGAGGAGGGAGTGTCTCCGTATCGATGGAGGAGCTCCAGAAGGCGAAGCGAGAGCGCCTGGAGCAGATGCGGAAGATGGGCATCGGCAAGTTCCAGAAGGTACGGAAACGCGAATGGTGGCATCGTGTTTGTTGTGTTTTTTCAACCCGGCACTCGGCGCACCCTGTTGCCTCTTCCCTGACTGACCCACCAGTCGCATCCACTCGTATTGGCAGGACGACGACGCTCCCGGTCCCAGTGGCACGCACGTCACCACACACGGCCCGCCGCTCCCTCCCAGCGTGACGCACCGTGACCCTTGGGCTCCTCCCCATGGCTGGATCGGCGCCCCCCCCGTCGGCGCCCTCATCTCGGACACGTTCGTGCCAAGCAAAGCGCCGCTTGACGAGCGGTGGTTCCACCGAATCCCTGCTGACCGCAGGTACGCCCCATCCGACGCGCTGCGGCTCGCCAGCGCCAGCGCGAACGGCCGGCCGGTGGAGCTGGTGATCGACTTGACCAACTCGGGGCGGTACTACGACCAACTTGCGTTCGAAAAAAACAAAACGTGCGGGTACGTAAAGGTCGCTTGCGTCGGGAAAGACGCGCCCCCCGATTGCGTCGCGGTGACCCGGTTCGTGTACGAAGTTAGCAAGTTCTTAGCGGAGCGACAGGTAAGACGCGGCAACGGGGTAATACTGGTGCACTGCACGCACGGGTTCAACAGAACAGGCGCGATGATTGTGCACTGGATGCAACGCACGCGGCCGTGGCCGAAACTGAACGAGCACGTCGCGGAGTTCGCGCTTGCCAGGCCGAGCTGCAGTGTCAGTGCTGGGGACAACAATAAACCAACCCCGTGCGGCATATACAAGCCCGAGTACATAAAAAGCCTGTTCGACCATTACCTGGAGCGGCGGTTCCGCACCACGGTTGACCCTCCGCTTCCGAGTTGGAAGCGGAAAGAATCCACAAGCGACGCGCCCCCCGTGGAGGACGCTTCGGTGCCGGCTGACGATTTGTTCGGGTCTTCCAACACAGAATATCTCAACACCAAAGCGGTGTCATCCGCGCCTCGGCCTGGGGGGGGGATACGGATTGGCAGTATAGACGCGGATGCCGACGTCGCGTCGACTTCGGAAACTAACACCACCGCGTCTGGTAACAAAGACGGGTCAAAAATGCACCACGACGATTCTCTCGGCGAGACGGTGTACGACGGCCAGGCGCGGGAAATAAAAAACGTGGTCTTGTGGCTGTGCGGCGTGGAAGGCGCGCGGTTCCCCGGCTCACAGCCTGTGAGTTTAGCGAGGGACAACATGGACGAACTCACGAAACGGGAGTACCACGTTACCTGGAAAGCGGACGGCACGCGGTAAGGGCTTTCCCACTGAACACATTCCGCCGGTCGTGATTGCCCATACTCGTCCTGCGAAGGGACGGTTACGACCAGAAGGGCGCATTTCCTCGGACTGTTACCACGACTGTTTACTCATACTATGGAGTACAGTGTACCCTTCCCAATCCCTCATACCAATCCCTCATACACGCGGTCCGACCGACTGACACTTTATTTTTCATCGGGCCAGGTACATGTTGTTGTTGATGCGCGACGGGGTGTATTTGATCGACCGCAAGTTCACGGTGCGCCGGGTCGTAATGCGGTGCCCCGCGCCGCTGAAAACCCACGGCGTATCAACGCACAACGCGACGCTGCTTGACGGGGAGATGGTGGTGGATGACCTGGCCGACGGTACCCAAAAAAGGCGTTTCCTGGTGTACGACTGCGTCTCTGTGTTCGGCGAGAAGCTCGTGGAGAAACCGTTCATCGAGCGGTTCGACAAGATTCAGCGCTTGGTGGTGGACCCCCGGAACGTTTTTCTTCTCGATGCTGGTAAATCAGGCGCGTACGACTTCACCGAAGAGCCGTTCAGTGTCCGGCGCAAAGACTTCGCCCCCCTGAGCGGTACCAAAAAGTTCATCGAAGAGTTCATTCCGAAACTCACGCACGAGTGCGACGGGTTGATTTTTCAGCCATCGCGAGCGGGTTACGAAAATGGCACGATGCAGGTACGTATTGGGGCTTTCCTAAATCCAGACACTGTTTACGGACCCTCTGTGACTATTCAAGTTACGAAACTTACGAACATTACGAAAGACTGACCTTTTTCGTTCCCACTCGCAGAGTTTGCTAAAGTGGAAGTTTACGCATTTGAACTCGGTGGACTTTTTACTCAAACCCGTGTGGGTCGACGGGGTCCACACACCGGTACCGCGGTTGTTCGTGGGGGGTGACCGGGATTCCACGCTTCCGGTGCACGAGCCTTCTGGGAACTTCGTGTTGGTGGGGAGCGACGAGCTCGACGAAGGCTTTGATCCCGCGGTCGCGGCGGATGGCGCCACCGTCGCCGACCTGGCCGGAAAAATCGTGGAGTGCGCGTGGGACGCCCGCGTAACCCTCGCCGTGGATGGCAGTGAAATGCACCCTCCCGGGGCGTGGCGGTACATGCGCACTCGCACAGACAAAGACGCGCCGAACTACGTCACCGTGTACAAGCACACGCTACAGTCGATTCTGGACGACATAACCGCCGAGGAAATCGTGGCCTTTGTGAGCGGCGTGCTGGAAAAACAAAAGAAAGCAACCGCCGAGGCGGGGATGGGGTACGCGTAGTGGTAGTGTGAGTGGGTATAGTATGTGTGACTTTGATGTGATTAGATCGTAGTGTGACTCGTGTGATGAACTACAATCGGACGATCGTTATGTGTTGTAAATGCTATGCTAGTATTAGAAGGGTGCGTCGGCATTCGCGGCGGCGGCTATGTTTCTTATATTTTTCTGGGGACGCGCTGTCCCCATTTATTGTATGGCTATTCTTCCGTAAATACTTAGAACAGCGCAGCGCCTCCCGTGAACTTCTCCGCGAGGAGCAACGCGACGAGGCCGATCATGGCGCCTCGGCCGTTTGTCATTTCGGACTCCGCGCGGAACACGGAGAAGTCCTTCGGGGCTTTTTCCAACCCGGACTCTTCGTTGCCCCGCAGCAACGGCGCCAGGGACGCCGCCAGGACGGCCATCACGGTGACCGGGATGAGGAACATCCCCGGCGCGGGAAAGGTGCTCGATTTAACAATCCCGTCCGCCAGCGTGAACGTCCGCGTGTTGATAACTTGGCGGAACAAGCCTTGGTCATTGGCGAACTCGCCTTGCAGCGCCAGCATCCAGCCGATCATGGCGACGCGGCCGTTGATGATCTCCACGGCCCGTGGTTCCTTGAACGCGACCATGGCGTTGGTGAGCATGGACATGTCGTCGCCAAGGGGTGCTGCTTCCGCGATGGACCCGTCCGCGGGGTCGATCCTCGCGGCGTTGAACGCAGCGGGGGCGGGGGGAGCGGCCGGTTCGGTCCACGCCTCGGTCGCTTCGGCGACGGCGTTGGAGACGGAGTTTGTTTTCTCGGACTCATCCGCGGACGCGCGCGTCTGGACGACGGCGCGGTGAGTGGACTTGGAGGAGGCCTTGGCGCGCAGGCCCACGCGGGCGGGCGCGACGAAGTTGGAGGTGGTCAGGGCGAACATTGTTTTGTGGTGGTGTGGGGCGGGGGGTCTGCGTGTGCGTGCGGAAGTGATGGGTGATGCGCGTGAGTTTCGGCAAAAAGCGGCGTTGGCGTTATTTCGAGTGCACGTGGCGCGTCGGTTTGCTTTTTCCGAGGCCGAGAACGCTTGTGGGTGCAGCAGGAGAAAAAATACGACGTGGCCGCGTAACATCGCGTCGATTCCGCGCGAAACCGAAACGAGACGCTCCAGGTGGAAGTTTGGCGTGACAGCAAGGAGCGACACGCGTCTGGGAATTTTTTTACTCTCGATTGGGACCTCGTAAGCACCGGCCCGCCGACGCGCTCGGTCAAACACGTCTCCCGTTTACCACAATGTTCTGCATCGCGGTCCGCGCCAACGCATCGCGTGGTGTCGCGGCGCCCCGGGTCGTGTCCCGCACCGCGCGCCAAACAAAAGGCGCGGTCACTGGAGGACGACGAGGAGTTGATGAGTCAAAAATCGGTGTGACGCGCGCCTCCACGCGAAACGATGGGGCCGTGATGTTCACGTCCGCGGACTTCGAGGCGGGCGGCCGGTCCACCGAACCCGGCGTGGCGCGCGAAACGACGGAAACCGTGTCCATCGTTTCCGTCCCCGAATCCACCCCGCGGAAGGAGCCGCCCGTGATGGCGGCTGCTGTGGAACAGAAGCAGCCAACGCCCGTGGCAAACACCGCACCAACCCCGGCCACCAAAACCAGCGCCAAGCCGTCTGCAGCAGCGACAGAAACTTCCCTTGTCACCGACCTCCTCGGCGCTTTTTCGTCGCAAAGAGCGGTTGAAACCATCAACGGCAGGGTCGCGATGGCAGGTTTCGTCACCGCGATAAGCGCTGCACCTGGCACGACCTTGGCGTCTCAGCTCGGGTCCGCGCTCGTGCCGGTGCTTGTCATCACGGCGGCGTCCCTGGCGCCCAGGCTCCGAAAAGACCCGCTGGCGCCGAAGGACGGCATCACGGAAAACGCGGAGGAGTTTTTCGTGTTCAAGTCGGGCGCCGAGATGCTGAACGGCCGGGCCGCGATGGTCGGGCTCACCGCGTGGTGGTTGGTCGAGCTGGTGTCGGGGAACGCGATGATGTAAGGTCAGGTAGATGGTCGGGTTTTTAATCCCGGTTATGTAGACGGTCCTTTTTAATCCCAAAAGATGGTCGGTTTTAGCAGCGCTGTTTTCCCCGCGACGAAAGCATGGCATTCGTTCTTTCGTTACACGCCGTCTGCTAGTTCTTTCGTTTTGGCGTAACACCAGACATCCGCCCTACCACCGGACCCAACACGCAATTAAAATACACGTAAAATCCCCCGGGGTCCACCGGTAACACCTCACACCTGGTCGAAGTCGAAGGGCGAGTCTTTGGATTTGAAAATAATCACATCCTGCGTGTCGACTTTAAGATGGATGTACTGGTGGGTTTCGTGCGAAAACGACGCGCCGAAGTTTTTGCCTGCGAAACGTAAAAGAAAGTGTCAGTCTTGTATATCGCGATGGCCTGGTCAACAGTCACCAGCGTTAGAGATAAAACGTGGAGGCGGGATTTGGGAAACGCGCGATACGTACCAACCACGGCGTGATAAACCCCATCCGTGGCTTTCCCGGAGGAAGGGTACCGAAAATCGTACCCCTTCTTTATGTGCTGCGCCACGTCCTTGTACTGGGTGTGCTTGTCGAAGGCGAGGCAGGCTTCCTGGGGGGGTTTTTTGTGGGGGTGGGTGAAGGAAGGCGTGAGATACCGTTGCCGACGGTGGAAAATGCAAATTTGGCTTTTTCCAAAGCGTCAAACCGCGTTTGGCCCCCCGACCCAAATCGAGCGATGATGATTGCGACAGGGCCACGGTGTTGGTTCCCGGTCGTTTGGTTATCCCCACCCACATCCCACGACGTGTTCGCCGTAAACAAACCCGTGTCCTTACCTCGATCGCGGCCTTTTCGTGTTCGTCGTTCATGAAGCTCAGCACGATGGACACGTCGTGTTCCTTCCGAATCACCTCCGCTTCGGGCGCGGGCTCGTCTGTTTTCGTAGCTGCCTCCGCCATAGCAGCGAGCACTCACCACCACGTGCGTTGCGCACCGACCAGACGTAACCACCCGCAAACGGTACCGCCCGGACCGTTTTCGGTAACCGCGTGCGCGCGCGCGAGGCCGATCCACCGAAGCGCGACGCGGAGTGGGGAGAGGCAGAAGTCGGCAGCAGGGCGAAAACGGGAAGAGGCAAAGGGGTTTGAATTTTCGTCGCACTCTCGCTTCCGTCGCTTGTTCCCCTTTCAAGCGTTTCTTCCGAGACTCACCCCGCCATTCGAGGCCGCGCTCCCCCGCGGACCGGACGCCCTTTCCCTCGCCCGCCGCCCCGCGCGCATGTCGACGCCCGGCCGCACTTCCCACGGAAGCGTTCGCTGGGAGCCCCCTTCCTCCATTCGCATGGACGAGCTGGAGAACGTGAGCACGCACAATCAATACCCCGCAAACGAAATGCGTACGCCCGGTCGCGGCATCCTGAAAACCCCCGGGCGTGTCAAGACCCCGGGTGGGAAGACCCCCGGTAAGACCCCGAAACGCTGGAACAACAACCCCAACGCGGACCACAGGGTGACGTCTCCAGATGACGGGGGCGGGGCTGGGAAGACCCCGGGTGGTGGCAACAAGAGCGCGCTCAGATCTTCATCATCATTTTTGGCCAGGACTCCGGGAGGGAAAACTCCGACCAGGCAGATGACGTCCGACGCGTTCGCCACGACGCCCGGTAAAACGCCCGCCAGTGTCTCCCGGTTCACTCAGGCCCCGATTCGTGTTGCGGTTGAGGTCAAGGCGAAGACCCCGATGCGGTACCGCCAGCCGATGATCAACCGGAAGACTTCCGCCGACGCCGCAAACGACACAGACGCCAACCCCGCTTCTGTGTTGAGCACGCTTCCCAACGCCACGCAGGCTGCGTACTGGCTTCGCCGGGCCCGCCGTGAGGAAGGGCGGGGAAACTTTTTACAAGCGAAAGAGTTTTTGGAGCAGGGAATCAAGCGACACGCCGAGCCGAGTCAAGATTTGGAGCAGGCGCTACGTGCGATTGAGACGAAGATTGAAGCGGCGACTGGTGGCACTAAGACACAGTCAGTGAGCGGTGGAACCAAAACGCCCAAGACCACGACGACCACCAGCCACTCCGGTTCCTTCGTGTCCGTGACTCCCGTGCGGTCATCGCCCACGCAGCGCGTGGAGCTGAACTGCGGCGCCACGGTGTTAACGCCGTGCAGACGCTCCGCGCGAGTTTCACCAGACAAGCCGGGTGACGTCGAGAAACACACAGCTGTTACGTCGCGCTTGTTGGAATCCGCGCAGTACGCGTACGTGCCGAACACCTCGCTTTTGATGACTTCGGCGACACCTTCCAAGACACCAACTGTAAAGCGTTTATCTCCGGTACAAAAGTCGCCGGTCCCGCAAACACTGGAACAGATTCTCGCGTCGCCGGGTTCGGTGACCATGGCGAGTTTGGGTTTGTCAGCGCAGAAGCATCGGCAAGCGGAGCTGGCTGATTTGGCGTTTGAAAAAGCGCTCGTGGAGGCCACAGACGCGGCGAAGGCGGTGACGCAAACGGTAGCGAGCTTGACGCCGGTGAAGAGTCGCCAGGTGACGCCGTTAAGGAGTGACGAGAGTCCGGAAAAAGTCGTGGTGCGCGCCGCGTGCACCACGACGCCGCCGGTGTCGGTCGCCGCGACGCCGCCTCCGCACGTCACGGCGACAAGAGGCGCCACGCCCAGCACCGCGTACGTGCTGCAGCGCCAGCTCACGCCGAACTCCGAGTTTGCCGCGCTTGAAATGGCGGTGGCGTTCGAGGCGGCGATGGAGTACCCGGAGAAACGCGTTGACGCGAGGATCGAAGGTACGCTTGACGAAAAGAACCGCCGCGTCGCGAACAAGGAACACGTCGCGGCGAAGGAAGCGGTTGCGCTCGCGCTTTGTCGCCAGGAAAGTATGCGCTCGGCTGTTTCGGGTTCACCAAGGAAACCCCCGCGGTCACCGATGGGCGCCAAAGCGCAGGCGCTGTCGCGAACCGCATCGGTGGCTTCGTCACTTATTGGAACACCCCCCGCGCGAGTCGTTTGCCCTGGAAGTCCCGACGTGTCTGGCGCGCGAGTACGCGATACGCTTTCGCCGTGCGTGGTGTCGTTACCGTCGATCGCCACGCCCAGCGCGGCGCCGGCGTCGCCGTTCGTGTCACCCGGTAAGGCGGCCCGGGAAGCGGCGGAGCGTGAGGGTTTGTCCCCAACGAACCATGTCGCGTTGGCGGTTGCGAACGCGACGCCCGGGTCGGTGGCGACGCGACGACGACGCGTTTCCGTCTCCGCGACGTTTGACCACACACCCACGAACCCGAATCCGTCGCCTCGGCACGTGCCGTTACCCAAAACCCCCTTCGGCGAACCGTCGTCGTTTCAGCCCGAAAACCTCGCCGTGGTCACCCCGATCGCCCCGAACGCGGCGCGGCTGATCGGCACGCCTGGCAAGGGAAAAAGCACCTCGCCCCTCTCCGTGTTTGCGCGGATGATGGCCAAGGTTATCGTGGACACCACTACGGAGCAAAACTCGGCGGCGAACGTGGCGCTGATGGACTCGCCGTAGTTCGTTGGTGATTCTTACGTGTTATATAAATACCTACCGATACACCTGGTTTTTTTTTATTAACACAGTGTTATTGTACCTAATCGATACGAGTACGAGGTTCATCTAAACAATACAAAATAACGTCTGCACTTTACAAGCTACAAATAGAACGCGATCATTCCTTCGGCGTCCGCCGCGAACGGGCGTTCGCGCCAGTCCTTGTTCAGCAAAAACGTCACCACTTCTTTTACCGGGGCTAAGTTGTAAGCGTCGCTAGGTTGCGCGTTATTTGTTCCGTTTGAACCGTCCGAAGTATCGACGTCGTTACTCGGCCACGTGACTTTCCCGCTAAGCACCGCCTGATTGTAAAAAAAGAAATGTCAATCTTGTATGGGCAATCAGTCGTCGGAATGTGGTAAATGGGAAATACTTACCAGTGCTAAACTCCCTCCTGTTTCGTGTACGGAGTCCTCAAAAGGCGACCGCCCTGCGTTTACAAGGGCGAACAGCAAACACCCTAGGGACCACACGTCCACTCTCGCGTCGATTTTCGTCTTGGACGGCGTGTCGAAGAGCTCGGGCGCTCGGAACGACGCGGTGCACTCCCTCGCCGCGCGCTCCTGGACCACTAAAGCCATCGCTCTGTTTTCCACGGTCACGTTGGCAGGCCGCGCGCTTCCGAAATCCATCAGCACGGCTTTCGTGCCGCCGCTCGTCTCCATGCACGTTTCCAACAACACGTTCCCGGGCTTCACGTCGCGGTGCGCTATCGGCGTTTTCAACGAGTGCATGTATGTTAAAGCTGAGGTAACTTGCGCCCCCACGCGTAGCAGCTGTTTCGTGGTGAACGCCTTCCCTTGTGGCTTGTGCAAACACCGGTCCAGCATGGTTCCCTCGCTGAACACCGGGAACACAAGGTTCGCGCGTCGTCTGCGCGTGGAATTTCCGACACTGGTGTCCGCCGGCTCGACGTCCGCGTTGATCAGGGTCAAGACGTTCGGGTGGTTGAGCAGTTTCATGACCGCGATTTCGCGTTCCACCGCGGTTTTGCCGAACTCGAACTCGGTATCGTAGTCCTCATCTTCGTCCTCCGCGTCCGGCACGAGCATGCGCTTCAGCGCGAAGTCCTCGCCTCTCACATCGGGGACCTCGCGCACTAAATACACGTACGAGAACCCGCCCTCGCCCAGTGGGCTTTGCACCGCGAACGTGGTGTTTCCAACCACCACCTGTTCCGCGGGCATGATGCGCTTCGCCGCCGCGTCCAGAAAGCGGAACAGGTACGGCAAACCGAGCGCGGACCCGCACCCGGAGGTGACCTCCATCGTGGTCCGCAGGCGGCTGCGTCAGCCACGCACCCCGCGCGTGTCTCTGTGGCGAACGTGTTGAGATTTGAGGTAGTGATTGTTTATCGGAAGTGCCGTTCCGGCGAAATTTCATCATTCACTCGACCGGGCGCGGCGGCGGGTCCCCCACGGACGGATGGCCGCGCGGTCGCACTACGAGTCGCTTGATTTAGCTGACACGGCCGTGTCCACGGAACAAGTAAAGCGCGCGTACAAGGCCGCGGCGCTTCGTTTTCATCCCGATAAGCCGGGCGGGGATTTGGAAACCTTCGTTTCCGTGACGAACGCGTTCGATGTGTTGAGCGACCCTGAGTCGCGACGAAGGTACGACACGGCGTTGCTCAATAGACAACGACAGGTAGTGGTGAACGACACAGTAGACGTAGAGGATATGGACGTTGTTGAGAGGGTTGACTCTGCGACGGAAGGCGGAGTGACTACTAACACTACATACTACTCCCACCCGTGCCGATGCGGGGACAAATACGAGGTCACCAAAACCGACCTGCATCCGGATTTTCATTTCCTAGACGCGCCGTGCCCGAGCTGCTCGCTGTGGATCCGAGTTTGCTATGGGGACCGGGAAACGGAAGAACCGGGATGACGGGGAGGAGCAGGAGTAGTAGGACTGGTAGTAAGTACCTCTGTATTAAGTAGTCTTACTAATACATCGCATCATGTATTAAGTAGTCTTACTAATACATCAACCAAATTCTTAAGGTACTACTGGGTCGGGGAGAGTAGGAGTAGTGTTGGGACGACGGAGTAGAACGGCAACTTGGTGCCTCGGTATGTCCGCGTTAATACCTGAATTGTCCGTTGTATGGTTCGCCGACGTCCCACTTTTACGTACTACTGCCGCCGCCGGGAACGCGCTTCCCTACCAGGGACACGAACGGCACCAACCCGGTCGCGGCGCTTTCGCCGGTTTCGTCCTTCTCGTTTCGCGCGACTTTTTTGTCCCGCGGGGTTTCGTTTTGGGTCGCCAGAAACGCGCCGCTCTGTAGCGCGGGAAGTGGCGTGCCGTCTACGGTCCACCACCGAATCACGCCGTTGCCCAACAGCGCGTTCAGTTCCACAACCTTTATGTCGTGATAGCCTCGAATCAGTTTCGCCAAATCGTGAGGAACTGCCGGTTCGCCGGGTTTCGTCCCCGCCGTCCACGTTTCCGGTAACCGACTCACGTACCTCTCCGTGTTTGGTTCGTTGGAGGGGGGTGGGAACGGCCTGCCTATTGCCGACGTTTGCGATTCAGCAACAGCTAAGGATGAGCTCACCGAAACGGCCGCGTTCACTTTTCTTTTCCCGAAAAGCGCCGCCGACGCGTTTTTAAACGCCACCCGCGTTTTGATTCGAATCATCCCCAGGGTAGACACCGTATCGTCCTTCCGGCTCAAATCAGCATGCACGTTCCCGCCAACCGCCGCGGTCGCCAGCGCGCGCGCGCGCATCAAATCCACGGTGACGCTCATCGGGTCTACTAACGGTAGCCCCAGTAGCCGCCACTCCACCACCGCCACGGCTAGCGTGGGGATCCCGCTTCTTTTCGCCTGGTCGCTGGTCACCACCATCACGTTCTTCGCGTGGACGTGCTTGTACATCTTTCGCAGCAGGTCCACCCACACACCGCTCCGCACGGGGGAAAAACCGAGCTCGCCGACGGTGTCGCACGCTTCTTTGTCCGCCCAGTGTGTTAACCCAACCGAGCACCCGCCAGGGCACCCCGGCCACGCGCTATAGCCCAAACTCTTCGCCGCGTCCGCGCAACAGGTCTGGTGTTTTTTGAAATCCAAGTCGCTCGTCGCCAACAGCAACCCACGCGACCCGCACGTCTCAGCGATGTGCAGATCCACCTCAACCGCGGTTCGGAAACCGGCTTTTGTGTACGTCACCGCCTCAGCGACGTGGTTTTTTGTACCACCCATACTACTTCCCAGAGTGCTCTCGCCCATACCAACCAACCCCGTCCACCGCTCAACGCTATCAGCGTACTTCTGCAGCGTATCAGCAAACACCTGCACGGAGTGGTCCACCGGGTTCGCCAACAGCGCCACGACCCGAACGTCCTCACCCCCCATGCTCTCGCACGCCCTCTTCGCGCTCCAGCCGTGGTACATGAAATCGCCCGCGAGTTGAAACCGCGGGATTCCCAAATACCGCGTCTCCTCGCCGCACCGGTGGAAGTGCGCATCCAGGTATTCTTTCTGCGCCTCCAACGGAATCGGCGCCCGTCTCCATTGGCTGCTGGAAAAGAAATTGTTCCCGTCGTCCGTGCTAGGGAAGCGCTTACTGGGAGACCACGCGAGCTTGGCGTCTGCGTTTTGATCTGTGCCCTGTGTGAAGTACTTTTTACCTTCCTGTTTATCTTCCGTCTCGCCGAGGGTCACGACGCCGGTGGGGAAACGGTCTTTCACCGGTTGCTTTGCGTCCGCCTTTCCTGTCGTGGTTTCCGAAAGCACATCACGGAGGGTACTTCCCGTGGATTCCGAAAGCAAGCCATCACCCAGTGTATTTCCCGTGGATTCCGAAAGCACGTCACGTACGGTATCACCCTCACCTCCAACCGCGAGTTTTCTTTCCAGCTTCCCCGCGCACGCCACGTTTTTTTCGTCCAAAAGCTGGGCCAGTTCCGAAGAAGGCGCGCCTTTTGCGCCCGCGATTAGGAAATCGGGGAACCGCCGCGTGCCTACGTCGTCTCGTAAGCCACGTCCACCCGCGGTGAGTTCGCACCCAATGTAGTGTGACACCGCCTCCGTGCTGTTCGCCACCGTACCGACCTGTAACGTCCGCCCGTCGTGCCCTTCGGGTAGGCTCGCCGGGTAGTTCGGGGAAGCGGTGATGCGGATCATGGACAGCGTGCTAAAGAGGGCGACAAAGGTACACACGCACCAGAAAACAACCGGTTCCGCGACCCTGAACGCGTGCGCCAACGCGGTTTCCGGGGCGTGGTGGTGTGTTGTTCGGGGTGTGCGTGGCGACGGTGACGAGCGTGTGCTCTCGGTTTCGGAAACGCTGCCGTACGACGAGCCCGCCTTGTGACTCACCGGCGGCACGCGCTGTGTTCCATCGGAAGAAACGACCCGACCTTGCTCGAGGTCGGACACGTCGGACTCGTCCCCGGGGTGCGACACCACCATTCTCGCCTGAAACCCGCGCCAACCCGAAACCACGCAGTTGTCGCACCCGACGTCCGCGCGCCTCGCCCCGCGTTAGTGCAGTCGCACCGCCCCGCGCGCGACTCTGTGCGACCAGGGGACGCGGTGTAACAGGAAAAGTGTAGTAGAAAAAAGGGAGTGCAGAGTTCGCATCTTCGTAAGACTATTTGCCTGTGGGACTTTGGCCAACTCAATGTATAAAAACTCTCTGCGCCCAAACACTCGCACCCCGGGCACCCCTCTATCTAGTGTTTCCGGACGTGGTACGCATCCTTCACCGGGCCTTTCGCCAGCGCCGCGGCTGCCTTTTGCGCTTTCTTTTCCGCGGTGGTGAGTTTCTTGTTATCCTTGGCTTCGTTCAGGGCAAAGTCGCTCGCGTCGTCGCCGCCTTTCTTCAGCGCCCTTTTTTCCGCCACCGATAACTTCTTCTCCTTGCCCTGAATCGCCTGCGCCAAAACCACCCCATCGCCAACCAGCCAGGTTTCGTTGCAAAGCTCGTTGATGAACGCCTTGTTGTGCGAAATTGTTAACACGCCTCCTTTGAAATCGCTCAAGGCCTTGGTAAGCGCCGCGAGCGTGTCGTTGTCCTGGAGATAAAAGCCGAAAGTGTCAGCGTCGGGGTATGGCATTCAGGGAGGCGGATTGTGGTGATTGGGAAATACGTACCAAGTAGTTTGTGGGTTCGTCAAGGGCGATGATGTGCGGGTTGATCCACATGGCCGCCGCTAGCACCAGCCTCGATTTCTGCCCTCCTGACATGCGCTTGATCTTGCCCATCGCCAGGTCCTCGTCGATCCCGAACTCCGCGAGGTGAAGACGCACCTCTTCCTTCGTAAGCGGCCTCAGGTCCATCCCGCTGTGCATGCTTTTCAGTTTTTCGTCAAAGTTCCTCACCATCTTCATCACCACCTCGTCTTTCTTTTGAAGCGCGCTCATGGGTTCCCAATCCGTGTCGCTTTCCTTGCGGCCCGTGCGTCGGCACTCGTAGAAAAGGGTTTTGCCGCGTTCCTGCCGTCCGATGATCTCGCAAATCGCCCCCCGCTCCGTAATAGCGAGCAGCTCGTCTTTGCTCAGGTTGTGACTGGAGCGCTTCGCGATTTCCTTGTCCCGGCCCAGGTAGAACCGGTTCTGCAAGTACTCGAGCGGCGTGTTGTTGATGCTCTCCTCGAGGTGGTGCATGCTGTGCTGCGCGATGTACGCCAGCCTCAAGTTGTGGTGCTGCCACACATCACCGACCCCCTCATCCGGGTTCATATCCCCGATCAAAAGTTTCATCAAAGTGGTTTTACCGGCGCCGTTCTCGCCGACCAGCGCGGCGCGGCTGTCCTGGGTGATCTTGACGTTCGCCGCCGTGAGGATCTGCTTCGTGGTTCCCGGGTACGTAAAGCTCACATCCTTCATGTACATGATGCACTTTGAACGGTTCTTGACGCCTTCTAACGGCCCAGGGTCGGGGAACCGGATGGGCTTGATGTGGCTCGGCTGGTCCTCGCCGATGCTGCTAATCGCGAATTTCGTGGCGACGTTTTCGGTAACGCTCTCCAGGCCGCTCGCGTCGCTGTCCGCCAGCGACACCGTGCTTCCGCCCTGTCCAGCCAGGTTCCCCCCGATTGACGCGATCTTGGTGATCGCGTTATCGGGCGACGGCAACGCGGCGACGATTTCGGGTTTCAGGCTCTGGAAGTCCCGGAAGCCCATCGGATAGTACGTCAGGTTCTTGTCGTGAATGTGAATCACGTCAGTGAGGACGTCCGCCAGGAAATCGTAGTCGTGCGACACCAAGCAGATGGTGGTGTTTGACTTCCCTTTCAGGCCTTTGAGGTACGCGCTGAGCCACGCGATAGCGGCGGTGTCCAAGTGGTTGGTGGGTTCGTCAAGAAGCAGCACCTCGGCGTCCCACAGCATCGCCCGCGCGATCGCGAGTTTCATGCGCCACCCACCGCTCAGCGACTGAATCGTCGCCGCCATCTTCTCGTCGTCGAACCCGACGTCCCGCAGCGTGTTCACCACAGTTTCCTTGCTAACCCCCTCCGGGACGTTGGCGACCATGAAGTCCACGATGGTTTCGGATTTTTCGCTCAAAATTTCGTGCTGGATGTAGTACACGGAAACCCCTTCCGGGAACCCCTGGATGTCCTTCGCGGCGACGCGGTTCAACAAAGTGGTCTTCCCGGTACCGTTCTGGCCCACCACGCCGTACACCTTGCCCCGCTCCAGGGAAAAGTTCGTGCGTTGAAGCAACACCCGGCCCGCGAAAGCCAGGATGATGCCTTGAAGATCCACAATAAAGTCGTGCGTTTCGTTGTCCGCCAGCGCCGTGGCATCCAGGCCTTTGTACTCAAGCACCGCGGCTTGCGCGGAACAGACCAGGGCTTCGTCCCACGCGTTCTGTTGCTCGTCCGTGAAACTCGCGTGTGACACGAGCAGCGCTTGCAGCTCGAGCTTCACGTCGTTCGCGAGAATCGAGGGAGGCATGCGAAGCGGGGCCATCTCGATTACCCACCCGCCTAGGGCGGCGGCGTACTCCAGGGTGAGTGAGTCAGCGCCCGGTAACTTTGCGACTTGCGTGCGAAGCGCGTCGGCGACGAACGAAGCGCCGCTTTTTTTCTCGCCAGCCGCGGCGTCACCGGCTAACCCTTTTAACAAACTCGTTTTGGCTTTCGTGGCGCACTCCCGCAGATCCGGGTGCGAGTGCTCTTCGCACTTCTCCAGTTCTGGTTTCAAAATCGGAATAAACGGGGTTAAGTCACGGACGTCGTCCACCAACGCGCAGATGTTCCCGCACGTAATAGCGGCTTTCTTTTTGATTTCCATCGCGCGTTCGCGCAGACCGCGCATGATGACCGGAAGAATCACCGCTAACGAGGGCGCGTCCATGGAGTTCACAAACGTGGTTTCCATGAGCCTGTCAAGGCAGTCCTCGGTTTCCTTGTTCGGGCTCCGAATGGCGGATATCACCAGCGGCAGCATCCCCAGAATCTCCGCGTTCTTCACGCACCGGCAAATCGGCGCCATCACCGCCTCCGCAACCGCCGATACCTTGGGGTGCGTGTCGAACACGCACTCCAAGAACTGGGGGAAAATCTCGGGAAGCGTGCGCATGAAGTACCCCGGGACTCGGGTGGCGAGGTCGCCGCACACACCGAGCGCGCCGATTTTCGACTGCCACGCCTTGTGCTCCATCGCGAACACCAAAGCGGGGGACAAAAGTTTCATCGCCGTCACGGGGAGCGACTTCACAACCGCCGCCATGGCGAGCTCGGCGCCGTGCCGTACGGTCTGGTCGACATCGCCGCGGCTGATGAACACGGTCGGCGCGAGGGACACCGCGCTCGGCTCGAACGCCCTGCCCGCGGTGGCGCACAAATGCGCGTACAGAGCCAGCGCGCCGGCGCGCTCCGTGGCGCTCTTTTTGTTCGCCAACGCGGCGGCGACGGCGGAGACGACGCCTAGGGAGTTCACGGCGTCGCCGCCCGCGCCTTTCAACAAGCCCGCGCACCCCGCCGCGGCTTGCCTGCGCGTCGTGACATCCGTGGTGCTCAGCGCGGTTTTCTTGAGCTCCTCGATCTTCAAAGTGAGGTCGTTGCCGAGCGCGTCCGCAAGCGTCGACGCCGCGCGCGACGCCACAAAGCACCCGTCGTCGCCCAGGCACTTCAGCGCATTTAAAACTCGGGTCAACGCCTCGACCCTCGCGGTGGGGGGGGTCGGGGGGAGGGTGGTGGATGCGAGGTGCGCGTACAGGGCCACCACTGCGCCCCTCGCCAAGTCCGCGCTGCGCGTGCTCGGCGCGTCACCGGCGCCGTCCACGGTTTTCGCGAGCGCGGTGAGCAGCTCGGCGGATTTGCCGGCCGCGGCGTCGCCTGAAACGGCGGCGCGCGCCACGGAAAGCGCCGCTTCACGCACCTCCTCCGACGCGTCCCCCATGAAGGAAACCACGTGGGAGGTGGGTAGGGTGCCGTCCAGGATGGCCTGCACGAACGGAAGGTGCTGGGCTTCCAGCACCGCTTCCTTCGCCGCGGTGACTTCCTCCGCGGACCGCTCGTCGACATCGTCCGCGGACATGGCGCTGAGCTCGGAAAGGTTGCCAAACGAGGCGACGGAGGGAATCCTGCCTCTGCGGTGGTGGGAGGGGAGGGGAGGGAGGTGAGATTTGGGGCGGGTGAGTTGGGGGCGCGTTGGTGGGAGTGACCAGACACGGCGACACGCGCGGCGTGACGGGGCAAAACACAGGTGGCCGGCCACTGCGGTGGTGGAACGTCACGCAGATCCCGGTAGGTCCGCCGCCTGTGCGGTGGGATGGCCGACCGTCGGACTTCAATCCACAGAAAAACACCATCGCCGACGCGTACGTACCGGTGCTCGAGAGTGATGGACATGGTGGGAACGCGTGAACTACTGGCGTAAATCGAAGACGGAAAGTTCGAGACTCGCTGCGCCGCAGGCGCACTGACTGAGTGACGGTGGTGAGGCGTTTGGCGGACGTTTCACCAAACGCGTTGGTTGCGTCCGCCGCCAGTCATTTGGCAGACGGCTTGTGAGCCCCGCATTTCCGTCTCAGAAAGCGCGCGAATGTGAAAGGCCAGAAAAGGATGGAATATAAAGTGCCAACGTTGGAATATTGAAGATAGACTATGATATGTATTTCAATGCACTCACAAGACGCGCTCAACTCCACCTGTTGCCTCCCGAGTTCCGTGCCTTCACGCCCCCCCGGTTCGCCCCCCACACCGGCTTCAGTTCCACGTTCTCCTTGGCGCGCGCCGGAAGATGATTTTGTTTGTGCGGAGCCGCGTTGGTGTTTTTCCCGCTCCTAGCGCGCTCAAGCGCCAGCGCCCGCGCTTGTCGCCGTTGCAACCCCGCGACGCGAGGCGCCCGGGTTCCCCCGACGGAATCGACCCGATGACCGTGTTCTTGAAAGGAATCCACGTTAACCATTCGCAACGCATCGACATCCACGGTGTACCCTTCCGGTACCAGGCCTTGGAAGTTGGCGTGTTCCGCGCGTTCCGGCCCAACCGGCGCGTCCGCGCGGACAAACCCGGAATCCACGATGAAGCTCTCGATACCCGTGCCTATGAAAGAACGGCGGTTGACTGGTTCTTGTGTTCTGTTTGACAGTTCGTTCTGTGCGTACAAAGCACCGCCGCCCGCGACGTTAACCAACGCGTTTCCGAGCACGCCCCCGTTTGCGATTTCGGTTCGGATTTTGTGTAACTGCTGTTCAAGGTCGCGCTCGCGCTCCGCCTGATACCAATAAAAGAAAGGGTCAGTCGTGTATGGGAAAACAGTCGGCGGGATTTGGGAAAGCCCCAATACGTACCAAATCTCTTTCTCGCGCCAACCTCGACTGCTCCTCGCGCGCCGCGTCCAGCGCCACGTCTTTCCCCGCGAGCTCACGCGTGAGGCGTTCTATTTTCACGTCCAGGGGCGTGGCGAGCCTGCCGGAAGGCGGGCGGTTGGCCACTGTGACTCTTTTGAAAGACTCGACGGAGGCTCGTGGGGAGTTTTCCACGTTGCGCGGCCCCGGCGCGTTGAACGTTGAGAACTCGAAGTTTTCGAGGGAACCGCCGGCGTCCAAACCCGGCGCGTCGGCGTACTGAAGCGCGCGCGCGGCGATGGCGTGGACCGGTGCGGCCGGCGAAACTCGGTGTGCGGCCGTCCTTCGCGCCCCGACGTCGGGCGAGCGAGCGAGCTGGCGGTGGGGGGTCAACGCGGACGCGTCGTCGTCGAGTTCGCGTTCCACGAGGTCGCGTTCGACTACCACTTTCGCGGCGACCACCTTTTTTGGCGACGGCGAATCACCAGGCGCGTCGTCGTCGTCGTCCAAAACCTCCTCGTCCACCGAAAGCGCGTCGTCGTCCTCCCGGTGCTCGATGGAGACACGGTGTAACCGTGAGTCGTCGTGTCGTGACGTATCCGCCGCGTACTGGTCAGCCTGGCGTGTGTCTTTTACCTTTGCTTGTTGCGCCTGACTAATTGCTCGTTTGGGCGCAACATCGCCCTCGTCATCTTCGGGAAACTCCCCAAACGAGTTGTCTTCGCCCAGCCTGCGCAAATCCCCGACGCTCGCTCGCGGCGAGTTCGCGACGCGGTACTCCCCCGCCGGAGTCTCGCCGTCTCGGTCCGGGCGTTCCAGCAACCGCTCCTTCATCGCCCGCTCCACGCGTTCCTGTTCGATAACCTCCTGGATTCGCCGTTCTATTTTCGCATCCTCCAACTCCTCGCGAAGCTCCGTGAGGCGCTTCTGTTCCCGCTTCGCCCTAACCTGCGCGTCCAAATCAGCAACGAGCTGTACCCTTCGCGCCTCCGCGGCGTCGAACGCTCGGCGGTCCACGAACGCGCCGCCGCCATCGGCGAAGTTCCGGAACGCGCCGTCGGAGCCCCCCCCCACGCCGTTGCGGCCTTGGAAGCCCTGGCCGCCGAGGTAGAAGGAAGACGGACCGCCGCCGGCGCGCGCGGTGGGTGACGAGTACTCGCCGTTCCCGGGGTTGACGCCTCGTCTTGGGACGCCGCGCATGAACTCCCTCCCCGGCGATTGGAGAATTTGCTGAGAATCCTCACCTCCGATGTACGGGTTGGTGACATACGACGAGTGGTTGGAAACTCGGTTGATGTCGTGCGCTTGGTCGATGTGGCGAGTTTTGTTCGCGTGTGATGCGTTTCGTCCCGCATCAGCAGCCCTTCCTTCCATCGCTCGTTTGGCGTGGATTTGTGCATCAAGCGCGTTCCTAAACTGCGCTCTTTTCGCCTCCTGCATCGCGAGTTCCCGTTTCGCGCGCGGGTCGTGTTCCAAATCAACCGGGTCAACGCCGCCCGTCGCAAAACTCTTTTTCGTGCGAGGGCGGTACATCTCGCCTTCGTGATGTTCGCTGTGTCCGGGGAAAGCGCCAGGGCCGGGTCGAGGGTTTACATTTCTTTGTGCGTGCATGGTTTCCGCCGCGAATCGCGAGTTGTGTACCGGCTGCGCGTCGTGTCCCGGTGGCATCATGGTTTCCGCCGCGAATCGAGTTTCGTGGTCGGACCTTTCATCCACACCCGCGTCGCCGATGTCATCTGCAATATCGTCCCAGCTCGGGTACCGCCGCACGCCTCCGTCGTCCGGGCGTTGCCCGCCCAAGCCGGGTACGTCGTGGTGGTACACCTTGACGTGGTGGTGTCGGTCGTACGAATCACGGGGGTTCGCGCCGGGATACGCGCCAGGCGGACCGGCCGGGGCGCGGTGCATGTCTTCGTAATCTTGAGCATCTTCAAGAGCCGCGCGTTCAAGCGTGAGCTGTTCAAGAGCGCGGCGCTCGCGCGCAAGGTACTGCGCGTTGCGCTCGGCTTCCTTGGCTGTGGAGTTTACGTGGGGTGAAAGTCGGGGGGCAGAGGGTTAGGGCTCCGGGTGCGGTCAGGGGATGACACAGACAGGTCGTGCCGTCCGTTCAAACATTCGTGAAATGCGCGATGGTGGGCACGCACAGAGTTCATCCAGATGGCGTTGGTGTTCGCTTCGCGGGATTTCGTGTTTCCGTCCGCGCCTCGGCGCGCCGCCGCGTCGAGCGTTCGCGACGGGGGGCGGGCCCGATTTGGGGCCGAACTGCATGGTGCAAGTGCGGTGTGGTGTGGTGGTGAGAGAGGGGGCGTCGTGGTAATCAAAAGGCGTTGCGTTTTGCCTTTTCCAACAAACGGCTTTCAGTTGGACGAAACAATCGTGAATTCGCAACTTCTGCACTCGCCATTTTTCAGGGCGCGGGGCCCCGACCTACGCGGGCCGGGGCGACTCCGGGGGCGGCCGGGGGCGTTTCTCCCCCCGTCATAATCACGCGTCGTGCACCTTGAAACGTCACAAGGCTTGCGAAAAACCTCACATAGAGCCCCGCTAAGCGCCGTGCGTCTGTGAACCCGCGACGGATCCTTACTCCCGAAATGAACATACAAATTCGTCTCGCCGAGCTCCTACGCGCTCCAACCAGCGGCGTCCTTCAATGCGTCGCCACGGCTCCAGGCCACATCGCGGTTGCGGTTTCGGGGGGTAAATACGTACACACGTTCGACGCGCGAGGAGAGGGAGGGGGTCATGGTGTTTCCGATGATTTCGACATCGCAGATTGCGACGACGAAAACGCCGACGACGCGACGTCGCCGCTGATAACAACGCTTCGAGCCGCTTTTGATGATAAGGAGGCCAAGGCCACGAATACGACTAGAAACAAGAGGGGTAACAAGTACGGGGGACACGAAGGAGATGGTATGTCTGAAGACGGCGAGGATACGCATTTGTGTTACTTCGGGCAGTCGCCCGTCGTGAAACTTCTGTTCGTTTCAACCGGTTTCGCAACCGACGACGGCGAATCCATAAAAAACACTCTCCTCGCGGTCACCGAAAACGGCGCCGTCGCGGCGTGGCGATGGGACGAGGGATTTCCGGGTGCTACCCGTCCCCGTTGGGTTTCGGTCGCGGAACCTCTTTTTCCAGGAGGCGCGCCGTTTGTTGCGCCGCCGCTTGATACAAATTTTAGGGGAAAACACGGCGTCGTCACTGAAGCCGCGATTTGCGTAGTGCGCAAACAGTCTGGGGACGACACACGTGACAACAAACAGGACGTCATGAAGCTGGTGTGCCTTACCTCAGGAGTTCAATCCTGTGAAGATACATCTACAAAGAAACCGTGTCCCGCGTTGTTCGCGCGCGAGTTGCGCGCGGGGCCGGAAAACAATTTCATAAGCAATCGCGGCGACGTGACGGTTTTGAGCCAACGTGTGCCTCACGCGAAAACGTTGTACTCAAGTGGCGGTTCCGATTTGTGGGTCGTGTCTTCCACGGAAACGGAAATCCCGTGTGGCGAGTCGTACGGGCAAACGCTCGGCTCGGAAAACGTCGTCGCCGCGCGGTGGTGTTTGGCGACGCGCCGCGCGGTGCGGAGGGTGCACTTGTCAAAAATCGCACACGCGGCGGATTCCGCTGTCGAGGCTGCTATGGAGACACCTGTGACTAACCAAACCCTGGATACACCTGTGACTGGAAAAACCCGGAACCCGTTACGCACCCCAAACCCTAAACCTAACAACCTCACGACGTGTCTGCACTCCCCTAGCAACGAGCTGTTGTTGGTGACGCGCGGCGGGTGCGTTTTGGCGGTCGGGCCGGGGCTGGACGCGACGGGTTTTTGTGGAAACGAAGACGAAGACGGAAACGAAAACGAAAAGGAGGCACGCGAAGAAGGTAAAGATCTGGAAGTTCGACTCGTGGGGATGTTGCAGGGCTTTGCCACTAAGGAAACGTTTCCGTCGCGAACCACGCAATCGTGCGCCGCGGTCGGGCCGTTTCTGTACCTGGCGTCGGTTTCGGGTTTTGATGAGTTATTAACTCCAGCTCATTCAAGTTCGATTTCGTGTCACCACGTGTCGAGTGGAATTTGCGTAGGGGTGGGACAACTGCCTGCTGCACCACTTCGCGAAACAGAGGGCGACGGTGTTTCTCGACACGACAAAATTTCCGTCACCGTCGCGGGTTCCGCGGAGGGCGGCGTTTTTGTCGCGGCGGGTTCCGCGTTGTTTTCCGTCTCGGTGAACGCGCCCCGGGCGTTTGAGTTCGCGCTGCAGTCAATACAAGGGAACGAAAATACTGGCCTTTGCCATTCAATACAAGGCAACGAAAACACGAAAAGCCGTTACCAGAAACGGTTCGAACACGCCCACTCCACGATCGGCAAACTTTCGGAGTCGGTGAAACAAACCGCCTGGTTCGGCAAGTCGCTGCAGCGCGCCGAAAGCGCGGCGGCGCTTTGTTTAGTTGAAACGGACATACAATCGGCGATGGAGGGTATGAGCATTCAGTCGGGTATGGACATTCAGTCGGGTACGACCGAGTCTAAAACAAATCACTCGAGTAGTCTTACCACGCGCGCGATGGTCACCGCCCCCGCGCTGGTGCTTCAGCACCGGCGGTCGATTGCGGGAACCGAGGGACCCCAATCGTCGCACGACGAAAAACACGCAAACACGCGCTACGCAGAAATAGCCGAAAAACGCTGGCGATCGTTAGCCGCTGCGACGGTTTCTTTTTTTGAACAGAACTACCCGGCGACAGGGGGCGCTTTCCTGTCCCGCGCCAAACGAAACGAAAACTTTCTTACCTTCACGGAACTCGGCGCAACCGCGTCCAAAGACGCGCGGCACGCTTTAGGGTCGGGCACGGATGACGACGTTTCAGTGACGAACATCGATACAGAGCTGGACTGTTTTATCGACGAAACCGACGATAAAACCAACGGCTTCGCGTGGAAACTCGCGTTAGCCGGTTTGCGTGCCATTGAAGAATGTTGCGACGCAGACAAAGGAGGCGTGACCGACGACACTTCGGAAGCGCTTCGCGAACTCGCGCGGTGCGTCCGCGCTGGCGAGACATTTTCGTTTGACGCGACTGTCACTTCTGGTGATATGGACATACACGTCTCGGAGTACGAAAGCGCGTGCGCGTTTATTAACAACGCGGAGGCGATGAGCAATAATAAATTGCCGAAACCCGTCTCCGCCGCGGAAGCGGTTTGTTTTCTTCTCGCGGAGTTCATAGTACGCACTGCTGAGACTGACTCCATGGACAATATAGTCAGCACTTCCGGCAAAGACGTTATGGACAAGACGTTCCAAACGTTCCAAGCAGTCACCGTTTGTTTACTGAAAACATGGCCGTTTGGGGTGTTGCGGTTGGTTTGTGTGTGCGCTTTTTTCGCGGCGCGAGCTGGTTTGTTTCAATCGCTCGACGCCGCGGTTGCCGTCTTCGCCAAGAAAACGCTCGCCGGAATAGCGACGCCTTTAAGTCCTGACTGTTTGCCCATACATAGAAGTACCTTTAACACCAACAACGGAACCATTCCGACTTTCACACGAGCCGCTTTGCTTCTTTTCGCGAAGCACGAGCACGCGGCGATTTGGTTGGTGCTGACGGACGGGGTTTGTGTGGTGGGGAACGATCAGTTGAGAGGCGTGACCAACAACAAACAGTCGTCGCGGAAAACGAAAACGTACACGCAAGGGTGGTTAGTAGCGGCGCGCTTAGCGACGACGTTCTCCGGGGGCGACGAAACCCGGGTCGGGAAGATATTCGAAACCATGGTGAGTGCGCTGAAGCACGTCGTGCGGCGATCTTCTTCTTCTGGTGTTGGCGGTGGTGTTTCAACTGACCGCGACCACCTAGGCGAGTGTTCTCCTGAAACGGCGGCGATTTGCGTTTTGCAGGCGGCGCGGGGGATTGCGGGGCGGGATGAAAAGGATGCTTCTAAAAAAATAAGTTATTCGTTTGACGAAAAAACGGACGCGACGGAAATCGATACGCGCGACGACTGCAATAAGTCGCTGAAGATCTCCACCCTGGAGGGGTTAGCGGAATTTGCAGCACAGACGCTCGGGGTGCTGACGAGGGACTTGGAGACCATGCAGTAGAATTTTGAACTGAGAGTTGTAACTGAGTGTAATACTTCGTGTCTCTGGACGGCGCGGAAATTTGCAGTAAAGCACATTCTCCGAATCCGAAACATCTACACACAACCAAACGAGATCACCCGACGTCCCCAGACCCCACGGTGCGCGGGTGCGGTGCGGGGCTGGGGATGCCTCTCCGCGGGCGCACAAGTTTCATGCTCGCCGTGCTCGGCGCTGGGGTCGGGTTTAACTGTATCGGGACGTACGTTGTGCTGACGTCGGACAGGCGTGAGAACTCGCCGATGGTGGGCGGGACCGAAAACGCGAAGCACAGCGCATCGAGTGTACCCGAGTCATCCCTCGCTCCTGCCCCGAAACCGAAACGGTGGGGACTGTGGTGAGACACGACGGGGGCGAGGGACACGGGTATTACCAGTGAGAACAAGCACGTTGCAGTACTACGAGAACATCGTTGTATACCAAGAGAACATCGAACGCGGGTTGGAACGATCCGAGGGTCGTGCATTCGCAAACATGAACCAAAAATAAAATTAAGAAAACCACTCCCTGATGGACATCCCCGTCTCCTCGTCCTCCTCGTTCGCGCCCACGCTCTGCACCGCCCCAACGCTTACAGGTTGCGACGTTTCATCTTCTACGGTGTCTTGGAATTGGAACGGCCTGCGTAACGGCACGGCGTTGTTGCGTTGCGTTTGTGCGTCGCCGGAACCGCCGGCGTACTTACCCGCCAAACCGCTCGTCTTGCTCTTCATGTCCATCGCCCGGTTCCGCTTGGCCATCTCCATCATCTCAAGCACTCGCAGCTTGTCCTGTTCCGCGACTCTTTCCTTCGCCGAATTCGCTTCCTGCACGTGAAGCTCGCGCTGAAGCGCCGCGGCTTCGTTCGCCCTTTCCTTCGCGGCCGCGGTTTCCAGCGAAAAACCCTCAACCGCCGCCGCCTCCGCCTCCGCCACTCTCGCGGCTAACGCCCAGGCGTGCTCCACCCGCGAGATGTCCTTTTTACTCAAATCAGCACTGGCCCTGGCTTTCTGCGCCTCAGCATGCGCCGCTTCTGATGCCCACTCCGCGTCCAACACCGCCTCTGACGCGACGACCAAACGCGCGTAGTCGCTCGCCTTTTTCTTTGCGGCGTCGAAAATCTCACCGCTCCGCGCCGACAAACGCTCCGCCATCTGCTTGTCAATACTCGCCACATCCTGCGCAACCGAGGCTTTCTCTAACAGCCCCTCGAAATCGCCCAGAATCGAAACGGCAACCTCCACGGAGTGCGTCTTAGTGGCGAGCTCAGCGCGCGCGGCGTACACGCGCGCGAGCGCTTCCGCGAAATTTTGTTGCGTCGCGCTTGCTTTTTCGCGAACCGCGCTCGCCGAGCTGACCGCTCGTTGGAACTGTTCCCGTAGCGCGTCTTTCTCCGACGTGACCGTTTTTGAAAACGCCTCCCCTAAATCAAACCTGCCAAGCGCCAAGCCGTGTTCCTTCCCGACCCGTTCCGCCTGTGCGATGCTCTGCTCCGCGATTGAAACTGCCCTGAGTTGGTTTGCGGCGGCGACGTCCAGTGCGTTTCGCGCGTGTTCGAGATCGCGTTTTTTTTCAAGCAAGTGGGTCTTCAGCGTTTCCAGGTGAGGCGTGGTGACGTCCCGAACAAGCTTCGCCGCGGCGAGTTCGTCGCTCAACTTGACCACCAGCCCGTGCATGTGTCGGAACTGGGTATCGCAGTTCACCAAGTGCTGCTCTGATTTGTCCATCTCATCCGCCGCGAGCGCCGCCAGCGATACGCCGCTGTCGCGTTTGGTCTCCGCGTTTCCGAGAAGCAGTTTCAACTCATCCACCCGTTGTTTAGCCACCAAAACCTCCTCGGCTTTGGCTTTCACGCTGTGCGTCAGGTCGCTCATCGCGGTGCCAGAGCTATGCTTCGCCCGAACCGCGGCGTCGTTGGAAAACGCCACGGGTGCGTAATTCGCGTCCGCCCTTTGCATCTGGTCCTCCGCCGCGCGAAGGTTCGCGACCGCCGCGTCGACTTTTTGCTGTTGTTCACCGTGGTTTTGCGACGCCGTCGCCAGAGGCGATTCCGTTTGCTTTAACCGGGAGCTCGCGTCGTACAACTCCGTTTGCGCTCGGTGCGAAGCCGCCTTCGCGTCGTCCGCCACGAGCTCCAACTGAGCCAGGGTTTCGCGGCAAGGCGCGGTTTCCTTGGGGGGACTGACTCCGGTGGGCCAAGCCGGGGTCTTGGCGGAGTCGGTGACCACATCGATTTTTTGGTGCGCGTTGCTCCAGCTCGCAAACGCATTTGACACCGTTGCGTCGCCGCGGCGTTTGGGAAGCACGCGCGCGAACGAGCGCAGAGGCGCCGCCTGTGAGGGGAGGGAATACGGGAGATGTGACAGGACGCGGGATTGGGGTGGGATACGTGGTCAAAACAAGCCGTGGTGGGTCAGCACAGCGACAGCGAGCATCCCATGGTACGCGGCACCCTACCCATCTGGTGTTGAGTCGTTGGAAAGGGCAATCGAGTAATCAAGACGACGCAATCGAGGGAGCGGTGCGCACCTTGCGGTCGGGGACGCGGCGATTGGTGCGGAACACGGCGTGGGAGGGTAAACCGCCGACAACCAGCGCGCCGGAAACGGCTGCCATCGTGAGACGGGACGTGTAGAGCGCGATTGCGTCGAGGCTTGTGTGACACTTTGCCAGTTGGCAAGAGTTGTTTTCTTGGCTGGGGCGCTGGGCTGCTACGAGCGGATTTGAAAACCGTTTCCAAACGTCTCTCGAAATCCTGCTCCAAATCCGGAACAGCCAAAAGTCAAGGCCGCGGTGTCACGAAAAGAAACTCTTGGACCGAGGGTGCGCCTGTGTCATCTCGAGACGCGCGGCGCGGGCACGTTCGTCGATCTCGCTTCCCGCGATGTCGACCGTCCCCGAGTATAACGTCCACGCGCGGAAAAAAGAACACCCGCGGGTGTACGCGGTACGTGCGCTTTGTTACGCTGACGAGACGTAGACGTACCCCCGAGAGATGAGATTCTCGGTCGATTCGGTGTCGGACTCTGGACGATTGATCCTTCGATTGGTCCATCCCACAGGACGCGCGACGAGTCACGGCCTCACGTACTGACCACCCCCACTTCTATCTCTTGTGTTGTCAAAATCTCAAAAACCCAGAACGAAACCATGCGTTCCAGCAACCACTACGCGCGCATGTCGGACGAGTACGGCGGGCAGTACGATCGGTCCAAGTACCCGAACGCGTTTGCGCACACGAAGAACCCGCACATCATCGAGTCGTACGACCCGCACGAAGTGAAGGCGAAGATTGGGGAGGGCGCGCGTGTGAGTGATGCGATCGGTTCGCACTACCGGGACCCCAACTACCGCCCTCCGCGCGGGGGGTTGCCTCTTTCCAACCACGCGCCGATGCCGGAGTTCGTTTCCAACAAAGTCAAACAGGCGCGGGCGCGAGACGCGGCGGAGAAAGCGGAGGCGTCGGCGCGCCTCGACGCGACCTTCACGAAAGCATCCAGTGGTGGCGGCCCTGGCGGGCTGGACTACCGCGGAGACGACCCCGAGCTTTACGGGAAGTACTACACCAACGGGTACGAGTTCGAGGGGTATTACCAAGGTTTGCACGCGGGCAGAAAAGGCGAGTCGTCCTTCAGCGGAAGCGGCGTGCACCACAAAAACTTCGTGGACCCGTACGAGGGGTACCGGGGCGGGATCGACCGGTTGCAACAGAAACCGTTACCGAAACACAACGACATGGACGCCGGGGTGCTGGCGTCGATGAAGCCCAACGGCCGGGTACCGCCCCCGGTGAACAACGCGCGAGGCGCGCTTGAGCGGTTCACGTCCAGGATGGCGATTCAAACCGGCCGCGGCGCGGGCGGCGGCGCGCTCGGCGGCGACGCGCTCGGCGACGTGGGGGTTTCCAAGAAGAGCGTACGCGCGTCCCGGCCCTCTGACCGAACAATGCGAGCCGTGGTGCCAGGTGTCCAGGAAGGCACCTACCAGAACGGCCCTTTATCCAAAGGCAAAGGCGCGAACTACCACCACCCGAGCGAGGGGAACATCGAAACCGGCGACGTCAACGGTTTCGTGGCGAAGAGTTCCGCGCAGTTCGACGGGATCTTCGACGAGAACCGCCGCAGCGCGGGGCACCGGCCCATCGCGCAGTCGCACATGGGGTTCCACGGCGGGTCCTTGATGGGCAACCCGGATGCGGTGGAGGATGGCATCTTCCGCCGCGCGGACGAGGGGCCCGGCAGAGCGGCAAAGGCGGAGTGGAAGCAAGACGCGCACCGGTCGTCGCTGAGTTACCACGAAGGCGGCCTAGCGGGCGCGGAGGGCAAGACGCACGACGGGATATTCGAACAGAAAGGTCCTCGGTTCGGGCAGAAGAAAATCACTGGGGGGCACGTGGACGCGTACGGCAGCGGGGTGGATAAAGACTCGGGGGCGATGTCGTGGGGCGCGGGGGCTTCACGCGGGCAAGGCGGACGAAGCACGGAGGAGGGCGAGGGTTTCTTTGCGGAGGGCGCGCACTCAAGGGGCGGGCACACGGGGAAGCGCATGGCGTCCAGTACGCACGGTGCTGGAATGGTGGTGGACGCAAGCGCGACGGACGAGGTACGTGTTGCCTTTCCCAAATCCCGGACGACTGTTTGACCATACAAGACTGACACTGACATTTTTCTGGCAAAACTCCAAGGGCATTTTCGACGAGAAAAGACACGGCATGCGCGGCGGTTTCGCCGGGAAGGACGGGGAGTCTTCCTTTGGCCCTGGGATGTCGCTGAAGCACAACAAAGGCGACGGGTATTTCGAAGAGGACCGGCCTTCGCGGTTTTCGGGGAAAGCCAGTGCGACGTCCCTGGAGCATTCCGACGACGGGATCGTCGGGAAACGCGGGAACACGCTTCAGGGGATTTTCGGCCCCACGAAGAACAAACACGCGGGCGAGCGCGCGCGGTAAGAGCCTTTCCCACCCACCACGTTCCGCCTCTGCGATTGCCCATACTCGTCCTGCGAAGGGACGTCTTACCTCTGCCCTGACTGTTTGTCCATACATAGCGATATACAAGACTGACGCTTTTCTTTTCACAATCAGGGCGAACATCAAACACGGCGAGGGTGGTTTTTACGGCGTCGGCGCGATTAACGAAGGTGCGGAAGGGCTTTCCCAATCACCACAAACTGCCTCTGCGATTGCCCATACTCGTCCTTCCGAAGGGACTATTACGACCAGAAGGGACTACTACCTCTGCCCATTACCCTGACTGTTTACGTAATACCAATCCCTCATACACGTCACGAGAGCCTGACGTTTTCTTTTTTATCCCTCCAGGGATCTTTGCGGAAGGCCCGCGCGTTAACATCCACGCGGGGAAGGATTCGTACCAGACCCTGGGGCCTGGTTTCATTCCCAAGAAAGGCGCCAGCGACGAAGGTATTTTCAGCGACGGCCCGCGGCGGAACAAGTACGCGGGGAAGGATTCGCAAACCAGCTTGGGTCCGGATTGGCTTCCAAAAGCAGAGCTGGTGGACGAGGGGATTTTCAAAGAGGGGCCGCGAAGAAACGTGTGGGCGGGGGAGGACACGCGATCGTCCATAACCATGCAGGACGGCGTGATGATGGGCGACGACAAACACACGCAAAGGGAAGCCTTCGCCAGTGAGTATTCGGAACTGCACGCGCACAAAGACACCGAGGACCACTTCGATCCGGGGATGGTACCGCAGGTGCAGTGGAAAGGCGGGGGCGGGGCGCAAGCGGCGTACGACCGGAGGAAGGAACTGGCGAACTACTATGACGAGTCCGCAAAAGCGGTGGCGAACGAACAGTACGCCACGCACGGCATGCAGAAACTAAACTTCCATCGCGTGGACGCGAACGACGAAGTCGCCGCCGGGTTACCCGCGAGTAGGTTCCACCGAGAAGGAAACGCGCTGGTACGAACGAAAAGAACGCTGTAGAACGTAACAGTTTATTTTAGGGAAATTGTGGTAACTGTTGGTAACTCTTGTGAGAAGTATTTATTTTGAGGGACAGAAGTACGTGTGGTAACACTACTGGTACGCCGTGATAGAAACACGTAGGGCGAGCAGCCCTTGTTTCTACCGTTTCTTCTTATGCGTCCCCGAGTGCGCTTCCTTCAAGTGCTTGTGAAGCGCGTTGCCCGACGTGAACACGAGGCGGCACAACGCGCAGTTCAGAAGTTCGCCGGCGGTACCGATTTCGTCGGTTTTGCAACCGGCGCCTTTTCCCTTCTTCGCGCGCCGCGATTTCTTCTTCGCCGGGAGGTTTTGCGGTTCGCCGTCGTCGTCGTCGTCGTCGTCGTCGTCGTCGTCGCCGTTTTTCGGTAAGCCTGTATCGCTGGTATCGTCAATCACCTCTAAAAGGCCAACCCCGTCGTCCCTAACTTCGGCGTCCAAAACGTCGAAACCCAGCGAGGTTTTTTTGTTCGACCGCGCGTTCGCGTCGTTTTCGTCGTTCTCGGCGTCGTTCCCGACCTCCGTGATATCTTCCTCGATGCGCGTTCTTTGCACGTCAAACTCACTAGCCGCCTCTGTGTGCCGGACTCCTCCTTTTCGCCCAACCTTGTTCTTCTTCAGCATCTTCCTCGGCTTGTTCCGCGCCGCGCGGTCGCAAAACGCGGACGACGCCACCGATCGCGCGTCGTCGTCGTCCGAGCTCGACACGCCGCCGTCGGTGACGTTCGCCACGGGTACCTTCTTGGAAACCCTCGCGTGCCCCATCATTCGCGCCAACATCGCGTCTTCGTCGTTTTCGTCATCCTTTTCGTCATCACCCTCGTCATCACCCTTACCATTGTCATCATCAGAAGCATCCTCATTATCATCGTCGTCCGAACCGTCATCAACGCTAACGTCTGCCTTTTCGGTTCCGTCGCGCGTCTCGCCTTCCCTCAAATCGTCCTCGTCTCCCTCATCCGAATCACCACCCGACCCACCGCTCCCGCTCCCACTCTCCATCTCGTCCATCGCCACCCGCACCAGCTCCTCATCAGCCATCATCTCCTCCTTCAGCCGCAGCACCGATTGTTTGTGCTGCTTGCTTTGTTCGTGGTTCTCCCACTGCTTCTGGCTTTTGAACAGCTTGCGGCACACCGGACAGAACAACTCCAATCGCTGGTCCGCTTTTTCACGCTTCGCGCGGTCCGCCGCGTCGACTTCGTCCCGCAGCCACTGCGGGCCGTCCGCGTCTTGCTTCGTCCAGTCCGCTTCTTCAAACGCGGCGGCTTTTTTGTGCTTTTCTTGCTTGGCTTCCGCTTTCCGCCGTTCCGCGAGCGCGGCGGTTTCTTTTTCAAGGAGAGCCTTTTCAAGCTGCCGCTTGACGAACCGCTTGTCTCGTTTTTTAACGAACCCCACCAACTGCCGCACCGTGTCGTTGAACTCCTTCACCTCGTTTTTCCGGAGCTTCCTGTTTTCTTCTTCCATCAGCCTGCGAACTTTCCGGTTATCCGCCTCCCCGAGGTTGTACTCGTCCGCCCACGCGAAGGTTTTCATCGTTGAAAATGAGGTCCAGTGGTCGTAAAACGCTTTCACGCCGTTCCAGTCGTCGTGTTGCGAACCAAAGGGTGGGCCGTTTGCGAACTTTTCCCGGTTCGCCGCGAGCGACGCGCTTTGTTCCTGGGAATCCAGCGCGGCGAAGAGCTTGCCGTAGACTCCAAAGAAACCGCCGTCGTCGTCTTCGAACCCTCGGAAACAGTTCGAGGCGAAATAAGGCATCAAGTCGATCTCATCCTCGGGTCGCGCGTCGTCACCGGCGCCCGCGACGCCGCTGCGCAAAATAGCCTCCCTGTGCGAATCGTACCACGCGCGTTCGTTCGGGTCGCTCAAGGTTTCGTACGCGCCTCGGATTTCTTTGAATTTAGAATCAGCTTCGGTTAAACGGTGCTGGTTCTTATCGGGGTGCCACTGCAGCGCCAAACGGCGGTACGCCTTTTTCAGCTCGGAATCCTCCGCATCGCGATCCACGCCCAACACGTCGTAGTGACAGCGCATCTTGAACTTGCCGGACATGATGGCGTGTGCGGCCGGGTTTACGGACACACACGGTGGTCACGGTTGGCGTACGATGCGTCTGGCTGTTGGAAGGAACTGGGGCGTACACGCCTTAGCGCACGGCGACGGCGACGCGGGTTCCGAGATTTAGTGGTCGGCGGCGGCGGTCCCACTCGTGCGCAGTGCGTCCGACGGTGACGACGGCGACTAAATAAACCCTTGCACTGATCCCCTGGAAAAGGCAACACCTCGTCTGGACTACGCCGCTACGGTCGCTTTGGCCGACCCTGCCCTGCCCCGCACGTCGCGTGACCTGCGGCGAGACGAACTGTGTGATGAGGTGCGAGAAGTTTACCCGATAGTGGTTTTACGGGAAGAAGAGAGACGAACGAAATTCGCATCGTGAATTGATTTTGACGAGCGTGCGACGACACTCGTTGGGGGTGGTATACATCATATTCCTCACGTAAAGCGTTTTAGTCATCTCCGCGCAGGCGTCTCTGCATCACGTTTTCCGTGAGCAACTCAAGTATGACCTCCTCACTTCGCCGCGGGTTCGAACCCCGGGTGCGGCCATATCGGCGTTCCTTTTCGTAAGCTCGAAAAGTTGTCGCTGTACGATTTCGGCTTTGCGCCGATTTTCCCCGCCCCCGGAATGATCGAGTTCCCTTTCGGGTTCGGCCGCTGTACCGCCATCACTTCATACTCCCACCCCATCTTTTCGCACCACTTCATCGCGGCCTCCTTGGTTTCAAAGTTAACAATCGAGTTGAACTGATGACTCAAAGCGTCGCCGCTCGACGTCCACCCGGTGAGTGGGTTTTCCCACTTTTGCTGCAGTGCGGAAAGAAAAAAGTGAGTCCCGAGTGCGCTGTGTTGGGCGATTTTCGCACAGTGCGCAAACAGTCTGGTACTCTCGTGCACTTTGTTGTAGTGGTAAGACTTCCGTAACCGCACTCCATACGGGGCATCAAATAGCGCCGCCTGCTTTGGGAAAGGTAAAAACGCGCACCTGTTCGCCCGGATGGATCTTCCACCCGCCCACCAAAGCCTTGCCTTGCTGGCACGCCGCGCGCGCGGGGGAGTAAATAGTCACCTGATTAGTTGGGAGTGGTTGGGGTGGAGATGACGGGAGCACAAGGAGCACGGGTCAGATGACCGGGTTTGGGTGACTGAAATGGAGAGAGACGAGGGTAGTCTCATCACTGGGACCATGATGTGTCTCCCGGAGGAATCAGTCGTCTCGCCACGTTCGGGACCACGTTCGATTTAGGGTTGGTCCCCTCGTGACTCTCGTCGCGCCCCGAGCAGGTGCGGGTCGGTGCGAACGGCGACTTGGCGCGAAGTACGCCACCGCACCGGGCAACACAGCCCGTAACCGAACGCGATCACACACGGCAACGCAAGTCGGGCGTACCTTTCTCTTGAACGTCTCCGCGGGTGCGCCGTAGGTTTGGTTGATGTTGGTGGCGAAGCCGCGGTGCGCCGCGGTCGGTCGCGTGCGCGCCAGCGCGGTCAACGCGCGTCGCAGCGCCCCCATGGCGTTCACAAACCCTTCGGTAACGGTCGGAAACGCGGTCGCGTAACCCAAACTGACGCTCGCGGAGTGCGCGTCGGGGGGGCGAGGCGTGATGAAAAGGCTGGCATCTTCTTTGCGTGATGATCTGATGAGACTGTTTGCCCATACAACTCGCTCGTACCAAATAGGTTGCGAGATATTTCGTCGAGATAAAAGTGAAAATCTTTTTTTGGCAGTCGGCGCTTTTTGCTCGTTGTGTCTCAATCTAAGCGGCGCGCCGCCCCGCGCGCGTCCGGCGCCATTCACGATGAATAGCGTGGTTTCGTCATTGCGCGTCGTCGTCGCGTTTTCGCCAGGCAGGGCACGTCAAAACTCCACGCTCGGCACACGTTCCGCGAGCGCCTTCGGCGGTTCCAAACAACGCATCAACGCGTCGGTTGGAGGATCGCGCAATCTAAAAAAGAATACGGCGCCACGCCGCTCTCTTCCCGTCGTCGTTCACGCCTTGGGGCGCGCGGACGAGCGCGAGCCGGGGTGGTGGGACACCCCCGCGACGTCAAACTTCATTGACGTTACGTCTGAACAAGAACTGCGGGACGTGATGCGAGCCGCGTACGGAAACGAACGCGCGTCCACCTTACTGGTGGTCGAGTTCTACGGCAAGTGGTGCAACTCGTGTCGCCGTCTTTACCCCGCCTTAAAGAAACTTGCGAAGCGAGAACAAGACGTGTTGTTCGTGAAAATCGACTTCGACGAGTGCAAGGAGTTGTGTCGCAAACTAGGGGTGGTTAAGCTGCCGTACTTTCACGTGTACAACGGAAGCGGGTCGCGGCTCGCGGATTTCGCGAGCTCGCTGGACCCGGTGAAGTTCAAACGCCTCACGGACGCGATCGAAACAAACAAAAGCATGCGGTGCGCGCTGCGACAAGGCGACACGAACAACTCTGGCGGGGAAAAGGACACCGGGAGTAGTGACAACTCGCCATCCGTCGTGAAGCTGCACCACGTCACAGTCAACTGGCGGGGGGGGGGGGGGGGGGGGGGGAGCACGTGATGATTGCGGGGGACGTCGCGGGCGGGTGGACGCACACGCTGAGTTTGAGTAAACGTAAGAACTCAGATAAAGGGGATGCCCAGGGATCGAACCAGGGACCGAATGAGGCGTCCACGAACAACCCTATGGACAGCCACCCGACGCACAGCGTGACCGCCATCCTACCCACCGGTACGTTCCGGTTCAAGTTCGTCGTGGATGGGGAGTGGTTGACCGAGCCGAGCTACCCCACCGTTTGCGACGGCGACGCCAACAAAAACAACGAGCTCTTCGTGGGCGCCGCGTCCTGGCCGTTCGAGTGGGTCCGGGTACCGAGCGCGTCGCCCGCGGGGCCGGTCGGACGGATTGAAAACGTCCCCGTGGCGCTGACCGACGTCACCACCACCGATGCGGTGGTCAAGCCGATGCACACGAATTTGAGTAACTCACCAGTGAGTAAACAGTCCGGGAATGATGTGATGGACCATAGAAGGTCGCCCCTCGCCGCGCCCGTGTCCCCCGGCGTGGCGAAAATAGAAGCCGAAAACGCAAAGCGGGCCTCCTCGAAACCGTTCGACGAAAACGTCAAGCCTCCTGTTGCGAAAGCGAAAATGCCGCCGTTCGAGCCGAGCATCCGGTTGCCTACTGTTTCGAGCGACGCGGCCACACGACCGTACGAACCGGCAGAGGCGAGTCCGTTCCCTCCCGCGGTTCCCGCGAGTGAGCGGTCCTACACGGACAGCGAGCAGTCTGAACAAGCGCCAACCGAAAAGCCCCAACCGCAACCGTTTGAAATCAAAAAAATAAAAGTCGACGCGGGCGACTTCAGCACCAAGAGCGAACACGACAAGAAAGTCGACGAGGAACGCGCGCAGGCGTTTCGATCGCTGGAGTTTCGTAGGAAGGAAGAGCGGAAGCAGGACAAATTTATGGCGGTCAAGCCGCTAGGGCCGTACAGCGCGATTGGCCTCGCGCCGTCGCGAGCGCCCGTCCCGGTCGCCACGCTCGCGGCCTCGAAAGCGGAGCTGCTCACGCTTGAGGACCGGGTGAAACGTCTGGAGCAGGTTTTGGAAAATCACGGCATCGGGGTGGAGGACCAGTGGCTTCGGGAAGGGTGAAAGACGGGGTATACGCGGAACGGCGATTTTGACGATTCGCGGGGTGTCAAAAAACCGGTCCCGCGACGTAGCGCGGGGGAAGGGTAGGTAGGGATGACGGGGAAGACAGGTACTTACGTCGGATATCTGGTAAACAACGCGTGCTTTAATTTTTATTAACACATCATATCATATTGACACAAGACCGTTATTACTCACCAAATATACTCTACTCGGGCTTAAAAAAGTTCGCCACGTCTTTGCGCGTGATGACGCCGCGCACTTTGTTTGTTTTATCGGTGACGCAGAGGTGCCTTAAACCCAGGGTGGTGAACAGCAGGTGCGCGCGTTGCGCGGGGTAGTCAGCGTGCACGGAAAGAGGCGCGCGATGCATGAAGGACGCGACGTCGATGAGGTTGCTGTGGGGGTCAGGGTCATCGATTGCGTGTGTGGTTTCACCGAACCGGTTGCGACGGTCGTCGTGCGTCGAGACGTCCCGCGGTTCGGCGACGCGCGACGACGACACCGACGACGGCGACGATTGAACTTGTGTTTGTTCGGTACCCGCGCTTGGTTCGCGCAGATGCGCCGCCCGCGCGCGCGCGTCCAGGGATCGTTTCAAACGGAAAGAGGAACCAACCTCCGCACCTGATACGCGCGACCGCCGCCGACCGTCGTTGCGTGCTTCCGAAAAGTCACTCACCAACACCTGAAGCGTGCTTCGGGAGACGGTACCGACTAGTTGCCGGTCGTGATCGACAACCGGGAAGCCGTTGTGCGTCGTGGCTTGCAGCACGTTTTGGACGTTGTCAAAAGTTTCGCGTTCGGCGACGGCGACCACCGGTCCGGCGCACATCAAATCCCTCGCTGTTTTGACGAACAAACCCCGCGCCGGTTCGTTGGGAAGGAAAATGACCCGGTCGTTCCGGTCAAGGTCCGAGTGATACACCCCGTGCTTCAACACCGAAAACTTGCGCGACACCAGCGCGCACACCGCGTTTGACACCACCACGGCGACAATCACGACGAAGGCAAAGGAAATGCCGCCCGTGCCTTCCACCATTATCACGACTAGGGATATGGAGCTTCGAAACACGCCGGCCAAGGTCGCGGTGGCGCCGATCAACGCGTACACCCCGGGTTGCACGTCCCACGTGTTCGGCAACACGTTTCTGATGAGCAACCCCAGGGCGCCGCCGTACGTGGCGCCGAGAAACACGGAGGGTAAAAACACCCCGCCAGGCACGGCTAAGCCGTACGCAGTGAGCATCAGCACTAAGTACACCCCCGACGTGACCCAAAGCCCTCGCGCGGTGAACCCGTACGCGCTGACGTCGCCGTCCGTTTCCGTCTCGCCCATGGAGAGCATCCACCCGATGGCTTTGTTCGGGGCGCTGAACAACAACGTGGCGACGTCGTTTACCTCCGCGCCAGCGCAGCGCCAGCGGACGCCGAAGTGTTTCCAAGTCAGCGGCGTTGCGACGCAGCTCCCAAAAGACTCCGCGGCGTAAAAACGCACCGCGGCGGTTAACAAAACCACCAGGACGCACTCCAGGACTCGGACAACCTCGCGGTCGTGTCGCGGCCTTACGTACTTTGACAAAAAGCACGTTCCCAGGTTGAACACGACGCCCAGGCAACCGCCAACCGCCGCGGTTAGTACGAAAAAAGGTAACTGGTGCAGGTAATCCCGCGGGGTCTGATTCCGAACTTGCGAGTTCAAAAAAAGCATGCCGCTCCCGCCCGTGACTCGGCACATGGACAACGAAATGCTCGCCGAACTGGCGCACAGGAAACTGCGCCACATCACCTTTTTACTCCAGTACGTGGAAGCCTCTTCTCTGAGAAAATAAAAGAAAGTGTCAGTCGTGTATATCGCGACGTATGGACAAGCAGTCACCAGCTTCGGTAAAACAGGGAGGCGGGATTTGGGAAAGGTCCAACACGCACAGGGAAAACAAAACCCCGCCCATCGGCGCGCCGAACGCCGCGGCGAGACCGGCGGCGGCGCCCGCGCTTATGAACTCCCTCTGCGTGGTGTGCGACCCGAGGTCCAGAAGAAGGTTCTGGAAGCCGGCTTCTTTCTGGTGGAGAATACCGTCGGCGTCACTGATCGGGCCGACCTCGTTGTTTTCGTCGCTCGCGTTGGAGTGGACGTCGTCGTCGCCGTCGTCGTCCCCGACCCACCGGTCGCGTCCCGCGCGTAGCCATTTCATCGGCCCCGCTAACACCAAACACGATGCCACCGCCGCGCCTATGTGTACCATCGGCCCTTCCGGCCCTACGGCTAGCCCGGAGCCCACCGCGCACGTCACGCCAACCGCTTTCGCGAGTAGGGACTTGAACCCCAACAGCCCCGGAACTTTGGTTCCGTTGAGAAACGCCATCACGCCCGTCACGCCCCCCCCCGCCGCTTGCGGTGCCCAAAAAACACAAAGCACCGAGGCGACAGCCACTAACACGACGCATATTAGTTGGTACCAGCCTATCGCGTTTAAAAAGGAACTTTCGGGCCCCCACGTTGCGTGATGATGACCGATTGGTTCCGTGCCGTTCGTTTCCGTCGACGTTCCATTCCCCGAGGCGTACGTAGCCGCGATGTGTTCCAGCACCGCGTGCCGTTTAAACGCGAACAACATCTCAACCGCGTAGTCGATGACGAACGCCAGCACCCCCACCACGATACCCACCACCAAGGTGATTATCGATTTCGCGAGCGTCAAGCCGGTGTAGCCGTATACGTGCTTTCTACCGCCCGAACCTCTTCCTCGCGAGCCTGAACCCTCGAACCTCCTCTTGTCGTAAAACCGCCCCACGTCGTTGTTCACGGGCTCGTAATCCAGGGACTCCAGGGGAGGTTGCGGTTGTTTGTGGGACGATCGTTGCGAATGATGGTGTCGTGTAGTAGTGGTCGTTGGTTCCACAGACGTCCTGTGTCCTCCTCCCCCGAGAGGTTGGAACTCATCACCATCCGCAAATTCATCCGCAAATTCATCACCTTTTATCAAATCTGGCGACCACGGCGACGCGGCCGGGTCAAGCAAGGTCTCCTCCAGGCCTGCCCCGCCGAAACCCCGCTCCGCCTCACCGGGGGTCGCCATCGCGAGAACCCGGGCCGAACCTGACGCACTCGCGACCCAAGGAAGTGCGTGCCGAGCGATTCCGAGGTCACGTGATGAGAAGGAAATCTCGCCTCGGTGGCCAGAAATTAGCAACAGCGCGTGAAACTTGCCACCTCATCAGTCACCGCAAGCCACGTCCGTCGGCCTGTACCAGTCTCCGAGCACAACGAGCCGCGCAACGCACGCTCGCACACTTCGCGCCGCCGTTTTCGGACGCGCCGCTCCACATATCGACCACCAGACACGCGCGCGTGTTACCGGTCGTAGTCCCGTACCCCGCAGCGCCCGCGTGTCGGCCAGACCAACGGATTTGTCGACGCGTCTTCGGTGATCTCACGCTCCGCGTCGCCTCGCTCCCGCCGCTTCTCGTCCGCCGCACGCGTGTATCCCCCGCCCGGCCACCCGACATGACCCTCGCCGCCGCGCACGCCACGCTGGTGGCGCTTGTGAAACCCGCGCTTCCCCGCGGAGGACACACCGCGGCGCTCCCCCCCCGTTCGCGGGGTTGTGATTCCGGAAACTGTCGCGTCTCCAGGGTGGTGACCAGCGCGCGCGCGACGACGCGCCCGCCGGGCTTGCGTTTGCGCGCGATGGAGGACAGCGCGTCCGCGGGCGGGGCGACTGACATCGTGATACCAGACACGTTCCGGCCTCCGAACCGGGAGCCGCGGGGTGGTGAACGGCATTACTTCCCCCCAGTGGGCGTGGCGGACGACCCCACGTTGGCGAACCCGCTGCAGCGGCAGAAACGGCTCTCCACGGAGTGGTTCGGGTGCGTTTTCGATTTGGAGGGCGTCTTGGTGAAGGCCCGTGAGGCGGAGCACCGGGCGAGCTGGATGCGGTTAGCCAAGGAACGGGAAGAACCGCCCTTGAACGAGATGGTTTTGAAATTCGCCACCACCGTGAAACCCGAGGTTTTCGTCGGGCAACATCTGCGCTGGACCCGGGACCCGATGGAGATGCGGAGAATCGTGACTCGCAGGGGGGAGATTTACGAGGAAATCATGGTGGAGATGGAAACCAAAGCCACGGAACTTGGGGCGCCGCTTCCACTACGCGAAGAGCTGTTACCGGGCGTTTTGCCTTTCCTGGAGCTGATGAAACAAAACGCCGTTCCGATGACCGCGACGTGTGGCACGAAAACGTTCGCGCAGCTCTGCGCGAGCCTGGAGCGGTTGGACGTGTTGAAATATTTCGCCAACGAGATGAACCCGGGTGGCGAACCCAACGTGGTGTCGTCTGAGGACGTCTCCGATTGGCTTCCCGATCCCCTGCCAATCGAACGCGCGTCGCAGCTCATGGGACGAACCCCCAAGCGGTGCGTGGTGTTCGGGGATAACAACACGATCACGGAAGCGGCGACGGAGTGCGGCGCTAAAAGCGTGTTGTTACTCGGAAGGCAACCCCGGTACGAGCTACAGGGCGCTGATTCCGTGATAAACAGCCTCGCGGACGTCACCGTGAGCAACCTTAAAAACCTCTTCGCGAATGAAACCTCCGAAGCGGCGGAGCCGGAGCGGCAGGTGGAGATCATGCCCCAGAAAAGCGCGAGCACGCGGACCATGCTGAAAGAGTACGACTACGACTCGCAAACGCAAAGCGACGACGCGGGGGGTAAGGAGCCGCCCAGCTACCGGAGCAGACGGCGGAGACGGGATATATAGGGAGTGGGCGTTCTGGGGAAGATTCCGGGAACGACGTGCGCTTCGTACGTCTGGAAGCGGGCGACCTTGTAACATTGTTTTTGTACCTTTATGAGTTCGTGTATGAGGTCTACGATTTCGCCTATGATAATCTTCGAGTCCATCACTTCACCCGCAACTCCGTGGCAGTCAAACTAGACCTTGTATTTCGTTGCACTTTTCGTAAACAACTGATTGGCTGACATTTCCGCCAATCTGCGATTCTGGGAATCTTTGTCGTACACGCTAGCTATAGCTGGGGTCCCGGCAAGGGTTCGCATAAGCGGCGCACATGATGCCAAACATGGACCCGAAACCGTCCCCCTTACCGGTACGCGCCCGCCCGTTTCCCCGCGACCCGCGACCTGCGACACGCGCGCCGTCGCCCCGCGCCTGTGATAACACCCACCCAAACTCTCCCCGCATGCCGCATGTCCACATGTCCGCGAATTCTCTTCTCTCGTCTGACGACGCCCGCTCCGATCCTCCAGGCGGCGCGCCCGACGACTCCGGCCGCAAGTTCACCACCCGAATCGTGTCCATCTGCATCGGTGTCCTCTTTTTCTTCTCGGCGCTCCTCAACGTGGCGCAGTACGAGCAGGTGCACGGCGGCATCCAGCATTCGAGCCTTGGAGGAAGGCGGAGCCATCCACCGCCGAGCAAGACTCGTGATACGGTCTTCGCGCTCGACAAGCCCTCCGAGCACGGCACGTGTGGCAAGGGGCTCGCACACATGTGCGTCGAACGACGCTCCGGCGCAGACGATCCTGAGGATCTTGAGGTTTATTGGTGTGGTCGACCCGCCACAGTCTTCACGCTCGACAAGCCCTCCAAGGACGGCGTGTGTGACGAAGGGCTCGTGGACATGTGCGTCGACCAGAGCTCCGTTCCGAACGGAGCTCCCAAATCTCATCACCCATGGGGCGATGAGAACGTGGACGTCGCACGCCCTCCTCACCACCACAGCGACCCCAGGGAGGACAGGGAGGAACAGCAGAAGATATGCGAGCTGGTGTGCGGCGGCCGTTATCCATCACTTCATCCATCACTTCCTCCTCCTCATTACCAGCCAAGCCCGGATGAAGAATTCAAGCCCCCAAGCCCGGATGACTGGAACGAGAATGAAGAATTCGAGCTAAAAGCCTTAGATGATGCTGCACCACATAATTCGAGTTATTCACCATGTCCTTGGGATGGCCCCAGTGGTGTTACCGGTACCAGCAATACACATGCACTACCTACCTATGAAAGTATGGGCCCTTTTCTGAATTTCTTTTTAAAAATAAAAATCCCTTGGATACAATACTTTTATCTACACGAGGATTCAATGAGCTGGGAAGCTTTAGGAGAGGCAGGGGATAAATTACGCTTTTTCGCGCATTCATTGTGCAGCGAACTTCCCATCGTGTGTGATGAATTTGCCGGTGGAAAGTGGACTGAATGGGATACATTGGACGTCCCTAATACGTTCTTTGGTGATTAAAAAAAAGTGGCGTTGAGATTCCTGCGAGAGTCGGTGAACAGAGGGCTTCGCCCAAGAGCCTAGATGCAGGGTGTTATACAGGGTTTAGGGTTATGCAGCTATGCTTTCGGAGAGCGCCCAGGGTTAATGGTTTAGGGTTTAACATGTTTTTTTACCTTTTAACAAAAAGGAAGTACGTCGTTTTGGTCCATCACCCGATCACTCCACCCGCAACTCCGCGGTCGTCGGTTCCAGCACTCTTTCCCCGAATTTCTGCAAAACCCGCGTGGCGAACTCTTTGGTTTTTTCGTGAAGACTCACGGCGCACCAAAACAGTCCGCCCGCCAGTAATAACCGCGACGCCCCCGTGCCTCTTGAAATGAACGTCGCCGCGATTGGCATGAACACGCGTTGCATGGCGCCGTTTTGAAAATTGTCGTTTCGGTACTGGTTGTACTGCTGCGACAAGTGCGCGGCGAAACCGGCCGTGCTAATAACGCACATTCCGCAGACTAGTTGATCGCAGAAATTCGCCACCCACTCCCGGTGCACCATCCACCTCGGCCCCTCAACCGGGTTCCACCAAGCCGGGGCCCGCCAGCCCGTGAGCTTGTAGAACAGAAACTCGACTGCGATTGGTACATGAAAAGTGTCAGTCTCTTCCGTCTCGAGTATGGGTGTACTTCGTAACGTGTATGAGTAAACAGTCGGGCGTACTCGGGCCGAACAGTGCCTGGATTTGGGAAAGCCCCGACACGCACCGTGCAACGGCGAGGTCCCGGAAAGTTCCTGTGTCTCGTCCAACGAACTCCACACCTCCATCGCGTTCCGCACGACTCGCGAGAAGTGCTGCCTTAAAGGGTTGGTGTCCCCAACCGACCCGGAGGCTTCCGTGGCTCTCCACAAGCGCGTGCGGAACGTGTGGTCCGGTCGGTGTAGGGCGAGGCGCTGGAAGAATCGGCGTACGCGCTTGAAAACTTCCGTCTCGCCGGTAACAAAAGGCGCGTATCGTTCAGGTGCCCTTCGCAGAGCTCGGGCGACGCGCGCGCATACGGGCAGGGCTACGTTTTCAGTGACAACTCGTGCGATGCCGCCCACCAGAAAAACGGCTACCAGCAACACGAAAACCGCGACGAAACTGGGTAGCCGCTTGTCCTCCAACCTCGCCGCCCACTCCGACCGCGCCAGGCGGTACCGGAAGTGACACTGGTCGCACGCGACGTACGACCCGGCGCGGAGGTCGCGGTTTTGCTGGACTGGATGCGCGTTACCGTTTTCATTCGCATTCGCATTCGCACCTGCAGGTCGCCCTCGCCCCACCCCGCCGCTGCTCCGGGAAGCGCTCGCGCGTCTCCACGCGTCAAGGCAGTGCACGTGCACGTGCTTCATCGTGCCGCGGCACCGGCACGGCGAAAACAGCCGTCCGGCTTCGGCGCCGGAAAAGCAAATGCGGCACGAAGGGAGTTCGTCGGGGTCGACGTAAGTGTTTGGGGTATCATCAGAAGGCGTGTTCGTAACCGGTGTTTCGCGTGGTGCGGCAGCGGGGCTGTCACGCATAGCCGACGTGCTGGGCTGGTCAGTCACATCACCGACACGCCGCCCAGTACCGTCGTCAGCAGTGCGCGGCACGTCACGTCGCGGCGCCCACCACGCCCGGGGAGTTTCGTGGTTGTCATTTCCAGATCCGCGAACACCTTCGGTTTCTCGTTTCCGTTGTTGGAACGCCTCCCACCGCGCGCGTTCCTGCGTCCGGCGCCTACGGAGCGCCTCCGCCACGACGACGGAACCCCCCGCGGCGGGGGCGTCGTCCATCGGTGCCGAAAGAGGCGCGACGAAGAGTGCAGGTGATGACGCAGTAGTTGACGAGAAAAGTTTTATTTCCCAGAAAACAAAAAATACATCAAGTTCGTGGTTGCCCTCACGTCACCACCAGACCCGCCCGCGCGCTGAAGGCTCCCGCCCTGGGGTGCGCGCGTGCGCTCGTTGGCGCGATGCGCGCAGCCGACGTCCCAGTGGCCACGGCTTCACCCGTGTCCAGTGATTCGTGTGACCCCGGTGTTGTTCCGGAAGATTCGTACGCGGCGCAGCTGGATTTGGTGCGGCGTCTCGGCGCGGCGGGTGCGAGCTCTCTTGAGTTACGTTCGGCTGCTCAACGACTGAAGGAACTGAAACGCGCTACGTATGACAAGCTCCCAGCGGGTACCGTGGGGCGACGGAAGAAACGACGTGCCGGGTTTGAGGTGGGGGTTGAGGTGCTTGATGAACGGAAAGCGTGGGCGAAACGAGACGCCCCCGCGGTTGTGAAATACCCGCCGGTTGATTTTCCGCCCACCGATCCAGACGGGTTCATAACCGCGTTCGACGTACCGTCTGAATGCTGGACGGACGAAACACACACATGGGACGATACCGATACGAATAAGGATGCAAAAACCTTCTTCGACCGGTACGGCTTTGTCGTGTTCAAAGACGTTTTGTCGCGCGCGCGGTGTTCCGCGACGCGGAACGAGATCTTTTCGCAACTGGAAGGAATCGAACCTGGGACTGATTCTGGTGATAAAGTGACTGGAACTGAATATAAAAAATTCAACAGACATGACTACGCGACGTACGACGCCTTGAGTTCAATAACCTACGGCCTCGCCCCCGAACCCGCGGTGTTCACGCCGCATATCGTGCGGAACCGCGTGGACGCGAACGTGGCGCGGTGCTTGTCGTGCGTTTTGCGGCTCCCAGATTTCTCCGCCTCCAACTTACTCGTAAGCCAGGACCGCTGGTGCGTGTTCCGACCCACGAAGGCGGGAACGGTTACCGGGGCTACTGTGGGCAGTGATGCTAGTGATCCTGATACTGTTAGTAGCACTACTGTTAGTACCGGTAACATTACTGGTGCTAGCACCGGTAACAGTACTGGCGCTACTCGCGCTACTGGTACCGCGGACGGCACCGGCGACACAAATACCGAGGACGGCGCCGGCGACAAAAAACGCCAACCACCAAACCCGATTCTCACCGCCGACCGCCCGGAGTGGCGAACTCGGGGGAACCTGCACCTGGATTTGAACCCGTGGACGTTTGGAGGGCTTGCTGGAGCAAATGATGAAGAAATGAAAGTAAAAAACGAAAAAGACGACACCGAATCGAGGGACACACGAGAATCGAAAGAACCGGAAAAACAAACAACCTCCGAATCCGAATCCGTCGCCGATGCCCTTCCCTTCGCCTCGCTTCGCGACTTCTCCAGGGAAACCAACTGCGTTTCATTTAGTACCGGGCCGCACTGCCAAGGCGTGTTGAATCTGTTGGACAACCTTTCCGACGATGGAGGTTTGACCGTGGTTCCCGGGTTCCACCGAGTTTTTGACGACTGGGTCGACGCGCTCGGCGGCGACGAGGGAAAGAAAAGGTACGCCGAGACGCACGACGACTGGCGCTTGTCGCGCCTGGTCGTGCGCAACGGCGGCGCGGGGAGTTTCAAGTTCGGGGACGACGACGTCGCGATACACGCGCGCGCCGTCCGGGTCACCGCGCGGGAAGGGTCGTTCGTTTTGTGGTAAGTATTTCCCATTTACCACATTCCGCCTCCCTGATTGCCCGAACAAGACTGACACTTTCTTTTTTATCTCAGGGACCAGCGGGTGGTGCACGGGTCGTCCCCGAATTTTTCAAGTGAATTTCGAATCGCGCAGTTCGTAAAGGGGTTCCGGAGGGATAAAGTCGGGGCCGGGCGGTTGAGTAGGCGCGCCGCCGCGATTGAACTGAGCTTAGCAAACGCGGGAAACGAGACGAACGCGGTGCTCACGGATTTGGGGCGGAAATTGTTCGGGATTGATCAGGCTTTGTAGATTTCGGGTAGTACTACGTACTACTTTTATAAGAAACGTCAGACGTGTTAGAAAGGTGATACACTTTTACAACAACAACCGACAGTAGTCTCTCTCGATCTCTCCGTCCCATGGGGAGGCGTGTTTTACATGCGTTACAGATAGATGTCTTCCAGGCATGATGTGTTACAGGTAGGTGTCTTACGTACACAGGGTAACGGAATCCGTCACGCCACGAACTTCCCCGCCAGCGATGCGAGGTCGTTCCCGCTCTGGGTGTAGAACCCGAGGCCGCACACCTTGCCACTGCTGTTGATACGGTGCACAGGCTTCACCTCGCGCTTCAACCGGCCCGCCGTGAGCCTCTGAATGACGCCGAAACGCATGGTCTCGTCGACGTAGTAATACGCGCCGAGGGGGAACGCCGCGGCGGCGCCTCCGCACGGTCCGTTCAGGGACCCGGGGTCCAGGGCGAACAGAGTGGAGCCGTCCCACGCGTCATCGACTTCCCGAACTTTGTTCGCCGGGTCCGCGTTACAGTCCAGTGTTTCACTGGACTCGCCCGGGTTCCTCGGCGCGGTGCCCCAGAACAGCGCGTGCGTGTCCTGGCCCGATAAAAAAGAAGTAACGTGTCAGTCTCGCGTGGGCAAGGGAGGGGAGGCAGAACGTGGTGAGTGGGAAAGGCCCTTACCGAGTGTTTCGACCGCGACGCTAGCACCGCGTTGGTGGCGGTGTCCAGGAGCACGAACGAAAAGCTCCCTTCGCAGCTCACAAGCGCCGTGGCGGGCTGGTCCGAGTGGTCCCCGTCTTTGTCTTCGAACCGCTTTTTGTACAGCGCCAAAAGCAGCGCCGCGCCTTCCAAGTCCGGCGAACGGACGGGAGGCGGGGGCGGCATCTTCACGGAGTCGTCGAGCGCGCGCCGCACCTTACCGGCTCGCGTGTTCGTGGCGGAGTTGGTCGCGCTTGCGTCTTTTGAACTTGGCGTCCCGGGTTCAATCCCGGGAAGGGGCGACCCCGACCCGTTACCGTCGGCCAACGCGGGCAGCCCGTAAAGCTCGCGGATTTCCCGCGCGTTGCTCACGTGGCCGTGCATCGCCACCGCGATTGTGCCGTCCACGGCGAAAGAAACGGCGGGGAAGGTGACACACGCGGCGAGCAACGCGCACGCGTTGGACGGGTCTTTCGGGTCGTGCTGGGTCTTTGTGGTGCGCTGGTGGTGCCCAACCTTGTACGGCGCGGTGGGCACCACGATCACGGCTTTGGAGGTGTCTTCCTTTTCGGGAACCGCTCCGGGGCCGCGTTTGTCGCGTCGCGCGACGAAATCCGCGAAATCGGTCGCCGGGATCTGCACTTGTGTCGATGTTTCGAAGTCGCGCACCATATGCGCCAAGTGGTCGCGTAAGTGGCGCTCTGTTGGGAGGCAGGCGATGGGGACGCGGCGACGGCGACGGTTAGTTTTTCTTTCGCCAGCTGAAAAAGAAAATCACAACTCGATTTTTCGAGTGCGACGTCAGCATCCGCGTCGGACGAATCGTCACGATTACCCCGCGGTGGTGGTGCGTGTGGCTCGGTGTTACGTTCGTTGCGGTTGCTACTCCAGAGATATGTCACTGGGTATCGTCCGGTACCGCGGTTCGTTTCACGCGTGAAAAAACGCCACCGCATCGCCCACACCGACCCGGTTGCCGGGATGCTCGTTTCGGGGTTTTTTTCGGGAAAAGCGATGCCGAGCTCACGCACCTGTCGTGCCCGAACTTCCGAAGCCAAGGGAGAACTCCCACGGCGTCCGAGCGGTACCCCGGTCGACGACGGCGAACATCAGGTGCGGTAACACGGTGCGCGGCGCGAACGGGTGTGAGCGGCTCGCAACGAAGCGTGCGGCGCGGTGTGTGGAGTGTGCTCGATGGCGCGATGTTGACACCGTCAGCTACACGAAAATTGCTGACGGGGAGTTTTTCCCGGGAGATTTTTTGATTGTCTCTCGAAGAGGCTAGCACGTGCTTCTCGGGTGCGTGCTCGGAAGGGAACGTAACCGCCCCCGGAGGGAACCAGTTTTGGGCGTTTCCACGTCGTGATCAACACCCACTTCGTCGTCTCATCTCTTCCGTAGCAGCGTGTGTTTCAGTACTTGTGACATTATGAATTATAACAACTCAAGAAACTGACGACTTCTAGTCAATGGCGCTTCCAGGTTTCGTGCACACACGGCCACTCTGGTCCCCAGCCCCGGCGTTGTCTGTCCTCATGCTTCCCCCGTTCGCCAATTTTATCACGCCCCCACTCGCCACCTGCATTTCCTCCGGCGTGACCCCCCCATTTCGCATCTCAACCAAGGTGATCATATGCGCGACGTAGTATCCATTGTCGAACACCAACTTGCACTCTTTTCGATGTTTCACACCGAGTTTCACCATACACTTACGGGAACAAAACGCCTCGCCGCACAACCCGCACTCGCCCTGGCACGGTATTAAACACTGGTCGAACTTCCGCGTCAACGCAGGGCGGCGAATGGAACCGGCGTTTGGCAGTAACGCCATGTGTTTCGCGTACGTCGCCGCAAAATCCTTCGCACCGCACTTCGCCGCGGTTGCCGGCTCCGCTCGCAGCAACGGCCCTCCTTCCCATCCCGACGGCACACAAATCAACTCTGTCCACTCGCGTATCGTCCGTTCGGTGCCCTCGGCGACGTGCTTGTCCTTGAGGTGGTTGAAGTGAAGCCACGCGTGGTCCAGCAACCGCTGGTGCTTGACGGGTTGCAAGAAGTAATCACTTCCAAGGAGTCGCGCCTCCTCGGAAGGGAGGTCGGCCACCAGCTTGGCTTGCAACGCACTGTCCGTGAACCATCGCGGCGGGCGCGGCCACACCGGGGGGACGCCCCCACACAGGGACCCGCCTTAGGAACGCGTGTCCATGGTGTGCTGACAGTTGTGTCCTTGAGTCCTTCTCGGCGGCAGCAACGGCCTTGGACTCCGCCGGCGATTTTTTGAAAAATGTCAACTCGCAACAAAAACCGGTGTGAGTTTCGAAGCGTCCGGCTGTGGCGAGCACGTGCGTGGGGCACGCGGACGCGTAGGACTTCGCGCGCGCGCGGACCGCGTGCCGCTGCCTCCGCCTGGAAACAGCACCGTAACCGAAACATGCGCGCGGCGCTTGTTTTGGTGTGCGCGCTGGTGTTCGGTGTGCGCGGGGTTCGCGCGTACGAGGTGGTTCTCGAGAAAGGCGCGTTCGTTTTCCCGAGGGGGGCGTGGACCGCGGTGGCAACGACTCCCGTGCTTGGCGAACAGCTCATCGGTTCGACAAGCTCAATTGACACCTCTGACGGAGTGACACAAAACGCACCCCCCACGCCCGGCGAAGTGCGCCTCGCGCCTTTCGGGGCCCTGCACGTGACCCGAACGACGTCCCTGAAGAGCGGAAGCGAGTCGTCGTCTCCACACGAAACCTTTGTCCAAACGCGCGTCGCGGTGGTTTTGCTGGGCGCTTTTTCAACTGAAAACCACAGAGCGAGCGGAACACAGCAACCGACACACGTAGCGATTGAGGTGTTCGCTGGTACAGGGGGCTACGCGAACGCGAATTCAAGCGAAAGCGAAAGCGAAACAATACGCGTCGCGACGTGCGAGTTGCGTCTCGACGAAACCACGCGGCTTTTTTTGGCCGCCGATTCCGGAAACGCAGCGTGCACCGCTTCGGCGGCGGCGGTTGAGAACGACCTGACCACGGCTGAGAATGCAGGTGACGTCGCGTCACCGCCTGCAGACAACGCAAACGACGTCACGATGACACGTATCGAGCTCGCGCTTCCCGCTTCGTCGAAATATCCTTTGGAATATCCCGTGGTCACGCGAGTGACAATGCGCTTGTTGCGTTCGGATGACGACGATGAAAACCAACAACCGGTAGCGCTCGTCGTTTCCGGCGTAGCCCTGGTGTCACGAAACGACTTGGTCACACTGGCGTGGTCGTGGCTGGAGCGCGCGACGCGATGCGCGTCCTCGGTGCGGAACGATTTGTTCGCTAAATGCGGTGGCGACGACGCGAGTATTACTAGTATGGATCTTTGGCAAAACATAAACGTCGACACTCTGGTCAACGGGTGTTGCGACGCCATTTCGGCGTACGCCGACGCGTCGTGTTCCTGTGCGTTGCGAATCGTCAACGGGAGTAGCGCATTTAGTACCTCCTCTGCAGTGTCACTGACACGCCAGTACGACACGACAACCATGGACGCCGCGGTCGCGTCGCTCGGAACGATTTGCTTTGGGAAGGAAAGGAACGACGACGAGCGCGGTACCTCCTCGTGCGTCTCCGCCTCCGCGACGCTCGCGGCGACGCGCGCGGTGGTGCTTGAACGGGTTGGCGACGGGGTTTTGAGTGACGAAACGGTGAGTGCTGGCAGTGTGTATGATCAAGGCCTTGATTGGGACCAAGGCAATGAATCCGGTGGAAATCAAGTCGCCGCGCAAGCCGGGCAACCCGTTTCGCCGAGTGACGAGTACGCCGCGTTTCTGGACTGGCTGGATGGGGAAACGGATTCTAATTCTTTTGAAGATGAAAAAAACGAAGTGAGTGATGCTAATGATACACGCAACACGGGCGCGGCCTCGGTGTCCAGAAGTGATGCGGAAATGAACGTTTCGGAAAGAATTCAGGGAAGTTCTTCCGAACGGGACGGGACGCTCGCGAAACAAGCCATCTTCGGCGGGTTTTTTTACCAAGTTTTTTACGGCGTCTGCGCGTTTGCCGCCGTCTCTTTTCTCGGGTTCGTTTCCGTCGCACTGCGAAACCGAAAAAACCGCCAACAACTACTGGGAAGCACGGGTGCGCTTCTGGACAGCGACGGGGACGTCTATCGCCTGGTGGCGCGGCGACGCGCGGGGGATGGCGGGTGAAAAACGGCGGGGCAACTTTGACATTTGAACATTTGAAGCGTTTTTATTTTGTGGGACGATTGACGATTTATTAGACCGAGGTTGGATCGTTTTCAGGGGTCAAAACCAAATCTCCCGACCCCTCCTCTCCTTTCGAAACGACCGAAAAAATTCTCCCCGAAACGACGCGTCGGAAAATATGGTCGAACGTCGTCACGTCGAGTTGGAACAATTGGATGGATCGCAGGTGTTGACCGCATTAGTTCCCCGCGCTCGCGCCGTACATCAATCAAACCTTCACGATGTCTGACAAGTGGTCCACCGGTCTGTTCGACTGTACCTCCGACATGGAGTCGTGCTGCATGACTTGCTGCGGCAACCCGGGCATGGCCTACGCCCAGGTCAACCGCATCGTGTACGGAACTCGTACGTGCCCGCGCCCTTTTTTTTTTCACGATTACGATTCGGAATCGCGGTGACGCGTTGACGCCGGGGGCCTCGGTTCGCGCGGTCCGTGACGAACCACCCAACGGCGGCGTTCCTTCCCGGCGCGTGTCACGCCCGCCATTAACCTGTGACACCGCCGGCAAAGCAAACGCAACGCGCGTTCGCGGAAACGGGTGCCGTTGCTGCAATGCTGATGAGCAATACAGACAGGTGTCACATACCGAGCGAGGGAAAAGCACCAAAAAAACACGACTGTTGTGACTGACATTTTCCTTTTCCCTTTTCCCCCTCGTTCCAAAAAATCAACAGCGTACTGCACCTCCGGTTCGTGCTGGATGCACATGGGCGCGCAGTCCCCCATGCCGTGCTCCTTCCCCTGCTCCGCGCTCTTCTGCCTCGGCCCCCAGTACACCCAGGTCAAGCTCAAGCTCGGGATCACGGAGAAGGACATGTGCGGCGACTGCATCTGCGTCGCTTGCTGCCACACGTGCGCGCAGTGCCGCGTGCAGCGCGAGCTCAAGGCGCGCGGGATCTACACCACAGAGCAGATGAACGGCCAGCTGCCGAGCACGCTGGCGCCGTCCAACATGACCATGATCAAGGACCGCTAAGTGTTGGATTTTGACCGGAGTTGTGTCCTAATTACAGGTGGTGTATTGTTTTTGTATCTCGTATATGAAATCGGTTTTACAAATAAAAACACCTTCTCAAGTCCTTTTACTCCAACACGTCATCCACGTACCCCGCCGTACCGGTGGCGGCAAACCCGGTTCGTTCCTCCGCGGTACCCACTCTGGCTTCTCTTCGCAGTTTCGCGAGCGTCGTGGCTTGCGCCGCGATGGTCACCACCGCGGCTAGGACTAAAAACGCCGCCGCCCCGATGACCTCCACGCGGTTTTCCTCGCCAAACCCGAGGTTGAACCTCTGCATTTTTTGCGAAAACCCAGAGACGGCGTCCCTCAACGCGGGAAACAACCCGTCGTCAACGCTCGCCACGTGAGGGCCCATGTTGTACCCCCCCGGGTACAGCCAGACGTGCGCGCCGTGCCGCACGGCTTCCTTTCTCGTCGCCCCAGGTGTGCACTGCAAGGTACCAACCAGCGGGTAGTTACCCTCGGTGTAAAGCGCGCACGCGCCGAAGCCGGTTTGCTCATCCCTACCAAAGGCCAACCGCGCGTACCCCGCCTCGCCCCACCGGTCGCCGTACGTGTTTCTTAAAATCCAGTAGTGCTGCCCGCTTTGTTCATCAAAGCCCCAGCCAGTGAGAACTGCGGCGTGGTTGATTGCTTTCAACGGGTCTGCGCTCGCGGGCGGGCAGTCGCCTAATTGCACAATCCCGCTCTCGTAAAACTGCAGCGCGTGGATGTTCACGCCGACCGCCACGGGCTGTTATTGTAAAAGAAAAGTGTCAGTCCCGAGTCCGTGGGTGTACTGTATGGGCAAACAGTCGTAATTGTGATGTATGTAGTAAACAGTGAATAGTCAAAGAGGGGCTGTAAACAGTGTCAGGATTTGGGAAAGGCCCAAGGCCGTACCTGTTGCACGAGCGCTCTTAGTAATTGCTTCTCGGAATCGGAATGCAACACAGGCAGGTCGCAGTACCCTTTCACGCGCGCGTTGCCGGTTGGAATGTGAATCGGGGTTCCGTCTTTACTCGTTGTACGGCCCCTCGCGTCGATCAAAGCGCCGTCGCCGCCGAACAATGAGGACGGCGAAACGCTCGAGCCCAGCTTTGATTTTTGCAAAGGTTCGGGACCTCCAGATTCAAACTCATCCCGCGATGTCGGCTCCGTCGTCGGATCCTTCTGAACTCCGTCGGGAGAAAACGCGTTCGCCCCCAGTTCCGCTCCAAGACCACCCACCGAACACTGGCCCGAGCTGGACAACGCCGGGTACCGCTCAAGCGGCGGAAGCCCGAACTCGCTGGTTTGAATCCACGCGTACGCCGACGCCATGTTCCCGGTGGCGCACCCGTGATCCAAGGTATCGCAGTCGATTAGGGAGTACGGCGACATGCGTTGCCGCCGGCCGCTGTGCACGAACTGCGCCGCTTCCACCACAGCGGCGGTGCTGTACGCCCAGCACCCAGCGCACGCGCCTTGGTGCACGATTTCGCCGAAATCCAAGTGCTCGCTCCAGTCGAAGTGGTTCGCAAGGCCGCTGCCGAGAGGACCGCGCATTGTGTTGTGTTTTTCATTGCCAAACCCGAGCGCCGCCTCCGCCGCCCTCGTCGCCGCCCTTCGCGCGCGCCGGCGCTCGCTTTGCGCGGCCATACGCGTATCTTGCGTAAGCCCCGCGGACGCGCCGAGCGCGGGGAAAGGCGAGGGGGTTGTGGACAACCCTTTGAGCGAAACAGAAGATGCATCTGATGTCTCCTCATCCTCGTCGTCGTTTTCGCTGGGAAGCGCGTCGCCCCGAATCGCCGCTTCATCCGTCGCGCGCTTCAGGAAAATCGGCCCTTCCGTTGGTGTTGATTCCCTGGATTCACGACCGAAACGTCTGGACGGCGCGGACGTGACTGTTTGGCCATACGAAGTTCCCTTCGCCAGCGGCGCCACCACCGGCACACCCCCCGCGTACGTCGCGTGCGCCGCCGTGAATTCGGTTTCGGTGAGATCGGCGAAGCGAGTCAGTCCTTTCTTCATCAAGCTTCCGCCTTCCCTGTTGTGCAGTTCGATCGCGACCGCGTTGTTTGTCCACACCGCTTCACGGTGTAGGGACTCCTCGCACGGAGGTGACGCGCCTGCGCAATACTCCACGAGCTTGTCGTGCCTCGCCGCCCAGGTCAGGAACGCCGGGGAGTGGGCGGTGATTTGCACCAGCCCATCCGTTCCCCGCGCACCTTCATGGCTGTGGCCACCGCGTGTGTCCACCCCGAATCCGCGCGCGAACCCTGCGTTTGGCGCTACGGTAGGTACAGTCGTCACGCCACTCCTCACCGACGACGACGTCGCCGCCGCCGGCGTCGCGAACGGTCGCGTCGCGTGTAGATCCGCGGCCGCGCCCGCGACGGGCGCGGAGACGGACAACAGCGCCAGGGCAACCGCCCATGCGCTTTGTCGCGTCACGCGGGACCCTCGGCGGTTGGGGCGCACGTCCGCGACCGGGTCGGGGTCCGGCCGCCCGCGAGTGGACGACGCCATGCCGCGAACAAGGCGAACCGGTAGCCGACCGACCCTGGGTGAGTGGCGCGGAGAGACGCGTGCGGCCGGTGTGAAACGTGAGGGGGTGTTGAGGGCGTAGAGAATAACAGAAGAGGGCGCGGTCCGGGTTGATGCATCTGTTTGGCTCGATCAACCCAGTTTGACTCGATGAAAGTTCATCGATGAAGAAATTTGATCGACGGATTTGATCGATGGTCCTTCAAGTTTGTGTCCTCTTCCGATTTCGACTTCGTGCCCATTTTTCCGGGACGTGGCGTGCCAACCCGCCTGCCAGCGCACACCTCGCCGCGCTTCCCGTGCCTCACGCCCGAACTTAACGGCCGGATGTCCGCCGTCGGCGTCATGGTCGCCGCTCACTGCGGCCGCATCGAGCCCCGGAGACCCGCGATTAGTGGCACGCGGTCGCGTAACCGTGGCGTGCCCGGCCGATCCACCGCCGTGTCCTGTGCGTCCACTTCCGAGTCTTTGGATATGTGTGTCATCACATCCGCAGACCCACCGCCCCCGCCGTGTGTTTCCACGCGACGCGGCGTGGTCGGCACAACTCTGCTAAGCGCGTTCGCGGCCGCACTGTTCCCAAACTTCGCGCTCGCCGAGGACGACGACGAATCCGAAGAAGACGCGCAAGCCGCGATCGAGGCGTCCATGCGAAACGTGCTGAAAGTAAATAGCGGCGAGTTCAGTTACCCGCGTCAGGTCGCGTTTCGCGACGGCTCATCGATGCGCGCCTCGTTCGAGGTTTCCAGTTTGTGGAGCGTGGTCGGGAAGGCGTCTACGGGGGGTGCTGCAGGGGTGGGTGCTGGTGATGCGGAGTCCTCAAAAGACTCATCAAAAGACGCACCAAAATCCACCACCACGTGGCAAGAAATCGTCGACCCCGTGAACGGGAAAGTCGTGCAAAACGTAACTCTGTTTTTCACGAAAAACTTCCCCTCGCAATCAATAGCGGACCTGGGGAAACCCGAAAACGTGTCCGTGGCGAAAGCTTTGGGCCTGGCGAGTGACGATTCGTATCGCCGGGCGGACATGCTAGGCGCGAGCAAGCGAACCGCCACGGACGGCCAGGTATACTACGACTGGGACATGGTCGCGTCGCCGGTAAGTATTTCCCATTTACCACATTCCGCCGACTGATTGCCCATACGAGACTGACACTTTCTTTTTCATCTCTCAGCCCGCGAAACAATGTCCGAGCGCCGTGGGGTGTTTGTACCCGGAGTACGTGTCGTTGCGTTTCCCAAATCCGCCGCACACTGTTTACTCATACACTGTTTACTCATAAACTGTTAACTGTTTACTCATACTACGACTGTTTAGTCATACACATCACGAAGTACTGCCGATTGTCCAGAGTAATTACTCATACAAGTTACGGGAAGACTGACGCTTTTCTTTGGCGCAATCACAGTCACATCTACCTGATGAGCGCGACCGTTCGCGGCGGCGACCTGTTCGTGCTTTCCGTGGACGCGTTCCCCGAAAACTGGAGACAAGCGGGGAACTCGCTGAAAAGAATCAGGGGCTCATTTGAAGTGAGGCCGGACAGCAGTGAGGTGGAGGCGGTGGAGGGTGAGACAAGCGAGCCGCTCTAGTAGGCGTACGAGTACTCGTTTATTACTAAAACAAGCCGCTCTTGAGCGAGCGTCATTATTACTGAACAAAAACCGTCACAAAAGCATGCGTCGACCCTCGACCCTGTCAATCATTTCCCCCCCTCCTTCGTCTCGAGCCACGTATCGCTCATCCCCAGGAAAAACCCGCTGTCCGTGGCCTTCCCAAGCGCCTTTACGTACGCCGCGTTCGTGCCAGCCGCGCCTTTGCCGACCTGAGAGATAAAAAAAGAAAGTGTCAGTCTCGTATGGGCAATCAGGGAGGCGGTGTGTGGTAAATGGGAAACACTTACCTTCGGCCGGGCCTTTACCCACTGTTTTTCCGTGCGCGCCGCAAAGGTTTCGTTTTCGCGTTGCATCCATTGAATGAAGTCGTTTTCGTTTTTCAACCCGAACCGGCTCGCGACGTCCGCTTCGTGCATGGTTTCCCGCAGAACGTCAAGGTTGACATGCGGTACCCGACAACGAGGCGAGTTGGAGAACATGGTGGGGTATTTAGTGAGGAAGAACTGCACGGATAACTCTAGCGAACGTTTCAGTCCCGGCGCCACCGCGCCTGGCAAATCTAAAAAACGGACGGGTTCGCTGTGATATTAAAAGAAAAGTGTCAGTCTTGTACAGGCAAACAGGGAGGAGGGATTTGGGAAATAAAATGAAGGTACTACCTTTGGTTGATTTCCGTGAACAAATCCGACGCTTTCGTGTCACACACGTTCGGGAACACCTCCACCAGCACCTCGTCGGTATCACGAATCACGCCTTTTTCCAGTAAAATCGCAAGCGCGCCGACCCGGTGCTGTCCGTCCAAAATGGAAACCGACCGGGTTGGGGCTGCGAAGATTTCAGAAAACGCGGATTTCGTCGCGCCGGCGGGTCCGCTCGTTTTGACCGCCGCGGTACCTTCGGCGAGAGAAATAACCCCCGGCACCGCGAACCTGTCCTCGGTTTTCATCTCCGCGATCGTAACCGCTCGCGCGGAACGAAACGCCCTTTGTTGCTCATACACCTTTACCAATTTTTTATCCGCAAGCACGCCCGCTTTCATGGCGAAGACTTTTTTGAACCCAAAGTCCTTCAGCAGGTGGCCAAAAATCGGGTGCCTCTCCGTTTGCGAAAACGCCGCGTCCGCGTTCGCCGCGTTTGTCAACTCCCGGTTTTTGGTCCTCACGTCCATCACCAACGACGACGCGAAGTTCGCGGAAGCGGCTTCAGCGTTTAGCACTCTTTGCTTTGCGTCGTCAAGCTCGGCGGACAACGCGGCGATCGCCGTTTTCAGCTCAGATTCTCGTGGGCTGATTTCCAACACGGACGACCAATCAGACCTCGTTTCCACAACCCTGGTGTCTTGTCGCGCGAACTTCAACGCATTCAACGCGATTCGCATATCCGCCGCTTCCGCCTGCGCGTCTTTTAGCTCACCCCGTAACGTCTCCACCGCGGCGTGGTCACTCTGCGCTAACCGCAACCGCAGCGTCAGCGCATTTGCTTCATTCAGATTCGCCCGGGACACCGCGGCGTCGCGCTCTTTTCGCGCCGCGGTGATTGCAGCGTCGGTGGTGTGTTCCGTTTGGGACACAGCGCGGCGCGAAGTACCCGGCGAGCTCAAAAACCGCCCCGCAAACGCCAACCTCTGCGTTTCACTCAACGCCGTGGAAAGCACGCGGCCGACCATCGTGGCGTAAAACGGCAAAAGGTGATGCGATGTCGTGTCGTCGATTTGTCGATTTTGTGTGTACTCATCACGACTCGACAGGGTACCCGCAGACCGAGCAACATACGCGGTTGCTTTGCCGCGGACTGCGAACGGGACGCGGTGGACGGCGCGCGGGACGTGCGCGACGCGCGCCAGGCGTCGGAGGGGGGCGGTCATGGCAGGCGCGAAGTGACGAGAGAAGGCGCCAGGGTGGCGGTTTTGTATCGGGAACGACGAAACGGCTATTTTCTGGGAACTCGCAATTGCACTTGCTGAACAAATGTTAACGCCTCTCCCTCGCCCCGAGCTCATCATTCCTCGCAGTCCAAACAAACCTGAACGTGCAATTCGCACAACCATGTCGCGACGACGACGCGCGACTTCGCGCTCGCGTTCGCGTTCGCCGGAGCAAAGCGGGATGCGCAAAGCGTCGACGGGTTCGGGTTCGGGTGCCTCGATTGTGGGCATTTTCACGGCACCCAGGTCCGCGGCGCCGATGCAGCCGCACGCGGTGGTCACGCTCGTGGCGGGCGCTGGCATCGTGGGGGATCGCTACGCCAACAAATCGGGCTCGTACTCGGGTCTTTGCCTGTCCGCTCGCACGCCCGGGGAGAGGGAGCCGGGACGGCAGCTCACGCTGATTTCCGCAGACGCGATAGACACGGCCCTGTCCCTCGCGGGTTACCCGTTACCCGCGTTGTACGGCGAGTTCCGACGCAACGTGGTTGTGCGCGGGTACACCGCCACCGAGCTGCTCGCAGCGCAAGGCACCGAACTCGCACTTGGCGCTAATTGCCGCGTGTTCGTCCACCGGCACTGCGTTCCGTGCTTTTACAACGAGCGAGCGTGTGGCCGGCCCGGGCAACTGCGCGCCATCTTCCAATCGTCGGGGGTGTCGTGCGAGATCTTGGTCGGCGGCGTTCTTAGCGTGGATGACGTCGTGAAGCCCACCCCGTACGCATCACCCGGCCAAAACACAAAACAGGACATCGGCACGCAGCCGCCCGGGTACTTCACGATTCCAACGGAAAGGACCGCCGCGATGATCACGGGCGCGAATAAACAAATGACGGAAACGCTTTTCGCGATGATGCGTCGCGACCCGGCCGGCGCGTTTCGACCCGAGGCGGCGTACAACTCCGTGGGTCTTAAGTTCTGGCCGGGAGGTGCGTGGCGAGTCGCGTGCGCCAGACACCGCCGCAGGAAATTCGCCATGATACTGTTGACAGCCGTTATGGCCGCGTCGGCGGCGTATTTCGTGCGGTCGATTGGGGAAACAAAGTACTTTAGAAAAACGCCTTTTTTCACAGTTCAACCTAGATGCTAGAGGCAACGACGTTTAATACTTCCTCTAATACTTCCTCTATTCCTCCCTCACGCCACCGGCGGCGTGACCGTGATTTCCGCGTTCGCGCGTAGCCACTCCAGGCTTTTCCGCGCCTCGATCGTTTCACCCGCCTGCTCCACCAACCGCTGCACGTCGTACTCCGTGCCGTACTTTTCGAACTCTTGTTTCGCGGCGACGACTTCGTTTTTGAACTCCTCTTCCGTGACTTCGATGTTCTCCAGTTTGAACAGCTCTTCGCACGCCACGGTTCGCCGCACGACTTGTTCGATTTCGAGTCGCGATTCCAAAATGAACTTCTCCACCATTTCAGGCGCCGCGATCTTCTCAACCGTCGCCATGTCCAAATTACCCGACATCTGCATCTCGAGCATCTGTTCGCTGTACATCTGCCGGCCGGTTTCCTCGACGATGGAAAACGGCAGGGGGGCTTCGCAAATCGCCGCGAGCGCGTCTAGGAGCGCCACGTCCACGACCCGCTCCAGTTGCGCTTTCGTGTTTTCCTTTTGCATCGTCAAGAGCTTTTCCTTCGCGTCTTCAATGGAAGTAGCTCCCTCCACGATCTTGTCCGCGATGTCATCCGTCGGCGCCGGGACTTCGTTGTCGAACAGCTCCTTTATCGTAACCGTGAAATCCGCGGTTACGCCCCTGATGAACTCCTGCGGCCAGTCCGTAGGCATGGTGATCGGGAACGTCTTCGTCCCCCCAGTTTTCATGCCCATCAGTCCGTCCACCAAACCGGGGAGGTTTATTTTCGCCGCCCCCGTGTCCAGGGAAAACTTTTCCTGCTTGATGCCTTCGATGGGCAACCGCGTTTGTTGGTCCACCGCGTCCAAGCTCATCACGACCTGGTCGCCAACCTCCAGCCCGCGGTCCACCACCACGCGCATGGTACCCAGGTTACGGAGTTGGTTGTTGAACTGCGAGGTGGCTTCCATTTCGTCGCTGATGTCGTCCCCAGGCGCCACGACGGTTACCGCGAGTTTGCGGTAATCCCCAGTCCACACGATTTGCGGCACGACTTCGCACACGATGGAGTACTTGATGTCGCCCTCGGGGACGGCCAGGGCGTTGTCAAATGCTTTTAACAGCGTGTCGAAGGGCGTTTCGATGCGTTCCGAATCTTGCAGCGCCGTCGCCGCGACGACGGCCATGGCGTCCGGAATGCTCCGCTGTAACATCTCCTCCACACAAGACGCTTTGAACTCTTTAGCACCCACGAAGGCGATGATCGCGTCCGCGGGAGGGGGGACGTTGCTGCCGCTTTTCTTCCGCCCGCTCTTCTTGGCGTACACGAACCCGGGGATCTCGCTTTTTTCCGCGAAATTGACAAGGCACTCCGCCCGCGCTGCGGTGGCGATGGCGTTAGGAACAGTAACCTCAAGACGCACTTTGCAATCCCCGAGGTCGACCTTGTTCACGGTGACCTCGGTGACACCACCGGCGGTGACGGACACCACCACCCGGCACCGCGTGGTGGCGCGCGTCGCGAACGCGGCACCGCGCTTGCCGCGAAGGATCGACGGCGGCGGCCGGACCGAGGTCGTCCGCGCGAGCGCGGCATTGAAAGCCATCGCGGCGGCTGTCTGTAGGGAGGAGTCTGTAGGGAGCGAAACGTCGCCGATAAGGCGAAGGACACCGGTAAGGCGAAGCGAAAGTGTGGGGCGTCGCGAGGCGAGCGCGTGACGGAGTGGGCAGCGGCGGGGTCCGCAAATCGAGTCGGCGGAAAAGTGGATAAAGCTGCAGGAAACCGACATGGGCGAATGGGGTCAATCGGTTCCGATTTTCCGATTTTGGCATCGCCCAAATGACCATCGAGGTGCCTCGCGTCTGCCACACCGGGCGCGGCGGGCCCCGTTCATGGCGCCTAAACCCAAGAAAGGGAAGGGCGATGGCGGAAAGGTTTCGAGCGCCCCCCCACCAATGGAGGCTGTTGACCCCGGAGCCGAGCCCGAGGTTTCGGCTGGTGCGCGTGAGGTGCTGGAGAGGGAGCTCGCGATTGGCCGGCTCAAGAGTCAGCTGGGGGAGTTCCAAGACGCGACAGGGGCGTTGGAGGTGCAGGTTGAGAGTTTGCGAGACGCGGTGCGAATTGAGAAAGGGGACGCGCTCGACGTGCACGCGTTTCTTTCGCTGGAGCTGGTGAAAGCGGAGCGGTTGGTGGGGCAAATCGCGGGCGCGGTTTCCGAGGAGACGGGCTGCGTCGAGAAACAGACGGTGGAGATTGAGACGCGGCTGAGGGACGCGCGCGCGGCGTCGGAGCGCGCTACCTCGGCTATTGAAAAACAGCTAACCGCGCACGACTTGGAAGCAGAAAGGCAGAGGTTACGGGAAACCGAGAGGAACGATTTGTTGGCCGCAATCGGGACGGTTTCCGAGACCCTGGCGAGCGAAAGCAAAGCGCGACGGGTGGAACTAACCGCGCTTGAGGGCGACGCGCTTTCCGAAAAAGCGCACCTCGCCAAGGCGCACGAGCTTGCGATATCGGATAAGACGTCGCAGCTCACACGCAGAACAGATGAGCAGTTGGTCGTAACCACGAAGCGGTCGATTGCTGAAAACGAACGACGGTTCGCAGACCTGGCGAAACAGTCCGTGGCGGTGGAGCGAGGGATGTGGCGACACGAGCGCGCGATTGGGGAGAAACAGCGCGCCTTCGCTGAACGGGACGCGTCGCGCGAGTGCAACGACGCGGCGAAGCGACGAACGGGTGTGATCTTGAGACGCATCGAGCGGTGTAAGCGAGACATATGCGCGGTGGAACGTGACCGGCGAGAGTTTGCGAAGAAAGCAAAAGATACACTGAAGGATTTGAACTTCGCGGCCTTCACCGCGACAACGACGGCGCGGGACGTGCGTTCGGCGAAGAAGGCGTTTGAGCGTTTGGAGATGGCGAAGGACGACGCGCTTGCGTTGGTGGAGGCTTTGCGTAAAAAGGTGGAAGCAGAAAGGGCGGAAACGGCTTTGGCGAACGCCACGCTCGCGGAAACGGCTGGCCAGGCTGTCGACAGCCTGTCCTCCTGTGTTTCCGCGCTTGCGGAGGTTCTTCGCGAAGCGTGCTCTGTCGCGGGGTCCACGCTGTTTGCGTTGACACACGAAGATGCGTCGGCGGAGGTTCGTTTGGCGACGTTGGATATCGCGACTGAGTTGATGCAACAACGCGCCAGGCAATTGCGTGTGGAACATCCGTCCTCGGTTGGGGATATCTATCCCCCAAAAAATGGTCAGACTGGGGACGGGGACGGAACCGGGGATTGGGAAACCGTTTTGGCAAAAAAAACCATCCCCGGGGACGCCGCGCGCGTTTTGAGCGGCGCCGCCGCTTCGCCGAGGGCGCAAAATTTACCCTCCATCCCGTCCTTCGAATCGCGTATGGCGAGTTGGTGTGGGTCGTGACGTGGAACGGGCGCGTATTGATGCGAATCGCACTTAGCGCACTCTTGGGGCACGGTTGTGATGAAAGTACCGTCCCGACGAGAACTGAGTTTGTTCACGACTTGTATTGGATTTGTTCACTTACGGTCGTCGTTCACTAGTCGATGCAAGTGTTAACTGACTTCAGATCTTGGTGTGCGCCCGTCGGCGCTTCGGGGGTCTCTTCCCGCTCTGGGAACGGGTGTGAGTTCGTTCGGTTTGGACTGAGTTGTCACCCTTGGTGGGGTTCGCGTGCCGTTCGATGTCCGCCGCGGTGCCTGCGATGCCTCCTCCAGGTGAGGCGCCCGTTGCCGACGAAATGGAACGCGCGTTGTCCACGGTCGCGAACCTTCGGCGTGCCCTCGCGCAGGCTGTCTCTGCTGCCGCCACTGATGCGGTGGCAGACGCGGGCGACTCCGAGCACGACCACATACACGCCAGTGACAGCAACACAGACACCACAGATGACCCGTCACTCGCCGTCGACGAACTCGTCACGCGACTTCGAGCGCTGCACAGCGCCAGAGATGCGTGCGTGTCCCAGATGCGCTTAGAGGGCGCCATTCGCGAAGCAGACGCGACTGCTTCCGCGCTCCACGCAATACCCCCGTCAACCCTGGTGGAGGCTCCCGGCGAGGCGTTGGAGAGGCTCGAACAAGGTGCCGCGGCGCTGAAACACGCGGCGAGGGCGCTCGCGCAAGACCAAGACACCGAAGAGAGTGAGTGGAACACCAGTCGAACAAAATCTGCCGGCAGCGCGTCTTCGTCGTCGTCGTCGTCCGCGCTCAGCGTTCGCTTCGCGTTGGTCTCCGCAACCCGAGCCGCGAGGTGTACGGAGACGCTTCGCAACGTTACCTGCGTGATATTGCGAAACGCTTTAAGTGCAACGGGGTGGCCCCCGAACTTGGACGCGACGAGTTTGCGAAACTTCGACTGGCCTTTGGCCGGGGACGCCGCCGTGGATCCCGACGACGCGTTGTCAAAATCAATAGCCGTGCTTTCAACGCTTCGCTCGGTGTGCGCGGTGTCTCACGAGGTGTTTGAGGAGTTTCAGGGAGCAGCTCTGTATGAAGCACGTCTTTGGGAAGCACAACACTCTTCCGAGCACAAAGCGTATGAGGAAGACATACACGCAAACAGCCAAACATGGACCCCTCGTCCTGCGGAATCTCACGCCTGGACAGGGGAAACTTTGTCTGCGCCGATTTGTGAAAAGATCCAAACCTTGTTTGGAAACCTCGACGACCACACAAACCTGGGCGATCCTAAACACCCGGAGCGGATGTTCAAAACGGTTACCCGGGCGTGCGAGACGCTGGTGCCGATCGCGAGTCACGCGCTTCAGGGTTTGCTGAAACAAGACGTTAACGGGGCTTTTAGTGATGAAGACGTGGGAATCAACCGTGAGCTGCGAGGGTTGGTGCTTGGTGTCGCCAGAGCGGCGTCAACGTTGGTGGGCGCGAAATACGTACCCGCCTGCGCGGCGATCGATTCCGAGAAGGATTCGAAATCGAAAAAGAAAAGTGTCTTCGCCAACGTCACGTCGTACGCCAAAGGCGATAAGTTTGTTCAACACGTGACCCCGGAGCTAAACCACACGCACTGGCTCCACCTCGCGGATTCCTGTGCTTTGTTCGATTTGGAAATTAAAAAGGTTTTGGAATCGGTCACTGAGGGTTTGGGGAACGCGGGCGACTCTGACTCTTGGGAAATTGAAATCCCGCACCACGCGAGCGCGCTCGCGCGCTTAGCCTCGACCTCCCTGGTTTCGTGCGAGCGGTGGTTCGCCGCGGAACGTGGGGATGCGCAGCGGGGGGTGGATTTGGTGTGCGGAAGTGGCACAACTAGCGGCGACGCGTGGACGCCGTGCGGAATAGGCGCCATCGGGCTGGGGTACGAGGAAGGCGATGTCGATCCGATTATGGAAAAGTTTACGTTCGGTGGTGAAAAGGAAAATGCGCAAAACAACGACGCGCCCGTTTTGTTACCCGCGGCGGACGCGGTGTGCGACGCCGTCCGCGCTGCGGTGGAACGCGCGCTTTCCCTGCCATACGATACGCGCGTACCTTCCGACGGACTAGGGGACCTGGTGGGGGTGTTTCACGGAAGGGACACTCCGGGAAGGGACAGTCAGTCTTCCGAAAACCCAAACGGTCAAAACTCAAACGCCTCCGCGCGTCTCGCGTTTCTGGAAAGCGTCGCGGCGCCGCTGGTTGATACGTTTTTGGTAACGGTCAAGACACGCGCCAACTCCCACGACGTGTTTGGAAGCTTAGCCACCGGAACTGGGGTTGGGGGTATGACCAAAATGGGACACTGCGTAAGCCACGCGCTTCGCGTCGCCGCTTTTTTAGCCGACTTTTCGGAATCTCGCGACGCGCTTTCCGGATTCGCGGGCGCGAACGTTTTCCAAGCCCAAATCGAATCCCTAACCCAAAGCGCGAATGGCTGGACGGACGTGCTAGTCGATGCTTGTTTCGGGGCGTTCGTGTTTACCATGGTTGGGTATGAATCCACTGCGAGTTTACGGTCGTTCGGGGACGGGCCGGGGTACGGCTTTGAACCGACCGACGTAGTCCGTACTACGGAGACTTTGGAGACTCCTTTGGGCACTCCGTCGGTACCTACCCAGACCTCATCCGTGCCGGGTACCGAGACGCCGGGTCAACAAAGCCCCCCCCCTGGTTCGGTTCCCGGGAGTTCTTCCTTCGTGACGCCGGTGGACCACCTCTACGCGCGGTTAGCGGGGCTACGCGGCGCGCTGCTCAACGTGGACGACGTCGGGGACAAAACGCGGGTGGTCCCCGCGGTGCGCACGCTGGGTCGGCTAATAGCCCGGCGGTTCGTGACGCACGTCGTGATGCGAACGTCCGTTTTTTCGCAAGCCGGCGCGAAACGACTCGGCGCCGACGTCGCGTCGCTGGTGGGCGCGTTTTGCGCGTACGCGGTAAGGAACTTTCCCAATCACCACATTCCGCCTCCCTGATTTGATTGCCCATACGAGACTGACATTTCTTTTTTTACAATCAGCGGAAACCGGAGGCGTGTTTGATTGAAGCGGTGGAAGCGGCTAAGTTGCTGAACCTGTCTTTGCGAGATGTTTCGGAAGTCGCCACCGCGTGCGGCGACGCGCAACGGGCGGGGGCGCGACTGTTGCAGCTTGCAGAAGGAGGAATGGGCGCGAATGATAATGACGACGATTTCGCGAAAAACACCGACGCCGAAAAAGCGCGCCTTCACAAAATCGTCGCTTCCGCGTCCGACCGAAAGTCGTCTGTAGGGATATACGCCCTGGACGACGCCGTGACTTTCGCGATTCTGGGAAAGCGGGCCGATTTAGGAGCGGCGCGACGCAGGTGACTTGACTTGGGGTGGTGCGAATGGAGTCGCTTTGGTTTGTTGCAATCGATTTCTTGTGTAAAAATACCGATCAAACTTTGATCGGACATGCGCTTTCAAATGCTTTCAAATGATTTACAACCCCCTCCTTCGATCGGGATCCTCCACGATCAACTCATCGACTCCCCAGTCCTCCCAGGACCCGTCCGGGAGATACCGCCGGATCGTGAATGGAATGCGCTTCTCGCGGAGTTCCTTCCCCGCGATCTCCAGCGGGTCCGTTTCCCCGTCAAGCTGCACAAGCACGGGGGCGTTCATGCTGATCTGCAGTGCCCGCGTGCCCAGAATCCTCGCGCGCTCGTACTTGGTCATGTACGGCGTCGTCGTCCGGTCCGTCACCGCGCCGCCGCCCTGGCGCGGGCCGTCGGTGAGGATCTCAACCCCGTTCTCCCCATCGCCGCCTTCCTCCTCACCGGCGTCGTCACCGCCGTCAGCGGGCTCTTCGTAATACGCCCCCGCGTCGTCGCCGCCGTCGAAGTCGCCGTCCACGTCCGCCATGGCGAGAAACGCGGACGTACCGAAAGGTAGGTGCGCCGCGGAGTGCGCCATCGAACGATCGCGCCGAAAACCATTTCACCGCGGCGCCGAAATTTTTCTCAAATGCGTGTCGGCACTGGCACCTCGAACACTCATTACGTCACCGTCCTCCGTCGGTCGTGTATAGGGTTTAGGTTTGGGGTGACCTAAACCCTAAGGCGCGTCCGGCGCGCGGTTCCTCACCGAAATGGCCTCCCTTTTACGCAGCTGGGCGCGTCGCGCCGTGCGCGTGGCGAGGGACATGGTTGATGTTTCCCCGATCAGCGCCACGAACGCGGTGGTTGCTGAGTTTCGGACCGAGCAATGCGTGGCCAAAAAATGGCGGTCCTGGTCCGATGCGCCGCACGGAGGCTTGAGCACGTGCGAGGTGCGGTATCGGAATATCACGAGGCAGGAACAGTCGGGGTGGTTTCGAACTCAGGGCGGTAGCCGTAACGAAACCCAATCGGATGGGTTCGACGACCGGAACGATTGGGCGAAACAATCGCCAACGGGCGTCATGGTGCTGCGCGGCGCGCTGAGTTTGGAAACATCGGCGCCGTTGCGAGACGAGTTACCAGGACTAGAAACCGGTAGTATCGAGTCAGACCCCGAGTCTCTTCTCAGTGATGAAGAAACAAAAAGGTCCGGGTACGAAATGCGGCTGGCGGCTGTGAGCGGTATCACCGAAAACAAAACCAATCTAACCGGTTTCGCGGCGAGCGAAACGAAATCGGCGGATGTATCGCAACCCGCCGAACCCAAACCGCTGGAACCCTTAAAAATGAAACGCACCGGATTTGCGGGGTGCTCATCGACGGACCTCCCCGCGCACGAGTTCCTTGACCTGGACGCGTTCACCGCTTTGAAACTGAACGTCAAGAGCGACGGGCGCAAGTACGTCGTGTCGCTACGCACGGAAAACTGGATCACGGGCGGCAAGGAGGTACGTTTTTCCCAAGCACCACGTCGAGACGACTGATATTACTGCCCTGTATGGCGTACGTAACATTTACTGCCGTACTCAGAGTACTGGCAACTGTTACGCCGATCCACTCCGTCGGACCCCTTTCCAATCCCGGAATACACGTCACGACCAACTGACACTTTCGGCTTTCATCGTATCAGGATTTGTGGCAGGCTTTTCTGTTCGCGCCGGCTGGCCGGTGGGTGACGGTTTACATTCCCACGAGTCGGTTTTTGAAAACCTGGCGAGGACGGGTGATGGAGCACGAACACGAAATGAACGCGAGTAAGGTGGTCGGAATTGGAATCGCGGTGGCGGGGGGGGGGGAGGTGGAGCTAGCGGGGCCGTTTTCGTTGGAAATCGCGTCGGTGACCGGCGTTCGGTTAGCGCCCGAGGCGCTCGAGATGGCCAAACGGAAAGAGGAAGCGAGCTGGGGGGTTGACACTGGGGTGGGTAATGGGTCAGAGGCTACGAGGAACATGGCACAGGTACGATCCCAAGGAGAGTCGGATATATTTAGGGAACACACAGACGACGCCGACACGGACGAAACGGGTTTACAAAAAACAGCCGTCCCCTCGGTGGCTTCGGAGGATTTGCGAATTGCGGCGCGGGCGCTTCGGCGAGCCGCCGAGGCGGACCGCGCTTTGATCGAGTCAGCCTCAGCGCCGCGTGTAAAAAACACAGGCCTGGGGTCCAACAAAACAAAGTTCAAGGGGGAGATGCTGCCCGAGTTTCTGGGACGGAAACCGGAGAACGAATGAGGCGATGCGCGGGAGGAGTCGTAGTGCCTTTTAATACCTTCGAAGGTAGCAAATACCAGTCGTAATATTTTTATACTCCCAGGGGTACCAAATCTTTCTCCCCTACACACAATTAATCCCTACTCCCCTACACGCAATTAATCAACCCCACCCGTTTTGAAAGTTAAAAGTTCATGATACACTTTTCCTTAGCCACGCCATGCCCTGTAAGCACCTCGATCACGGCTTCCGTCATTTCCTTTTGCCCGCACAGCACGGCGCACGTTTTCGCGGCGTCGAAGTTTTCCAGCGCCAGCCGCAGCGCCTCCTGCACGTACGTGGGCGGGCCACCGACTAGAGGGATGAGGGAAAGGGTTAGTCGTGTATGGGCAAACAGTCGGCGGGATTTGGGAAACGCGCAATACGTACCTTGCGACATGACGTGCACCACTTTGATTCCTTTCGCTTCCCATGCTTTGAACTCGTCCGCGAACGCGGTGGTTTTTTCACTCGCAGTGCCGTAGAAAAGAGTCACGTCGCGGTCACCAAGAGCGCCGCTTTGAATCAAACTCCGGATGGGCGAGATCCCCGACCCCGTGGCGAAGAGAAGCGTGTTGGGCGTTTCCGAAGCGGGGGCTTTGCCGAGGTCGAAACCGTTTCCCATGGCGGGGGACACGCCGAGCGTGTCTCCAGGCTTCATGGCGCAGATATCGCCCGCGGTGCCGTCCACGGACTTGATCAAGAGCTGTAAGTTAGTGTCGTCGGCTCCGGGGGGCGACGCTATCGCGAGAAACGCGGGCTTGCCTTCGTCCCCGATGCGCATCTGCACGAACTGCCCGGGCTTGACGTACCCTTTCGTGACCTCCTCCGCCACCCTGACAATCACGACGTGTAACCCCCCCTCCTTCGCCGCCAGATCGTTGGACACGATCGTCGCGGAACCCCACTCGAAATCGTTCCACCCGGCGCGAATTAAGGTTTGGTGACGCGCGCGCTTGGTGGTGCGCGCGTGATGCGACACGAACGACCGTCGGATCGTTCGTGGCACCGCCCCCGCGAAGCCCGATCGCGTGGACGCCAACTGGCGCGCCGCCACGGGAACGGTGGGGGCCGCGACGCGAGACGCGATGACACAGGACATGGCCGAAACGAGAAGACGCGCGAGTATCGTGCGTGAGCGGCGCGGCGAAGGCGACGCACGCGGAGAATGAGCAGCCCGATGGCACGTCGGGCACCGTGAGGGGGGAAAAGGGGTTGATCACAGCACCAAGCGTTTCGGCGCTTCCGAGACTGGTTTGAAACGCATTTTGCCATTGGATCTGAGAGGCTGGAGACATAGCCCGAAGCGCGTGGTCGTCGCACGTATCCGCCCTCCCGGTATGTCGCCGAACCCGAATGCTCGCGACACAGGGGCCGCAACCCCGGCGTCGCAGGCTGGCACGTCTTTGCCGTCGAGGTCCTCCAACACGATTCACTTTTGCCTTGCTTGCGGATCTGAGGCGAAGAAGCGCTGCAACAAATGCCTTAAATTGGGCTTGATGGCATTCTACTGCTCCCGGGCTTGCCAACTGGGGGATTGGAAATCGCACAAGAGAACTTGTGCGAAGAACGCAACGAAGAGCCCGGACGATGGTTGGATGCGTCTGTTCAATGCTGCTGACAAGGGTCACGAGGCGGAGTTGCGGGCGCTCATTGAGGCGGGGGGCACTGACCTCAACAAGGCGATGAAAGAAGGCTTGACGCTGCTGCACGTCGCCGTTCTTCGGGGCCATCAGGGGGTGGTGCGAGTGCTCATCGAAGCGGGCGCAGACATCGACAAGACGGAAAATGGCAGCATTACGCCGCTGTACGTCGCCACGGAAAAGGGCCACGAGGCAGAAGTGCGGGCGCTTATTCAGACGGGCGCCGACGTCAACAAGGCAAATGATGTTGATGCGGCGATTGTTACGATTCTCAAGGATGCCGGCGCGGTGTTACCACCGAAATGAAGCGATGAACGAGTTTGACGAGCGCGCGATTGATAATGAACCTTGTACTTGTGTGACCATGGTCCTTGTACTCGTGTGACCAAATGCCCATCCTACAGCCTTCTGAAAATTTGATTTTCTCTAATCGGCCGGTCCGAGACTGTTCGTCTTCTCAGATCTGAGATCAGGCTTCGTCCGCCGGCACAACCCGACGCGCGTGGTCATCGCAAACGCATCCACGCTCCCGGTATGTCGCAAGACCCAACGGCGCGCGATACAGGGGCCGGCACCCCATCCTCAGTGGCCGGCATGTCTTTGCCGTTGGCGTCCTCCAAGAACAACTCGGATCACGTTTGCATGAGCTGCGGGAAAAATGCGGTGCGCTCCCTTTCTTTCTTCTTCCCGCGCAGTAAACACACGTCGCGTGTCATTCGTATCGCGCGCCGCACGCACCGCAACGCACTCACTTAACCCATCTCCATACGTAGACGAAGAAGTGCAACAAATGTTTGAAACACGGCGTCCAGACGTACTATTGCACCCGGGCGTGCCAACTCGGCGACTGGAAAAAACACAAGAAACGGTGCGGAATCAAGCACGCGGATGGTTATTCGGCGAAGAGCCCGGACGACGGTATCGGGGATGACGGTTGGAAGCCTCTGTTCATGGCCGCTAAAAAGGGCCACGTGGCGGAAGTGCGGGCGCTTATTCTGGCGGGGGTGGACGTCAACAAGGCGAGCGATGTTAACGGAATGACACCGCTGTTCATCGCCGCTAATTATGGTCACGAGACGGTCGTGCGAACCCTGATCAAGGTGGGCGCTGACGTCAACCAGACAAGGGTTGACGACGTGACGCCGCTCTGCAATACGGCTGCCACGGGCCACGACGCGGTGGTGCGGGTGCTTATCGAAGCGGGTGCGGATGTCAACAAAGCAAAGATGCACGGCTATACGCCGCTGTACTGTGCAGCTCAAGAGGGCCACACGGCGGTGGTGCGGGCACTGATCGAAGCGGGTGCGGACGTAAACACGGTTGGGCCTTTCGGCACGACACCGCTGTTCACAGCCGCTAGGGATGGCCACGAGACAGTATTGCGAGTGCTGACCGAGGCGGGCTCTGACATGAACAAGGCAGCGGAAAATGGCGTGACGCCGTTATGCGTGTCGGCTGCCCGAGGCCACAAGGCGGCGTTGCAAGCACTGATCGAGGCGGGCGCGGATGTCAACAAGTCGTCGGATCTCGGGTGAACTCCGCTGTGCATTGCCGCTCAAGAGGGCCACCACGAGATTGTAGTGCGGGCGCTGATCGAGGCGGGCGCGGACGTCAACAAGGCAAAGGAGAACGGCGTGACGCCGCTGTTCAAAGCCGTTGAAAAGGGCTACAAGTCGGTGGTAGAGACGTTGATTGAGGCGGGCGCAGACCTCAACAAGACATCGCATGACGGCAGGACGCCAATGTCTTGTGCATTGTAAATGACCATTCAGGCGATGGTGGCGCTGGTCGTCACCGAAAAGGCGGTTGAAGACCGTTTAAATGGCGTGGCGCCACTAACAACAGAATCAACGACACCCATTGTTGACGCCTGTCCACACAAGGCGATTGTTCAGATTCTCCAGGATGCCGGCGCGGTGTGATGATGGGAACGACGCGACGTGCACGTGAAACAATGCACGAGTTTAGACGAGCGCGTGATTGAAAATCAGGAACAGCTCGGGGACAAGGCGAGCGTGACGCTCGCGAACGGTGACCGAATCTTCCGTGGCTAAAATATCTCCCTTTGATGTTGATAAATGCGGTCGAAAGGAAACGCCTTTCCAAATCTAACCTACCTCCTCGCCGCTCGATCTTTCTCGCTGCCAAACACGTCCCAGATCGCGGGCCTGGACTCGCCGTTTTGTTTCGCGTTTCTGTTCGAACTCGGCGAGCTGACCGGCGCGACGGACCCGGGCGCAGCGGCGCCGGGCCGCAAAACGTCATCGACGTTCGCTTCATCCGCGAACGCGCTCATGCTCTGCGATCGCGTCAGGCCGTTCCTGGGCGGTCGGCCGCTGTTCGCCTTGGGCGCCTGCTGCGGCTGCCTCGGCACCGGCCGTACTATTTTGACCGACTCGGCGGCGTTCCAGGTACGCACGGAGTCTGGGTTTTCGAAAGTGGTACCGCCGGGACCGAAATTAGAATTATTAACGCCGGCGCCGAAGGTCGGCGAGCCCGGCCGGGACGGGGTTTCCGGTTCGTCGTGGCGGTGGCCGTTATCGGACGGCCGCCGCGCGCGCGTCGGCGAGCGCGGGGGCGAGCCGTGGAACGGGTTCGGGTGCCCGTGAAGCGGCTCCCTCCCGAGATCGGAGGAGTCCAGGGAGGATTGCCGGAGCAGCGGGTTTTGCCGCGGCGACGAGGCGGGAGTCGCGACGACGCCGGCGAGCCCTCCCGCGCCAACTCTTTCTTGCGTTAACCGCGAGTTAGTCAAGGGCTGGGCGGGGGAACCGTGGTGTTCGCCGCCGCCGCCCAGGGGAAACCCGGGAAACCCGAAGGAGTGGGACGGGAACCCGTGGGTCATCCTTTTTTGCGGATCCGGAATCGCGGTGTCATCACGGAACCCCGCCGCGTCGATCGATTTCCGGCGCTTGCTATCCCCGACATGGAACCGGTGTTTCTCCGCGCCGCTTTTGCGATCCAAATGCGTTTCGTTGTCCTCGAAAACCTCAATCGGGGTCTGCGCTTTCCAACGAGGCATCTCGGTTTTGCTCGGCGTGCTGGTACCACTGGTGTTGCTACCACTACCAGTGGTACCAGGACCTGTCCCGGTGGACCCGGGGTACCAAGACCCAGCGGGTGATGCGTTGTTCTGTGCTTTTTCTGGAAAAAACGGTTCGGTTCCCTTTTTCGTTTTTTCGCGCGTCGGTTTTTTCCGCCGCGCCGCGCTCGCCGCGGCGGCGGCGGCGGCGGTGGAGTTCACCTCGGCTTTCGCCGAGGCGACCCAGCCGGTTAGGCCGTCGCCAACCCACCCATCGACGCCGCCCATCTCCACCACCCCGGCGTCGTCCTCGGTGCGTGACGGCAGGGACACTTTTTCGGACGGGGGGGGAATTATCGTCGGCGTGCTGTACAAGTCGTCGTCTCCAAACTCGTCTTTTTCTTCGTCCTCGTCGTCCCGGTACTCCGGCCTTACTCCCGACGGGCTCGCAAGCACAGGAGAGTTGTCACTTTCCCACGCATCCGCGCTCCCGAACAACAACGGCCCTGGGGCGTTTAGAGGTGTGTTCGCGTTGCCGGTGTCCGCGGCGTACACGAAATCACGCGGCGAGTTGACGTACCCGGCGAAACCGAGCACAGGCCGGCTGAGATAAATAAAAGAAAGTGTCAGTCTTGTATGGGCAAACAGGGAGGCCGGGATGTGGTGAAAGGCCAATTCGTACCTGGTTTGCCCCATGTCCCGCGTGTTGTTGATGATCAACCCCCTGACGGGCAGGTGGTACGGCCGGTTCCCGAACGGCTGCTCGATTTGTTCCGCCGCCGCTTCCGTGCCGAACAGCGCCAGTGATAACAACGCGGTGGTGGGCACCACGGCCAAAACCCCCACCTCGTGCACCAAAATAAACGGCAACGTACAGACGTACACCATCAGGGTGGACTTTAAATGCGTGATGATACACCCGGGCGGGGGCTGTGATTGGGAAACGAAGCGTGTCAGTGTTGTAAGGCCAATTGCGTTACGGGCCATTAACGGGCGGGCAATCCGCAAACGCTGGGCCGCCTGATTCGGGAAACACCCCACACCCACCTGGTTCACCACTTTCTCGCACTCGCCGTACGCTTCCATGATTCCAAACAAGTCCTCGTTGATCATCCCGCCAAGCACGGGCGGGGGTAAGCACCCCTGTTTCGACGCGTTGTAAATGCACTGCCGAAGGCTTTCGATGCAAAACAGCACTTTGTTCTCCGCCGCGAACAGGCCTTCCAAGTCCGCCGGGTGCAACGGGGTGGACAACGACGTGGCGTTGAGCATCACCGTGCCGTCCTTCAACACCGTGCCGTTCAAACGGTCCGCAACGCACTCCTGATATTGACGAAAAGAAAGGGTCAGTCCCGAGTCGACGAGTGCGGTGATCTGTATTGGGCGTGTATTGGACGATGTATGGACAACAGTCGCCCGTAATCGGTCGGAACAGTCACCAGCGTTAGAGGTAAAACAGCGCGTACGTGCCGTGCGTAGTGCGCTTTCTTTTACTGACGGCCGTGGACGTCAAACAGCAGTCAAACAGGGGCGGTACACAGGGAGGCGGGATTTGGGGTACTGAAAGGCCGAACCTTCAGCGCGCAAAGCAGCGCGAGCGCGCGCGTGGCGAGCTGCTGGTCATCCGGTGCGACCCAGGTACAGAACTGCCCGCCCAGGTTCTTGGCGTGCATGAGGAGTAACCCGAGCTCGGTCCGCCCGCTCCACCACCGTTCGTACGCGTTGTTCCACCGGAACACTAACATGAACCCCACAGGCAGCCCCAGGACGCCGTGCATAAACGGCGACAGGGGGATCATGTTGTTCCCCAAGCGGATCTTCGCAATCGCGGCGAGGCACGCGGCGGCGCAGGAAAGAAACGTGGCTTGCACTGGTCCTTGTTCCCGGTTCAAAACCCACTGAGGTTTCACACCCATGACCGTGGAGAAAAGGGAATCCCGGCCGAACTCCAGGGGGTTGCGCGGGCCGAGGAAACTGGCGCCCCCTTGCGATGGGTAAAACAAAGTGTCAGTGTTGTGTATCGCGTGTATTGGACGATGTATGGACAAACAGTCAGGGCAGAGATAAGACGTCCCTTCTGGTACGATTATATCGCGATGTATGGACAACAGTCACCAGCTGAGAGATAAAACAGTGTGCCTGGATTTGGGAAAGCCTGACATACGCACCAAGAAACACGATACCCATCGCGGTGAACCCGAACAGCTTCCCGGTTAACGTCGGGTCCCGGGTTACCCACAGCTTCACCACGCGTTTCAAAATGTTCTCCAGTTGTGTCAAAACCTTGGCCCACGCCGCCAGCGCGATGTCCCGAAGCGGGACGGGCAAGTCCTCGGGGCTGACTTCGTCGTCGTCGTCGTGGTCGTCGTCCCCCCCCCCCCCCCCCCCCCCCCCCCCCCCCGCCCCGCCCCCCCCCCCCCCCCCCCCCCCCCCCCCCCACCGTCGCCTCCCCCGCCTCCCCCGCCCTTCGCCTCCACCGGTTCCTTCGCCTTCGGTTCCTCCTTCGCCTTCGGACTGGCGCTGTCCACCCCGGTGGTCCAGCTCGCCATCTCCGCGGCTTTGGCTTTGGTTTTCGCCGCGAGCGTCTCTTCCTTGGCGGTATCAACCGAACTCTTTTCGTCCTTGTGAAGGTCGTCACCGTCTTCGCCTCCCCCCCCATCCTTCTCCTCACCGCGTTTCTTCCCGTCGCCTTTCTTGCCGTCGCCGTCGTCCTTCTTTTTCTTCTCGCTGTCCCCTTTTTTGGGTAACACCTCTTCCCTCAACTCCTTCGTCTCGTCCTCCTCCGGGTCCTGTTTCGGCGCCGGGACGCGCTCGCTCGGGGGAATGCCTGATACCAATAAAAGAAAGTGTCAGTCTTGTATAGGCAAACAGACAGTATATTGATTTGGGAAACGACCAAGGCCGTACCTTGCTTTTCCGGGTCGACTTTCGGCTTGCGAATGCCGCGGGCCATGCCTTTGGAAACCGCTTTTTCGGGAACCGTCGCGAAACCCTGGCCCTCCGCCACAGCGTAAATCGCGGGCAAGTCCGTGGGCAACGGCGGCGGCGAGAGTTGCAGCCGCGCGCTTTGGAACTTCGCCTCCGCCTGCTTCTCCGCCATCACCACGGCGGAAATCGCGGTGAGCAGGGCGTTGTCGTCCACGGTGTTTTCGGAGGAGTCTTCATCTTTGTCCGCGTTCTTTGAAGTCTCATCCTCGGTACTCACAGAATCTTTCCCACCTTCAGCCCTAACCTCACTCTTGGCATCCTCCACCGCGTCTTTTTCCGACGGCCATTTTCCCGGCGGCTCCAACTCGTCCAAGCTTCCGTCCTTCTCCAGGTACGGAATCCCGTCGTCCCCGATCTTCACGTCCGCATCCGCGGGGATGAACGAAAGCGTGTCTTTTTCCCTAAGCTCCGCAGCGGCGCCTGCGTTGTCCCCGACACTTTCCGTTGCCAGCTTATTCTTGCCTTTTTCAACTTTCGCCTCGCTCTCCAGCGCCACGCTCGCGGCTTTAAACGCGTCCTTCGCGGTTTTAAAAGCCTCCCGCGCCGCGGCGCTCGGTTCGGTGAACGCCGGGTTCATCGCGCGTAACGCCGCGGTTTCCGCGCTGTTCACGAAGTCGGCTATGATTTCCTTCTCCATCTCTCGTCGCTCAACCTGGTCAGCGATTGTTTCCGTGCCCGAGACATCTGTGTTGAATCTTTCGTCCGTTCTCGGAGAAAGAGGGACGAAGAACTCGTCGGCGTCGGATTCGTCGCGCGACTTGGCGCCGGCCTCGGGCGCCGCCTCGCCCGCTTTCGCGTCGGATTGATTCGCCGCGAGCGACGGGTATGGCGGCACCGGGTTCGCAACCACCGGGGTTGTCACAACCCCGGGCGTGCTTCGCTTTCGTTTACTCACCCCGGGGGGTTTGTATTTAATCTCGGGAGTTGGTTCCTCGAGTGGTTCTTCTGTTGGTTCCGGGTCATCGCGGGGCAATTCGTCGACGCTCGATTTCTCGCCCTCAACCGCGGTCTGTTCATCGCCGTCGGGTGGAGGCACGTCGTCCCCGTCTCCCATCTCGGGTGGGTGTTCCTCGGGTTGCTTCGAGACTTCCCTGGAGGCATCGCCGGGTGGGGCGCAGTGGGGAACGGCACGCGTGCCTCGTGAGGGCCTCACCGAAACGAACGACGCCCTCCTCGGCGTGTCCTCCTCGGGTCCTCCACATTGTTGGAGCGCCCCGAACGTGGCTCGCGGAACAAGGGACGGGCGCACTTTGTTGGGCGACCCGCGACGCGATAGCCCCCGCGTGGGCTGACGCAGCGCCACGACGGGTCGGACCCGTCGCGCGGTGGTACCCGGCCGCGCACGCGAAGGAGCACCGGTGCCAGCCACCGCGGCAGACGCGCACGCCGCACCCGACATCCTCTACCCCGGGCAAACCTCCGCGAGGACGATGCGCAGCGGCAGATAAAGTGCCAGACGATTCCGGCGCTCGTCCCGTGGAACCCTCCGTTCCAAACCCGCGGCAAACCGGTTTGACGAAGTGTTTCGACCAGTACCACGACACGATGGATGTACTACTGGCGCAAATCGTGCGTGCGTCACGCCCGCATCAATGACACGCGCGCGGCGTACCCGAACGTACAGTGTAAACAAAAACGCGTTGGAAAAGACGATGACGACACAAAATCGATTGTTGTGAGTGTACTTTTTGACACATTCGCTCACGGCTATCGATCCTCCCCACAGCTCGCTTTTCGGCGAGATTTATTGCACCACACCCACACAACCCACGGCCAGTCATAGAGCCTCGAGGGTTTCGCACGGAACGTACGAAGCGCTTTACCGAGACTCTCGTCACGTCGCGGTGGGCGCGTATTTTTGGCACAGTATTTTACTTTTCAGTTTTCCTTTTCCAAACTTTTTGGTTTCTTTTTCGGCGCCGGCGCCGCGTCGTGCGCGGACCGTTTCGACGTCCCCTTGGAAACCTTTCCCTTTGTCTCGACTTTTTTTTCGTCGGACATCACGGGCACGGAAGAAGGTAAAGAAGGTAATTCAGCCGTCACTTTTGACACACCAAGCGTTTTGGTCTCCGGAACGAGCCTGAGTCGTATCGGCCCCTTGAACGTGTGTGGGTCCACCGCTTGACCTTTTTGCGTGATTTGTATCGCGCCTTCTTCCACGAGTCGCACCGCGACCTCCCTCGTCGCGTGCATCAACCCCCGCCACCGCGCCGAGTTTTTCCCGCAAACAAAACGAGGCGCTTCAGACGGTCACATCGACTTGTCGTGCCCGCGTTTCCCAAGAACGGACAGGATGCACTTTCCAAGGCCCTGGTGGGTAGTGTCGTTGTCGAGGTCGCACGTGTGCGAAAACGCGAATAAAAAGTCAGTCGGTGAAGTCGTACACGTCAACACAAAAGGGTTGTGGACAGGGACGGACAAGGACCAGGGGACGCGACACAACCAACCAACGCACCTCGCGTTCCTCAACGGAAGCCTCGACCTGAGGGACTGGGCGCCCCATGCTGCGTAGCGCGGCGCGAAACGAAATGGTGACTGGACGTCAGATTCATTTGCGACGTGAAAAAATGTGTCGACCTGTCTTTTTACAATGTCGACGCACTCGCGGGCTTTACGTCCCCCCCGCTCTGTTCCTACTCTTACAAATCGTCCACGTAGTCCTCCACGATTTTCACAAAGTCCGAGACGCACATGCTGGGCATCAAATCGAACAGCTTCACGGTGGCCTTTCCTGCGCCGATCTTCACGGGGCAGTCTTTAAGAATCTGCAAAACCGCGGTTTCGTCGAACCGGTTGCCGTCCGCGGCGATGCGGTTGCTCACGATACGCGCCAGCGGCGTGGCGTACTTCGCGTCCTTCAGAAACAAGTGCCAGCCGTTGATGTCCATGTACACGTCGCTCCCCAGGTTCTCCGCGAGCTCGGTTATCCCGAGATCGCCGCCGCCCCCCGTGACCGTGTTGGACAGATCCAACCACCCCTCCACGAACGGGTTCGTCCCGGCGCGGCACAAAAGAGATGGGCGTTGTTTCCAGGACGGGTGAAGGACCACCGGGCAGGTTCTCGCGGTGGTGCGTCGCGGCGCAGCGGTGTGACGCACTGTGGCGGCGGTGACGCACGCGAGGATCGACGTCATGACGCGCGGCCGGTGCGTGTGAGGAGTGAGAAGGACGTGATGTCGTGGCGTGCTTTGGCGATTTGCAGTCTCGGAGAAGCCAAGACGGAAATATTTCCGTTTCAAATCGCGTATCTCGGTGATGACAAACCATGACATGTGGTTTCGCGCGATGTTCGGGCATCTCGCGGCGCGCACGGAGGCGCGGCGAGGTAGGTGATTGGTCACGCCCCGGCGGTCGAGACGTACGCGCGCTTGTGAGGCGTACCACCCGGGGGTTTGGCACGGCGAACCCGGTTCCGGGACGGACGCGGCCCCGTAGGGATTGCATCAACATCCGCGGGCGGGTGTTTTACGACCACGGTTTTGTGTGCGTTTGGAACGGGCGGGCGCGATGAGTACCCCGATCTTCCTCGCCAGCGGGAACCGCATGAAGCGTATGCTGTGGGTCGGTTCGGGTGGGGGGTGGGCAGACCTCGCGTTGGCGCACAAGAAAGGTAAGCGCACGAACCCGGTGGGTTTTGGGACCTGGGGGCACTCGGATTGGGACGGCGGGATGGCGGTTAAGTCGAAGGAAAAACCCACCTACCGGGTGGTTCAATAATCGCGCGACCGCGAACTCCGGACCACCACGGGGCTGGGGCTGTCTGCAAACCCGACCGTCCGTACCGTCACCACCCACGACCGAGGCCACCGCCTGGGCAACGCGCGTGCCCTCGATTCACCGTAAGACCGCCAACCTCGACCCTGCAAACACCGAGCCTGACCCACCCGTCCCCACCCCACACACCGTTCGACCGCGTTCGACTGCCAATCCGCCTCGCGACTAATACGCACGACTAATACGCACGCCAATTTAAAATCACACTCGACTCGCTCGCACCAACAGCCTTTTACCTGGACGAAAACCGCGACGTGCCGCCTTCGTTGGAGCTGACGCACCGCAGTTTCATGCTGCGAGACCCTGACTACGGCGTGGCGTACGAGGGTTTCCAGTTACACCTGGTGAAGGAAGGAAGCGTGGTGGAGGTGCGGGATTGCGTGCTGGAAGGCGAAGCGGAAGCCGCGGCGGCGGACGCGCGGGCGGTGCAGGCGGAACTAGCGGTTGGGCCGGAGGAGTATTTCTTCGTGGACGCAAAACCGGCGAAAGGTAGGCGGAAAAGAGCACCGAGCGAGTTCTCGGAAAGCGACGTCTCGGATGTGTCGGGCAGCGACAACGTGTCGAGCGAGGATGACGAGGACGGGGCGAAAAAGGAGGCGAGGAAAGCGACGAAACTGGACTTGAAAAAGGCGCGCGCCGAAGGGTTTGTCGGCGGAGGGTCGGCTGAGACGCAGCACGAACCCCCCGCGTTTTCGGACGAGGAACAGAAAAAAGCCCTGGCGTGGGCCAAGAAAGTTTTGGATTACCGACGAAGGGCGTTCACGCTGAAACAGCGGACGTGGCAGTTCCTGGATGACCCCGCGTCGTCACCCGCCGCGACTGGGTTTACGTTTTTCATGCTCCTCGTGATCGTGTTTTCCACGTTTACGTTTTGCGTGGAGACGCTGCCGCAGGTACGTAGTGTGTTTCCCAAATCCAAACACTGTTTACGGCCCCGTTCGTGACGTCCACTAGTCATTAAAATGAAGGATACTGCATACATCACAAGTGCGCTGTTCGGCGCGATTACTCGGACCCCAATCCCCCATACAGTAAGACTCCAGCCTGACCCTTTTCTTTTACAAAAACAGTACTACGTCCACGACACGAACTTCGGGGACAAGTTCTTCGTCATGGAGGCGGTTTGCATTGCGATTTTCACGGTGGAGTTCATCGCAAGGGTCGCGGCGACCCCGGATTTGAACAACTACTTCTGGGACCGGATGAACCAGGTGGACGTGGTGGCGATCGCGCCTTTTTACCTGGAGCTCGCGCTGGCCAACGTCAGCGTACCCGGCCTGAGCGTGTTTCGGGTGGTGAGGCTGGTGCGGGTGTTCCGGTTGTTCAAGGTATCAAGGGGCAGTTTGACCATCTTCGTGGACACGATGACCAGAAGCGCCAAGCCGCTGTACATGCTCGTGTTTTTCACCTCAATCGCGACCATAATCTTGTCGTCCCTGGTGTACTACGCCGAGCGCGGCGAGTGGAACTCGACGCTCGGGATGTGGATGCGCTTGCGGGTTTGGTACTGCCCCGTTGTGGTGGGCGCCGGTGTCGGCCCCGCGGTGAAGGACCCGTTGACGTACACCCTGGATTCCGGAATCCAGGAACCGTGCGTATGGATAGACCCCACCACGTACCCAACTAACTATCCAGCCGTGACGTACCCGTCGGAAGCCGTGTTCACGTGCCCGTTTCAGTACGACAAGGCGAACGATTGCGTCAAGACGTACGAACAAAGCCCGTTTGACAGCATACCGACTTCGTTCTGGTGGTGCCTCGTCACGATGACCACCGTGGGGTACGGCGACGTGGTGCCGACGTCAGGGTTCGGGCAGTTCATCGGTGGGATCGTTATGATTTTCGGTATCGTGGTCATCGCCCTGCCAATCACCGTCATCGGGTCGAACTTCGCCACGATCTACAAAACCCACGCCGCGAACGAAACGATGGACGACGCGGAACGGCTGGACAAGGAGGAGGACGCGGGGGAGGACGACGAAAGCGACGTGGACGACGACTTGGCGGACGACCGGGAGCTGTGAGGAGAGACGCGGTTGGTAATTTATGTTTCTATACTCGTGGCCGTTACAATCAACCGTCATGGCCGTACTATGTGTCTATACTCGCGGCCATCACAAACGTGGCCGTCACATCCGACTATCTGGCCGTACTATGTGTCTATACTCGCGGCCGTCACGTCCGACTCTCCGTCTCGACTCAATCATCACCTCTCATCATCCGAATAGCCCCCAGTCTTCTATTCTCAGCGATTGCAGCACGCGTAAAATCAAATCCCCGGCGCCAACTTCGTCATCACCGTCTCCCGCCCTCGTTGCATCCGCGCTGCTCCCCTTCGCTATAGTAACCGCGCGGTTCAGGGTGACCAGCAAATCCGTGCCGAATTCGGGAAGCCGCACGTTGGCCATCGCGACGCGCACCGCGTTTCGTTTATCAACGCCGTCGTTGCCTTTAGAGATTTGCGAAGTGCCGACACAAAGCGACGCGCACGCGAAGACTCCGTTGATGCTTGGTAACTCGTGTGCCGTGAGATGCCTCGTCGTTTCCACTGCACTCAACCCTGACGCCACGGACGCGTCGTTGATTGTCGCGAGGTCGTCGAAAAACCAAACCGCCGCCCCATCCGCATCGCTCGGCCCAACCTCGACTCTTTCCAAAACCTCAAAAATGACGCTCTCGTCACGATCCGCATCCGTCCACACCTCCTGGTTATCAGGCACGGGGCGGAAGTCACTGACGTCTATCCACCGAGTAGGGAAGTCGCAGGAAACGGCCCCGCCGAAAAGCTCGCGCCGAACGGTGGGCTCGGGGGGGGGGGACATCGGCGGAGCGCGCCGCGGGGTGTCTGACCGCGCTCGACTCATCATTTATCAACACAAGCTTGGCCCATAACTGAAAATAGACTGTCGGGAAATCCCCGCGTTTCTGTCTGAAATCGAGCCAAATCTTCACCTACAAGACGCCCGACCCTCTGCGCTTCTTGTTCCTTTTCCTCGTCGCGGCAACGCAGCAGGTACGTGAGACTTCGAATTACTGTAAAGACCGTTCCGAGCGTCCACGGGCGCGCCTGTTCCGATTCCGCGCGCTCGCAAAGGGACCCGCGCGCTGTTTCCGACGAGGTTGGCGTTTTGCAAACGCAAACGCGTCTCGCGGTCTCGGTTCTTCTTTTCGCGTGACCCTGACCTCGTCCCCGCGCGTCCCCACGTTCACTCGCGACCTCACAGGACATAAACAAACACCATGCCTAAGAAGAGGCGCGCCAATGGACGCAACAAGCCCGCCGGCGCGCGTGGTCACGTACGTGCCCCTCCTGTCTCTCCCATCTCCGCGCATCGGTCATGTACACGCTTTGTGCATCCGAAGCTCTAGGGTTTTTGGCAACCCGACCACATCACGCGGACGATCGCACGGCCGAGTGACCGGTTCGCGACTGGACATAGACCGATACAAGCGCCGGGACGTGTGCGGTGTACCGCGCGTAAACGCACTGCATCAGCGCACGTGCCGTGGTACCGTCGGACGATCCTCGAACCCGCGCTTCCCGGGGAAGGGGGATGGCGTTTAGAGGGTTTCGAGGGAGGGGTGCGGAGGCTTGGATGTTTACGTACGTGGATGTGGATGTTTACGTACACCCGCGGCGCGGGGACCACCCACCTGCGATGCGCGGCGACAACGCGTGATGGCAGTTCTGGTGCCGAGACGGCAGTTACTCTCGTGAGCTGGTTACGAACCGCTAATCATCACAAGCACTCGGCGACGCTTACTTCTTCTCCCCGTACGCCTCAACTGACCCATCCCCAACATCCAAATCTCCCCAAAACCAACAGGTCAAGCGCGTGTTTTGCGAATCCAACGGCTCCATGGTCCCCAAGGACAAGGCCGTGAAGCGCTTCATGGTCAGGAACATCGTCGAGTCCGCTGCGATTCGCGATCTCCAGGACTCGTGCGTGTTCGACTCCTACGTCCTGCCCAAGCTGTACCGCAAGGTGTACTACTGCATCAGCGCGGCGATTCACAGCAAGGTGGTGCGCGTGCGGTCCGTGGAGGCGAGGCGCATCCGCACGCCTCCTCAGCGCATGCGCCCGGCGGACAAGAAGAAGGACGAGAAGAAGTAATTCTGGATTCTGGATTCAATTCGGTTGGGGGTGCGACGTTGGTGGTGAAGACGTTCGATGTAGCGGAAGCGCTTTAATTAACGAGCGACGACAGATCTGCTGTGACGAGGAGCGCGTTTTCGCAAACGGGAGACACCGGCTCGTGGCTGTTGTAACAATCGTGACGAGACGTTTTCTTTTCTGCGTTTCGTTTCCTCGACGCGTTTTCCCTTTTCTTTTTCTCGTTGAGTACCTGGGAGTGGGCGCGCGTCTGGGTTGTATTTCTGTTTGACGACGTGTTTCTTCTTTGAATGCGCAAACAAATGCGTAAAAGTGCAACATAAATGTTCGTTACTCACACGTTGTCGGGATGGCGCGTTTCGCGGGTGGTACCACCGATAACGCGAAGACGTTCCTCGACCTGCTGCTCGCGAACGAGTCATTCGACCGAACCGCGCTCGGGGGAATAAAAAACGTGCGTTTCAGCGACGGGCGTTGTCAATGCACGTTCCCGGTTCGCGGTGACAAACAAAACCGGTACGGGACCTTGCACGGGGGATGCATCGCTACTCTTGTTGACGTGATAAGCACCGCCGCGCTGGTCACGAAAAGCGGACAGCCCGGGGTGTCCGTGGACATACAGGTATCCTACATGTCCCCGGGGCTTTCCGGTACGGAGGTGGAGGTGGACGCGACGTTGGTGAAGCTGGGCAAAAACTTGGCATTCATGGAAGTGAAAATCGTCGACGCACACGGAACCGTAGTCGCGAAAGGGTCGCACACCAAATTCTTACCGGGCACGGATACACCGAAACGAGCGAAGCTGTAATAGTTACACAAGGGCGATCGCCTACGCACTGCCTTCCGACTCCTCTTCCTTTCGTGGTCGGCTCGTGGGGGTTGGCTCCGCATTCGTCGATGGCTTTTTACTGGAGCGGCTCTTCTTGCCGTCCAACACGAACGTCTCCACCTTCGTCAGCCGCGCCGCGTGCGATTCCGTGACCTGTTTCGTCCAGTCCCGCAGCGCAACGACATCAGCTTCAGACGCAGCGCCTGCTAATAAAATATCACGAGTCGTCACAACGTGCGTGCCTCCTGGAGTTGACACTTGTCCGCCCCCCGCGCCGGCGCGTCTAAACTCGGCGCGCGCCGCGGATTCCCCGAGTTCGTCAATCTGCGCCTGCAGCGCCGCGTCGGCGTCGCGGGCGACGTTTTCCAACGCCTCCAGTCGCTCGTTGACCTCCAAATGCGTGCGTTCCGCGGCCTGCAGTGCTTGTCTCGCTTCCGTTACCGCCGACGCAGCAGTCAGGGCTTCCCGCCTCGCCACCGCGCGGTCGTCGAACGTCGTCGACAGCGCCGCGCACGTCGCCGCGCACTCCGCCGTTGTCACTTCGCATCGGCCGATTCGCACCCCGAGCGCCTCCGCGTCTTGTTGCCACCGTTTTCTCTCCCCCCGCGCATCACCCAGCTCCTGGGTCACCGCGTCTACCAAATCAGTAAACGCTTTTTCCAACACCGACACTCGGTTCGACACGGCGCTGAACACGTCCGCCGCCGCGGTTTCCGCGCTCGCGCTGGCCGCCTGGCACGATGAACAAGAAAGTGTCAGTCTCTTGTATTGTTCGTAACTTGTATTCCGCAAACAGTGCACTTGTGATGTATTTGTAAGAGCCGCGAGTACTGGTAAGAGTTACCAGTAGTGCACTTCCTTTTAATGAGTGGACGTCAAAGAGGGGCTGTAATCAGGGAGGCGGAACGTGGTGATTGGGAAAGCCCCGCACCTGTTCCTTCGCGAGTTGCTCCACCACAACTGCCAATCGTCGCATCTCTCTCGTTTTCGGGTCGTACGAAGCACCACCCGTGGGGCGCAACACGCTTTTGTGTCTCGCCTCCTGGTCAGCCAGCCGGGCCATCGTGCCGACCCCTCCGGGCTTGATCGTCACCGTGGGCTTCCCCGCGCGACGCATCTGGGACGGGTCTGGAAATTGGGGAGCCTCGAAAATTGCCATTTTGCCAATCGATGAGACAACGACGGCACGCGTGTAGCACCAGAACAAGCCGCAGCCGCCTTTGCGAACGGCACCGCACCGAAGACGGCGACGTGTACTCGACGACCACGCCGAGCGGCGGTCGTGGTTACGGACCAGACGATGCGTCTGGTGGGTGTGAGACAGTGATGAGTGTCATTTTAATAACGTCCCCCTTAAAAGTTTATTATCGATCTCCGGCCGACGAGAGCTTTTTTACCGGGGCGGCACGCTTGCCCCCCGCACTTCGAGGTGTCAGGCGCGGCGACACGGACCGAGACATAGTTGACGACACGACGTGCTTCGCGATGGCGACGGGAGCGCAAACACCGGCGTTGGCGCCCTGTGCGTCGATGCGCGGAGGCGTCCGCCGTGTCCTGCGTGTCTCGCGACCGATTGCTAGGGCATCACCGGCACCTTCGCGTGGCACCGCGTGCGTGTATGGTGTGCTGGGACGAGCAATCGCGTGCGCGGCGGGTGGTTCCCAGCACGTCGGCGCGGACGCGACGCACATCGCGCATCGCCCGTCTCACCCGGTACGCGGACGTTTCGTGTCACGCGCGGCGTCCGCCAACCTGGGCGGCGGCGGCCTGGTTTCGCAAGACGTGCCGAAGATGAAAGTCGCGGAGCTCAAGCTTGAGCTTGAGCAAAGAGGGCTCCCGACGAATGGGCTGAAACCCGCGCTGGTGGAGCGACTGTCGTTGTACTTCGCTTGCCGGGATGCTTGCCGGGATGGGAACGGGTCCATGGGAGGGGACGAAGACGCGTCGTCTTCAGATGCGAAAAAACAATCATCATCAGACGACGCGTCGTCTTCAGATGCGGAAAACCAATCCGCCGACCTGTCGGACTCGACGTACCTTCGCGAGCCCAAACCTGACAGTTCCGCCGGTTCGGTCCGACCTACGAAAGAAAGAGAAAGCAAACCGTACCAGCGGACGATGTTCAACTCCAAGCCCGTTGACCGCGTGGGCGGCGGCGTCGAAATCAACGACGACTCCGTTTCCAACTTTAGCGGGATGGAGCTCACGTTTCTCGGCACCAGCAGCGGCTCGCCGTCGTTCACGCGGAACGTCTCGTCCTACGGTACGTCACACCGTTTGCGCGAACACGACGTTGATCACTTTTCTTGTACGTCCTAAATCCAGGGACACAGCGTTTGCCCCCGCAACGCGCTAACCGCGCGTCTTTCCCACTCCCAGCCCTGCGTCTCACGGATGAGATCTGGCTGTTCGACTGCGGCGAAGCCACGCAGCACCAGCTCATGCGGAGTAACTTGCGGTACAGCAAAATCACACGGATATTCATCACGCACATGCACGGCGATCACATCTTCGGGTTACCTGGGTTGATTTGCGCGTTGTCCGGGGCGAGCGCGGAGAAGCGGCGCGCAGGGGTACACAAAGACCCAGAGCCGCTTTATATCACCGGCCCTCCTGGTATTTGCGAATACGTGCGCGCCACGATGTCGTGCTCACGGACGGTGCTCGGGTTGACGCTTGTTGTGACGGAGTTAACCGCGCCTGGGAACGGCGTGCCCGGGTACGGCGCCGACGCGGGTCGCGACGATCAGTCCGCGGTGCGTAGACAGGTCCACTTCGCCGCGGATCACAGGTGTAAGATGTTCCTAGGCGAGCGCTGGCCGGACAACGGCGCATCCACCGCGCCTGTTTTCAAGGACAAAGAGGGCTGGAAGCGGGCCTGGGCGGGACAATTGGAGTTGCCGTTCTGGACCGTGCACCGGGAGAAGCCGGCGAACGTCGGCGGGAGCCGGGGCGGGCCGGTTGGCGGCTTGGTCGTGCGAGCGGCGCCGTTGAGACACCCGGTGCCTTGTTTCGGGTACGTCATTGACGAGCCCGACGTCGCGGGACGGATCGACGTGGATAAGTGCGTCGCCCTTGGGCTTCAGCCGGGGAAGGAATACGCGCGGTTGAAAAACGGGTTCGACGTCGTGGCGCCGGACGGCACAACAATCACCCCAACGCAGGTGTTGGGGTGCGACCGCCCCGGCCGGCGCCTGTGTCTTCTCGGGGATACCTGCGACTCCATAGGCATCGCCGCCATCGCGAAAGGCGCGGATGTGCTGATTCACGAATCCACGTTCGCCGCGGTGAAGCACGACGAGGCAGTTTACAAAGGCCACAGCACGTCCGTGATGGCTGGTGAGTTTGCGCAAATGATCAGCGCCAGGAACTTGTTACTGACGCACTTCTCCAACAGGTATTGCGAAGGCGGCAGCGACGGGAGCGAGACGTACGCGGGGGGGAAGCAACAAAGGGACGACGAAGTCGAGGATGACATGGCACTTCCCGAAGACGCGCCGGTGGATATGCGCGCCGCCGCGAAGGAGGAGTTCACCGCGGTACAAGGGCTGGTGCGGGAAGCCGCGCACGCGAAGGGCGATCTGAGAGTCGTCGCCGCAAGCGATTTCTTCTCCTTCAACGTCCAACGACGCGAGACGTTCGACGACTCGGACCGAGCGAAGGGGAACCGAGAAGCTCTGTTCGACGGCCCGTCCATCGCACCGCCGCTTGAAACGTACGAAGACGCGCGAGCGCGAATGGCAGACGGGGTAAAGGGGTACTACTCCCCCAACTACAGCGGAAACGGGGGGGCAGAGAACCGCGGGCGAATCAGCGGCCAGGGCGGGTACCGCGGCAGAGGCCGAGGCTGGGGAAACGACGGCTTTAGCGGCGCGCGAGGACGGGGATACGGAGGAAGGGGCGGCGGCTCGTATCACAACGACGGCAGTTCCAGTAACGGCGGTTACCAGAGTACGGGTACGGTTCGGGGTGACGGAACGCGTGGTTTCAAACGGGGGGAGGACGGCAGCTTTCAACGACTTCCGTCCTCTTGGAACGACAGCGGCGGCGGCGAATCGGGTGGCGACCACGGTAACAACGGGGCGCCCCGGCGCGGTCGCCCCATTGCGGTGCCGCGCCCCACGCGGGGAGGCTCCGAGGCGTACCAAAACGTATCGCGCGATAGGGGGGTTTCCGTATCCCCGAACGCCTTTGACGAAAACTAGTAGCACTACTACCTTGAATTAGTTTGTTGTGATGAAATCGGTCACGTCTACATGTACGTACTTCTAGTTTTTTTTTAAATCGAAAATCGAGCTAACTAGAGCGGCTAGATCCTAGCCTATTTTATCACACGTCTACCTGTACGTACTTCGGGTACTACCTAATCTCACAACAAGACCTCACACGTTTAGGACGGTACGCCAACAAAGTACCGCCGCGCGATGTTTTTCCTGAACCGTTTCGCGTACCGATTGGGGGACAACACCGTGGGGGCGTTTCCGTCGTCAAACTCTTGAAACCCGGCTTTTCCTCGTAAGTTCAACCCGCTCGAGGGGTTCCCAGTGGTGAAGTTTTTAACCCCGCTTTCAAGCGCCTTGTCCCAGGTGTACGTGCGCAAGTAGTCGATTATGCCCAAGGAAACGGTTCCCCCCGAGTTTCCGTCGGCGGTGAGGTCGTCACTACCCGCGGTACTGCCGTTACCACCCACGGCACGGCCGTTACTGTTCGCGGTACCGTCGGTGGTACTATCACCACTAGCGCTTCGAACCCCCAATAACAAACTATAGTCCATCACGTTTAGACCCGACAGAAACTGCGTGTCCCTTCTCAGCGACGTCTCGAGAGCTTGCAAATCCAACGAACGCACCGCCAACGCGTCGCCCGCGATTCGCTCAATCAAGTTGCCGTCCAGTAAAACGGGCGGAAGCGCGGTGGTGTCGGTGCTCGGCGCGTGCGGACGTGTTTCCACCACGTACCGTCCCCGTGACGACCCTTTCAGGTCGTACGTACGCCAGTTTTGATTGGAAACGTCGTTCGCGCCGCGAAACACGTTTTCCAAAACCACGAAATCCAGGGGCTCGGGGTCGGTCGTTTCGGCCACGCCGAACGCGCCGAGGAGCTTCGCCAGAAGCGTCGTGCCGCCCGATTCGTGTAGCTCGCCGATGAATTTGAAATACGCGGGGCCGAAATCCGTAAGCAACGCGTTGAGTTCCACCTTGGAGACTTGCTTCACCACGAAGTTACCGCACGCGCTTTTCGCGAAGAAAGCTTGGCTCTTCCCGCCGCGAGCGTCCCAGGGGACGCATCGGGATAACGAATCGGTGAACCACGAATTTGCAGTAGACGCTTGTCTATCGTCTTCCCTGACCGTACACAGCGTGTCTTCCTCTTCAAACCACCGCTGTCTCAACGTCTGGAACGCGGTCGCGAAGTACACCGTGACCTTGTCAATCGTGACGTGCGGCGACGACGACGGCGACGACGACGGCGACGACGACGGCGACGACGACGCGCGGACCGTTGGACCCGAAACGAGTGAGCGGTACGTGACACTGGAAAGCGCGGCGGCGACACTCGCGACTCTCGCATCGTACGCGGCGCCGTTTCCGGGATCGCGATCGCGTGTGGGCGTTTCGAAAGCAGCTTCAAAAGCGAACCGAGTCCGCGGGAAGACAATCGCCATCGCCGTCGCCGGGTCGAAAACAAAACAAACCGACCCGCGGTTGGGCGACAGGAAGTAATGCGCTCGGTCCTTGAACAGTCGGTGTCCTGATTGAAATAAAAGAAACGTCAGTCGGGGTATGGGCAATCGCGAAGGCGGTGTGTGGTGATTGGGAAAGGCCCGCACCGCACTCCGCGGCGCGTGATTCAAGCGCCGCGCCGAGTTGCAAAAACCTCGCGGTGCTCATTTCCAACACCTTCGCGGAAACGATCGCGGCGCCGCGCACGGACTCGGCGAATCGCGTTTGGTTGTTTCGGGAAAGGTGTCGTTTTTTCGTTTCGCACCGGCGACACCGGCTCCAGTGTCGCCAAACGTTTTCGTCGTTCCCGTCGTCGTGCTTTTTCTGGACCGAAAAAACTTCCGACGCTTTCGCCCACATCGTGACCCGCCCGCCTTGCAGGTGCCACACCCGGACGTGGCCGTGCGGGTGCTCGCCGCACCGCGGGCGAGGACACTCGGTGCTGTTTTTCAAAAAGCAAACCGCTTGACACAACGTTTTCCCCAGCGGCGCGTCGTCCGGGCCGTACGGCGTGACTTTTGCCAGCGTATTTAGTGACAAACTTCCGGTAACTTTAGCACCGCCGGTACCGCCGCCGAACCTGCCACTCGGCGGGTCGCACCCGTGCGCCGATGGCTTGCCAGGGCAGAACGAGCGCGACGTGATTTCCACGACGTTGTTTGTTGTGTCGGAGCAAAGGTCGCCGGCGGATCGCAGCAAAACACGAATTTGTTCCGAAATTTGTTCCGGCAAAGCGCGATCGCCGCGCGTCGCGCCAATCACACTGGCGGTGACCCACGCGGCGACCCGGTCCATGTGGTGCGAAACACACACGACTTCCCGTAACGCTTTTTCCACTGCAGCAAGCGCAGCACCCGAGTAACAATCGCCTCGTAGCAACACCGCGCACCCGGCGCCGGGCACGGGCAGCCCGGCGAAGGTCATGAGTGTTGTTTTTCTGTTTCTTTTTCGTGTGGTTTCGTTTTCGTCGAAGGACGGAGGTTTTGTCGAGTCACCCGACCCCGAACCCGTTCCGACGGTTTCAACAAACGTCTCCACCCGCCACCCGTCGCACTCGCCGCAAAGCACAGTGTCGTCACCGACAACTGCGTTTGGCGTATCGTCTGAAACAGCGTGCTGTGTCGTACCCGCGGACAAACCGCCGTTACATTTCCCAAACACAAACGCGAGCGCCCGCAACGAATCGCGCCCCGCGTGGATGGAAAGGGAAACCTGAGGTTGTAAAAAGAAAGGGTCAGTCCCGTATTGGACGTGTATTGGACGATGTATGGACAAACAGTCAGGGTAATCGGTCGGAACAGTCACCAGCTGAGAGATAAAACAGGGAGGCGGGATTTGGGAAACACAAGACGCACCTGTTTCTCATAAAACAAGTCCCGCGCGAAGGACGCGGCGGACTTTTCGACTAAACACACGTTTGGTTTCGAAACCAGCGCCTTCGCGGTCGCGGCGCGTAGGTGCTCGTGCTCCTGGTCGAACAGGGTGTCCAGTGAACTCAGTTTGGGGGTGCCCATAGTCGTGCGCGCGTACTCCAACGCGCCGCCGAGAAGACACACTTTTACGCGGGTTCGGTTTTGTTGTTTTTCGACAACGGAACCTTCCACCTGGTTTACCGCGGTTTTACCCGGGTTTGTTTTGTCGTCCCTACGCAACAACTCTGCCGCGGTGACAGCATGGACAACCCCCAAACGACTCGCCATCCGCCGATCGCACACGTTCCGTTGCACGACAAACGCGTTTGGAACGAGCTCCGAATCGGCCGCCTCGCCGACGCGGACTTTGTGCGTGACTAAAAAACAATCGGGCCGCATTCGGTACGCCCATTGCGGAAAACGCAAACCGCCGCCCGACTCGGCGTCCTGGTCGTGTGCGTAATTAGTGGCCGAGCTGTGCGAATGTTGGGCGGCGGCGTACCACCTCGCGGCAGTACCCGGTGCTATGCAACGCCCCGCCAGTGCACCGAGGATCGCGATGATCGGGGTCCACGTGGAGACGAACTCGGCGTCGACATCGTCGGACGAACGCGACGAAGACGATTCGTTTCGCGAAAGCGCGTTCGACGCGACCTGCAATCGTATCGAGTCCAACGTACGTTTCGTACCCCCCTCGAGGTGTGCTGATTGTGATGCGTCGTCTACCGTGTGGCCTCCATCCGCCAGTGCGTCAGGCACACGCCAGAAATCAAAATCGATCAGGTTCAACGCGTGCGCCGCGTGCGTCGCGAATCGCGGTTTCCCGTACGTCGAGGCGCTTTTCGTCCACTTTTTAGAAAGTTCAGTCGCGTACGAAGCGGCTTCGGAAGAAAAAAACCCGCGGTGTGTATCGGAGCTTGTTGGGCCCGTGCGTGTCGGTGTTGACGAGTGCGCCTCGCCGTCGTCGTTCGTCGTGTTCGTCGTGTTCGTCGTGTCCTGTGTTGTGGCGGCTGTTTCTTTTTCGTCCCCGGAACCCCCGACGGCGTCGTCGACGTTTGGCTCGTCCAAACTTGACGACTCCGATTCGTACTCAGATTCAGACGCACCGGAATCGGATGATTCGCCCCCCGATTCGGTGTCAACGACGTTCCTTGTTTCTTGTTTCGACGCACTTGAGGTACCCGCAGTACCCGCCTGGCTCGTGTCGCACCGCGAGCCCGCGACGAATGCTTTGGGTAAAGCCTCGGGAGTACCAGGCGCGTTCCTCGCGAGCCTTTTGCTGGACACGGACACGTTGTTCGAAGCGCTCCTGAAGGACGACGCGTCCGCGTCTGGCCCGGTCGTGTGTGAGACGTAGCACACGTTACACGCGCGTTCCGGCTGGGCGTTCGGGTCGTCCCTCGGCGGCAGCGCGTGGCGTGAACACGCGTGGCAAAACACGCGGCCGCACGCGCGGCAGTGGTGTTTGCGTGTCACCACGGTGAACGCGACCGCGCATTGGTAACAAGACGCGCATTTCGTTTCGTCCACCCAAAACCGAGGCCGGGGTTCGCCAAACCTCCGCGCGCGAACACGAAGGGAGACGAACCCGTCGCGCACGGCACGGAACAGCGGGTCAGGCATCACGGGAGTGTCACCTGCATGGTTAAAGGTCACTAGTGCGGGTTATAATGGAAGTCGTTGGATTCGAAGAATGTAAATAAGAGAAGAGTTGCCCTGAAAATAAATCTGCTGTATATATTACACGCCGCGCTCATCCCATCGCGGCGTACCCCTCGCCATCCCCTCGAGGCGCTTTCGTTGCGCGTTCATGTCCGACGCGTCGCCCACGAAGGAGACGTTTTTCTTTCGCAACGTGTGGTCGTCGTGGCCGGTGTGCGAAAGTTCGTCAAAAGTTTGCGTTTCAACTGGAGCGGACGCTTCCGGTTCGGTTGAAACGCCATTTATGTTCGCCTCACCCGCGGCTCGTTTTCGTCTCAAATCCACCACCACGTCCGCGATTCTCAGAATATCGCTCTCGCCTGCAGTGAAGCTCCCTCCCCGGTGCATGCCCACCAAAACGCCCCAATCGCCGTACCCCAACAACGGAGACGCGAACGGCCGGACGCTCGCGGCGAACCGGGTGTCCGCCGCCATGCTGTTCCGAGTGCCGGCGGCTCGCGCGGTTTCATCCGTCATGCAGGCTAGCACGGCGCCCCCGGCTGAAGCCGATGCCGGGGGCTCGCCGTTGAATTGCGTCATGAAACCGATGCCGCACCTGTGTCCGCTTATTCCTCCATTGTTGTCACGGACAAGTTTTTCGTGTTCGTGTTCGTTTTCGTCGCGCAAGCCTGATTCCGGTACCTCTCGCTCGCTCCGCAACACCCGCCCTTTCCTCCAGTGCACGCCAACCGCGTTCCCGCCGACAGCGCGCGCGCTCGGATCCAGCCACAGCTTCGGGGCTTGTCCTAAAATGTTCAGCGCCTCAGGTGCGGGGTGGTACCCGAAGTCTGCGGCTGACTCGAGACACCGGATCCACTCCGTCGGTATTTCGGTCGGTAGGTCCCTCACCGCGATCAACACGTAATCCAGGTGGTTTTCGTCGTGCAGCGCGGTACCAATTGGCATTGGCGAACTCCTGAAGTACCGCTCCGGGTCGATTTGCACATTGGTGATGTAAAACTCGTACCGCCCGGGGGCTCGGTGCGTGCTTGGCGGCACTACTCGGGTCACGACATCCAGCTCGTCAATCATCATCGAAAAGTCGTGCTCCAGACCTCGAACCACGCGGTGCGGCATCAACAAACACGGAACGGGATTGTGGTTGGAAAGCGCATCACCCGCGTCTTTCACCATCACCAGGAACCCGGTGCCGAACATGTGCGGCGAAGTCACCGCGCACAGAATCGGGGGGTGGTGCCGCCCGATTCCGAGGTCCTCGCCGCTCACGCTTTGCTGGCCGTGCCACGCCCGGAGCTTTATGCCGTCGTAAAACGCATCCACGGGGTCGCGGCCCGCGGTGGGGTCCGAGGACGCGGGATGGGTAAACGCGAACGAACCGTGTTGCTTGGGGGGCACCACGGTTGGGGTGTCCGTCCAGGTTCGGCGGATCACGTGGTTCGCATTCGCGCGCCCGAAAGACATGACGCGTGTGCGCGCGCGCCGGCGGCCGGAGGGAGGCAGGCGTGCTCGCGCTCGCGCCCTCGCGAATGCGATAAATGCTTTCGGGAATTGTGTCTGTACGACGACTTTTCGGGACGTTTCGCTGCGCCCTTCGCGGCTCATTAAACTTCGTGGGGTTTTGACAAGCTCGAAGAGTTATACACCTTGGAAGGGCCGACGAAGGCCCATCCCATGAGCAAAGCCCATACGATTCCGTAACCTGTAACCTGCACTTACTTTATTTCCTCGAGATAGAGTTTCTCAGGTGCGTTTTTCGATTGCCCGCACGTCGCCACTCCGCGCGGCTCCCGTGCGCCGAAATGTCCGCCACTGCCGTTGCCCACCAATGGGGCGCCGTCGCCGGGTTCGCCCGGTCCTCTCGAGCGGTACGTCGCCTGGCCAATCATCAGTTGGGTGGTCCCCCACTCGACAAGGGCGACCACGTTTTTTTCCGAGACGATTTCGCCTCGATTGTTGCACACGTCGCTGACCCTTACCCCCCCCCCCCCC